>Ga0233416_10000482_pt1 | contig 12326 bp, 11 predicted proteins | sample Sediment_Towuti__2_FD_188638 | JGI IMG/M metagenome (GOLD analysis project Ga0233416, IMG submission 188638) | Sediment microbial communities from Lake Towuti, South Sulawesi, Indonesia - Sediment_Towuti_2014_0_MG | ecosystem: Environmental > Aquatic > Freshwater > Lake > Sediment | place... | reverse complement strand
CAGCGGCTTCCAATTATCGCCATGACAGCGAACGCGCAGCAGGAGGATCGCGAGAAATGCCTGGCCGCCGGCATGGACGATTTTCTGAGTAAGCCGGTGCAGCCCAAGCTGTTAGCGGAGACCCTCGCGCGCTGGCTCGGAACGACCGCCACCCACACCGACACGACTGGAGTAAGTGATCAGCAGACTGCGCCCATCAAGAAAGTTGCATGAGCAGCGTCCGAAGTTTCTGGTTTCAAGTTTCTTGTTTCGAGTTTCAAATTTTCGGAAGCTCGCTCTCAACTTGAAACCTGAAACTTGAAACGCTTCACGTCCCTCCCAGTGGTCCACGCCTCATTACGGCTGCTGCACGATCACTGCATACCAGCCGAGGCCGTCATATTCTTGGTACCCATGCGTCTGTGCGAACGCGATCAATTCCTGGTCGGCATTGACATAATGGCCTTTGCGTTCGTCTTGATGCTCCAGCACGAAAGGGCCGAGGACTCCGTTGTTATCGGACGAGGCGATCACGCGGAGTTTGTTATCCAGCAGGAGCACGCGGCTGCGTGCCCATTCATCCTCAGTCAATGCCGGTTCCGTCCGAACGATCGTTTTCGCTTGTTCTTCCCAATCGAAGACGACGGCGAGCACACCAACGATCGCTCCATCTCTGCTCCCCTCCGCACGAACGGCCGCGGCATAGACCGCCGTCAATTTGTCGTCATGGAGCGGATCGCTGGCAATGTCGTCAACCACGTACTGATCGCCGCTCTTCGTCGCCATCGCCTTCCTGAACCACGGAGTGGTGGAGACATCGGCGCCGGTGACCCTGGAAAATTTCGCCGGCTGTGAACAGGCCCTGACTTTTCCGTCGCCCCCGGCCAATATCAAGTTCAGATAGACGGAGTAATACCGGTTGATCAGGCCAAGACGCGCGATCGCATGCTCGGTCGAGGCGCGATCTTGCGACTCCAAACAGCGAAGGAGGGCCGCGTCCGTCGCCCACCAACGCACATCGGCGGTGCGCTCGTACAGATTGCGCACGATGAGCTGTACCAGGGTCTGCGCCATGTCCGAGAGACGCTCCCGTTCTTTCTCAGCGAACCGCCGGTGTAATTCGCTCGTGTCGGACCGTATCACGCCCAGCTCTTTCGAGGTGCTGCCTGCTTGCGCGGCCAGGGTTTTGACTTCGGTGGCCACGACGGCAAATCCCCTGCCGGCATCGCCGGCTCTTGCCGCTTCGATCGTGGCATTGAGCGCAAGAATGTTGATTTGACTGGTGATGCGCTCAGTCACGAACATGTGATCGTTGATCCGTGTTTCGATGTTTCCGATGATGTCCTCGATGTGCGGACTGCTCATGTTCGGCCTCTTTCAACAAGCGAGAAGCCCAAAGCGTGAAGCGTATCTCGTGAAGCGTATTTCGTTCCAGATTCGGACGCTTCACGCTTCACGCGTCTTCGGCGCTTCACGGTTTTAGAATTCCTCAAACTCCTCTTCTTTAGCGTGAAACGTTCCGGATTTGGACGCTTCACCCTTGTCTGCCGCCGCTTCACGCTTCACGTACGACGTTTCACGCGTTTTCGGCGCTCCACGTTTCTCGTCTGCTGGTTCCTGCTCTCCATACACGTCGTGAATCGACTCTGCCGTTGCCTTTCTCACAGCAGCGATGGTCGGCATCGCCGCCTTCTCCTCCTCGCTCGCTTTGATCTTGAACGCAGCGACCATGCCCATGAGTTCTTTGGCCTGCCCGGTCAGACACTGGCTGGCCGAGGTCGTTTCTTCCACCAAGGCCGCGTTCTGCTGGGTCGTCTGGTCCATCTGGATCACTGCCATATTCACCTGATCGATCCCGCTGGCCTCTTCCTGGGCCGCAGCCGAAATCTCGGCGATAATATCGCTGACTCGTTTCACCGAGGCCACGATCTCCTCCAGCGTTCTACCGGACCGGTTCACCAGATCGGTGCCTTCCGTCACCTGCGCAATAGATTCGTGGATCAACCCCTTGATCTCCTTGGCAGCCTGCGCCGATCTCTGCGCCAGATTCCGCACCTCGGTGGCCACCACGGCAAACCCGCGACCATGCTCCCCGGCTCGCGCTGCCTCGACGGCGGCGTTCAACGCCAGGAGATTCGTCTGGAAGGCGATCTCGTCGATCACGGTGATGATGTCGGCGATCCTCTTGCTGCTGTTGTTGATCTCGGCCATCGCCTCGACGGCTTTGGTCGTGACCGCGCCACCCTTGTTCGCCACATCACGGGCGGTCATCGCGAGTTGATTCGCCTGTTTGGCGTTATCCGCGCTCTGCTTCACCGTGGAGGTAATCTCCTCCATCGCGGACGAGGTCTCTTCCAAAGAGGCAGCTTGCTCGCTGGTCCGCTGCGAGAGATCCTCGTTGCCCTTGATGATTTCGTCCGCCCCTGTCGCCACGCTTTCTGCCGATTCGCGCACGGCGGTCAGAGTCATCCTCAACTTGGACACCGTGCCGTTCAGGCTGGTCTTGATCTGCTCGAGGTTGCCGTCACAGGCCATCGTCATCTGGTCGGTCAGATCGCCCTGCGCCAGGTTTGTCAGTACCCGCTGCGCCTCGACCATGAACTGCTCCATCTTCACCGCCTGCTCCGCTTCCTTCGTGACCTTCTCCTGAATCTGTGTGCCCATCTGATTGAACGCCTGAGCCAGGGCGCCGACTTCATCCTTTGACCCGACTGAGACACGAGTATCCAATGCGCCGTCGGCCAGCTTCACCACAGCCTCGCTCACCCGGCCGATTCCTCTCACTGCGATCCGCCCGATGATGACGCCGAGGATCAGGGTGATCCCCAGACAGACGACGCTCGCAATCAGCACATTCCTATTGATCGCTTGCGCATCGCCGATCGCATCGGCGTGATCGATCACCAGGAGGACCGACCAATTCATGCCCGGATATCCTAACGCGCCCTTGAGGTGCCCGTAGCCAATCATCTGGGGCACCCCGGTGCGAGGATGGGGGTCGGTTGCGAAACCGGACTTTCCCGCGACAGCCCCTGCTGCTGCCGTGATGCCACGGGTTGCCAGATTGTCGGTCATCAGAGCCGTAAAATCGTGACGGACCTTGTCTGTCCCCGCATAGACAGGGTCATATTCCATGAAAATCTTTCCGTCCTTATCGAGGAGGATCGCACCGGAGTTGTGAAATCCGGCTTTCTTCATGATCAGTTGCGCCGATCGCATGATATCTTCCACGAGCGAAAACTTGGTTCGGTTGCTCCAGTAGGCCACGACTTTTCCGTCCCGGTAGACCGGAGCTGAAAATCCCAGCGTGAGCCCGTCATCTCCCGGATAGGCGGTCTTGACGTCGGGGTCGACGTGGAGATCTTCGATGTAGGTGCCGGTCGCGACCAAGTTTTCAGGCGCCGAGAACGGCATCGAGGTCGTAAACTGCTGGGCCTTCAACGCGCGGAACCAGGCCGTCTCCCGATAATTTTTCCCGTAGAGGCCTTGCGATTGAATCCGCTTTCCGTCCGCATCCTTGGAATTCACCGCGATCACCCGTCCCTCCAGATCGACCAGAATGGTCAAGTAATAGAGATCGTAGGTATCCACATACTGGTCCATGACCCGGACGATCGGATTCTCCTCGATATCGGTGCTATACCAGTGGGCCTTCTGATCGAGAACGCTGTTGAAGCCGAAGGCCTGCACGTCGCCGTACCGTTCGAAGAGGTTACGATCGATCTTGTCCGCAACCCCTTCCGCCTGGGCTTGGAATCTCGACCCGACCGATCCTTCGATCGTCTGGCTGGCGCTGTACGCGATCAACCCGACAACCACCGTCGGGACGAACCCAAACAGGATAAAGAGCGTGGTCAGTTTCGCGGTAATCCCCCAATGTATGCTCCCGTGTTTTCCAATCGTCATGATCCGGTCACCTTTCCCGCTGTGAAGCGTGAAACTATCTGCTGAACCTTGCGCTCAGGCCGCCTTCTCGACTTCCTGCACATCGCCATCGGACAACAGGCGATCCATATTCAGTAGCGCCACGAGCTTGTCGCCGGACTTCCCGATGCCGTCCAGAAAACTCACGTTCACCTTGGCGCCGAACTGCGGTGGCGGCTGGATATCTTTCTTGGCGATATTCAGCACGTCGGAGACGGCGTCTACGACCAGCCCCATGATCTTCTCCTGCACGACGACGACGACGATGACCGTGAGCGCGCTATACTCGATCGTCTCCATGCCGAACTTGGTCCGCAACTCGACGATAGGGACGATGGTGCCCCTGAGATTGAGGACCCCCTTGATGTGCGGCGGCGTATTCGGAACCTTGGTGACCGCGGTATAGCCCTTGATCTCCTGGACCCGGAGAATATCCACCCCGTAGAGTTCAGCGCCGAGCTGAAAGGTAAGAAACTGACTGCCGTCCGTGGTCAGGCCGATTTGTTGATTGAGTTCCTTCGTCGCTGACTCGATCGTTTCCGCAGCCATGGATTCCTCCTCTGTAATGCGTCGTTCACGCTTCGTGAAGCGTCGTTCGTGAAGCGTGCGCGACGGCCGGGGTAATCGGGGTATGGGGGTAGAGGGATAGAAGTTGGAGTCCCGTTACCCCGCTACCCCGTTACCCCGTTTCACGCCTCACGCTTTCCGTTTCATGCCGCCACCGGCGCCCCACGGCGGGCAATGTCCAGCAACCCGCGGACATCCAATATGAAGCCGACCGTCCCATCGCCCAAGATGGTGGCGCCGGCGACGCCGTCAACTTTGCGGAAGTTCTGCTCCATACTCTTGATCACCACCTGCTGCTGGCCGAGAATCTCGTCGACCATGACCGCCACCTGCTCCCCTTCCGTCTCCAGGATCAGCAGAATGGCCTTTGTCGGGTCGGTATATTCAGGCTGTAGGCAGAAGACCTCGTACATCCGCAACATCGGCACATAGTGGTTCCGCACGTTGAAGAGTTCGCCCTTGCCAACGACGGTTTTGATGGCGCCGGATTTCGGCTGGATGGATTCCAGAATCGACAACAACGGCACGATGTACGTCTCGTTGCCGACCCGAACGGTCATCCCTTCGATGATGGCCAGGGTGAGCGGCAGCTTGAGCGTGAAGGTCGTGCCTTTACCCAAGGCGGTCTTAATACTGACGGTGCCGCCCAGGCCTTCGATGTTGCGCTTGACGACATCCATGCCGACACCGCGGCCCGAGACGTCGGTCACTTTTTCTGCCGTTGAAAAACCCGGTTTGAAGATCAAGGCCCAGATTTGGTCGTCGGAGATCTTCTCGCCTTCGGCGAGCAACCCCTGTTTGACGGCTTTTGCCAGAATCTTCTCGCGATTCAGGCCCCGTCCGTCGTCTTCAACGGTGATGCAGATATTGCCGCCTTCATGAAAGGCATTCAGACGGACGGTGCCGAGTTCAGGTTTGTTATTGTCGAGACGCTCCTCCGGCGGTTCCAACCCGTGGTCGGCTGAGTTTCTGACGAGATGGGTCAAGGGATCGCCGATGGCTTCGATGAGGCTCTTGTCCAGTTCTGTCTCTTCCCCGGAGAGGACAAGTTGAATTTTTTTCCCTGCTTTGGCCGAGAGATCGCGCACGAGCCGTGGAAACCGGCTGAATGCGTTGCCGATCGGCAACATACGGATGCTCATGACCCGCTCCTGGATCTCGCGGGTGTTGCGCTCCAATTGCGCCATCCGTTCCAGCAACACCGGCATCTGACGCATCTCGAACCGGGACCCCAGATCGCTCAGCATCGACTGGGTAATAACCAGTTCGCCGACAAGGTTAATGAGTTTGTCGATCTTGTCGGTATCCACACGGATGGAAGCGGTGTCGGTTTTCTTCGACTGGGCGACAGATTCCTGCTGTTTCTGTTTTTGCAACGCCTGCTCGATCTGCTGCGGGGTGGCGGCATGTTGTTCGATCAGAATATCGCCGACTCTCTTTTGTTGCGAGAGAGCCTTGTCCAGCGCTTCGCGCGAGACAACCCCGCTTTCGACGAGAATTTCACCGAGAGGCTTGGGCTCGCCGTCGCTCCCGTCAGGGGTGAGGCGTGAGGGGTAAGGCGCAGCAGAAGGCTCATGGGACACCTGAACCTCTTCACCCCTAACCCCTAACCCCTTACCCCTAACGTCTTCAGTGATAGCGAGGACGCTGTCTTCGCGGACAAACTCGAACACCGCCTCGACGGCCTTGCGGTCTTTCGTCGTTTCCAATTTCATAGTCCAGGAGAGATAGCAGATCTCCGGATCGATGGTTGCCAGATCAGGAAGCCTGGTCGTATCTACGGCGACGTCGGACAGGGTGCCGAGGCTACCCAACTCTTTGAGGATTTGGAGCGGATCGAGCCCGCGCTGGAATAACCAGGCCGGAGGTGTCCAGGCAATCCGAAAGGTTGAGGTCAAGGCTGAGGTTAAGGAAGATGCTGAAGGGCCATTCTCAACCTTAGCCTTAGCCTCAGCCTTCAAGTCGCTGGCCGTAGCCAATTCAGCCGTGAGGCGCTGAACCGTTTCATCGTCGTTCGCCGAACCGTTTTTCGCTGCATCCACCAACGTCTTCAAACAGTCAGTCGATTTGAGCAACAGATCGGCGATCGATGGGGACACGGTTTTCTTCCCATTCCGGAGCAGGTCGAGCAGGGTCTCCATCTTATGGGTGAACTGCGCAACGGCGTTGAACCCGAACATGCCGCTCGCCCCTTTGATGGAATGCGCTGACCGAAAAATCTTGCCCAGCAGGTCCAAGTCTTCGGGATGCTGTTCAAGCGCCAGCAACCCTTCCTCGACGATGGCAAGATGTTCCGCCGCTTCCTCGAAAAAGGCGTCTTGAAATTGTGCAAACTCGTCGCTCATTCTATGCCTCGTTAGGCGTGAGGCGTAAAACGTGAGGCGCGAATCCGTTTTCCAATCCCCTAACGCCTAACGCCTGACGTTTCACGGCTTTCATGCTGGAAGCACCTTGTCAATGACCTTCATCAATAATTCTGGGTTGAACGGCTTCACGATCCAGCCGGTCGCGCCGGCCTCTTTCCCGGCTTTCTTCTTGGCCTCCGACGATTCCGTCGTCAGCATTAAGATCGGGGTGAATTTGAACGTTTCCATCTTCCGGAGTTCCTTGATGAGGGTAAGACCGTCCATTTCCGGCATGTTCAGATCCGTCACGACAATGTCCATCTTCGATCCGCCGGCGACCTTGGTGACCGCGTCTTTCCCATGCTCAGCTTCCACCACCGTGAAACCGGCATTGGTCAAGGTAAAGGCCACCATCTGTCGCATAGTCGGCGAATCGTCTACGACAAGCGCTATCTTACTCATATGGTCCTCCAACAGTCCGACGGAGCCAAAGTTGCGAGTTTCGAGTTCCGAGTTTCTAGTTAAGAGGAGAGTCTCTGACAACTCGAACCCAGAAACTCGAAACTTTAAACTCCCATCCCCAACCTGACCCCGTCATTCCCCTCAACTAGAAACTCGCAACTCGAAACCCCGAATTCAAAACAGCGTGACTGAACCCGGCTCCCTGTCGTTTTGCTCCGTTTGAGCGGGCACTGGCCCATGATAGTCCGGCGCAATCGCCGCCGCATGAAGACGGCGCTCCGCTTCCATGGTGTACGATTGTTCAAGCCGTTGCAGTACCGCGATTTCCTTCCTGGCTCCTTCGTCCTGCGGCCCCTTCAAGAGGTCTTGGAGGTGTGTGCGCCAGTAGTCCAATGCCTGGCCCACATGTTCCAACTGCTGCCTGGTGATGTCCTGGAATTGCATCGCCATCAGGACCTTCGACAGATGAGAGGATGCATCGTTGAACCTTGACGCCTCATTCGACTGCGTCATCGCTCTGAGGTGCACCATCAATTCCATCGCCGCTCGCTCGGTCTCTTGGGTCACGGTGTCCATCTGCTTGATTAAGACTGGAATCATCTGGATGGCGCAGGCGGCAAATGCTTCCCATGCCTGCTGCTGCTGCATAAGCCGGTCGAGATCGCTTGCCTCTCCGTCGCGTGAAGCGTGAAGCGTATCTCGTCCTGGATCCGGACGCTTCCCGCCTGACGTTTCACGCTTCACGCTTCACGCCCCTCCCTTCGCTTCACGCCTCACGTATAGTTACTCGCTGAGCGGTTCGGAGAATCCAAGCCGCGCCAGCTTTGCCTGCAGGTCTTCCGGGATACCTGTCACCAAGAGGCGCCCTAGTTTTCTGGCGGCCCACATGAGCTGAATCACGGATGTATCCACTCTGGTGACCTGAGAAAGATCCAAGCAGACCAAACCCTCGTTCGCGAGCAACGTGGTCAGCGACTCCTTAAACTCCGCCGCCTCGAAGATCGTCAGTTCGCCCGAAGGCTTGCACAGCTTGGAATCGGTTTCCATACTCCCTCTTTGAAGAGCGCGACACGCGCACCGTGAAGAGTATTTCGTGAAGCGTGAAGCGTCCGGTCCGAGACGAGATACGCTTCACGTCCCTCCCATCGCTTCACGCTTCACGCCTGACGTTTCACGCTTCACGGCCTGACTTCGTTATCGGGCTATTCCTGACGATTCTTGAGTGGGTCATCCCCCTCCTGACCCCGTCATTCCCCCCCGGACGCTTCACGCTTCACGTCCCTCCTCACGCCTCACGCCTCACGCCTGACGCCTGACGCTTCACGCTTCACGGACTTCCCTCATGGGCCTGGGGCCGGAGCCGTTGGAGGCGGAGGGGCGGCAAAAAGTTCCAAGGCGGTGCGCGGCTTTTCCGTCTCGACTGGCTGAGGATCGGGCCTCCGCTCCTGCACGACGATCTCGACCCGGCGATTCTTTGCCCGATTCTCCGGGGTCAGATTGTCCGCAACAGGGCGGGAATCGGCATGGCCCACCGCAGTGAGATGGTCGGCTGGCACGCCATGCTGTTCGAAGAATGCGCGGACGACTGTCACGGCGCGGGTGGCGGACAGCTCCCAGTTCGATGGAAATTGCGCCGTCGCGATCGGCACATTGTCGGTATGGCCTTCCACACGCACATGACGATCCAATTCAATCAGCACGTCACCGAGCGCCTGTATGAACGGCTGGGCCTCGGGCCGGAGGGCGGATTCCCCGCTGCGAAACAACACGGTCTCCGGGAGTGTCAACACGATATCCCCGTTCGAGAGTTCCTTCACTGTAATGATGTCTAACTGCGTTTCCTCTTTCAGGGAACGCATAATCTGGCGGAGACGCCGCATGGCCGGTTCCTTTGCGATCTCGATGGTCGGCTCTATCTTCATCGCTTTATTCTGGCCAACCGTGAAGGGCACCGATGTCGTCGCAGGACTGACGATAGGGTTGAGCGCGGCTTTGATCGAATCGCTCACCGTTCTGAATTTGCCTTCATTCACGGACGAGATCGAATACATGACCACAAAGAAGGCAAAGAGCAGCGTGATGAAGTCCGCATAGGACACGAGCCACCGCTCGTGATTTTCATGTTCCTCGTGTTTCTTCTTGGCCATAGATCACGGAACGTCAGGCGTGAAGCGTATCTCGTGAAGCGTGAAGCGCAAGCCAGGCGGGAAAGACGTGAAGTGTCAGAATCCGGAACGCCTCACGCCTCACTTCTTCTCCTCTTTCGTCCGTTCCGATTCGGGTAGATAGCCTTCGAGTTTCTCTTGCAAGAGCCGGGGATTTTCGCCTTGCGCCAGTCCCACGAGCCCTATGATGATCATCATGCGCAAAGCCGCCTCTTCCTTCAGCTTGAATTTGATCTTGTTCGCCAGGGGAAGAAACAGGAGATTGGCCGCCCCGACGCCATAGACCGTCGCCACAAACGCGACGGCGATACCACCTCCGAGCTTGGATGGGTCGGCCAGATTTTCCATGACGTGAATCAAGCCAAGAACCGCCCCAATAATCCCGATGGTCGGCGCATATCCGCCTGCCGCTTCCCAGACCTTCGCTCCGCTGACCCCCGCCTCCTCTTGCGATTCGACATCGATCTCCAGGATCTCGTGTACCGCTTTCGGGTCTGTCCCATCCACGATGAGTTGCACACCTTTCCTAAAAAACGGGTCATGGATGTCTTTGAGCTTGCCCTCGAGCGCGAGCAACCCCTGTTTGCGGGATACATTGGCCAGTTCGATGATTGTCGTGATGGTTCCCTTGTTGTCATGTTTCGGACTCATGAGTCCGAGCTTCAGCATGGAGAGCCCCTTCAGCACGACTGGCAGGGGGTTCTGCACGCAGATGGCTCCGAAGGTCCCGCCCATGACGATGACGAACGCGGTGAGCTGCATGATCGAGCCCGGGTGGCCCCCCTCGAGGATCTGTCCCCCGAGAATCGACCCGAGCGCGAGCACAAGTCCAACGATCGTTGCGATATCCAATTTGGTCTACACCTCGCTCTGGTCTGTCTGGTCTGTTCGGTCTATCTGGTCTGTCTGGTCCGATGCACGAGATAGACCAGATAGACCAAATAGACCGTTGCCTCTCGCTCCCGGCGAGCGGCAACTCATTTGAATCCGAACTCGGAGAGCAACTCGTCTGCCAGTTCCTGCTTCATCGCCGTGGACTTGGAGGCTTCCAGCTGCTTGAGCATTTCGCTCGCCTTCCCCTGGCTCTCAGGCGCGGCACCCTCCTGCTTCAGGCCGAATACAACCACCAGCTCAACAAGCTTGCACTGGACATCCTCGATGATGGTAACGAGCTTCTTCACCCGTTGAGCGACAAGATCCTGGAACGAGAGGGCCGTCATGATATCCATCAAATGTTTGTCGTCCTGCGCCAATTCACCGGCAGTCTTTCCCAGGCGTGCCGCGAGAGTCCGGCAATCGACTGCTTCCAATGTCGACACCACCGCGGCCAGTTCCTTGGCGGCCTTGGCCCGATTATCCTGTATGATCTCGGCCAGACGCATAACTTCGAGGGTGCCTGCTTCTGTCATTTTGTTCAGATCAAGCAGATGCGCCGTGGCTTGAGGGAGTTGCGCGTTGTTGGCGACCATCGGCGCTCCGACCTCTGCCACCTTTCGCATGGCAGTCTCGATATAGCGAGCCAGCTCGCCGAGTTCGTCGTACAGTTTGACGTTCCCATTCAACACGGCAGCCTCCTCTATCTCTCAGCGGCGCACTAAAGAACGTGGAGCGTAAGCGACGGTCGGGGTAATCGGGGTATGGGGGTAGAGGGATAGTCGAAATAGAGTAGTGGTAGCGGGATAGAAGTTGGAGTCCCGTTGTCCCTCTACCCCGCTACCCCTCCTATTCCCCTTACCCCGCTACCCCGCTACCCCGCTTTACGCTCCGGCGGCTATTTGAAAATCTTGCTCATTTTTTCCTGCAACACTTCGGCAGTGAACGGCTTTACAATGTAATTACTCACGCCTGCTTGAATCGCTTCGATAAGATTTTCCTTCTGCGCCTCCGCCGTCACCATCAAGACAGGGATTGCTTTCAGCTTGTCGTCAGCCCGAATCGCACGTAACAGTTGGATACCGGTCATCACAGGCATGTTCCAATCTGAAATGACGAACCCGAACGAGTCGGCTTTCAGTTTGTCAAGCGCTTCCTGGCCATTCTCGGCCTCATCGACATTCGCGAACCCGAGTTGCTTCATAATGTTTTTGACGATCCGTCGCATGGTCGACATATCGTCCACCACGAGGATCTTCATGTTCGGATCTGCAGGCATGGGTTCAACCTCCTCGTTCTTCGCCAAATACCCCGTTTCGAGTTGCGAGTTCCGAGTTTCTAGTTGCCGGAGAGGTCTCAGAAAACTCGAAACTAGAAACTTGAAACGTGTAGCCGAAGCAGTACCGGGACAGGCACCCTCCTCAGCCCAGAGGCGACGGAGGGAGCCAGTCCCTTCCAAACAGACAACCGCCTCGGGCAGAGAGTGGACCGTCAGCTCTGCTGAGAGCGGCTGTGCATCCACGCATGGATGTCGTGACGGAGAAAGCGCCAATGCTTCCCGATCTTCGAAGCCGGCAATTCGCCGACCCGAGCGAGCTTATACACGGTGGACTTGGGCACCCGGAGAAATCGGGCCACGTCCATGACCGTCAAGATCTCGTCATCCGTTGATGGCGCACCGTTCGGTTGGAACATCGTTGTTGTAGACACTGCGTCGTTCATCGTGAATGAGCTATCGGTGCTGCCGATGGAAAACTTAAGTCGCCAATACTGCCTGTTGCCGCAACGGGCAGGCGCGACTGGCGAGACGAGCGGGAAAGGCGCGACGCGGGCAGATTGAATGTTCGAATAGAGGAAGGACCATCACCAACCGGCAGGAAACTGCACCAACGGACGGGACGGGAGTTCCTGGTTGCGAGTTGCGGGTTTCGAGTTGTTAGCGGTTATGCTTTCAAGTAGAAACTCGCAACTCGAAACGCTTCACGCTTCACGCCTGACGCCTCACGTCCCA
>Ga0233416_10000481_pt1 | contig 12358 bp, 19 predicted proteins | sample Sediment_Towuti__2_FD_188638 | JGI IMG/M metagenome (GOLD analysis project Ga0233416, IMG submission 188638) | Sediment microbial communities from Lake Towuti, South Sulawesi, Indonesia - Sediment_Towuti_2014_0_MG | ecosystem: Environmental > Aquatic > Freshwater > Lake > Sediment | place... | reverse complement strand
GGCCGCCCCGGCCCCTATGTCTCCGTGCCAGCGCAGGTGCGCCAACAGGCGCTTCTCGCTCCCGTCGGCGTTTACGACGTAGAGCTCCGAATGTGCGCGGGGGACGCGAGAGACGCTGGTGAACGAAATCTTCGATGTCCCTTCCTGCACGGGAGCGCTCGTCCGCGCCGAGACTCCCGGCAAGGCGGTCTGCGATGCCGCGCCGCCTTCGAGGAGAATGAGGACGACCACGCCGACGAACGCAACGAGCGCTGCGAGCGCCCAGTACTGCCGATGGCGACGACGCGTCTCTCGCCGCGCCTCCTCGATCAGCGCCTCGACGAGCGCCTCGACTTCGTCGCGGCTGAGCGGCTCAGCGGCGGGAGCAGCGCGTTCGGGTGCGGGCGAACGCGGCGGGACGGAGACGGTCATGCGGGCCACAGGTTCATTAATGAGCTAGTATTACTAGTACATTGATTAGTGTCAAGGTGAACAAGGAGGAGGGGACCGACCTCTATCTGCAGGTCGCCGCCCAGATCCGGCGTGCGATCGCAGACGGTGAGGCGAAGCCCGGTGAGAGGCTCCCTCCCGCCCGAGACCTCGCGACCGTCCTTGGGGTGAACACGAACACCGTCCTTCGCTCCTTGCGCCTCCTGCAAGACGAGGGCCTGCTCGAGCTTCGGCGCCGGCGCGGAATCACGGTTTCCGGGACACCCGAGCGTGGAGCGGTCATGCAGAAGGTGCGGGAGCTCGTCGAGTTCGCGCGTGGGCAGGGTTACGCCGTCGACGAGCTCGTGGAGATGATTGAAGACGTCGCCTGAGGGCCGCGGAGGCTCGTTCAAGAGACATTTCCGCACGCTCGGGCATGGCACGGACATCCCGCTCGTTGCAGGTCGGCGGGTGCCGAAGTAGGGTTGCCTGAATGGCTGGCCGGTGGTGGCAACTCGTTGTTCTCGTCGGAGTAGTCGGCGCCATCGGCGAGGCGCTTCTCGCGATCTCCGACCCCGGCGTGATCGTGTTCGCAGCGATCTTCGCCGCTGGAGCGGCGCTCGCATACAAGGGAAGAGAGCGTTGCTGTGCGAGTCCGACAACCAGAGGCGCCACGATCGCCCAGACCTGATTCTTCACTACGACCTCCGTCATGTCCCCTGCGTCAAACTCCGCTGCCCGCTCCCGTCGGCGTTCATGACGTGAGCTTCGAGACGCCGCCCGTCGCGGTTGCTGACAAACGCGATCCTCCGCCCGTCCGGCGACCAGGAGGGACGGCCGTCCTGCGCAGGGTTCCGCGTGAGGTTCCGCTTTCCGCTTCCATCGGCGTTCATGACGTAGATCTCCCCGTTGCCCCCGACCCGTCTTTTGCTCTGGAAAGCGATCCTTCGCCCGTCCGGGGACCAGGCCGGTTCGCCGTCATAGCCCACGTTGTGCGTCAGCCTGCGGGTTCCGCTCCCGTCGGCGTTCATGACGTAGATGTCGGAGTTGTCTTTGCAGGGGCAAGGACCACCCCTCGGCCGGTTGCCCACGAAGGCGATCTGCCGTCCGTTGGGCGACCAGACGGCGGTCCACGGTATGTACGGGAGCTTCCGCGCTCCGCTCCCGTCGGTGCTGATGAGGTAGCGCCCGACGTAGATCGTCCGCCCGTCCGGTGACCAGACCAGGTGACTAGAAAAATACGCCGTCGCCGCGATCCGCCCCAGGTTGCGCAGCACACTACCGTCGGCGTTCACGGCATAGAGGTGGTAGCCGCGATGCCTGTAGCTGCCCGTGACGCGCAAGAACGCGATCCTGCGCCCGTCGGGTGACCAGGTTGGATAGTCGTCGTTCGCACGCCGCGTGAGGTTCCGCTTCCCGCTCCCGTCGGCGTTCATGACGTTGATCTCGCCGTTGAAGTCGTCCCAGCACGGTCCAGGTCCAGGTTTGCAACGAGACGACGGGCTTCGACGGCTCACAAACGCGATGCTGCGTCCGTCGGGCGACCAGGCAGGGTGGACATCCTTCTTCGCCGGGTTCTGCGTGAGGTTCCGAGGCGAGCTGCCGTCGGCGTCCATCGCGTAGACCTCGCCGTTGCCGTCGCGATTGCTCACGAACACGATCGTCCGCCCGTCGGGCGACCAGGCAGGAGCCTGCACGTCGCCGTACTGGGGCTTGCTCTGGATCAGGCTCAGGAGGCGATCACCGATACCGAAGGCTGGCGTGACCAGAAGACCGCCGACCAGGGCAAGACCAGCGACTGCGACGATCACCCACCTTCGGCGTGAGTGCGCTCGTGTCCCCACACGGCCTGTGGCAGCGTGACTCTGTTGGCGCACGGCCGCGGCGAGGAGCTCGTGCTTCAGATCGCTGATCGGATCACTCATGAGAACTCTCCATTTCGAAGTTGGGCTCGCATCACAGCCAGGCCACGACTGACGCGCTTGCGTATGACGCTCTCCGAGCAGCGAAGCTCGGTCGCGATTTCCGCGTAGCCGCGCTCTTCGACGTGGTGGGCCATGACCGCTTCGCGCTGCTCGGGAGCCAGGGTGTCTAGGAGTTCGACCGCCGGACCGCCTGCCGCCGCTTCGAGGATCTCGATAGCTTCGTCGTCCAAGTGGATCGGCTGCATGGCGAGCGCGTGCCGCGCCTCATCCTGGATGCGACTGCTGCGTAGCGCCTCGCTCAACTTGTGGCGCGCAATCGCGAACAACCACGCTTGGGGTGGCTCTGGCCCGGGCTGGAAGCGTGGCACCGAGGATAGAGCGGCGGCGAAAGTCTCAGCGGTTAGATCGAATGCCTCTTCGGGGCCGGGAACCCGGCGGCGAAAGAACGCGAGCACCGAAGCGAAGTACCGCTCGTAGAAGACGCCAAAAGGCTCAGCGTTCGTGCGCGCGTCGACGAGAAGATCCCTGTCGGAGCATTTCTCCCAGTTCTTCATGTGTTCTATATGACAAGTCTCCGCGGTTTGTGACCGCGGGTGGGCTGGGAGTCGTCGCTATCGAGCGACATTCCCGCACACTGGGGCACGGAAGCGCAACCCTCCCAGACGAGTGCGTGAGAACGGGCGATTTCGCTGACACTTCGGGCGGCCGTTCCGGACTCGAGCCCTTGACTCGATGCAAGCCGTGACTGAAGATCACGGCCCGAGAAAATCGTTCGGAGGCTGCCCCATAGCAGCCCGAAAGGAGATGACGCTCCGTGGCTTTCATGGTTCACCACCTCAGGCTCGACGACTTCGACACTTGGAAGCCTTTCTTCGACGCGGATCCGGTTGGGCGCAAGGAAGCGGCGAAGGGCCACACCATGCTCCGTAGTGTTGACAACCCGAACGAGGTGTTCACGCGGGTGGAGTTCGACACGGTCGAGGACGCACGCGCATTCCGAGATCGCCTCGTTGCTTCCGGCGCGCTCGACCAGACCACCGTGTTGACGCCGCCGACGGTTGTCGAGTTGGTCGAGAACATCATGTACTAGCTGCTCCACCGGGGGGTGTTGCGCCCCGCCCTCCCGATGGGTTGACCACGAACCCAGTTCAAGGGACATTCCCGCACGCTCGGGCAGCCCGTAGTGTTGCCACCAGGCTTCCTCGCCCCCGAACTCCTCCGATGGTATGCATCCGCGGAGAGCGGCGGGCGGAGCGGTGCGGTGGAGAGGAGAGGACGAAGTGGCTATCAAGGTGATCGTCGAGTTGCGGGCCAAACCAGGCAGGCGGGATGAGCTCGAGGGTCTGCTCGCGAGCATGGTGGCGAACCATGGACCGAGCCAGCGCGGCTTCCTGGGCAGCACGCGCTACGAGGTGCTCGACGACCCCGACGTGCTTATCGAGATCGCCGAGTGGGAGTCAGCCGAGGCGCGGGCAGCGCACATGCAGGAGAGCGCGGCCACCGGCGCCTACGCGCCTGTGCTGGAGATGCTGGCCGCGCCGTTCAGGGCGACGGTCATCAGGAAGTTGCCCTGAGACGCATGCGGGTCAAGCGAATCGGCTACGTGGGGATGCGAACGCATGACGTCGACGCAATGACGTCGTTCTTTCGCGACGTGCTCGGGCTCGAGGCTGCGGGCCAGGGCGAGACGGTCACGTTTCAGCGCCTACCGACGCATCGCCGCGATCTGGTCGAGGTGTACGCGCAGGAACACCGCGACATCCGGATGATTCCCGACGAGGCGGACTTCGTCATCGCGTTCGTCGTCGACGACATCCGCCAGGCATTGGCGGAGGTGCAGGCGGCGGGTCTCGAACTCGTCAACGAGCTCGTCTGGGCGGCCGAGGCCTTCGAGGACCCCGCTCTCGGTGACTTCGCATGGTTCTGGGTACGCGCGCCGGACGGGCGCATCTTCGTGATCGAGCAAGTTCTCGACTGACCCTGAAGCCGCTCCCCGCTCGAGCGACACTCCCGATCACTCGGACTGCCCGACCGACCCCGTGCTCGACTCGGCGGTTTACCTCACTCCCCGCGGCAACCCATCGACGCCGAGCTCGCAAGGCATACGATCCGCTGATCGGGCCGCTCCGGTTCGGCCCCGACACTCAGGAGGCGCAGTGCCGACGGTAATGGCATACCACGATGTGAAGGACAGGGACCATTGGCTCGCGTCGCCGAAGCGCGAAGAGTTCTTCGGCCCCCTCGGCGTGACGAACATCCGAACGTTCGTCGACCCGGAGAATCCGATCAGGGTCGGGCTGGTGATGGACGTGCCCGATATGGACGCCGTCCTGGCCGCGATGGAGACCGAGGCGGCCGCCGAGGCGATGGCGTACGACGGGGTCTTGCCCGAAACGGTCGTGATTCTCGTCGAGGCCTGACCGGCCCCGGCACTGGCTCGGGCAGAGCCCCAGGCAGGGACGTCGCTCAAAGGGACACTCCGGCACGCTCGCGCAGGCGAGACCGGCTACGAGTGCATGCTCCCCGCTTGGGGGCGCGACGGCCGAGGGCCGAGGGTAGCCCGCAGCACTTCCGATCGGTCTGCCGCTCAGACGAGGGTCAGCCCGCCGTCGACGACGACGACCTGACCAGTCGCAAAGGGCGTGCGAGCGAGTGAGACGACGACATCCGCGATGTCCTCGGGCGTCGCCGCGCGACCAAGGGGCGTCCGGGCGACGATCGCCTCGTTCGCCTCCCATCCCGCCGTCCAAGGCGTCTCCACCAGTCCCGGCGCGACCGCGTTCACGCGCACGTCGGGAGCCAGCGCCTGCGCGAGCGTCCGCGTCAGGTGGTGCAGCGCCGCCTTCGAGACGGCGTACGGGAGCGAGCTTCCGCCCGCAACGATCCCGGCGACCGATCCCACGTTGACGATCGACCCCTTGGCCTTGCGCAATGCAGGCACGCCCGCGCGGCTGAGGTACCAGGGGCCCATCAGGTTGACTCCCAGGATCCGCCGCCACAGCTCGTCGTCGGCGCCGTCGAGGTCCGCGAACGGGACGCGGCGAGTCGTGCCGGCGTTGTTGACGACGACGTCGAGGCGTCCGAAGCGCTCCAGCGCGGTTGCGACCAGCCGTCGAGCGTCCTCCTCGCGGGAGACGTCGCCTTGCACGTACACGGCGTTCGGAAGTGAGCGGGCGAGCATCTCGCCCTGCTCGACCGAGCGCGACGAGTTGACGATCACCCTGGCGCCGTCGCCGGCGAACCGCTCCGCGACCGCCCGGCCGATACCGCTCGACGAACCCGTGACCACGACGACCTCGCTCACGCCGTCCGATCCTAGCCGCGAGTCAGTCCTCGAAGGCGCAGCCGAGGCTCAGTCGGCGGCCGCGCGCGGCTCGAGGACGACGACCGCCGTCTCTCGCGGGCGTCGGGCCGCGTAGCTGTCGAGGTTCTTGTCCAGCTCGCGCCAGCGCTGCCACAGTCGCTCACGCTCCCGACCGGCTGCGGGCCTGCCGCGCACGTCGCGGCGGATCCCGCCTGCCAGCTCGACGACCGCCTGCGGATCGGCCTGCAGGTTCAGCCACCACGCCGGCTCGGCGGCGCCCCAGCCATTCATGGCCATCGAGATCAGGTTGGGCCCGTCCTCGTAGTAGCCGAGGATCACGCTCCGCGGCTCGCCGCTGCGTCGGCCTTTCGTGGTGAGCCGCAGGGCGCCCCACTTACCCGGGCGGGGAGCCCACAGCCCCTTGCGGCCACCGCTCGAGCGCACGATCCGTCGGTGCACGTGCCAGAAAGTCTTGATGAACCATCGCGGTGGCAGCCGCGCCTTCCTTCCGGCCATGCCCAGCTCCTCTCGTCGCGGTGCTCACCACAGGCTGGCACCCACGAGCCCGGCGAGCATCAGGGGAACTACGCAGCCGGTCGACCCGCTGTGTCTGCGCGAGGCACTCGAGCGACACTCCTGAACACTCGGGCAGCCGATCATCACGACTCTCGAGGCACCTCGGTGGGCGTTGCGCGTCACCTCATCTGGGGATGTGCGGCAACGTGGTCTTCACTGGCGGCGAGGAGCAGCGCGATGAAGCGCTCCGTTGCGGGCGTCAGGTATCTCGTCGCCAGGCGAACCGCCGACACTCGGCGCATGGGCGGGTCGCTGGCGAGGGGCCTGATCGCGACGCCTGGGTGAGCCGGCCGGAGCATGAGGCGTGGCAGGAGAGCGATCCCTTCTCCCGCGGCGACGAGCGCCTGTGCCATCTGGCAGTCGTTGATGCGATAGGCGACGTTCGGGTCGAAGCCCGCGTCGCGGCAGCGGCGGTCGATCATGCGGAAGCTGGGGCTGTCGGCCCCGAAGTCCCCCAGCAGCCAGCTCTCCTCGCTCAGGTCGGCGAAGCGAATCGTGGATTCGCGTTCGAGCGCGTGGCTGCGCGGCACGACGACGTCGAAGGGATCGTCGAGTAGGTGAACCAGGGCGAGGTCGTCGCCGAAGGTGTCGCCGATCTCGGGATAGTCGAACGAGACGCCGAGGTCGAGGTCGCCGCGTCGGAGCGCACGAGTGACGGCGGAGGGCATCCCGATCTCCGTGATCGAGACGTCGACGTCGGGGTGGCTCTTGCGGAAGGCGCGTAGTGCGTCGACGACCATCGCGGCGCCTGCGCTCGAGAACGTCCCGACCCGAAGCCTGCCGGCGGAAAGGTTGGCGATCGCTTCCACCTCGAGCTCGGCGGCCGCGATCTGCTCGAGTGCAGCCGCTGCGCGTTCAGCCAGCGCGCTCCCGGCTTCCGTCAGCTGGAGCGGCCGGATGCCACGGTCGACCAGTGTCGTCCCCAGCTGGCGCTCCAAGGTCGCGACGATCTTCGATACCGCCGGCTGCGTGTAGTCGAGCCTGTCCGCGGCCGCGGAGAACGAGCCTGTCTCGCCTATTGCCTGCAAGACGCGCAGCTGTTTCAGTTCCATTCCTACAGAGCATGCTATCGATGACAAGTCTTCCTTGCAGGAATGACACGAACATGCGAGTCTCTCCTCCGACCGGTACGACAACCCGAAGGAGGACGAAGAAATGACCGAGACCATCGCCAAGCCCTACCGCGTCGCGTCCGGCGAGGGCCTCGCCGACGTCTGGTGGAAGAGCGGCCGCGTCACCGTCAAAGCCGGCGGTGCCGAACCCGGCCACGCGTTTTCGCAGATCGAGGTCGACGACCCGCGCGGCAGCGGGCCTCCGCTGCACCTCCATCACAACGAGGACGAGACGTTCTACGTCCTCGAGGGCGAGGTCACATTCCTCGTCGGCGACGAGCGGATCGACCTCGCGGCAGGCGACTACCTCTTCGGCCCCCGCGGGATCGCTCACGCCTACGTCGTTCGCTCGGAGCGCGCACGCATGCTCGTCACGGCCAGCCCCGGCGGGATCGAACAGGTCTTCGTCAGCCTGGGCGTTCCCGTCACCGGCTCGGAACCCCCGACCGATGCGGTGATGCCGATGGAGGAGGCGGTGCGACTGTTCGCAGACTACGGCGCCGAGATCCTCGGGCCTCCGCTCTCGCTCAGCGACCTCTCCTAGCTGCCCGTGTCTCTTGGATCCGCAGACGAGGGTCATCTCCTGAGGGCGATCGAGCTCGCAGGGCAGTCCAGGGAGAAGGGCAATCATCCCTTCGGCTCACTCCTCGTCGATCCCTCCGGACGTGTCCTTCTCGAGGCTGAGAACACCGTCGTGACAGGCCATGACGTGACCGGCCACGCTGAGCTCAACCTCGTGCGTTCCGCCAGCATCCAGCTCGACGTATCGTCCCTCCAGACCTCGACGCTCTACACGAGCACCGAACCGTGCGCGATGTGTTCGAGCGCGATCTACTGGTCCGGCATCGCCCGAGTGGTCTATGCGCTCGGAAGCGAGCAACTCATGGCGATCGTGAACGACGTTTCGGGATCCTCGACGTTGGCGCTCTCTTGTCGTGAGGTATTCGCTCGAGGCGCGCGAAGCATCGACGTCAGCGGGCCACACCTCATGGAACAGGCAGCAGCCGTACACGAGGGGTTCTGGAACTGACGGGTCTCGAGAGACACTTCTGAACACAATCCCAGCGGAGCCGCATCGCGACAACCCGGGCCGGGCGGTATACCTCGGCTGTCATGCCGACCCCATCTGCTCGGCAGCCGCAAACAGTGCGTCGCCCGAACGGTCAAGCGTCGAGCCTTCCGGCCTTGAGCGTGGGACCTGGGATCGAGCCGTTGTAGGCGAGCATTCGGACGGCCGATCGTTCATCGCTTTGGCGACGGGAGCGATCTCGAGGTCGAACGTGTCACCGCCGGCGAGCTCGACGACCGCCGGGCGAGAGGCGTTCGGCAGCCCTCGTGTCGAGCTCGGGAATCGAGTGGTCTCGCGCAGGGAGCCCGACGGGCGCCGGCGCACACGCGCGTGAGCTACTCGACGACGACGTGTAGCTGTCCGCTGAACTGTCGTCCGCCGGTTCAGCCCGAGTAGTCGAAGTCGCGGGTGAACGCGCACGTGCCGCGCAGCTCGAACTCGAACGGCGGGTCCCTCACGACCACCTCGTCGTTGATCAGCTCGGTGCCCGGGCGATCGTGGCCCGGAACGATGCACGAGACGCTGGAGTCCGTCTCGTAGGGGGCGGTCGCGCGCAGGCTGATCTCCTCGCCGATCCGGACTTCGCCGTCCGCGAACTCGATCCGGGCATTCCGGAGCTCGACCGACGCGGTTGGCTTGCGGACCCACGGCAGCGTTTGGATGTGCTTGCCGCCGAGGTGGCCGAGCAGTATCTCCCCGAGCTCGCGTGGCCCATCGACGTAGAGGACGAGCGTCCACGGCGAGCCGGGTTCGTCGTCGTCGTACGAGTACGTCATGACGGCGCCGGTTCCCGAGAGATCGACCCCATGGGCCTCGCCCTCGTCGACCCTCCAGCTGAGAGCGCCGAAGCAGACGCCATGCGTCGATCGCTCGACCGACACGCCGTCGATCCTTCGGCACGGGCAGATCGCGTCGCAGTTGCACGCCTCGAGATACCGCCCGGAGATGCGGAAGATCATGCGGCGAACCAGACTGCCGCCCCGAAGAGAACGGCAGCAACCGGCGCGGAGGCGCGCACGCCGAACGAGGTCACCTTCTCGATGAAGATCGCGGCCGCGACGGCCGCCATCCAGAACATGCTGCCGACACCGAGGGCCAGCAGCGCGAGCATCAGGGCCCAGCAGCACCCGAGGCAGGCGAGGCCGTGCTCGAGCCCAGCGCGAACGGCTCGTCTTCGGACGAGCAGGCCGAGCGGGCTCCGGCAGCGACGGAGGCAGGCGTGCTTGAGCGGAGTTAGTTGGTACAGGGCAGCGGCGACGAGTGCGCCGATCGCCAGCTGCCGGCCTCCGCCCGCGACGCGGTGGGCGGCCTCGAATGCGAGGACGCCGGTGATCGCCCAGACGATGGCGTACCCGCCGACGAAGCCGGTGCCCGAGCGGCCGACAGCTGTCGCGAGCGATGCCGCCGGGATCACGGAGGGCAGCATCATCGCCGCGCTCATCGCGATCCACAGCCAGAGGAACGAGCCGAGCGAGCTCGGCCCGTCCATCGACGCCATGCCCTGCATCAGCACCGCGCTGGAGACCCAACCGGCGAGCGCGATCGCGGTGAGCGCTGCTGGGAGACGGAGAGCTCGCGACGGCACGAGTGCCGATCATAAGCCGGTGCGGCGGCCACTTCGATGACCCAGGTCCGCGCACGAGCAGGTCGGCATGAAACCGGTCATGATCGCCGGCCTTGCCGCGGCGGCGCGCCACACGATCCAGGTAGAGCGCATGAAGACGATGCTCGAGTCGATGAACACGGACGAGCTGGAAGCCGACCTCGCCCTCGGTTGGCGGCCGGACTGCGCGACCGGAGCCGGGAGATGACCTTCGACCCGGATCGGCTCCACGACTTCGCGCGTCGATACACCGAGGCCTGGTGCAGCCACGATCCGACGAGAGTCGCTGCGCACTATGCTCCGGAAGCATCGATCGCCGTCAACGGCGGTCCGCCGACGGAGATCACGGAGTCAGCGCAGTCCTTCATGACCGGCTTCCCGGACCTGGAGGTCTTCATGGACGACCTCGTCGTCCGGGACGACGTCGTCGAGTACCACTGGACGCTCGTCGGAACGAACACGGGGCCTGGCGGGACGGGCAACCGGGTCCGGATCAGCGGGTTCGAGGAGTGGACGATCGGAGAGGACGGCCTCATCGCTGCGTCGCTCGGCCACTACGACCAGGAGGAGTGGGACCGCCAGGTCGAGCGCGGGCCTCTCTGAGCCCGGATAGGAGATGACGCGGCCGCGGTCCGCCGAGACAGGAAACCCTCGGAACGTCCCCTACTACGAGACGCTCGGCTTTCGCGTCGTGCTGGAAGCGGAAGCGCCCGACGACGGCCCGCGAGTGTGCTTCATGCGCTGCGATCCGTGAGCGACGACCGAGATGCAGTTCCACGACAGGCCCTATCGGTATCTGCGCCTGATGCGCGAGCTGGTTCCGCTCTACGACCGGGTCCAGGAGGAGGTCGTGCTCGCGTCTGCGGGCCTCGAGGTGTCGCGGATGCTCGATCTCGGGGTCGGCACCGGGGAGACGTCGCGGCGGTGCCTCGACGCGCATCCGCGGGCACGAGTCGTCGGGCTCGATGCCAGTCGCGACATGCTCGCCGTCGCCGCGGGAGTTCTGGGCGAGCGCGCCGACCTCCGTCTCGGACGCCTCGAGGACCCGCTGCCCGAGGGGTCGTTCGAGCTGATCGTGGCGGCCTTCTCCGTGCACCACCTCGACGGACTCGGCAAAGCCGACCTGTTCGGCCGGATCGCCGAGCGGCTGTCGGCCGGAGGGCGGTTCGTCATGGCGGACGTCGTCGTGCCGGACCCGCCGGTCCCCGAGCCCACCCCGCTGGACCCGACCGTCGACCTCCCCGACCGCGTCGACGACATGCTCGCGTGGCTCGTCGAGACCGGCCTCGAGCCCGAGGTGCGCTGGGCGGAGACGGACCTCGCCGTCATCGCGGCGTCCGCGCCGTCCTGACGAGCGGACTTCGGGCCCGGCTAGCGCCAGTCGACCGAGACGACCTCGACCGGCTGCTCGACTCCCTTCAGCCGCTCCTCCCGCGCCTCCGACAGGCGGAATACCGCCGGGACGCCCTCGAGGGTCTCGGCGCTGACGAGGATCTCGCCCCCGGTCGCCGCCGCGCCGATTCGCGCCGCCACGTGCACCCCCTGCCCGCCGTAGTCGGAGGCGTCCCCGCCGGCGCGGAACGCGTCGCCTGCGTGGATTCCGATCCGGACGTCCGGCGCCACGATCTCGCCGGCGAGCGATCGCTGCATCCCCACGGCGGCCTCGATGGCGGTCTTCGGGCTCTCGAAGGCGGCGAAGAAGCCGTCGCCGGTCTTCTTGACGACCTCGCCGCCCGACTCGGCGATCCGCTCTCGCAGGATCTCGTCGTGGCGCGCGAGGAGCCGCTTCCACTTCTCGTCGCCGAGCGTCTCGAGGAGCCTCGTCGAGTCGACGATGTCGGTGAAAAGGAACGTGCGGCGGGCCGCGACGCGCCCTAGGAGCTCCTTCACGCGTGCTGCGTCCGGGGCTGCACCGAGCTTCTCGAACGTCGCGAGCGCGCCCTCGAGCTCGATTTCTCCTCCGTGTTCGTCCCCCTGGCGCTGGAGGGCGATCGCGAGCAGCATCCTGGACTGCGACGCCTCGTACGGCGCGCCGACGTCGAGCCACTCGTCGCGGGCGCGCCTGAGGCTCTGAGCCGCGGCCGCCCAGTCCTTCTGCCCGAGCGCGATCCGCCCGCGTGCCTGGTGGAGCGTCGCGTCGAACGCGAGCGTGCGACGGCCTCCGATCCGGTACGCGTCGATCGTCTCCTCGATCTCGTCCGCGGCTGCCCGAGCGGTCGCGATGTCACCCGCGGCGACGGCGATCTCGACCTGCGCCGGCAGGTGTCGGAGCCGGACGAGCGGCTCCTCGATCTGGCGGAGCGAGCTCGAGATTCCCGCGACCGCGGCGTCGACCTTCCCCTCGGCGAGCCGGAGCAGCGC
>Ga0233416_10000480_pt1 | contig 12359 bp, 7 predicted proteins | sample Sediment_Towuti__2_FD_188638 | JGI IMG/M metagenome (GOLD analysis project Ga0233416, IMG submission 188638) | Sediment microbial communities from Lake Towuti, South Sulawesi, Indonesia - Sediment_Towuti_2014_0_MG | ecosystem: Environmental > Aquatic > Freshwater > Lake > Sediment | place... | reverse complement strand
TTGGAATTGAAAGGCTAGTTTCGGAATGTAAGAAGCTTGTACAAAAATACAATGCAAAATGGGTAGAGGCCGACGAGCTACTTGGAATGTCGTTTAATCAAAAGGATGCTTATTGGACCTTCAAAGATGAGTTTATTGAACGAGAATGGCAATTTCTAAAAAAAGCATATGAGAATGGCATCCTAGAAGATGATTATACCGTTATTGCATACTGCCCAAGTTGTCAGACATCACTTAGCCATGCAGAGGTCAATCAAGGATATGAAATGGTGCAGGATCCATCGCTCTACTATAAAGTAAAACTCCAAGACGATGATGTTTTTTTAATTGTTTGGACAACTATGCCTTTTACTCTAGTGACTGATGCCATGGTAGGCCTCAATCCAGAAGAAAATTATGTCTTTGCCAAAGTCAATGACGAAACATGGATTGTGGGGGAGCAAAGACTAGAAGAATTTATGAAAGAAGTCAAAATAGAGAATTTTTCCAAAGAAAAAACGATCAAAGGAAAGGAGCTTGAAGGAAAGCGATACATCCATCCCCTGCTAGAGCAGATTCCAGGACTCAAAGAATGTGCAAATGAATCAAACTTTCACATTACAGTAGCTGAGGAATTTGTTGATGTTAGTACAGGGAGCGGCCTTGTCCATCTTTCTCCTGCAAATGGTGAAGAGGACATAAAAATTGCAAACAAAAGGGGAGTAAAAATTTTCAATCCTATAGATGATGAGGTTAAATTCAAAAAAGAAGCTGGCAAGTACGCGGGATTATTTGTAAGAGACGCTGATGAAAAAGTTGTACAAGACCTTAGAGAGGCCAATGCTCTAGTAAAGATAGGCAAGATAAAGCACAAGTATCCATTGTGTTGGAGATCACAGCACAAAATAGTGTGGCTTGCAAGAAAAGGCTGGTTTTACAAGCTTGACAGACTAGGTGATAAGGCAGTAGATGCAGCAGAGAGTGTAAACTATTTTTTTGACCAACCAAAGAATCGCTTTTTAGGAATAATTAAAGAAAAACATCCATGGTGTATCTCTAGAGAGAGATTCTGGGGCTGTCCACTTCCGATATGGGATTGCAAAGATTGTGGTAAGCAGACTTTACTATTTTCAAGAAATGAAATTGTAAAAGCATCATCCAAGCTACCAGATGGGGCAAACTTTGAGTTGCATAGACCATGGATTGATAATGTGGTAGTAAAATGTGCAAAGTGTAAAAGTGAAAATACACAAAGAGAAGAATATGTTCTTGATACATGGCATAACAGTGGTTCTGCGCCATATTCGTCACTAACAGACAAAGAATATGCTAGTGGGATACCTGCACCATTTCTAACAGAAGGAATCGATCAAACAAGAGGATGGGCCTATACATTACTAATTGAAAATGTGATTTTAAATAATGCACCTCAGCCGCCATACAAATCATTTTTGTTTCAAGGACATGTGTTAGATAAGAATGGAAATAAAATGAGCAAGAGCTTAGGAAATGTAATTGATGCGAGAGATCTTTTAATAAAATATCCAGTTGATCTGGTAAGATTTTATTTTATGTGGAAGGCCAGCCCAATAGAGCCGCTTAACTTTAGTACAGAAGAATTAATGTCACGACCATATCAGGTTTTAAGTACACTTTACCATTTACATTTGTACTTTAAACAAAATAGTGAATACGACAAGTTTAATGAATCTAAAACAATTCAGTGGACCCAAGAAAAAAATTTGTTACAATCACCAGACATTTGGTTATTATCAAAGTTACAAAAATTAATACAAAACTCAAACGAACTATATGACAAATGTAGGTTTCATGAAGCTGCAAAAGCTATTGAAGACTTTATTATTAATTCATTGAGTCAGATCTACATTCCAATAACAAGGGGAGAGCTATGGGATGATGATGAATCCAAAAAGAATAGAAGGTTTGCAATCTATGCAGTAATGCATGAAATCTTAAAAACTCTTGATATTTTGATTCACCCACTCTGTCCATTTACAAGTGAGTATCTTTATCAGACTTGTTTTGCAAAAAAGCAAAGCATTCTTTTAGATTCGTGGCCTAATGTTCAAAGTTCATTAATTGCAGAAAAAATCGAAGAATCATTTGATTTGCTAAAAGAAGTAGTGTCGGTTTCGTCTGCTGCTAGAATGAAAGGCAAGCTCAAGCGAAGATGGCCACTAAATGAGGCACTCATTTGTATTCAAAAAAATCAAAAAGCAAGGCTAGAGTCTCTATCAGAGCTACTAAAATCTCAGATTAATGTAGAAAAATTTATCATATTTGAGATTGAGAATTTTGAAGGACTAGAGGAGCTAGTTGAATTGGAAAAAAATGGTCTTCCGTATCTGCCAAAAATTGAATTGGATAGAAAAAAAATTGGGCCAAAGGCAAAGCAGCACATGGGAAAATTATTAGAAAAATTCTCAAAAACTAATCCTGAAGAGATAGTATCTGACTTGCAGAAAAAATCAAGTCATACCTTTGATATTGACGGAGACAAAATTTACCTAAACAAAGATGATATGGTTATTGATTTTGATGCAAAAGAAGGATTTGCAGTTGCAAAACGAGACTCTATTGTTGTTTTTATCTCAACTAAAAGAAATCAAGAGATGATGGCCAGAGGTCTAATCAAAGACCTTGCCAGAAGACTCCAGACACTAAGAAAGGAAAGGGGGTATAACCCCACCGATGTTTTAAACAAGGCATCAATTCTTGAGCTAGACCCAGAATCACTAGAGATGATAAGGGATAGAACAAAGGAGATTGCCTTTCTTGTTAGGGTAAAAGAAGTCACATTTGATGAATCCTGCAAATCTTACAAAGATGATGATATTGATGGTCAAAAAATAAGAATTTCAGTAGAGTAATTGGTTAGCTTTTAGCTAATGGACCATAATAAATAAGAAAATTGAGTAATAGTATCATGGTAAAGCAGATTAGCCTTGATTCTTGGCAGATACACCACTTGGCTGAGCTTTTAAAAAAAGGCTCACTGGTGGTTGCAAAAACAGACTCGCCTATAGTGCTTTACCGTCAGACACTAGAAGAAGAGGACAACTCATACGAGGAGATAGTTTGTACGCTAACTAAGGATTATGTCATTGAGCAGCTGGTAACCTCTGGAGGAGTACTACCGCCAAGCTTCCAGCAACAATTGGTTTTTTCAATAAATGACTTTCCAGAAAGATTACTTAGAAAAAGCAGGGAGCTCTTCTTACAGACAGTTGATCTGCTTGAAGACCAGTTAAAATAATCATAACAGAATATAAGGACGAAAATTTGGAATTTTTTTCATGCGTTTACTTGAGTATCAGGCAAAGGAACTATTCTCAGAATACGGGATTAAGGTTCCAAAGGGCTTAACCTCAAAGACCATAGAACAGGGCAAAAAGGACGCAAAAGAACTAGGTTTTCCGTTTGTTATCAAAGCCCAAGTACCTGTTGGCGGACGAGGAAAGGCTGGCGCCATACAAAAGTGCAATAGCCAAGACGAATTTGATTTAAAGTATCCACAGATTTTGGCAATGTCTGTCAAGGGCGAAAAGACCAGAGCAATATTACTTGAAAAAATGGCCCAAATCAAAAAGGAATTGTATCTATCATTATTTTTGAATAGAGGAAAACGTTGTTACACCATTATTTCATCTTCAGAGGGCGGAGTCGAAATTGAATCTGTGAAAAATCAGGTAATTCGAGAAGTTGGATTAGGCGATGTTGATAAGAGTACTGCCGAAGAGGTAGCAAAAGAAATTGGGTTAGGGGGAAATTCTGTACCTGAATTTGTAGACATGTTACAAAGATTATCAAAGCTTACCATAGAAAAGGAAGCAGAGCTTGCAGAAATCAATCCAGTTGCTATATTAGATGATGGAACACTGCTTGCATTAGATGGCAAAGTCATTACAGATGATAACTCGAACTTTAGACATCCAGAATTAGAAAAATATCAAGAGCGTTCTGAAATTGAAGTAAGAGCAGAAAAAAGTGGTTTTACATTAATTGAGCTTGATGGACAAATTGCAGTTGTTGGGAATGGTGCAGGTCTTGTCATGTCAACGCTTGATATGCTTTCAGACAACGGTGGAAAAGCTGCATGTTTTCTTGATGTGGGAGGCGGTGCAACACATGAATCAGTGTATGAAGCATTGACACTTATTAGTAAAATTAAAAAAGTAAAAGCAATTCTCATTAATCTTTTTGGCGGAATAGTAAAAACTACAACTGTTGCATCAGCATTTATTCAAGCATATGATGAAAAGTTAATTGATAAACCAGTTTTTGCACGATTAATGGGGGCCGAGTCCGATAAATCAAAGGAGATGTTAAAGGGTACCAAAACAAAACTGTTTGATTCAGTTGAATCAGCAATTAATGCTGCAGTAATGGAGGTAAGAAAGAATGGCTAATATTTTTGAATTACTGCAAGGAAAACCTGGAGACTCTGATTATAACAAAAAACCTGTCATTGTTCAAGGAATTACTGGAAAGTTTGGTTCACTTCATACAAAACTAATGAAAGAATATGGGACCAACATTGTAGCAGGAGTTACGCCGGGAAAAGGAGGCCAAAAGTTTGAGGATATTCCAATTTATAATACTGTAAAAGAGGCAGTTGACAAAACTGGCTCAAAGATTTCAATATTGTTTGTGCCTGCCAAGTTTTTTTTGAGTGCAGCTTTAGAGGCAATTGAAGCAGGAATTAAACTCCTAGTTGCAATTCCTGAGCATGTTCCTGTTAGAGACTCTCTGATAATGCTTGAGCTTGCGAAAAAAAATGACGTAGTAATTATTGGTCCCAATACACCAGGAATAATGATTCCTGAAATTATAAAAATTGGAATAATGCCTGCAAGTCCTTTCAAATCAGGAGATATTGCATTATTATCAAAAAGCGGTACTTTGATGTATGAAGTTGCAAACAACCTAACAGAGGCAGGATTTGGTCAAGCAATAACTTTAGGTATTGGTGGTGACCCAATTAACGGAATTAGGCTCATTGACGCATTTGACATGGTAAAAGATACACCAAATCTACAAGGCATGGTAGTTGTTGGAGAGATTGGTGGTGACGCAGAAGAGACACTAGCTCAAAGGATTATTGATAGCAATTTCAAAAAGCCAATTGTTGCATATATTGCAGGAAGGGCGGCACCAAAGGAAAAAAGAATGGGACACGCTGGAGCTATAGTTTATGGAAATTATGGCTCTGCCGAGTCAAAGGTAGCCATGTTCAACAAGGCCAACATTCCTGTTGCTAAAAGGCCGGGTGAAATTCCTATGCTTTTAGCAGGCAAACTGGAGCAATCCGATTAAATTAATAGTAAGTGGAAAGGAGAAGAAAAAATGCCAATTACAGACCCAGAAAAAAAACAACTTGCCCAGAAAGCGCGTCTTCACATAAAGATTTGTTTTTACTGTGGTGCACGTAATTCCATGGATGCAAAAAGATGCAGAAAGTGTCACAACAAATACCTTAGATTAAAAAATAGAACTCTGGGCATCAAGAAGTAGATTTTATCTTAAAACCTAAAGACACAAAAAGTTCCTATATTGTAGTTTCATTGGACCGGTAGTCTAGTTGGCTAGGATGACGCTCTCACACAGCGTAAAGATGTTAACCATCTCGCTAAGGTCGTGGGTTCAAATCCCATCCGGTCCACTTTTAGTTTCCATCTGCTACAATTCTTTGTCAAAATATTCTTGATCTTGTCGTGTTTTAGCTACTTTTGATCTAATAAAAAATACAAGTCTTCGTACATCCAAGTATATTCGATAGATAAACCGATTTTCAGCTAATCTTGGTGCAATTGCGTTCCAAAAATACCTAGCCTGTATTCCTGAAAGCCTAGAGTCACGAATTACAAATACTGTATCAGGTGCCTTTTCTACAACTTCCATTGTTTTAGGACTAAATGCTTGATCAGATTGATTTCCAGCTCCAACGATTATGATTTCTGGTTTTCCGCTATCAAAATTTTGAAGAAGACTCTGGATTACATTATTTGTTTGCGTATGAACTCTTTCTACAGGAACTTTTTTCATCTCAAGATCAAACATTTTTTCATTGATTATTCCTAAGATGTCACGTTCTTCTTCTGGTGATTCAACTATACCTCTAACTATTCGTATTTTACTCTTTAATGATTTTGAAAGCGAATTTGCTATTTCTAATCCCAAATTTGAGTGTCGACCTTTATCATATGATACCACAAAATTTTGCAATTCATCATCAAAGTTTTGCTTTATGTTAATTCCAATAATATCACAGGTTGTAAGAGATAACAGTTTTCTGTTACTACGTAAGCTATGAAAATCCATTATGAGTAGGTTAATTCCTTGTTCTTCTACTGTTGCAAGAATTGCCTCTGTCGTATCATGAGAAAGTCTGACCAAATATCTGTGCTCCTCTGATTTTTGTAGGGTTTTTTTGAATTCAGCAAGAGATTTTGTAGCAGGTTCGGCAAGACTCTGCGCAGATGAAAGCGGTACCTGTATTGGAACTGTAACTACATTGAGAAATGAAACTTCACCTTCTTTGTCCTCTGCTAATGACAAACCAATTTTTGAAAATTTTTCTGCAGTGTTTGGGTCATAAACAATCATTATACGATAATCTTTTCGCTGAGATGGGCCTTCATCTGCTACTAAGGGAGCATAATGCTCAATTTCTTTTTTAGAAATATATAATTTGTAAATTGAAAATCCAATCAATATCCACACAATGGCAATTACCCAACTCAATGGATTGTAAATGAGAAGAAAGATAGCTAGTCCTATTTGGCATGATATGCCAATAATAGGCATTAGTGGAAAAAATGGAATTTTGAATCCATAGTCAAGTTTGTGGCCGTAAAGTCTTCTAATTGTAATGCCTGCCCAATTGACTTGAGAAAATAGAAACAGGAATAGGACTCCCGCGGCAAGTGCAAGTTGTTCAATTGGAAGCCATACTGCCATTACAAGCATCACAAATCCTGAGACTACTGTTGCAAAATGAGGAGTGTGATATGTTGGATGAATTGAGCTGAAAATGTACGGAAGATTGTATTGTCGTCCCATTGCAAATGAAACCCTACTTGAAGAAAATGTAGTTGCACTTAGTGCAGCAATTGTAGACACTAAACCTCCAACTAGGACTAGAATAGTTCCAAAAGGAAGTAGATAATTTGCCGCTTGAGCAATTCCCAGCTCATGATGATCACCTATGAATTGCCAAGCATCCTTTCCAATTTCAGATGAATTTAATCCACCGAGAAAAGCAAAAGTAAAAACTATGTAAAGAGTTGTGACAACTCCAAGCGCAATGAAAATTGCTTTTGGGATGTTTCTCTTTGGATTCCTAACTTCTTCTCCAGCTTGTACAATAATTTCATAACCCTCAAAAGCTATGTACATAATTCCCATCCCTAGAACCAACCCTACTACACCTTTTGGAATAAAATCCTGAAAGTTTGTCATCCAAGTAGGATTTGTAAAACCTACTGCAAAAAGACCTGCGGTGATAAGTGCAACAATAAGTGCAAGTTGAATAAATGTCAGACCATTTCCAACTTTGCCTGTAATTGATACCCCCCTGTAATTTACATAAGTAAAAATTACTATGGAGATGATAGCAATAATTTTCTCAAGAGTAACTCCAGCATATTCTGAAGAAAGTCCGATGTTTGTAAGTAATGTTCCAAAAAAAGAGCCAAAGGATACTGCATAAAGGCTTCCTGCAATCATATGAGCAAACCACGCGGTCCAACCACTAAGAAAGGCATTTGGCCTTGGCAATCCTTCTTTTACCCATCTAAAACCTCCTCCTGCTTCTGGAAATGCAGAGCCAAGCTCTGCATAGGTTAATGCTGTAAAAAAGCTAATTACTCCGCAAAATACAAATGCGATAAGCAACGCAGGACCTGCTTCACTCATAGCTGGCCCTATCAGAATAAAGATAGAGCCACCAATCATTGCGGCAATTCCAACCATTGTTATATCAAGTAATGAAAGGCTACGTACTAGCTCTGGTCTATTATTAGCCATGATGGTTGCAAAAAAAATGGATGAATAAACTTTTCAGTTAACTATAATAACGTGAATATGCCTTTTTTCAAAATTATAATTTGATATTAGCCGTTCCTCAGTATTGTATTTCATCTGTAGATCTCATACAAGAAACATTTGAGAAAAATATCATTAGATTAGAATACAACCAGTAGAAAACGTTTCATATTCACAAAGAATATTATTGATATTTTCTGGAAAAACGTATCTGGGACAAAATGACAAAATATGAGCTTAGAACATGGGATCTAAAAGGTCTCGTCGCAGATCCAAAAAGCCCAGCCTTTGAAAAACAAATCCAAGTAGTTAAAAGAAAATCAAAGGATTTTGAGAAAATTAAATCAAATCTAACCCCAAAGATCTCATCAAAAAATTTTCTTGCAATTTTACACGATCTAGAAGAACTTGGAGAAAAATTAAGCATTATTGGTGGATATGCATCACTTGCATATGCTGAGAACACTCAATCAGATGAGGCAACATCGTTGCTTACACGAATGACAAAGTTAGGCTCTGATATTTCTAATCAAATATTGTTTTTTGATTTATGGTGGAAAAAAGAAATAGATGAAAAAAATGCGACACGCCTAATCAAAGATTCAGGAGAGCTATCAGGATACTTAAAATACAAACGCCTTGTTGCAAAATATTCCCTAAGTGAGCCAGAAGAGCGAATCATCAATACACTTGATGTTACAGGAACCACTGCGCTAGTCAAACTTTATGACAAAATCACAAACGCATTTGAATATATCGTAAAGATTGAAGGAAAAAAAAGAAAACTAACAAGGGAACAACTTGCCTCATATGTTAGAAGCACAAATCCCAAAACAAGGGAGATTGCCTACAAAGAACTTTTGACAAAATTTTCAAAAAATAAAGGAGTGCTAGGGGAAATTTACCAAAATGTTGTTTTAAACTGGAAGGATGAAGGAGTAGAAATTAGGGGATTTTCTTCACCAATTTCTATTCGTAATGTATCAAATGATGTAGATGATAAGACAATTGACTCTTTACTTGCTGTCTGCAAAAAAAATTCTCATATTTTTCAAAAATTTTTTGTGCAAAAGGCAAAGATGCTTGATCTAAAAAAGCTTCGAAGATACGATCTTTATGCACCAGCTGCTGCAAAAATCAAAGAAAAAAGCTATCCATATGACAAATCTGTACGACTTGTGTTTGAGTCAATTGAAAGATTTAGTCCTAAACTCGGGGAATTTGCACAGAAGATATTTTCAGAAAATCATATTGATTCAGAAATAAGGCCTGGAAAACGCGATGGAGCATTTTGTAGCACATTATCACCAAAGATTACACCATTTGTACTGGTAAATTTTGCAGGAAAGACAAAGGATGTTTTTACTATAGCACATGAGATTGGTCATGCAGTACATAGTCAGGCTGCATCAGATAAATCGATTTTGGTATCCGAACCATCGCTTCCTCTAGCTGAGACTGCCTCTACTTTTTCTGAATTACTTCTCTATGATAATCTAGCTGATAAGATTTCAACAGATGAGAAAAAAATTATGCTTTCTGAAAAGATTGATGATCTATATGCAACAATTATGCGGCAGTCCTTTTTTACATTGTTTGAGATTGAAGCACACAAGCAAATCGCACAAAGTACTACAGTTGATGAGATTTCAAAAACATATTTGAAAAATTTAAAGGAACAGTTTGGAAGTTCTGTGGCTATGTCAGATGACTTTGAAATAGAATGGAGCTGTATTCCTCACTTTTACCACTCGCCTTTTTACTGCTATGCATATTCTTTTGGAAACTTACTTGCATTATCGCTATTTCAACGATACAAAAAAGAGGGCTCTGATTTTGTTCCGTCATACATTTCTATTTTAGCTGCTGGAGGCTCAAAAAAACCAGAAGAGTTACTTGATGAATATGAAATAGACATACGCTCACCACGATTCTGGCAGGATGGCTTTGATTATGTTCAGGAACAAGTCAAAGAGTTATCAGATATTAATTGAAAATTATATCTAAAAATAAAGCGACTGACAGCCGTAAACGCATTTGGCTGTCAGTCTTTGTTCCCCTTCGGTTTGAACCGATGTCAAACTGCAAATGATGTTAACTAAATTTAAACTTTTTAAAATTTGTAGTTTGTTTGGCATTTATTTTTATCATGAGAGTGGAAAAAGGGATAGCAACCTTAATAGTTTCAAACTAAATTGTGCTTGATGTGAATAGATTCCTTATTTTGTTCTTCATTTTTGAAATTTTTTTTAGTGCGACTCAAGTTTATGCACAGGATCCAAAGCTTGCCACATTTCAGGAAACTGCTCAAATAATAATTGACCAAAAAATCTCAAATAATATAACTGCAGCAATTGCACTTCAAACTACAAGTAATCAGGAAATTAGAATTCCTACAGATCTTGTAAAAAAGATTCAAGAAATAGAAAGAATTCGGTCAGTTATCATTACAAGCGAAGAACAGTGTGTTCTTGGAGTACCACCTGATGAGAGTTGTATTATGATTAACATGTCAGTTCAGAATATTACTGGAGGAATAACAGCAATTCAAGATACAGGACGACAAATTGGAGATTCCTTGATTGGGGACATTAATGCTGCATTTGATACTAGTACAGAATTTCATTCAGTCTTTATACATCACAAAGATGAAACTGGTAAAGCATTAGGAACATCGGGGGCTATCTCTGGAGAAGGCACGTTTTCTGCTGTTTATACTATGCCTCGTGAGGATGCTCAAACATTTTATGAAAAGTTTTCAACTATTTTGCTTCCGCCAGAGATCAGAGAGTCTGGGGGGTTTTATGAACTTGCAAAAAAGTTATCAGAGCAACAAGATGCTAGAATGACGCTCTCTATTATTCCACAAAACGGAATTTCGCTTTTTCAGCTAAAATTATCTGTTGATTACCCAAATACTGCAAAAGGAATAGACAGAATCAATCCAATGGAATTTCTAAAAACGGATGAGCTAAAGCGTTCAAACTATTTTTCAAAGGATTTCTATCCACTAAATTCTCTTCTAAAGGTTGTTTTGTTATCTCCACAACCACTCAAAATTAGTGAAGTAAACACCAAGATAGTGCCAGATGTGATTAAAAATGGAGAGCGCTTTCCAGAATTTACAAACGATGGATGGTTTTTTGATCAGTCTTCAGGAGAAAAAATTGAAGTAACATATCTTTTTGGAAAAAAATTCTCAGTAACAAAGAATGAACTTGTATTCAAGGTTGGTCCTGTGAATGGAACTCAAGAAGTTAAAACAAATAGCCCCATGAATATTGAGATGGATTCTTTTCAGATTGTAATTCTAGTAGGAATAGTTATGGCAGCAGCAGGCGCTGCAATATATTACATGAAAGGATTTAGAGCAAAAACACTAAACAAGTAAAACTGCTGCAGCAAAAACCGTAGTCCAGCGTCCTTGTTTGTCACCTATTGCAGTTTGCGTCACGTTTGCTGTTTTGTAAATCTCGCCTGAGATAGTCCATTGTTGTCTTTTTTCATCCCAGCTTTTGTCAATATCAAATGGAATACCAAGGGATGAGGCAAGCATCTGAGCAGCAATATCTTCTGCATAATCTCCAGCCTCCTTTTCTGTTTGCCCAAAGGAATCATATTCGGAGAGATATCCATAATGACTTGAGTCTTTAGGTTGAGCTACTCCAACTGATGCAGCGGTGAGTCTATGGGGCTCTTGAGTTTGGTTCCTAGAATAAATTGTAAAAAGAATCTGGCCTGGTTTGATTAGTTTTAGTCCTTCCTTTCTTGATATGAGCTTTGCATTAGGTGGAAAAATGCTTGAAATTAAAACCAAGTTAGTTCCTGCAATACCTGCATCTCGTAAGGCATATTCAAAACTAGTCAGGCGGTCTTGATGAATTCCTTTTCCACGAGTTAGAAATAATTTTTTTGCTACTAGGTCTAACAATTCTTCAATTGTTCAAAGGTTTTATTATTTATAGTTTGATTTGGTATAATTTTCCAATCAAATATGTTTGAGAAAATTAGCAATTTCTTGTCCATGATTTTCAACGTCAAAATCTCTAAAGATTTTCTTTATGATGCCTTTTTTGTCTATAATAAAGGTGGAGCGTTTTGCAAGGCCAGCAATATTTAATCCTGCATACGTCTTACAGGTTTTCTTTGTTGGATCACTCAGATGCAAATATGGTATTTTGTATTCCTCTACAAATTTTTTCTGTGCCTCTAGAGTATCAACTGAAATTGCAAATAAAACCGCGCCTTGAGATAAAATTTCGGAATATGCAGAAACTACGCTTTGAGCCATCTTAAAGACCTTTTTTGATGGG
>Ga0233416_10000479_pt1 | contig 12379 bp, 13 predicted proteins | sample Sediment_Towuti__2_FD_188638 | JGI IMG/M metagenome (GOLD analysis project Ga0233416, IMG submission 188638) | Sediment microbial communities from Lake Towuti, South Sulawesi, Indonesia - Sediment_Towuti_2014_0_MG | ecosystem: Environmental > Aquatic > Freshwater > Lake > Sediment | place... | reverse complement strand
CTATAGGTTCATCTATCTGTGCACGCCTGCATGCAGACTCACAGGCTCGTGTGCAGATTCTACCGCATACTGATGGGAATGGATTTACCTGGCGGATAATCCTGATAGCACTCTCAATATCACCTCGGGCAATTGCAGAAACATAACCTCGTACGTCTGTATGTACAGGGCATGCTGCCTGGCAAGGTGGAACAGCACTAATACTCATTGGACTCATCCTCCTTTTTCGTAAAAATTGTTTTCATTTTTAAAACATTTTATATTTTTCACTTGATCTATAGTCATTAGTCCACCGCCATCTGACAATTGCAGAAACATAATTAGACCATATCTATCTATAGGGCATTGCCTGACAAGGTGGTATGGCTTTATCAGTCATTTGTTAACCTTAGAAATCTTTATCTTATGGGGAGCAAGACAGTAAACGTCGCTCCTTCCCCCACCTTGCTTTCTACTTGGATAGAACCTTGGTGAGCATCCACAACGCCTTTAACAATGGAAAGACCCAGGCCTGTACCGCTAATATGTTTTGTTCTTTCGGATCTTTCTCGAAAGAACTTATCAAAAATGCGAGGGATATCATTGTTTTCTATACCTATTCCCGTGTCTGATACCTTTATCTGAAGGTTTTGTCCTTGCTGCTTTAGCTCTATAGTGACCTGCCCATCTGAGGGAGTATATTTAATGGCGTTACTGACGAGGTTAATAAACATAGCTTCAATACTACTTCTGTTGCCGTTTATCAAGGGAAGGCTATCTTCTATTGCTATCTGAAGAGAGATATTTTTGTCTTGAGCCTGGGGCTGCATCAAATCGATAGTTCTTTCTAAAATCTCGGAGAGATCCAGGGGTTCTATTTGCGCCACATATCCACCTTCTTCGATGTAGCTGACATCCAAAATATCATTAACGAGATCCGTCATACCCTTTGTTTTAGCTTTGATTTTTTGAAGTAAATCTTTTTGCTTCTCATTGAGCCCTCCCGCTATCCCATCCAGCAGGATGGATGTTTGAAGTATTGTAGAGCTCAAAGGTGATTTTAATTGGTGAGAAACCATGGATAAGAAATTAGATTTGATTTTGTCTATTGCACTGAGTTGAGCAACGTCATGAAGCAGAGTTACCGATCCAATAAGTAATCCTGTCCCATCCCTTACAGGGCTGACATGAATTCTGAGCCTCGTGTCACCTGAGTTTATGAGACACACTTCTTCAGTATGATATGGCACATTAAGCGACAATGTTTTATTTATGAGTCTAACCAACGCTTCATTTTTAATGTGATCATGGACTCGCTGACCTAAGGCATCTCCTCCCTTTATATCCAGCATGGCTTCAGCTTTTTGATTGTAGAGGATGATATTACCCTGAGCATCAGTTACAAGTATTCCATCAGCAAGGCTATCGAGTACGGGATTTAATGATTCTTTCATTATTCTATGCGGCATATCTCTTCACTGCTCCTTAAATAGGTTAAATGTCTTTTCCCTTGGAAATTCTGAAAAGATTTTCTACCCTTTCTACTAACTCAATAGGTTCTACGGGTTTTGGTATGTAATCATCAGCTTCCATTTTCATCCCCATTTCCCTCGTGTATTTCGTTGTAGATATCGCCTCTCCCACCGCTGTTAATAGGAGAATGGGGATATGTCCATATTTAGGGTCAGACTTAATTTTAGCACACACTTCATAGCCATTTATTTCGGGCATCATAACATCCAGAATGATTAAATTCGGCAGTTCTGTCTCTACCTTTTTCAGACCTTCTTTTCCATCATAGGCAACAGCAACATCATAAGATTTACTTTCTAAAATAATTTTAGTGGCTTCCACAAAATCTGCATCATCATCAACCAATAAGATTTTCTTTTCCCCCATCTCTTTCTCCTTAAACCTTGCCTATTTTTTTGAGGACTTTCTTTACACGTTCTAATAAGATATTATGTTCAATGGGTTTTTCCGCATAGTCATCAACGTCGAGCTGTACCCCTGTTTCTAATTCGTATCGACGCCTGCTGGCATCTTGCCTCACGCTGCTCAGAATAATGATTGGAATATGGGCGTACTTAGACCATCGTGGATCCTTCAATTCCTTGCACACTCCAAACCCATCTAACCTTGGCATAAGAAGATCCAGAATCATCAAATCAGGTTTTTCCTCTTTGAGCTTATTCAGGCCATCAATCCCATCCCGAGCAGTGACTACCTGATAGCCATTGGCCTCAAGTATAAGGCTGATAGCTTCTAAGATATCAGGATCATCATCGACAACCAGGATCTTTGTACTCATCGTATCCTCCAAGTATTCATAGCCATAAACTTAGTGTTTATAGTATAGGCCTTGGTAATAAACCAGCCCTTTCTACAATACCAGGAACTATGTCTTCCCAGGCCACGGCCATGATATGAATGCCATGGATACCATCTATCTCTTTTAACTGCTCGATAACCTCTAAGGTTATCTGTACCCCTTCTTCCTTGACATTTTTGGCATCTTCTAAACGGGAAACTACCTCATTCGGCACACTGACTCCAGAGACATTGTCCCTCATATAGCGAGCCATACCTACAGACTTTATCGGGATTACCCCGGCAAGAATATGAACCTGTTTATCCAACCCCTGATTTCTCACTATCTCCATCCACTGAGTAAATTTCCTTACATCAAATACGGCCTGGGTTTGAATAAAGTCTGCACCAGCTTTTACCTTTTTAGCAAGTCTTGTAACTCTATACTCAAAGGGATCGGCAAAGGGGTTCTCAACTGCCCCGATAAAGAGAGGAACCTCGCCAGAGATTGTTTCACCACAAAGAAATTTTTTTTCATCCCTCATGGTCTTAAGGGTCTGGACGAGTTGAATAGAATCAATATCATAGACACCTTTTGCTGTTGGATGATTGCCGAATCTTTGGCTGTCACCTGAAAGACAGAGTACATTTCGAATCCCTAATGCAATGGCGCCTAAGATGTCACTCTGGATAGCGATTCGATTTCGATCCCTGACTACCATCTGCATTACAGGATCAAGTCCCATCTCCTTCAGGATAACACAGCCGCTTAAACTTGACATGCGAACAATAGCTGTCTGGTTGTCAGTTACGTTCATGGCATCACAATAGGATTTGAGGAGGTCACCTTTTTTCTGAATGACCGAGGCAGAGGTACCCTTTGGAGGACCTACCTCAGCAGTTACGGCAAAATGGCCCCCCTCCAATACCTTTTCCAAATTACTTCCACTTTTCATCTACTCTCCCTCTCTATGACTCATTTCTCTCTTCTTGTACTTCGGGTTCTACTATATGCTCCAATACTATCCGACGAGGCCCTCCGTACAATCCGGTTGACCAGTCCCTGGGAGGTTTTATTTCGGACAGCCTTTCGATAGTATTGAGTTTTTTCATCCTCTCTAAAATCAGGTACCATGCGCAATCTACATCCTGGCTTATTTCGCATTTGCCGTTGTTCGTTCCACCACATGGTCCGTTCATAAGGGATTTTGCACAGCGGGCTATTGGACATATACCTCCGGTAAGGTGGAGTATGCAGTCTCCACATCCTGCACAGAGTTCTGTAAATATCCCCGCCTTTGGAACAGCTCCGTAAAACTCTGTATTAATGCCTGGATATACAGGAATATTTCCGATTCTTTCAGAAAGGAAATTCACTCCAACACCACAAGCCAGAGAGAGTACTCCATCAAATGTCCTCACATCATCCATTACAGGCTCAAAAAATTCAGGCTCACAATGTCTTTCAATTGCAGCATGTTTGACCTCTATTGCCATACCTTCCTGAGAAGCCTTCATCCTAAGCATGGAAGCGAGTATCTCCGCCTCTTTGCCTCCGCCTGCATGACAGATTGCAACACAGGTGTTACAACCAAAGACGAGGACTTTCTTGAAATTCTTTATCATACCCCATATTTCTTCAAAGGGTTTCTGTCTACCGACAATCATTTCTCTTCACCCCTTTTCGCACCGCTTTGTCTGCATACCGCAAGCCATATGGGTGAAGGACCGAGTTTACGAATCCTTTCTGTGAATTCAATGCAGATCTCGGTCCACCTTGGGCCCATTGCTGCAGAGAGATTATACATCTCTAAACGTGCAGGATCTATACCGACTGTCGATAGCAATTTTTTTGCATATTTAACTCTTCTTGCTGCATATATATTACCTTCCAGGTAATGACATTGCCCTTGCAGTCAGCCGGCAACAAAAACTCCGTCCACACCACGCTCGAATGCATGGAGGATATGAATGTAGTCCAGCTTTCCCGTACAGGGAAGTCTGATAATCTTTACAGTCGGCGGATAAGAAAGCCTCATCACCCCAGCTAAATCAGCAGCGGCGAATGCGCAGTAATGACAAGCGAAGGCAAGGACATTCGGCTCCCAACCTGATGAAATCTCGTGAGGTCTTTCTATAGAGATAATTTCTTCCTCTACTGTTGGTTCATCTTTTACCATCCCTCAGTTCCCTTCACATACTCTTTACTATCATTTTATTATAGGCTCGCATTCCGTAGCAGCATCAATCATTGCGAGGATCTGGTCATCCCGAAAGCTGTTCACCTGAAAAGCCTTGGCTGGGCATATCCCTGCACAAATTCCGCATCCATGACATTTGATTTCGTTGTGAGCGACTTTGCCCTCCTCGTCAATATAAGGCGAATCAAAAGGACAAACTCTGAAGCAGCTCAGACAGGACATGCACAAATCTTTTCTGTGCTTGGCGATAACCCCTGAGACAGCCAGACTTTCCTTAGAGAGGACTGCACCTGCACGGCCTGCTGCTGCAAGAGCCTGGCTAATCGTCTCTTCCAGATTCTTTGGTGCATGTGCCAGACCTGCCACAAAGATTCCTTCGCTCGGAAAATCAACTGGACGGAGCTTCATATGGGCCTCAAGGAAATATCCATCTGGATTCCTGGTGACCTTATACATTTCACCGACTTTCTCAGTTGTCGGATGCGGTCGAAGACCACTTGATAGGACTAACCAATCAGCATCCAATATCAATTCTTTACCAAGCATGTAATCCCATGTCTTAATCCTGAGCTTATTCCCGATCTTCTCGACTGTAGGTTTTTTGTCAACCTCATAGCGTACAAAGAATACACCCATATCCCGAGCCTTTTTGTAATAATCTTCCTTAAACCCATAAGTACGGATATCTCTATACAATATTAAAATTTGAGCCTTTGGATCTCTCTTCTTAAGAGTAATAGCGTTCTTAATTGCGTCCTGGCAACAGATACGCGAGCAGTACTGGTTCGACTCTTCACGGGAGCCAACGCACTGGATCATAACATACAGTTCGCCAGGCCGGGGATTTTCTCCAGAGGAAAGTTCCTCCTCCAGTTTTCTCTGTGTGATTACATGGTCACTTTCATTATAGAGATATTCAGTCGGCTGATATTCAACACCACCGGTAGCCAGTATAATGGCTCCATGTTTTATTACAATTCCGTTCGTAAGGGTTGTCTCGAAGTTACCAATAAAACCTTCTGTTTTTTTAATCCCCGCATCAGAGTAAACCTTAATACGTTCGTGTGTCAGAACATGCTTTATCCTTGCTTTCAGGAATTCTTGGACATCATCTCCTTCCAGTGTGAGATAAAGATTCTTTAATAGACCTCCCAGCTCTTTTCCCTTTTCGATAAGAGAGACAGGAAAACCCTGGTCAGCCAATGAAAGTGCAGCAGTCATGCCAGCAATCCCTCCACCTATGACCATTGCAGCTGGGGTAACTCCTACTGTATCGACTCTGAGAGGTTCGAGGAGGCGTACCTTTGCTATTGCCATTTTTACAATTTTTATTGCCTTTTTTGTAGCCTCTTCCTTTTGTCCCATGTGGCACCAGGAACACTGTTCGCGAATGTCGGCAAGATCAAACAGATATTTATTCAGTCCTGCATCACGAATTGTCTCCTGGAAGAGTGGTTCGTGTGTCCGTGGAGTACAGGATGCTACAACCACCCTGTTCAGGTTCATTTCCCTGACAATTTTTCTGAGTATCTCCTGACTGTCCTGTGAACACGCGTAAAGCATATTCGTTACATATACAACTCCTGGGAGATCTTTTACTGCCTCAACAACCTTTTCAATCTCAACCGTAGAGGCGATATTAATCCCGCAGTGGCAAACGAAGACCCCGATCCTTGGGTCTTCTCTTGTCAGATCCTTTTCCGGAGGAAGCTCTTTTGTAACTGTCTCTATTCCGCGGGCCTCACCGAGTAGAGCCATAACCTCACCAGCCACAGCACTCCCTTGCATCACTGTCTCCGGTATATCTTTTGGACCCTGATAGATTCCTGTAACAAAGATTCCATCCCGTGTAGTATGAACAGGCTTAAATGGAAATGTCTTTGCAAAACGATATGGGTTCGTCTCGATCCCGAAAGTCTTTGCAAACTCCACGGCATCCTTATGAGGCTCAAGACCGATAGAAAGAACTACCATGTCAAAGATTTCGTCAATGAGTTTTCCATCTTCTTCGGCATAACGAAGAAGCAAATTGCCTGTGCCTGGCTCTTCGCGAACTGAAGAAATCATAGCACGCTTATACTGTACGCCATATTCATTTTTAGCACGTTCTACATATTTGTCAAAGTCTTTTCCGAAGGTACGCATTTCCATAAAGAAAATTGTTGGCTCTATCTTTGAATCATGCTCTCTTGCGATGACCGCCTGCTTTGTTGCGTACATGCAGCAGACAGAGGAACACCAAGGATTTGCATGATGAGAGTCCCTGGATCCCACACATTGAATCCATGCAACTTTTTTTGGATGCTTTCCGTCAAAGGGCCTTTTTATTTCACCCTTATAGGGACCTGAAGCAGATAGAATTCGTTCGAACTGGATTGCGGTTATAACATTTTTCCATCTGCCGAGTCCGAGCTCCCCCCTCACCTTTGCGTCATAGCGGTCCAGCCCAGGGCAAAGGATGATCGCCCCAACATGTAATTCAAGTTCTTCTCCTAAATCTTTAAAGTTGATAGCACCGGCCTTACAAGTTTTTTCGCATATGCGGCAACGTCCTCTCTTGAAATAGAGGCAATTGTCCCTATCGATAGCCCTGGTACTCGGTATAGCCTGCGGGAACAATGAATAAATAGCTTTGCGTACGATAAGACCTTGTTCGAACTCACTTGATACTTTCTTTGGGCATTTTGCCTCGCAATCACCACAACCGGTACATTTATGAGGATCTACATACCTTGGGGAAATTTTGATTTTAACCTTAAAATCTCCAGCCTCACCTTCAACTGATACTACCTCTGCCAATGAATAGATGTTGATGTTCAGGTGTCGGCCAACTTCAACCATTTTTGGTGATATCATGCACATAGAGCAGTCGCCAGTTGGGAAAGTTTTATCGAGCATAACCATGGTTCCGCCAATTGATGGGTCTTTCTGAACCATATTAACCTTAAACCCGCTGTCAGCAAGGTCGAGTGCCGCCTGCATTCCCCCAATACCACCACCAACTACCAGGACCGAGCCTTTCTTTATAGAAGAAATCTTTTCATTCATATTAGCTTCAACTCATTGAGGAGTCCAAGACAATCCACAAAATGCCTCTCTATCTGCATCTCCTGAGGGTTGAAGCCCATGGCGATGCCCAGAAGCTCTGTAATAAAAAAAACTGGTATCTTTTTCCCGATTCCATACCGTTTACAGACCTTGTCCTGATATGCGTCCATGTTCACTTGGCACATCGGACAGGTAGTAACAAAGCAGTTAGCGCCCCTTGCAAGAGCATCCTTTATTATTTGAGACATGAGGAACAAAGATGTCTCAGTGTCATTTACCGAGGCTGAAGCTCCACAGCAGTCTGTTTTGTAGCTCCAGTCTAAAGGCTCCGCTCCGATAGCCTTGCAGACAGTCTCCATACCTTGAGGATTTTCAATGTTATCGAAGATTTTCATATCACAGGGAAATCTCGTCAACAAGCATCCATAGTAGCATGCAGGTTTGAGCCCCTCCAATTTTTTTATTAGCTTTTCTGCAATCTCGCCTGAATTTGCTTTGGACAAAAGAATATCGAGGATACTTGATATTCTTATCTTTCCCTCGATCTTTTGGGAGAGTTCCGTGTTTATTTTATTCTTTAGTTCAGGATCTTCAGACAGTATTTTTTGAGAGACCAATGTGCGGTTGTAACAGGATGAACAGGGAATAAGCATCTCTGAAAGACCGGTTGCATCTGCGATACCGAGATTTCGGGCAGGAAGTGCAACAGATAGAAAGTCATCAATTTTGCTTGCTGATGTTGCACCGCAGCAGTTCCAGTCCTCAATCTCTTTCAACTCTGTTCCCAGGTGTTTGAATACCTTTTTACATTGTATATCATAAAGCTCTGAAGAGGCATGGAGCGAACACCCTGGATAATATGCTATTTGCACAGTATCAGCCTCCCGCCTTATCCTTTGCTTTCTTATATAATCGTTTAATTTCAGAGCGTTTCTTAGTTTTATCTAAACGAAAATGTATACGTTTTTTCTTCATCATCAAAATCCCCAGTTTTGCCTGGTTTTTGATTTCATCAGCGATAGCCCTCCATCCACTGCCCTGCTTTAACTCTCTTTTTGCATTCTGCATTTCATACAAACCCATAACTTCAAGCTCGTTGACACGGCCGAAATGAGAAGTCGATCTTAAAAATGCATCATGAAATGCAGCAACTTTTGGTAAAAGTGGTTTGTTATGCGCTTCCTTGGATATCTGCTTAAGTGTTTCATTAATTCTTGCAGTCTGTATATTGTTCGGGCAACGGGTACCGCAGGTATAGCAGGCAACACACTTCCATACAAGAAGGTTATTCAGGGCTTCCTGCCTTTCACCGAATATGATCATCCTAATTAAACGATCTGGAGTGACCCCTGTCGCGTCTCCTACAGGACAACCTGCTGCACAGCGCCGACACTGATAACAGGAAAGCAGGTTCTGACCTGATCTGGTCATTACTTCTTGGATTAGAGGTTGTGAGAGTTCAGGTTCGAATTGAAGAACAGATGATGACATGCCACAACTCCTTCTTTATAATTCTATAATTAATATAGTATTTATATTGTTTATTATAGCATACCTCTTTTTATAGCTCTACCTTTATTCCCGCTGACATTTTGGCTGCCTGAACTGTGTTGTGCATAAGCATTGTGATTGTCATTGGTCCTACACCGCCAGGCACAGGTGTTATCGCCTTAGCCTTTTCCTTGACTGCCTCAAAATCAACATCTCCTACTAAACCAGTTGGCAATCTGTTCACTCCGACATCAATCACTACAACACCTTCTTTCACCATATCTGCAGTGATGGCTTTCGGTTTTCCGATTGCAACAATGAGGATATCTGCCTTTCTGGTATGAGAAACAAGATCCTTTGTCCCTGTATGGCATATGGTTACCGTAGCATTTCCACCTTTACGTTTCTGCAGGAGCATATTCGCTATGGGTTTACCGACAATATTGCTTCTTCCAACAACCACTACCTCAGCACCATTGGTCTCTACACCACTCCTCATCAAAAGTTCAAGTATTCCATGTGGTGTACAGGGAAGAAAGGTAGGCTCGCCAAGGACCATCTTGCCCACATTTACTGGATGAAAACCGTCAACATCTTTTGCTGGATTAACAGTATAGAGAACGTTGGTTTCGTTAATATGCTTTGGAAGAGGGAGTTGCACGAGAATACCATGTATTTTTGAGTCCTTATTAATCTTTTCAATGAGAGCTAAAAGATCTGCCTCTTTTGTATCAGCAGGAAGGTCAATACGTTCGGAATAAATGCCTAACTCCTTACATGCCTTTTCCTTTGCCCCTACATAGACTTTTGACGCTTCATCCTCACCCACGAGAATAGTAGCAAGACCAGGGATAAGATTATGTTTCTCCTTTAACTCAGCGATCTCCTTCTTTAATTCTTCTTTTATCTGTTTCGATATCTCAGAGCCTTTAATGAGTGTAGTTGCCATGTCCCCCTCCTCTTTCGTTAAAAAATTTGTCACCAGTCATTGGTCACTTGTCATAAGCTCTTATTCTCAATGACTGATGACTATCGATTGATATTTTATTTCGTTATTCCCTTTTCTTGATGAGTTCCAATAATTCTTGCCGTGTGGATTCCTTTGTTCTGAATATGCCCCTGACTGCTGAGGTAACCGTCCTTGAGCCTGGTTTTTTCACACCTCTCATGCTCATGCAGAGATGTTCTGCATCAATAATAACCATTGCACCTTTAGGTTTCAGTCTGTTCATTATTAAATCAGCAAGCTGGCAAGTCAAACGTTCCTGAACCTGCGGTCTTTTTGCAAGAAGCTCAACTGCCTTTGCAAGCTCACTCAGGCCTACAATCTTTCCACCTGAAGGGATGTAAGCAACATGAGCCTTCCCGATAAAGGGAAGCAGATGATGTTCACAGACAGAATAAAAAGGAATGTCTTTGAGGAGTACCATCTCATCATGGCTCTCACCCTCAATAGATTTCAGAAGCTCCTCGGTAGGTGTCTTAAGACCTGCAAAGATCTCCTCATACATCCTTGCAACACGTTTTGGGGTTTCTTTAAGCCCTGCTCTATCAGGATCTTCACCTATGCCTTCCAGTATTAGCCTGACACCTTTTTCTATCTTCTTGAGATTCATGGTTGTGACAGAACCCTTTAGCGTGTCTGAATTTTAGCACTTTACAAATTCTGTGTCAAAATAAGGCAGAAATTTTTGGGGCGTTTACAGTTACAGAATCCTTATTACCCGTTCATCCGTAACAATTACGTCAACTTTTACATCATGCGTGTCTGAAGGTATCGAATTAACAAGTTGTTCATTATATGCGAGAGCGACAAAGGGAACTCTCTTCTTAATAGAAGAAAGGAGGATATCATAATAGCCTGCTCCGTATCCAAGCCTGTTGCCTGATAAATCAAACCCCACGCCAGGAATAATAACAAGGTCTATATCATGTATCTCCCTTACCCTCTCAATAGGTAAGGAAGGTTCCGGGATTCCCATATACCCTGGAGATAATTCCTTAATATTCTTTATTTCATGCATGGTGAGTCGGTGCCTTTGTCTATCTACCTTTGGAACTGAAACCACTTTTCCCATTTTCAAAGACTCCACTATCATTCTGATCGTATCTACCTCAGTCCTGAAAGAGGCATAAAAAAGTACTGTCTTTGCTTGCCTGAACTCCTTGAGGTTAAAGAGTCTATCCATAATGAGAATGTCTTTCTTTTTCCTTTCTGAAGGGGGGATGGAATCTCTTTTTTCAAGGACTTCTCCTCTGAGTAATTTTTTCATGACTTATCCTATTGACTTCCCAATTTTATCTTTAATTTCTCTTACTTCAGTAACACTCTCGGGAGAATACAGATACGGTGGGTAACCTTTTATATCTGCTTCCATTATGGCTTCATTAAATCTCATAAACCCTGCAATTTCCATATCTCCAATATTTTTTTTTATGAACTCCATATCTGCAGCGCTCCTCACTTTGTTTGCAACAACAAAGACTTTATTGACTCCGAGGTCTTTTGCCATGTCTTTCACTGCGTAGGCTGTCTGTATGCTTCTCTGGCCAGGTTCAACAACAACAATGAAGGCATCCACTGACTCAGCCGTCCCTCTTGTCAGATGCTCTATCCCTGCTTCCATATCAACGATGACCACCTCGCTCCGCTCAACAACAAGGTGTCTGAGGAGTCTTCTCAGAAGCACGTTTTCAGGACAGTAACAGCCAGAAGCAGCTGCCTTGGACTTCCCCATGATAAGGAGTGTAATTCCATTCATATGGTATCCGATACCCTCTGGAAGGTCATCAACCTTTGGATTGAGCCTGAACATCCCACCCATGCTTCCTGCCTTTGCTCCTGTCCTCTCTTCTATGAGTTCTCCCATCTCAGCAACGGGGATGATTTTTTTAGCTTCTTGCTTCTGAATACCCAGTGCTGAGGCAAGATTTGCATCAGGGTCTGCATCAACTGCTATAACCCTCTTACCTTCTTCCACAAAGAGATGGCTTAAAAGAGATGCAAGGGTTGTCTTGCCAACTCCTCCCTTACCGGTTATGGCTATTTTCATTTCAGAAGGTACCTTTTACTGAAAAATATTTATACCTTTTCGAGGATGAAAAGGAGCTGACCCTCTTGGACAGTATCATTCAGTTTTATGCAGATCTCAACGATTTGACCGTCAAAAGGAGCAATAATTGCATTCTCCATCTTCATGGCCTCAAGATTTGCAATCTCTTCCCCCTTATGGACGATATCACCCGACTTGAGGGTACCCCTTTCAGGATTCCCTATCCTCCAGATGTTACCAGTTATTGGAGCAGCTATATCGCCGGGTCCTTTTGCCATCCGTATCTCAGCCTTTTTA
>Ga0233416_10000478_pt1 | contig 12380 bp, 12 predicted proteins | sample Sediment_Towuti__2_FD_188638 | JGI IMG/M metagenome (GOLD analysis project Ga0233416, IMG submission 188638) | Sediment microbial communities from Lake Towuti, South Sulawesi, Indonesia - Sediment_Towuti_2014_0_MG | ecosystem: Environmental > Aquatic > Freshwater > Lake > Sediment | place... | reverse complement strand
TTCGGGCTGCTGACCGCGATGGCGTACGCCGGGTTCCTCCTCGTCATCCGCGAGGCGGGACGGGGTTTACGGACGCCGGCAGGAATCATGTTCGACGCGACCGCGGCATGCGCGCTCGCGCTCGTCGCGGTGGGCGCGGTGCTGGGCGAGCTCGATCTCCGGCCCGGGTGGCCGGCGCACGGCTGGCTGGCCGTGCTCGCCGTCTCCGGCCAGGTCGTGGGGTACCTCGCGATCGCGGCGTCCCTTCCGCTCCTGCCGGCGCTCGTGGCCTCGATCCTGCTCCTCGTGCAGCCCGTCTTGAGCGTGATGCTGGCGGCGGCGATCGTCGACGAGCGCCCCTCGCCGACGCAGATCGCCGGCGTCGTCCTGGTCGTGGCCGGGATCGTCGTCGCGACGGTCGGCGGCAGGACGGAGCGGGAGGCGGCGGTCCCGGCCGAGGCCTGATCGCGGATCCCGGATCGGGGAATACCCCGACGCTCGAGCGGCCGCGCCGGACGATACTCGGTCCGGAAAGGAGGTCGCGATGACAACGATCCATCACGCGTTCCGAGTCGTCGCCACCGGGAAGACCAGCGAGCGCAGGCCGGTCGGTCGGCGGATGCGTCGGATCGGGCTCGGCGCCTTCTTCGCCTCCGTCGCGGTGAACGCCGCGCTCGGGATCTACGCTGTTCTCTCGCCCGAGTTCGGGGACACGCAGGGGAAGATCCTCGGGACCTCGCTGTGCGTGACGGGTGCGGCGCTCCTCGCTCTCGCCTGTGAGCCCGCGTGGGAGCGCAGCCTCCTGGGCCCCGTGCCGTATCTGGGCGCCGTGCTCGGCGTCCTCGGCTTCGGCCTCGTGATCGTGGGCATCTGGGCGGAGTCCGAGAGCGACGCTTTCGCGCAAGCAACCGCGTCGACGTTCACGATCGCCGTGGCCTGTGCGGCCGCGAGCCTCCTCGTTCTCTCACGACCGAGCCCCCGACATGAGTGGGTGTTCCCCGTGACGCTCGGGCTGCTCGTGCTCGGCGCCGCGCTCGTCGTGTTCGGGATCTGGCTCGGGGAGGAGGGCCCAGGCAAGGCGTTCGGGTCGATGTCGACCCTCATCGTCGCCTTGGGAGTCGCGACCCTGCTCGCGCGTACACGCCTCACTCGAGGCCATGAGCGGGTCTTCGATGTCACGCTCGGTTTCCTCGCCCTCGGAGCCGCGCTCGTGGCGCTCGTGCCCTGGCTCGGAGACGACCCCAGTGAGTGGTACCTGCGCACCATGGGCGTGACCCTCATCGTCTTGGCGGCTTTCACGGTCAGCGTGCCCGTTCTGTACTGGGTCGACCGCAGCTCGTTCGCGGTCTCGGAGGCCGCAGCCGGAGCGATTCGCCACTGCCCCTACTGCGGGAGCTCGGTCGCCGGCGAGCCGGGGGCGGCCCTGGCCTGCCGCCGGTGCGGGAGGGAGTTCACGATCACGGAGCCGGGCCTTCCGTCCCCGAACTTGACATAACGCACGTTATCGTGCGTGAGTCGGGAAAAGGCGCACGGCCAACGGGCGTGCAGCCTCAGTGCCACCTTTGGCTGTGTATACGCGCCGGGAGCGGAAGTAGTCGTCTATCCGTTTCTCCATCAGGTCGGAGATCCATGAGACGAACGGCTCGCCACCGTTGCGGCCGTAGACTCATTTCCGCCGTTCACGCGGTACGTCCCGACTAGTCCCCCCTTGGCAGTCCAGCCAACGTACTTCTCAGCGACGACTGGCACGCCGTCCTCTGGACGCTGAAGCGGTGACCCCTCGGTGTTTCGGGCCGGCGGGGTCACGAGCTAGACGTCGATCCCGAGCTTGCGTAGCTCGACGATCGCGGATCGACGCCAGCGGATTGTGTCGGGGGAGAAGGGGAGCATGAAGGGCATCCCGTTCGCCTTCCGAAGCGGCTTGCCGTCGCGCAGCACGCGGTAGTGCCCCGGCGTCGCCTCGACGGTGAGGCCGACCGCTTCGAGCCGTCGAATGAACTCGCGAACGTCCTTTCTCACCTGGGCGAATCTTCGCTGAGTGCTGGAAGCAGGAGTTCGGTAGTTTCGAGCAGACGCTCTCTGCGACGCACGCCTATGCGGCAGCGGCACCCGCTAGGCATCCCCCCGCAGGGGAAGGTCTCCCCACGAGGGAACGCACTAGTCCGCACGTTCTCGTACATTCGAACGGTGGCGTGCTCAGCGCCGCGCTGCCGTGAAGTCCTCGAGCGCCTCGTCGACGAGGTCCCCGAACTCGCGCTCCAGGCGCTCGTTCCGGCGCGGCTGGAACGGTGCGAGCGTGGTCGGGCGCCGCGCCGGCTCGCTGCCCCGCAGAGCGAGCAGCGCCCGCACGCGCTCCACGACATCGTCCGGGGAAGAGCAGAGCTCCTCGTAGTCCACGCAGAGCACCGCGTCTCCAAGGTGCTCGGCGGCGCCGGTGATGGTTCGCTCGAGCTCGACCGCCTGCGCGGCCACCTGCCGCCAGGGAGGCTCGTCCGCGAGCCAGTCGGGGCCGTGCGGGCGCAGCGACGCCCATGCCTCCAGGGATCCGCGCAGCCCCTCGCGCATGGCGAGGAGCGAGAGCGCCGTCTCGTGCAGGTCCCGGCGGATCCAGGCGTAACAGGTGCGCGGCATCTCGCGGGCCATCCGCTCGAGGTGCCACGTCAGGAGCATGGGCTTGAACACCATCGGGCCGCGCTCCCAGTGCGCCATGTTGCGGAGCACGGTGCGCAGCGCCGCCCAGTCGATGGTCTCCTCGTGGCCCTCCGGGAGCGCGTACAGGCCCGGGTAGCGGAGGTGGTGGTTCCAGAAGTATCCGAACTCGTGCGGCTCTCCCACCCCACGCGTGCGGCCGAACGAGGACTCGAACGACGGCCCCGAGTCACGCCCGCCCAGCTTCCTGGCCAGCCGGAGCCCGAAGACCGGCGCGCGCCAGAACGCGGCCGTCAGGTTGTCCACGTAGCCGATCTCGAGCCCGGCTGCAAGCACCTGGTGCAGGAGCGTCGTCCCCGACCGCGGAACGCCGATGACGTGCAGGGTCGCGTGCTCCTCCTCGAGGTCGAGGTAGGCCGACTCCTCCACGGGGGCGAGGGCGGCGTTGAGGTGCCGGAGGAGATCCTCGTCCGCGGGATCCTTCGCATACTCCCCCGCGAACTCGGGATCCTCTCTGGGGGTGACGTCCACGCTGGCGGCAAAGGGTACGGGAGCGCCACCCTCCCTCCGCGCGCCACTCGCTCGGGTGAATTCGCGCGTGCACCCTAGACAGAGGGTGGGCGGATGCGAGAGAGTGTCTCCACCAACCTCTCCCCCTCGCGAACCCCGCGTGAGCCAGATCGACATCGAGAGCATCCTCGTCGTCGAGGAGATCCGGCAGCTGCTGGAGCAGTCCGGTGAGACCGGAACCATTCGCGCGTCCGATCTCGCGGACGTGGCGGAGGCCTACGAGCTCACCGAGCTCGAGCAGGACGCCCTCCTGCGGGAGCTCGACCAGCGCAGCATCGAGATCGTCGAGGACTCTCCCTCCCACTCCGAGGTCGTCGCCGCGATCACCGCGCCGGTCGAGACGACCACCGACGCGCTGCAACTCTTCCTTCGCGAGGCAGGACGTCATCAGCTCCTCACCGCTGCCCAGGAGGTCGAGCTGGCCAAGCGGATCGAGCGGGGAGACATGGAGGCCAAGGAGCGCATGATCCAGTCGAACCTGCGGCTCGTGGTCTCGATCGCGAAGAACTACCGGAACCAGGGGCTGCCGTTCCTCGACCTCATCCAGGAGGGCACGCTCGGGCTCATTCGCGCGGTCGAGAAGTTCGACTGGCGCCGCGGCTTCAAGTTCTCGACGTACGCGACGTGGTGGATCCGGCAGGCGGTCGCGCGGGCCCTCGCCGACAAGGCGAGAACGATCCGAATGCCGGTCCACATCGTCGAGCGGATGCAGAAGATCAACCGTGCCGACCGTCTCCTCTGGACGCAGCTCGGACGCGAGCCGTCGCTGGACGAGATCGCCGACGAGGCCTCGCTGACGGTTCAGCAGGTGCTCGAGGTCCGGGCGGCCGCCCGGGCCTCGACGAGCCTGGACGCACCGGTCGGCGACGGCGACGACGCCGTGCTCGGCGACTTCGTGGCCGGCGACGAGCTGCTTCCCGACGAGGCCGTGGAGCTCCACCTGCGCAGCGAGGCGTTGCGCCGGGCGATCGCCGCGCTGCCGCAGCGCGAGCGCGAGGTCGTGACCATGCGCTACGGACTCGCAGGGATCGAGGCGCAGACGCTCGAGGAGATCGGGCGCCGGCTCGGGCTGACGCGCGAGCGCGTGCGCCAGATCGAGCTCGAGGCTCTTCGTCGGCTCGCTTCACTGCGTGAGATGGACGCCGTCGACGCCTCCTGACGCCGCTCGCCGGCCGGGCTCCCGCGGGGCAGCTGTTCGGGGTCCCCGGAAAGTGCGTAGCACTTTCCGGGGCTGGAAGCCCCGCTCCGCCCCGGCCTGACGCTGCTCGCGGCAGGATGCTTCGGCTCGTCGCGGGTCCGTACCTCCACGTACTGTCCCCGCTTCTCGCGCTCGCCTCCTTTGCGAGCAGCGCCCGAGCGACGCCAGACCCGACGCAGCCTGGCCTCCGCCCCTCCCGGCCGACAAAGCCGGCCTCCGGGTCGCGCTGACGCCGCAGCGCCCGAGCTACGCCAGACCCGACGCAGCCTGGCCGCGCCTTCCACCGCGCGGAGCCCGCCTGACGAGTCGGTCGCGGGCTACGAGCGCAGGTAGAGCTCGAGGCCCGGAGCGACCGCGCGCAGCTCCCGCAGGGCGCGCGACTCGAGCTGCCGGACGCGCTCGCGGGTGATGCCGAGGTTCTTCCCGACCTCCTCGAGCGTCCGCGGACGGACGCCGTCGAGCCCGAACCGCTCGATGACCACGCGGCGCTGCCTGGGCTGGAGCTTGGCGAGCGCTACGAGGAGCTCCGACGCGCGGGCCCGGTCCGCGGTCTCGACGTCCGGCTGTTCGGCGCTCGTGTCCGGGATGAGGTCGGCGACCATGCTGTCCCCGTCGCCGATCGGCGTCTCGAGGCTGACGGGGTCGACGACGAGGTCGAGCAGCTCCTGTGCCCGCTGGGGCGTGATGCCGATCTCGGCCGCGATCTCGTCGATCGACGGGTCGCGATTCAGCTTCTGACCGAGGACCCGGCGCGCCCTCGTGACCTTCCGGACCTGGTCGGCGACGTGCACCGGCAGCCGGATGACACGGCCCTGCTCCGCCAGCGCACGCTGGATCGCCTGCTTGATCCACCACGTAGCGTACGTCGAGAGCTTGAACCCGAGCCGGTAGTCGAACTTCTCGACCGCACGGATGAGGCCGAGGTTTCCCTCCTGGATCAGGTCGAGCAGCGGGACGTCGGCCCGCGTGTAGCTGCGCGTGATCGACATCACGAGACGCAGGTTCGACTCGATCAGCTTCCGCTTGGCGTCCTCGTCTCCCTCGTCTTTCAGGCGTGCGAGCTCGCGCTCCTCTGCGGGTGTGAGGAGCGGCCCGTCGCCGATCTGGCGCACGTAGAGCTTGAGCGGGTCGTCCGCGCTCGGACCCGTGAGGTCGGCTCTCTCCCTCGGAGCCGGCTCGTCCAGGCCTGGTGCGTCTTCCTCGTCGGATGCATCGAAGAGATGCTCGGCCGCGTGCCCTTCCACGCGCCTCATATCGGCCGGGCAGGTACCTCCCTTGAGGATGGCATCTCAACGAGGGATCGAGCGGAGGGCCGCGAAGTCGATGAACGTTCCGTAAGCGGGGCCAACTGCGAGGTCCGCCCCGACGTCTACGCTCATGCGGCATCCCATCACGACGTCTGACAACCCTGACAGTCCTTCATGTGCGGCATTGCGGGCTACAGCCTGAGTCCTGAATCCTCCGTCGAGCGGACGCTCGCGGTCCAGGCCCTCCTCGCAGGGATCGCCGAGCGCGGCTCCGATGCCGTCGGCTACGCGGCGCGCAGGCCCGGTGGGTCGATCGCGGTCACGAAGCAGCGAGGCGGCGCCAGCGCGCTTCTGGACGAGATCGCCCTGACCCCATTCGCCGCCCAGGCACTCGTTCACGTTCGCGACTACACGAAGGGCCACCCCGACGTCGATGCGAACAACCACCCGATCCGGCACGGATCCGTCGTGGGCATCCACAACGGCGTGATCGAGAACGACGACGAGCTCCTCGCGGCGTACGGGATCGAGCGCCACGAGCCGGAGATGACGGTCGACTCCGAGGCGATCTTCGCGCTCATGCAGCGGAGACGCCACGATCCCCGCGCTCTCTCCGAGCTGCGCGGCCCAATGGCCGCCGCGTGGATCGACGAACGGGACGAGCGAGCGACGCTGTACCTCGCCCGTGGCCTTCTCCGGCCGCTGTGGATCGGCGAGACCGGGGCCGAGCTCTTCTTCGCCTCCACGAGGCGCGCGCTGAGGCTCGTCGAGGCCGCGCTTCGGATCCGCCTCGAGGCTCGTGAGCTTCCGGAGGGGCGGCTGGTCGAGGTGATCGGCGGACGGGTGGTCCGGCGTCGGCGTTTCCGGGTCGACCGCAGCTACCGCGAGCGCGAGGTACTCCCGCCGGTGCGGGCGCCGCGAGAGGCGGTCTCGTGCCTCGCGCGGCTCGCGATGCTCACCTCGCCGGCCGCGTAACCCTCAGCCGACGAGCGTTCCGTCGGGCAGGACGTCCACGCCGTCCGCCCGCAGGCGCTCGCGCACGAGGTACTGGAACGCAGTCCACGCGCCTCGCTGGACGTCGAGCAGGCGATACACCTGCCACTCCGACAGGAGCGCGGGGTCGTTCCTGCGCGCATCCGCCCAGTCGGCCATCTTCGGCAGGCGGCCGAGACCGCGAGCCATGCGAGCCCCCTGCTCGACCGCGCGCTCCAGGCGTTCTTCCCCGCGCAGCACCTCGAACCCCGCCTGGCGGAGGGCTTCGGCGAGCGATCCGAAGGTGTGCGCGTAGAGCGATGCGGAGGGAAGGGACTTCGGACGGGAGGCGAGGTCCCGCGCGGTCGGTACGCGCCCGAGCGCGTCGCCCAGACTCCGCAGCTGCTCGAGCAGCTCGTCGCGGGTGAGGAAGCGTCTTGGGTAGAGCCCTGCAGCGCGCTTCGCCGCGTTCCACGTGCCGAAGTGCTCGATCACCGTTTGCGGGTGGACGCGGGCGGCGGGGTCGGCCGCGAACTCGCGCATCGTCGGCGAGCGCCCGAGGCGCTCGGCCGCGGCGCGGAGCTCGTCCAGGATCTCCTCGTCCGTGTAGCGCCTGCGGAGCCCGGCGCGGAAAGCCGCGAGCTCGGCCTCGTCGATGGCAAGCAGGGACGGCTTCTGGCTGCGCCGACGGGCCATCTGCAAGAAGCTTAGAGCGTTCTGCGGATTCTGCAAGCTCTCCAGAGCGCTTCTCCCCCACTCCAGCCGCTACCCTCGCCGCGCGATGGACGTGCGTCTTACCGTCGAGACCGCGGCCGCCCGCGGAGTCGGGAAGCTGTCCAGGGCGTTCGGCCGCGGCGGAGGCACGACGATTCCCGGAAAGCTCCTGTGGAAGGTCGATCCCGACGCCGTGGACCGGCTCGCCGCTCGCCTGCCCGGTGGCGTCGCCCTCGTCTCCGCGACGAACGGAAAGACGACGACGACAGCCATGGCCGCCGGCATCCTCGGCGCGGATCGGAAGCTGGCGTGGAACAGGGCCGGGGCGAACCTCCTCTCGGGGATCGCGTCCGCACTCGTGGACGCGAGGGGAGCCGAGCTCGGTCTTTTCGAGGTCGACGAGGCGGCGCTTCCCGAGACGGTCGAGCGGACCCGGCCCCGGGTGGTGGCGCTCGCAAACCTCTTCCGCGACCAGCTCGACCGCTACGGAGAGCTCGAGATCGTCGCCGAGCGGTGGCGGGCTACGGTTGCCGCGCTGCCCGAGGAAACGACGCTCGTCGTCAGCGCCGACGATCCCGTGGTGGCCGATCTCGCGGCGGGGCGTGGCAACGTGCTGCGGTTCGGTCTGGACGACCCGACCCACCGGCGACCCGCCGTGCAACATGCGGCCGACTCCAAGTACTGCGTTCGTTGCGGTACGCCCTACGAGTACGAGGCAGCGTACGTCGGGCATCTCGGGGACTACCGCTGCCCGGCCTGTGGACACGCCCGCCCCGAGCTCGACGTCGCCGCACGCGACATCGAGCTGCACGGGCTGGAGTCGTCGCGCTTCCGCCTCGTGCTGCCTCATGGGTACGTGGACGTGGAGCTCTCGCTCCCGGGTCTCTACAACGTCTACAACGCCGTGGCCGCCGCTGCCGTCGCTGTCGCGCTCGGGGTTTCGACCGAGAAAATCCGCAGGGGGCTCGAGGGCTTCAGCGCCGCGTTCGGACGCTTCGAGCGCATCTCGATCGGGCGCAAGGAGCTCGTGATGTTGCTCGTGAAGAACCCGGCGGGAGCGAACGAGGCGCTGCGCACGCTCGAGATCGGGATTCCGCCCGTGCTCGTCCTCGCGCTGAACGACGCGATCGCCGACGGCCAGGACGTGTCCTGGATCTGGGACGTCGACTACGAGCCCCTCCTGCCGCACGTGCAGCATGTGATCGCCACGGGCGATCGTGCCGACGAGCTCGGGCTCCGCCTCGTCTACGGCGGTCTCGAGCGGAACCGCCTCGAGGTCGTCCCCGTGCTGGAGCATGCGCTCGACCGCGGGCTCGAGCTCGCCAGCGCGGGTACCGAGCTCGTCGTCCTCCCCACATACACCGCGATGCTGGCGCTGCGCGGGATTCTCACGGAACGTGGCGTCGTGCCGCCGTACTGGGACGGAGGACAGCCGTGAGGATCCGCGTCGGCCATCTGTACCCCGAGTACCTGAACATCTACGCAGACCGGGGCAACATCGCCGTTCTGGCGCGGCGGGCGGCGCTGCGCGGACACGAGCTGGACGTCGAGGCGGTCGGGCTTGGCGATCCGGTGCTGCCGGGCGCTCACGACCTCTTGTACGTCGGAGGCGGCCAGGATCGCGAGCAGGCGGCAGTAGCCCCCGACCTGGCCGCGAAGGGACCGGCCATTCGGGACGCCGTCGCGCGGGGCGCCGCCCTGCTCGCCGTGTGCGGCGGGTACCAGCTCCTGGGACGCGGGTACAGGGGCCGGGACGGCACGCTCATGCCCGGGGTGGGTCTCTTCCCGCACGAGACTGTTGCCGGAACGACCCGGATGATCGGCGACGTGCTGCTCGAGTGCTCGCTCGAGCCGGGCAGGTCACGCGGGCTCGCGGGGTTCGAGAACCACGCCGGACGGACGCTCCTCGACGAGGGAGCGGAACCACTCGGACGTGTCGTGTATGGCTTCGGGAACGACGGCGACTCCGGCTTCGAGGGCTGCCGGCAGGGGACGGCGATCGGCACCTACCTCCACGGACCCCTTCTGCCCCGCAACCCGTGGCTCGCGGACTGGCTTCTCTCCCGGGCGCTGGCCCACGCGTCACGTGAGGCGCCGAGGGACCTCGAGCCGCTCGACGACGAGCTCGAGGAGGCCGCGTTCTGTGTGTCCGCCGCCCGAGCGGAGGCCCGCGGCGGTCCTCGCTAGCGCCCACGATTCCTGCACTTTCCGCCAGCGCCGTGGGGCACCCCGGCCCACCACCCGCTTTCAGCGTAACGAGCAAAGGCGTACGGATGGGATACGACCTGCGCCGAGAGGAGGACGAGAGCGTGTCAACTTCGTGGCGGGCTGGCCGGGCTCACTGAATCCACATCTCGCCGAGGTACACGCCCGGGTCGCCGGGGCGCCAGCGCTGCAGGAAGCGCTGGATCGGCGGATGGAGCACGATCGAGTCGAGCTCGTCGAGGCTGAACGCACGGTGCCCCCGCACCGCGTCGTCCCGCGACGCGAGGTCCTCGAGCGACCCCGTCACGTCCGCCGCGAAGATCACGTGCACGACGTGCTTCCGGCTCGAGCTCCAACCCGGGGCAATCGAGTCGACGAGCGCGACCGGTCCCTCGAGCGGAATCTCGGTCCTCTCCGAGAAGAGGCCGGTCTCCTCCTCGAGCTCTCGCCGGAGCGCCCGCACGAGGCTCTCGCCGATGCGAACACCGCCCCCTGGAAGCAGCCACGCCTCCGCGCTCCCCTTCTCGTGGCGCAGGAGCAGGATGCGGCCGCGCCAGCGCAGGATCGCCGATACGCGAATGCGCGGCTCGTCCATCAGCTCGAGGACCCGAACCCGCGCACCCCGCGCTCGCTCGTCGCGAGCTCCGGCGTCTCGACCATGCGCACCGACGCGACGGGAGCGACGACGAGCTGCGCGATGCGCATGCCGGGACGGACGTGGAAGACCTCGCTGGCGTCGGTGTTCAGGAGCACGACTCGGATCTCACCGCGATAGCCCGAGTCGATGAGGCCGGGCGAGTTGACAATGGAGATGCCGTGCCGTGCGGCGAGCCCGGAGCGCGGCTGCACGAACCCGGCGTAGCCCTCGGGAATGGCGACCGCGATCCCGGTCGCGACCAGCGCCCGTTCGCCGGGACGCAGGACGACGTCCTCGCAGGCGGCGAGATCGAGCCCCGCGTCTCCCTCATATGCCTGTGCGGGCAGCACCGCGTCGTCGTGCAGGCGCTGGATCCCGACCTCGATCACCGCATCGAGGCGCCTGCCTCCGCCTCCGGGTCGCCGGCGACGAGGAAACGCGCGAAGCGGCTCACCTCACGTCTCGGCAGCCGGGCGCGGACGCGGACGCCGTCGGGCGTGTCGTGGCGCTCCGCGATTGGAGCGCCGAGGCCGTAGAGCTCGGCGAGGGCACCCCCGTCCTGGTACGGGACGAGCAGGCGGACGTCCTCGAACCGGTCCGAGAAGAGCTCGGCGATCCGGGAACGGAGCGCGTCGAGGCCCTCGCCCGTCTCCGCGGAGACGTGGAGCGCGCGCGGGTACGCGTTCGAGACGCGCCGCCGCGCGAGCGGGTCGACGAGGTCGATCTTGTTCAGGACGAGCTCGACGGGGACGTCATCGGCGCCGATCTCGGCGAGCACCGCGCGCACGGCGTCGATCGTCTCTTGGAGCAGGCTGTCCGCGAGCGAGGCGTCGGCGACGTGCAGGACGAGGTCGGCGACGAGCGTCTCCTCGAGCGTCGCCGCAAAACCCTCCACGAGCGGCGTCGGGAGCCGGCGGATGAAGCCGACCGTGTCGGTCACGAGGTAGCGCTTGCCGTCGTGCTCGAAGGCACGTGTGGTCGGGTCGAGCGTCTCGAAGAGGCGGTCGTCCACCGACGCGTGCGCCCCCGTGAGGGCGTTGAGCAGCGTCGACTTCCCGACGTTCGTGTAGCCGGCGAGGGCGATCGACGGCGTCGCCGACCTGCGCCGCTCCTGGCGGCGGGTCGCGCGCTGCGAGCTCAGCTCCCGCAGGCGCCGCTTGACGAGCGAGATGCGGGTCCTGGCCAGCCGCCGGTCGCTCTCGAGCTGGCTCTCGCCGGGGCCTCGCGTCCCGACGCCGCCGCCGAGCCGCTCGAGGTGCTGCCACATGCCACGCATGCGCGGGAGGTTGTACTCGAGCTGCGCCAGCTCGACCTGGAGCTTGCCTTCGGCGCTGCGGGCGTGCTGGGCGAAGATGTCGAGGATCAGCTGGGTGCGATCGACGACGCGGGCCTTGAGCGCATCCTCGAGCGTGCGCTGCTGCGTGGGGCTGAGCTCGTCGTCCACGAGCAGGACCTCCGCTTCCGCACCCGCGTAGCCGCTGCGAAGCTCGGTGAGCTTCCCTTTGCCGACGAAGGTCCGGGGATCCGGGTGGTCCCGGTACTGGACGAGCTCTCCCACGGGGACGACCCCCGCTGTCTGGGCGAGCTCTCGCAGCTCGGCGAGCTCGGACTCGCCGTCCGCCCCTTTGGAGAAGACCCCCACGACGAAACCGCGCTCCGGCTCCGCCCCGGGCGTGGGATCGGGCTGGCGCACGGTCACCGGGGGATTATGCCCTCGGTAGTCTGCATCGGTGACCGCGCTCGCCGACCGCCTTGCCGCGCGGACGCTCGAGCTGATCGACATTCCGTCCCCGAGCGGTGCGGAGGAGGCGATCCGCACGCGGCTCCTCGAGCTCGTCCCCGGTGCTCTGAAAGCCGTGTACGCTGGGGACGAGGCGTTTCTCTTCCTCCCCGAGCGGCGGCCCCAGGCGCCGCTCGTCCTGCTTGCGGGGCACTACGACACCGTTCCCGCGCAGGACAACCTGCCCGGGCGCGTCGAGGACGGGGCGGTTCACGGCCTCGGGGCGAGCGACATGAAGGGCGGGCTCGCGGTCGCGATCGAGCTCGTCCGCGACCTTCTGGCCGGCGGACGGGAGGCGGGCCCGTACGACGTCGGGCTCCTCCTCTTCGGGCGTGAGGAGCTGCCCGCGGAGCACAACCCTCTGCCCGCGCTCTTCGCCGGGTCGAGCGCCGTGCACGAGGCCGCGCTGGCGATTCTGCTCGAGCCGAC
>Ga0233416_10000477_pt1 | contig 12382 bp, 13 predicted proteins | sample Sediment_Towuti__2_FD_188638 | JGI IMG/M metagenome (GOLD analysis project Ga0233416, IMG submission 188638) | Sediment microbial communities from Lake Towuti, South Sulawesi, Indonesia - Sediment_Towuti_2014_0_MG | ecosystem: Environmental > Aquatic > Freshwater > Lake > Sediment | place... | reverse complement strand
AGGCGAAGACCGCCAGAAGACCGAACGTCAACAGCAGACTGCCGTGCCAGGTGCGCCAGGTTCGCATGATTCACCACCCTGCCTTGGCCGTGATTCTAGGTCTTCCCCGCCGAACCCTTCTGAGGCTTTGGCGGTGCGGAGGCCGGGGCCTTGCCGGCCGGCGCCTTGCCAGCCGGGGCGGCAGCCGGTGGCTTCGCGGAGCCGACCGGCACCCATTCTTTCTTGGCCACGTCAAATTCCAGGCCCTTCAACCCGAACGTACGCTCGTACGCCATGACCTTCCACCGGTCCTCTTCGGGCAGCTTGCTCTTCCAGGACTTCATCTTGGTGTTGGGCACCCCTTCCGAGATGCGCCAGAACCAGACCGCATCCGAGTAGAGCTTCATCCGTTCGGCATTCCGGAAGTCCCGCGCTCCCGCTTTCACGGGTTTGCCATCCTTCCCGTGGCAGCTCGCGCAATTCACGTCGATATTCATGGCGCCGATGAAGATCTGTCGCCCTTCCTCAATGACCTTCTCATCCGCCCACCAGCCCGCCGGCATGTGCTTGTCCGCGTATTCAGCCGGAGGATCCGGCGGTGCCACAATCGGCCCCTCGCCCGCTTCGCACCCTGCGACCGTCATTCCTGTTCCCGCCAGACCGATGAGGAGAGCCATCGTCCCCCACGCCGTACGCTTCATCATGACCTCACCTGTTCCTTTCTCCTGACCCGCTTTGGGGCTGTCCCGCCATGCACCGACGACCCCCCTCGGGCCCGTGCCGGACTCGAAGCGAGGCCGCGGACAAAAAGACGCTTTCGTTCAGGCCCCCGGCCTGAAGCAAAAGCGTCACCCGCCCACAACGCCCGGATGATCCTCGGCAGTCGGCCACGCACCGCCTCCCGCCGACCCCTCTTCTCGCTGAACCTCTATTTACGCAGTCCCTTGCCTCTTCTCTGAGCTCGTTGCCGGTTCCGGATCAATCTCGCTCCAGCCAGCGCGGCCACCGCCGCAAGACCCACTCCCGCCCCATAGTACATCCAGCCCCAGCCTCCGGCGGCCGTTTCACAACCTGAGCCAAAATTGACCGTGATCTGGCGCTCCGCGTGGGCATCCTTGGGATCAAACTGAGCGGTCTCGCGCTTTTCTTGCTCGAGCGCGATCACCAGGATCGGGTCGCCTCGATTCTCGTTGTGCAGGTGGAGCGTCGCCCTGTAGTAGCCGCGGCTATCCGTGTACCCGACGGCATGCACGGACGCCCGCACGTCCTTTGCGATGACCTTGATGTCAGGAACCGGCTGGCCGTCTGGCCCGCAGACATGCCCCGCGACGGTGAACCGGTGGTCCACCTCATGCATGGCGACCGCGGTGAGGGGAAAGGAGGCACCTAAGGCGAGCCACGTAACAACGAGGCTCAATAATGCCACAAAATAAATCGCCCTCGTCCCGCTCCCCGGTCCCTGCCGCACAGGCCTCGTCGTACCGGTTGCCGTGGCTGGGTACCGCACGGCTGAGCGGCGCCTCAACTCCTTGCAACTCTCACAACTTCGCGGCACGCCAGGCCTTGGGCGCGACCCTTCTAGCATAGGTGAGGGCCTTTGTCAATAACGCTTGAGGCCGTCCCTGAGGACGGAATGCCCCGGTATTCAGAGGGGTTTCGGCGTGGTGGCAGAGGCTGTTTCGAGCGTGTTTCGGGTGGGAACCTGTCCGGCCACTGACAGTCTTACAGATGCCCGCGCGCCTTCGCGGCTTCAGCGGCTTCCTGAGCTTCGGCTCGACGCTGCGAGGCTTTCTTCGCCACCCAGGCTTCCCAAGACTTCCCGGAGGCGGTGTCTCTCCCAGTGAAGGCGATGGCGGCGACTTCGGCGTAGGAGACCCGGCGCACCGCCTGGTTGGCTTTTGGAAAGAGCAGGACGCAGGGGGAACTGCCGCTCGAGTCACGGTTGAAAAGATAGCCCTCGAGCGCCTCCCCGGATCGGAGCTCCAGCGTCACGTCGCCACGGTAGTCAAACGCTCGCTCCACCGCCTCTTGGAGCTCCGCTTCATTGGCCGGCCGGAAGACGCGGCCTTCCAGGGGGGTGTGTTCTGGAGCCCGATACTTGTCGTCAGTCATCTCTGCGGTCGTTGTGTCTGTTCGTTCCGTTGAGTCCGTTACGTCCGTTAACGGACAAACTGACTAAACGGACCAAACGGACTAAACGCCTAGTGGCCGTTGAGCAGGAGCGTCGCTTTCACGGTACGGCCGAAGCCGGACCAGGACCCGAACGTATCCTCGACGGCGGACGCCTCATACCCGCAATGCACCATGCAGTCGGCGCACTTCTCGTTCCGCCCGGTGCCGTAACGGTCCCAATCGGTGCCGCTCAACAGCTCCTGGAACGTCCTGGTGTATCCGTCCTGCAGGAGGTAACAGGGCTTCTGCCACCCGAAGATATTGTACGTCGGGTTCCCCCAGGGCGTGCACTGATAGTCGCGCTTACCCATCAGGAATTCCAGGAATAGGGGGGACTGGTTGAAGCGCCAGCCGCGCTTCCGGTTACTCAGAATCCGGGCGAACAGCTCCCGGGTTTTCTTCCGCTTGAGGAAATTCTGCTGATCGGGGGCCTTCTGGTAACTGTACCCGGGGGAGATCATCATTCCCTCGACCCCGACGGTCATCATTTCGTCAAAAAATGCGCGTACGCGCTCCGGGTTCGCGTCATCGAACAGCGTCGTGTTCGTCGTCACGCGGAACCCCCGCTTGAGCGCCTCCCGTATGGCCCTGATCGCCACATCATAGACCCCGTCCCGGCAAACCGCGAGGTCATGCTCGTCCCGCAGCCCATCCATGTGGATGCTGAAGGTCAGGTACTTGGACGGCGTATACTCATCCAATTTCCGCTCCAGGAGAATCGCGTTCGTGCAGAGATAGACGTACTTTCTCCGCGCGACCAACCCCCGGACAATCTCGGCCATTTCCGGATGGATGAGCGGCTCGCCTCCCGGAATACTCACCATCGGCGCGCCGCATTCCTCGGCCGCGGCCCAGCACTGCTCAGGCGTGAGCCGCTTGTCGAGCACGTGATCGGGGTACTGGATCTTGCCGCAGCCGGCACAGGCCAGGTTGCAGCGAAACAGCGGCTCGAGCATGAGCACAAGGGGATAGCGTTCGACCCCCTTCAGTTTTTGGGTGAGGACGTACCGCGCCACCGTATACATCTGGGAAACCGGAACAGCCATCCTTGCCTTCCTTGGCCCGCTCCAATAAAGAACGGCGGCCACAGGGCCGCCGCGTTCAGGCACTGCGCAGACCGTTCAAATTGGGCAGAATTTTAGCATCCCGCCGGGGGAACCGTCAATTCTGATCCGAGGCATCCCTCCGGAAATGCGGTTAATCCCCTGCCCGGATCTCCCGCTCCGCCCTCAGCCAGTCCTCGAGCGCATAGCCATCCTGGCGACCGCGTTGCTCATACAACTCGTAGGCCCGGATGGCGATCCGCGCGTCAACTGAAGGGCCCGTGGCTTTCCTGCCGCGGCTCTCAGAGAGCTTGGTCACCACGGGCGAGGGTGGCTTCGACGGAGGGGGCGCCTGAAATTTGCTTAGGTTCATCGTTGCTGCTCCTTGTTCCGGAAGTTGAGAGACGAGACATCGCAATGAAAAGAGGCGTGCATGGCAGACCTGCAGAAGCGAGCGGGTCAAGGGCAAGCCCTTGGGTTGCAGACGCTCTCCGCTCGCGTCAATGACAAAAAGGCGATGAATGGCGAGCGGTTCACACGAAGTGTGGTATGGAGGCGCCGGGCGGGTTCGAACCGCCGCATCGCAGTTTTGCAGACTGCTCCCTTAGCCACTTGGGTACGGCGCCCCGACGCGCCATTATATCCAGCCGAGCGATCCAGCACAACCGGCCGGACCCCCGCCACCCTCACCCTCCGCTTTTTTCCGGGGAAGAGCAATGGAGAATTAGAGAGGGCGTGGCAGGGCTCGGAGCGGAGTTCAGCCGTTACTTTTTCTTGGGCAGGATGGGGAGTTCCCGGCTAAGTGAGGACGGGCCGACAGCCGAGGGGACCTGTATGCGCGGTGAGGAGCCTCCGTTTCCGTGGGCCGTGGCCGGCGCTTCTCCCCCGACCTCCTCGGCCGCCTTCTCTTTCGCCAAAATCTCCACTTCCCGGATCAGCGTCTCCATCAGCTCTTCCGCCGGCACCTTGCGCAACAACTTCCCTTTCTTGAACAGAATACCGACTCCTTCGCCACCGGCGATGCCGATGTCCGCCTCCTTGCCCTCGCCGATCCCGTTCACGACGCAGCCCAGCACGGACACGTTGAGCGGGGTCTTGATGTGGCTCAGCCGTTTCTCCAGCTCGTTGGCCATACGCACGACGTCGATTTCCACGCGCCCGCAGGTCGGACATGCGATCACGTTGATCCCACGATGGCGGAGCTCCAGCGACTTCAGGATTTCAAAGCCGACCTTCACTTCCTCCACCGGGTCCGCGGCCAGGGACACCCGCAGCGTATCGCCGATCCCGTGCGAGAGGAGCCAACCGATCCCGATCGCGGACTTGACGGCGCCGGTCTGGGCGGTGCCCGCCTCGGTGATGCCCAGGTGCAGCGGATAGTCCGACTGCAGGGAGAACAGCCAGTAGGCATCCACCGCCAGGTGGACGTCCGAGGCTTTCAGCGACACCTTCATATTGGTGAACTCGACGTCCTCGAGCGCGTGCACGGCGTTGAGCGCGGACTCGGCCAACGCCTCGGCCGTGGGATACCCGTACTTCTCCAGGAGGGGCCGTTCCAGGGATCCACCGTTCACGCCGACCCGCAGGGGAATGCCGCGCTCATTCACCGCCTTGATCACCTCGGCCGTCTTCCACCAGGCGCCGATGTTCCCGGGGTTGATCCGCACGCAGTCCACCACTTCGGCCGCCTTCAAGGCAAGGCGATGGTCGAAATGAATGTCCGCGATCAGCGGCACGGTCATCTGCGCCTTGATCTTCGGCAGCGCCGCCGCCGCTTCCATGTCGGGGACTGCCACCCGGACGATCTCACAGCCGGCCTGTTCGAGTCGCTGAATCTGCTCGACCGTCGCCGTCACGTCGCGCGTGTCGGTCGTGGTCATGGACTGGACGGAGATCGGGGCGTCGCCTCCGATCCTGACCGTCCCCACCTTGATCTGTCTGGTCTTTTTCCTGGTGATGTACATCGCTAGCTGCCTTGCTCATCCCCCTTGTACTCTTCCCTTGCCAGCGATGCCACGCTGAACCGCGGATTCTTACCCGTGCGGCGGGGGCGTTGATCGGCCTCCCGCTCGCCAGCGCCCGAGGAGGAGGCGCGTGCCAATAGCGCCTTGGCGCTCTGGTAGATACCTTCGGCGGTCAGGCCGTATTTCTCACGCAGGAGATCCTGAGGGCCCTGCTCGATGTACCAGTCCGGCAGTCCCAGGACTTTGGTCGGGAAGCCGGTGATGCCCTGTTCGCCTAACGATTCGAGCACCGCCGACCCGAACCCTCCGGCCCGGGCTGCTTCCTCCACGGTCAGGAGGCACCGGACGCGCTTGGCCACGTCGGCGAGCAACCCTCCGTCCAGCGGCTTCACGAACCGGGCGTTTACGACGGCGGCGGAGATCCCGTCCTGATCAAGCCGTTCGGCAGCCTTCATGGCCTGCCAGACGGTCACGCCGACAGCCACGATGGCCACATCGGTCCCGTCCCGCAACAGCTCTCCCTTCCCGATCGGCAGCGCCACTGGCTCCGGATCCATCTTGACGCCCAGGCTGGTCCCGCGGGGATACCGCACCGAGGCCGGCCCATGATAGGTGAGACACGTCTTGATCATGTGCTGCAGCTCGTTCTCATCCTTCGGCGCCATCACCACCATGTTCGGCACGTGCCGCAGGTAGGCGTAGTCGAACGCCCCGTGGTGCGTCGTCCCGTCCTCGGCCACCAGCCCGCCCCGATCGATGCAGAAGGTGACGGGCAGGTTCTGCGTCGCCACATCGTGGACGATCTGGTCGAACGAGCGCTGCAGGAAGGTCGAGTAGATGGCCACGACGGGACGTATGCCCTGCGCCGCCAGCCCGGCGGCGAACGTGACCGCATGCTGCTCCGCGATCCCTACATCGTACAACCGGTCCGGGAACTCCTTCTCAAACGCGTTGAGACCGGTCCCTTCGCACATCGCGGCGGTGATCGCCACGATCCGCCGGTCCTGTCTTGCCAGCTTCACGAGGGTGTTCACCGCGATCGCGGTGTAGGTGGGCCGCGGCGCTTTCTTGGCCGGCTCACCGGTCTCCCGCACGAAAGCCGGACAGGCGTGGAACCACACCGGGTTTTCCATCGCAGGCCGGTAGCCAAGCCCTTTCTTGGTGATCACGTGCAGGAGCGTGGGACCCTTCAGCTTGAGCACGTTCTCGAGGGTGGGGAGGAGATGCTCGAAATTGTGGCCGTCGATCGGCCCCACGTAGCGGAAGCCCAGCTCTTCGAACAGCAGTCCCGGGAGGATGATGCCCTTGGCCAGCTCCTCCGCCCGGTGGGCGAGCTTCGTGATCGGCTGCCCGATGCGGGGAATGGCGCCCAGGAACTGCCGGGTCTCCTCTTTGACACGGGTGTAAAACTCCCCGGTGAAGGTCCGGTTCAGGTAGGCCGAAATGGCGCCCACGTTCTTCGAGATCGACATCTGGTTGTCGTTCAGGATCACCAGAAAATCCTTGTTCAGGCCTCCCGCGTGATGGAGCCCTTCGAGGGTCAGGCCGGCGGTCATCGCTCCGTCCCCCACGACGCAGACGACTTTATGGTGCTGACCGAGCTGTTCGCGGGCCTCCACCATCCCCAGCGCGGCCGACACGCCGGTGCCGGCATGGCCGGCATTGAACGTGTCGTACTCGCTCTCTTCGCGCTTGCAGAACCCGCTCAGCCCGCCGAACTGCCGCAGGGTGTGAAACCGCTCCCGCCTTCCGGTGAGCAGCTTGTGGGCGTAAGCCTGGTTGCTCGTATCCCAGACCAGCTTGTCCTTCGGCGTGTCCAGCAGGGCGTGCAAGGCCACCGTCAATTCGACAACGCCCAGGTTCGACGCCAGATGCCCTCCGACGTTCGAGACGACCGAGATGATCTGCTCACGGATTTCCTGGCACAGCTCGGGGAACTGCTCGGGAGACATCCGCTTGAGGTCCGCCGGACCGTGAATGCTCTTCAGCAACGACATAGGGGTCTCTCTCCTCTCTGCTTGGCGCTTCAGCTGCTAGAATCAGGAGCGTGTCGAGTGTGGCTGGCAACTTCCGGCAGGCAGCTGCAGCTTCTGTGCAAAATTGGGCCTCAGTGTCCCACATGCTTCTTCGTTATGTCAAGCATTTACGCATAGACCTCGCTCCGGCACCAGGTCCTCAGTGGGTGTCGAACCGATAGGTGACGAGGGTGGACCGGGTGAAATCAGCAGCGCTGCCCGTGATGAAGTCCAAGTTCTCGACGCCGTCACCCATGGGGTGGTCTGGACTAGACGCCTGTCTCTCACCATGGGCTCCGTCAGAAGGGGAAGTCGAGACCGGCAAACACCGCTCCACCCTCGTCGCTGTATCCGTAGTCCACCCGTCCAACCACGCTCGGCCGCACCATGCCACGGAATCCAATTCCGGGGGTCACCTCGTAATCCTGGAGTTGCCGTTTCTTGAACGTGTTGAACACCTTGCCCATGTCTACGAACGGCGCGACCTCGAACTCGGCCGACACGTTAAAAATGCGTGTGCGCAGCACGTGGATCCGTTGCTCGACGTTGAATGACACCAGATGATCGTCGATGAACCGGTCCACGCCGTAGCCACGCAGGTTGTTCTGTCCCCCCAGTGAGCTCCGCTCGTAAAACGGCACTTGCTCCCCGAAGGTGGTTTGCAGGTTGGCCCGGACGACCAGGATCAACCGCTTCGACTCGCTGGGGAGCAACTTCGTCACATCCAACACGTACCGGTAGAACACAGGGTTGTCTGCATTTTGGAAGTTTTGGTTCAGTTCTGCATAGGCCGACACCTGGGTCCCGTCGGTGGGCGCCACGAGGCTATCCCGGGTGTCGTAGTGGAAGGTCGCGCGGTGCCCCAGGATCGTGGCGCCTTGGATGCCATCGACAGTGCCAAACACGTCGCCGGTGAACGGCAGATCGGTGGCTCCTGGCTGGACCTCCACCTCCCGAAACCGTTGGCCGACCGCGAGCTGCGTCACCTCGTTCAGATGGACGCCGAATTTCCAGTGCGCGCGTCCCTCCCGGGCCGTGTAGTTCGTCTCGTTACTTTCTGGTGTGTCCTGCCCAATGCCAAAAAACCGCATCGTAGCGTTCTTGAAGAACGAGGCGCCGATGCTCAGGGCATACCGACCGTTGCTGAACGCCGGATCGACGTAACTGAACAGGAGCTTCCGCTCGATCTTCTCGGAAATGGACGCAATGAAGCGCATCTCTCGGCCGCCCGTATCGTACCGGAAGACATTCAGCGCCCCTTGGGCCCCCACGATCGTGTTCACCACGAACAATGGCGAGATGAGATATTTCAGCTCTCCGTCCTGGTCGGTGACCAGGTTCGGGACGATCAACCCGAAGGAGCTGCCGTCGTTTTTAGTGGTGGAAACGGAAGGGATTACAAATCTGGAGACCTCCGCTCGGACCTCGGTCCCCGCGGCGAGCGCGAAGGTCACTTCGAGTGCGAGCAGGACACGAGCGGAGCGACAGATCGCACGCTTCACGACGCTCCAGGGCTAGGGAGCCTTGGGTTGGTCGGACTTTTTCTGGGACTTCTCCCGCAACTTCTCCACCAGGTCCGCGTAAGAGGATTCCCGGATGATCTTGGTGAACTGACTGCGGTAGTTGTTGACCAGGCTGACCCCGTCCACGACGACGTCGTACACGCGCCAGTCCCCAGACTGGTTCAGCACGCGATAGTCCAGCGGGATCTCGGTCTTATCGGAGGCCACCTTGGTCCGGATCTCGGCGTATTCGCCCTCCCGCCGCTCGTTGATGTACTGCACCTGCTCGCCGGAATATCCCTCGATCTTGTCCGCATAGGAGCTCGAGAGCAGCCGCTTGAACAAGTCGACGAACTCCCGCCTCTCCCCGTCGCTGAGCTTCTGCCACTGCGCTCCCAGGGAGCGCCTGGACATTTCTTCGTAGTTGAAGCGGTCTCCGATGACCTTCTCGAGCAGGCGGCGACGCTCCTCAGCCCGCCCCGGCTTCTTCAAGTCCTTATCATCAAGAATGCGGATCACCTCGTTGATCGTGCCGCTGACCGCCTCGGTGGCGGCCCCCCCGGCCTCCGCCGAGCCGCCTCCGACCAGCACGATCATCGCCGCGACGCCTCTGGCGGCAGCCAGCAGGGCGCGTTCCGGGTTCCTCAGGTCCAGCATAGTGTCACTTCACCTTCCCGTGAATGTACTGGCTGACCAGCTCTTCCAGGTCAAGCCCCGATTCTGTGTCTCGGATCCTGCTGTCCGGCCTGAGGACATCGCCGCTCCCCCCGGGCGACAGTGAGACATATTTTTCCCCGATGATCCCGCGCGTCTTGATGGACGCGATCGTGTCGTCATACAGCGTGACGCCGTTGCGGAGCGACAGGGTGACCGAGCCGCGGTCGTCCTTCAGCACAATCGACTTCACCCGTCCCACCTCCACGCCCGCGATCTCCACCGTCGCCCCGTTCTTCAATCCCGAGACGGAATCGAACTCGGCGTCAACCTCGAAACGGTTGCCGCCGATGACCTCCAGCTTCCCGAGCTTGATCGACAGGTAGCCCAGACAGACGATCCCGATCAGCACGAAGACCCCCACTATCAACTCCAGTTTGGCTTTCTCCATTATGGTCTTGCTCCCGTACCGTCGATCGCAATGAATTCCAGGATGGCCGGATCGGTGGTGCGCTGGAATTCCGCCGACGGCGCCATGGCCGCGATCTTTCCGTCTTTGAGCATCGCGACCCAGTCCGAAATGGAAAAGATTTCCGGGATCTCGTGGCTTACCATGATCGCCGTGAAGTTGAAGGTCCGATGCGTGGCTACGATCAGATCGTGAATGGTCTTGGCCATCAAGGGGTCCAATCCCGTGGTCGGTTCATCGAACAGAATGATCTCCGGCTCCATCACCAGTGCGCGCGCCAAGCCGACCCGTTTTTTCATCCCGCCGCTCAACTCGGCCGGAAACTTATAGCCCATGCCCGACAAGCCGACCTGTTCCAGCTTTTCTTCGACCCGTCTGACCACCTGGGCGTCCGGCAACCGCAGCTTCTCCCTCAGCGGGAAGGCCACGTTCTCGAAGACCGTCAAGGAGTCGAACAGGGCGGCCCCCTGGAACAACATGGCGAACCGTTTGCGCACCTCGTTGAGCGCTTTCCCCCGCAAGCGCGAGATCTCGATCCCATCCACCCAGACCTCGCCCCGGTCCGGCTGCAGCAGGCCGATCATGTGCTTCAGCAGCACGCTCTTGCCCCCGCCGCTCCTCCCGATAATGGTCGTCAGCTTCCCGGGCGGAATGGTCAGGTCCACCCCGCACAACACCGGCTGCCCTCCGAGCGTCTTCTCCACTCCGACAAGTTTGATCATGCTTACGCCGGGCCCTAGGCGATAGGCTATGGGCTATGGGTAGGGAAGAACCTCCACCCTCTTCTCAGGACCCGACGCTTTTCGCCTATAGCCCATCGCCTATTGCCCATCGCCTCATAGCAAGACCGACGTCAGAAAATAATCCCAGATCAGGATCAGCACCGAGGACAGCACGACGGCCTCGGTCGTCGCCGTCCCTAATCCCTCTGCGCTCATCTGGGTAAAATATCCTTTGTAACAGCATACCCAACTGACGATCAATCCGAAGCTGATCGATTTCAAGATTCCTCCGTAGACGTCCTTCCACTCCACGGCGGACTCGATCGAGCTCCAGTACGACCCCGGGTTGGCCCCGAGCAGACTGACGCCCACGAGGTAGCCTCCGTAAATCCCGACCACGTCGAAGATGGCGACCAGCAGAGGCACGCCGATGAGCCCAGCCACGAATTTCGGGGCGATCAGGTACTGCAGCGGACTGATCGCCATCGTGTCCATGGCGTCGATCTGCTCGGTGATCCGCATGATCCCGATCTCGGCCGTCATGGCCGACCCGGCACGCGCCGTCACCATCAACGCCGCCAGGACCGGTCCCAGCTCCCGGATCATGCTCAACGCCACGACGGAGCCCAAGACCCCCTCCGACCCGAACTTCCGGAGAGTGTAGTAGATCTGCAGGCCCAGCACCATGCCGGTGAACGCCGCGGTGAGCACCACCACGAACGTGGACTTGAAGCCGATGAAATGAAGCTGTTTGAGGACTTGAAAGGGGCGAAGGGGCGGCCGCGCCAGCCAGGCGAAGGTGGCCAGCATGAAGAGCAACATCCTCCCCATCTCTCCGACCAGAAATAGGGTGGCGCGGCCGATCCGTGTGACGCTTCGTGTCAACACGCGAAAGCCGGAGGATTCCTGCTAGTCCAGCTCATCCAGGAACCTTTCCCAGAACCTGGTCATCCGCTCGGATGCCAGCGCGGTCTGCGCCCGGAATCGGCTGAGCGCGATCAGGGAGGACGGCCGGGCGAGGCACGTGATGGTCCCGCGCGCCCACCCGCACGGGCCCAGCAACAGGTTGAAGTCGAACGGGAGATCTTCATCGAGCAGGTCGGAGACCGCGCGGACGATCCCGAAGGGAATGTTCCGCTCGAGCGCCGCGGCCCCGACCGCCGCGCTCTCCATATCGAGGCCGACCGCGCCCGTGCCGGCCGCGATGTCCCGCTTCTCCTCTGCGCGCCAGACGACGCGGGGAACCGTCACGAACCGGCCGGCGCGCGCCGGGAGGCCCGCCGCGGCGGCGGCGCGCGCCGTCGCCGCGGCCACTTCCCCGGCACCGGGGATGACGCGGCCGGCGTCCGGCTGCCGGGCTGTCGCCTGATGCATGATGACCTCCGTGCCGATCAGCAACTCGCCGACATGGGAGGCCGTGAGCGCACACGCGAAACCGGATGAGATCGCAAGGTCGAACGTGTGGCTGACGAAGACCCTCCGGCAGACCGCCTCGGCCTTGGCGGTGCCCACCCCCGTCTGGAACAGGAAGAGCCGTCCGTTCCCGCGGCGCCCGATCACGCAGCGAGCGCCCCCGACGCGCGTCTTCTCCTCAATCAGAAAAGCCCGGCGGACAGCGGCGAGCTCCCATCGGGTGGCCGTGAAAATGCCGACCTGTTTCATGATGCCCAGCGACGCGCCGGCAGGTCTGAGTCATCGGGACTTACCTGCTGTCCGCTGCGAGCAAGCCCTAGGCGGGAGGCAGGAGCCGTCAGGCCCCCGAACGGAACCATCCCGTCTCGCGAGCGATTCCGGCTAATTCGTCAGCCTTCGTCTGCCCGCGGGTCTTCACGTTCCGGTACATGGCGAGCGCCCAGAGCGGG
>Ga0233416_10000475_pt1 | contig 12390 bp, 10 predicted proteins | sample Sediment_Towuti__2_FD_188638 | JGI IMG/M metagenome (GOLD analysis project Ga0233416, IMG submission 188638) | Sediment microbial communities from Lake Towuti, South Sulawesi, Indonesia - Sediment_Towuti_2014_0_MG | ecosystem: Environmental > Aquatic > Freshwater > Lake > Sediment | place... | reverse complement strand
GCCGTCGGCCCGCACGAAGTGCGGTTTGGAGCGGGCGATGGGATTTGAACCCACGACAACTAGCTTGGGAAGCTAGGACTCTACCACTGAGCTACGCCCGCTCGCTACGAGGAATCCTACGCTCGCGTTTGACAGCAAGTCAAGGAATGTGGGCTACGGCACTCGCTCGACAATCGCAAACTTCCGTCGCCCGATCTTCAACCGGTACTGCCTGCCCGGGGCAATCGCCAGCACCGTTGCGGCATCGCTCTGCTTGTGTCCATCGACCTCAACTCCGCCTTGAACGATGAGGCGGCGTGCCTCGCTTTTGCTGGGAACGAGACCGGTCTTGGCAACGAGTTCTACCAATCCGATGCCCTGCCCGTCACGAAGATCCTGCGGGGTGAGTTGCAGGCTCACGTCCGGCTTCTCGGGAAACTCCCGCTCTTGAAATTTCTGCTGGAAATCGGCCCTGGCCCGTCGCCCCCTGTCCGCCCCGTGATACTGCGCGACGAGACGTTCTGCCAGCGCCTGCTTGGCCTCCATCGGATGGAGCGTCTTGACTCGGCCTAGATCCTCCGTCGTCAGCAACTCGTAGTACCGGAGCATGAGCGCATCGCTGATCGACATGATTTTCCCGAACATGTCTTCCGGTTTGTCTTCCAGGGCGACATAGTTGCCCAGGCTCTTGCTCATCTTCTTCACGCCGTCCGTGCCTTCCAGCAAGGGCATCGTGATCACCACTTGTGGCTCCTGCCCGTAATCGCGCTGCAGCTCGCGCCCGACCAACAGGTTGAACTTCTGATCGGTTCCGCCCAGCTCCACATCCGCCTGCAGCGCCACCGAATCGTAGCCTTGCACCAGCGGATAGAGAAACTCATGGATGCTGATCGGCTTCTGCTCCTGGTACCGCTTGTGGAAATCGTCGCGTTCCATCATGCGCGCGACACGATAATGGGCGGCCAGTTGGATCAATCCATCCGCCGTCATCGGTCCCATCCACCGGCTGTTGAATTCGATGACGGTCCTGTTGGCGTCAAGAATCTTGTAGATCTGCCGTTGATAGGTCTTGGCGTTCTCCTGGATCTGTTCCTTGGTCAGCGCCTTTCTGGTTTCAGAAACACCGGTCGGGTCGCCGATCATGCCGGTAAAGTCGCCGATCAAGAAAAGGACCTGGTGCCCGAGATCCTGAAAGTGTTTGAGCTTGTGGATCAGAACGGTGTGGCCGAGATGCAGATCCGGAGCCGTCGGGTCGAATCCGGCCTTGACCCGCAGCGGGCGCCGTTCCTTCAAGGAGCGCTTCAGTTTCGCCTCAAGTTCAGATTGCTGAATGACCTCGACGGCGCCGCGGAGGATCAGGTCGAGCTGGCGTGACAGGTCGCTCATGTCGCCTTTCTCCCCGCAGGCGCGGACACCGGCCGGGTGGTCACGCTGACCAGCGTGCGAATGCGGTCGAAGGTCTTCCTTCCGATCCCCTTCACCTTGCGCAACTGATCGACCTCGGTAAATCCTCCGCGTGACTGCCGGAATTGTACGATGCGCTGCGCGAGCACCGGTCCAATGCCGGGCAGGGCTTCAAACTCCTGCTCCGTCGCACGATTCAGGTCCAGATGCCCGACGACGGTCCGTCGCGGTGCGGGGGACGATGCGCGAGGCCGATCGAACAGGGGGACAGGCGCCGACACCGCCGCTGCCGGTGCCTCAACGGGAGGGACGCGGTTCACGCTGCCGTCTGTTGTCTCAAGCCCCCGATCCATCTCGAGGTGGCGGGGCTGCGGCATGGTCCAGCCGATCCAGAACACCACTCCCATCGTCACAACCAGCATGGTCAGCTTGATCAGCAACGAGTAGAGCATCAGGCGGTCCTCTTGCGAACCTGGTGAATCGCCTTCCCGCCCGCATCCTCGGCAGCCTCCATGACTCCTTCGGCGAGGGTCGGATGGGCATGGATCATTTCGGCAACGTCCGCCACTGTTGCCCCAACCTCCATCGCCAAGGCGGCTTCATGAACAAGATCGGCGGCATGGGATCCCACGATGTGAGCGCCGAGGATCTTTCCGCCGGCTGTTTCCGCGATGACTTTGCAGAAACCCGCCGTCTCGCCGGTTGCCTGCGCCTTGCCCAAGGCCGCAAACCGAAAACGGCCGATCTGTAAACTGACGTTCGGATCCTCACCCCTGGCTTGCGCACGCGCTCGTGCCTCTGACTCGGTCAGGCCGACACGACCGATCTCCGGCAACGTGAAGATGCCGGCAGGAATCACGTCATAGCGGATGGCCGTGCGACGTCCCATGATGTTCTCGACCGCGATCTTGCCTTGAGCAGAAGCCACGTGGGCCAGCATCGCCTTTCCGACCACATCGCCGATCGCGTAAATCCCCGGGACGTTCGTCTGCATAAATTCGTCGACGAGCACCTCCCCCCGCCGCCCGACCTGCACACCAACCTCCTCCAGCCCGATGCCACGCGAGTTGAACCCGCGGCCGACCGAGACCAGCAGCTTGTCGACGGCGACCTTACTGCTGTCCTTGAGTGACGCGATAATGCCCTGTGGCGAGCGTTCGACTTTCTCGACGGTCGTGCCGGTCAGCACCGTGACTCCCCGCTTTTTCAACTCCCGCTCCATGAAGGACGACACCTCTTCATCTTCCAGGGGCAAGACACGTGACATCAACTCCACGATCGTCACGTGTGTCTCCAGTCCACTATAGAGAGCGGCGAACTCGCAGCCTTCCACACCGGCGCCGATGATCAGGAGGCTGGACGGAAGCACGGTGAGATCTAATAGCTGCTGACTGGTGAGGAGTTGTTGTCCATCGATCGGGAATTGCGGGAGGTTGGGCCAAGAGGACCCTGTGGCAACGACGACGGCATCGGCCCGAATCTCCCGCCGGTTCCCGTCAGCCATGTCCACGGCGACAGTGCGCGGATCGATGAGCCGACCGGTCCCTTGCACCTGCTCAATATTCCAATGCTTGAACAATGTGGCGATGCCCTTCACCAGGGTCGCCACCACCTTGTTCTTCCTCGAGACCATCTGAGGTAAATCGTACGACACCGGCGCCGGCAGCTTCAGCCCCAGCTCGTCGGCTTTCTTCAGCCTGTCGCCGAGTTCGACTACGGACAGGAGAGCTTTGCTCGGAATGCAGCCCCAGTTGAGACAGACTCCACCGAGTTGCTCCCGCTCGACGACCGTCACGCGAGCGCCGAGCTGCGCCGCGCGGATCGCGGCGACATATCCCCCCGGCCCGGCCCCGAGGACGACGATGTGAGGTTGAGCCGGCATACCAAGGTTGGGGTTCAGGCTGAGGTCGAGTACCCACGAACGGTCTTCCGAGGCTCAACCGTAACCTCCACCCTAACCTCTCTTCTGGTTGGCGAGGAACGCTTCATACTGCGCGGGAGTCATCAATTGTTCGACCTCTCCGGGAGCGGTCAGCTCGATGGTCGCGATCCATCCCTTGCCGTAGGGGTCTGAATTTACAATTTCAGGGTGATCTTTGAGCTCGACGTTGATCTTCGTGACCGTCCCGCTGACGGGCGTATAGATGGTGGAGGTCGTCTTGGTCGACTCGATCTCGCCGATCTGCTGCCCGGCCTTCACGACAGTCCCAACCTTGGGAAGATCCAAAAAGACGATGTCGCCCAACGCATCCTGGGCAAAGTGGCTGATTCCCAGAGTCGCCTGCTTCCCGTTACATCGCACCCATTCGTGTTCTTTGTGATACCGCAAGTCGGATGGAATCATGCACGTTCCCCTCCACCTACGCCCAAGCCTTGACTTTGAGGTGAAGGATCGTAGTGTGCCCTCCTGTGGCTTGTCAAGGAACGGCCGGCCCGGACTCAGCACGGATCAACACGTTACTCCATCGACCAAGCTCAGCCGCATCTCGAAGTTCCCGTGCGAGCCCCCCCATCGACGGAGGAATCGTCCCCACTTTCACTGGAAGCGCGATCCACGCGCGCTCCCTCATGCCTGGTCGCTGGCCAAACTTTTCCCACAGCTGGTCTCTTCCGGTTTCTCCCCGCTGCACCACGACCGACGCGCTGGTTTGCGACATCAGCTCGACCAGATCCTCTCCGTACCGTTCAAGCCCCTGAAGAGGGTCCGTCAACGCCGATTGGTGCACTTCAACCAACATCGTCGCGGCCGGACTTGCTTCCCGCAGTGCGTTGCGCAGTCGCGTGACCAACTTGGCGTAGCTCAAGGCCTTCCAGCCGACCCATCGCCAGTACATTGTCGCTCGTCCTTGAGCCGGCACATCCGTCGAGGGCGCAGGCGCGAGCAGGTCTTCCGGAGACAGGTTTGTCCCAAAGGCGGCGGCAAAGGCTTGGAAAGATCCCTCCGAGAACTCCTCTGAGAACCCGGCAGTCGACCTCGCCACGAGTAATAGCCCGTCGCAGCCCCTGCGCGAGAGGAGACGCGTGAACCATTCAAGATACGATTGGTAGGCGCCATGCGCGATGTCAGGCCTCGGCGTTGCCACCCTTTCTTGCCCACGACCACTGATGGTCGTCGCCATCCATTCCGGCCTGAGTTCCATCCCGTTCCCCTGATGAAGATCGAGAGCGACCCACAGCAGGAGTCCCGCGCGATGCGCTTCGCTCGCGATCTCCTTCACGTTCTCAAGGTGGAGCGATGAAGGCCCGGGTATGTGGGTCGGGAACGATTCAACGACCAATGCCGTGACGCCGCCTCGCACGAGCTCCTGAAGCCAGGACGTCAGGGGAGGGCCGGAGGGAAGTTCACCGGCCATGATCCGAAGCGCCAGTCGCCCGACCTGGCCGTTGTGCTGATGGGTGTGCAGCTGTCGCAGCTCATCCAACCGGCGGAGCGCATGCCCTTCGTAGAGTCTGCCGTTGGTCTGCTGCTCAAGCGGCCCAGCCGCTACCAAACGATACTGTGTCATCGCGCCTCGATAATCTCCGAGCTGTTCGTAGGTACGCCCCAACCACCAGCGCGCTTCCGCCAGGCGCGGGGAATCAGGCGCTCCATCGACAAACCGCCGAAAAAACAGCTCCGCGGTCGGATAGCGCTCTTGAACGAACGCCCGGTAGGCTTCCTTCAGCAATCGAGACTGCGCATCACGAGAGGGATCGCCCTGTGAGGCCTCGCCGGGCGGAGGAATCGGCGGGAGCGGGGGGCTGCGCTTGGCGCAGGAGGCTAACAGGCAGAGGGACAGGATCAGCGCTGTCCCTCCGATTCGAAGTGTGCAGCCGGTGAAGGGCAAGGACGCGACCGCCCCCCGAGGTGTGAGACTAGCCGAAGATTTCCATGCCTGGGAAGAAGTATCCAATCTCGAACGCCGCGGTTTCGGGTGAATCAGACCCATGCACGGCGTTGAATTCGATATTAGTCCCATGCGCTTTGCGAATGGTGCCGGCGTCGGCCTTGGCCGGATCGGTGGCGCCCATGAGTTCCCGGTTGTTTTTGATGGCATTCTCGCCCTGCAACACCAGCACCACCGCAGGGCCGGAAGACATGAAGGCGCAGAGACTCCCGAAGAACGGCCGCGCCTTATGAACCGCGTAGAATCCTTCCGCGACCTGCTTCGACATCTGCATCAGTTTCATCGCCACCGGCTTCAACCCCGCTTTTTCATAGCGACTGATAATGTCGCCGATGACGTTCTTTTTCACCGCGTCCGGTTTGATAATCGCCAAGGTTCGTTCGCTCATGATTTCTGCAGTTCCTCCAAACAGTTAAAGGATAAGGTGAGCAGCGCTGCAGCATTATAGGTAGGCGGCCGCCGGCTTTCAACCCGGGCCGCTGTCGGAATACATGTTCAATTACGATCTGGGGTAGAGGGTGAATCCTTCACGATGCGCCGCGTCACAAAGCCGTTGATCGAGGCTCACAAACCCCGGATGAATCGGATCGCCTTGACACCGCACCAATGCGGCGGCGGTATCACAGCAACGGCACGCTATGATCGGAACCGGTCAGCCAGCTCGCCCGGTTGGAAGACCCCCCGTTCGGTGATGATACCGGTGATGAGCTCGGCGGGCGTCACGTCGAAGGCGGGATTGTACACGGCGACATCCTTGGGGGCGATCGGGTGGTTTCCGTGAATCGTCGTCACTTCGGCGGGGTTCCGCTGTTCGATCGGAATGTCCCCCCCGCTCTTGGTTTTCAGATCGATCGTCGAATAGGGCGCCGCCACGTAAAACGGAATGCGATGCGCGTGAGCCAGCACGGCCACCGTATAGGTACCGATCTTGTTCGCCACATCCCCGTTGGCCGCAATGCGATCGGCACCGACCACGCAGAGATGAATTCTCTCCTGCCGCATGAGGGTGCCAGCCATACTGTCCGTGATGAGCGTCACAGGGATGTGATCCTGCATCAATTCCCAGGCTGTCAGCCTCGCACCCTGCAGAACAGGACGAGTCTCATTCGCGATGACCTGGATCTTTTTCCCCTGCTCCCACGCCGCTCGGATGACTCCTAACGCTGTCCCATAGCCCGCCGTCGCGAGCGATCCCGCGTTGCAGTGGGTCAAGACCGTCTGCCCGTCCTTGATCAGGGCCGCCCCATGTCGCCCTATGGCCCTACAGAGAGCCACGTCTTCCTGGAGAATGGCTTGAGCTTCTACGATCAGCGCCGCTTTGATCGATGAGACTGGCTCGCTCTTCAACGTTTCGAGTTTCCGCTTCATGCGCTCGATTGCCCAAAAGAGATTGACGGCGGTGGGTCTGGTCGCCGCCAGCTCATCGCAGACGCCGAGCATCTCCCGCGCAAACGACGCATAGTCAGTCGCTGGAACCGATTGCGCCGCTAACGCGACAGCCAAGGCTGCTGTCACCCCGATTGCCGGCGCCCCTCGAACCTGTAGATGGCGAATCGCCTCAGCGACCTCCCGGTAATCGCGGCAGTCGAGAAATTCGACCGCCTCCGGAAGGCGACTTTGATCCAACAACCGGACGACCCCCTCTCTCCATTCAACTGTCGGAAGCATGCCGCCCTTTCTATCGGGAACGGGTGCGGAGTGCAAGCCCTCGCTCCGCTCGTGTCACACACACCGGCGCAAAAGCGCGGCGGAGTGACCGGCGGCCTCTGGCCTACAGCGCGATGACCGGCAGGCCGGTACGTTCAGAGAACTGCGCCCAGACGCGCAGCCAATTCTGTCGCTCGCAACGCCACATACAATGGAACGGAGCGACCGGCTGCGGAAGCAGATCGCGCATGCGGGTCACTTGGACCTCCGGCATCGAGAGCCGCCCCGTGATCCAAACGGCCCCATCGAGATCCGTCCGGTAGAGAGCGACCTTCTGATCCTCGTAGGCCTCAAGCACCGCCGGCATCGGATGCCCGTAGGGATTATTCCGGCCCACCGAGATGACCGCGTACTCTGGCCGGAGGAGCCCGAGCCACTCGCGATCGAGCGAGCTACGCGCCCCATGGTGCGGCACTTTCAACAGCGTGACCGGCTGACGGCCTTCCTCGCCGAGCTGACGCAAGCCCGCCACTTCGATATCCGCTGCGAACAGGACGGAGTGCTCCCCACACTGGAGTCGAGCCGCGATCGACCCGTTGTTGAGCGCAGTCCCGCTTTGACGCCAGTCCGGCACGGTGGCCCTGTCCTCCTCTGACGGGTTGAGAATCTTCAATCGACAGGGGCCGTTCGGCAGCACCTCCTGCCCCCGAATCGCGATGCGTTCGGGGATCTGCTTCTCCCGTAGCGCGGCGTTCAGGTCAGCCACGAACTGTTCCGATCGTTCGACACCGGTTCCCCAATACTGCCCAACCGGGACGTGGCGCAGAACCCAGATCAAGCCGCTGACGTGGTCCAACTGCTGGTGCGTCCCTACGACATAGTCCAGGCGGCGAATCCCCCGATTCCAGAGAAACGGCGCCACAACGCCGCGGCCCGCGTCGAACCGCTCAAACCGCGCTCCCCCGTCGATCAGGATCGTCCGCCCGTCCGGCACCTCGACAACGGCGCTGTCCCCCTGCCCCACATCGAGAAAGGTCACGCGCCACCGATCACCGTCCAGTCCCAGGCGCGGGGAGAACAGCCACCAGCACACCAGGCAGAACACCGCTCCGGCGCCGATAGTCCGAAGTCGATTCGAGACCGCGCGGGAGCACATCGCATACAGGCCGACGTAGAACCACACCGCGGCCGCTATCGACGGGGCGGAGACGCGCCATTCCGCTCCAGGCAGTTCGGCGCACCGGCGAAGCCCGTACACCATCCAGGTGAGGAGTTGCTCAAGGAGTCCTCCCATCACGAGCTCGGTGGCACCGGTGAGGACCGTCCAGAGGGCGGCAAGCAGCCCCAGCGGCACGAGCACGATCCCCGTGAAGGGAATGGCGGCAAGGTTCGTCAGCACTCCCATCCAAGGAACTTGGTTGAAGTAGAGGGCCACCAACGGAAAAGAGGCCACCGTGACGGCTCCGCTCATCAGCAAGACGTCGCGACCATACCCGGCGACCGTCTGCATGACGCCGAATGCGCCGGGCGGCGCCGTTTCCCGCCACCGGCTGATCCACCAGGCCGTTTGGACAATCATCAGGACGGAAAGAAACGACAGCTGAAACGAGATATCGAAAATGGCCCGGGGATCGTGCAGCACGATGCCAAGCGCCGCGACCGCCACCGCATGGTGGAGTTGGCGTTCGTGTCCGAGCCACACCGCAATCAAACCCAGGGTAATCATCACCAGCGAGCGAATGGTCGCCAGTTCGGCTCCAGCCAGCAAGGCGTACAGTGCGACCGTCGGCCACGTCACCAGGATCGCCAATTTCGTCGGCGTGATCTTCCGCGAGAGCCCAAGCACAACTGCGGTCGGGAGCCGAAGGAGCCCCTGCTTCGCCAACCAGAACACCACGAGGGCGACGAGCCCCAGATGGGAGCCTGAAATCGAGAGCAGGTGGACCGTACCGGTCGCCATGAACCATTCTTGAAGATCTTGTTGAAGATATCCTCGCTCCCCGATGACAATGCCGAGAAAAATCCCCAGCGCAGGCTGGCCGAGTGAATGGACTGCTGCCTCCCGAACAGTCCCTCGCCAATGATCGAGTCGGTGCCACAGATTCCAACGCCGGACGCCTGATCCCGATTCCAAGACCTGGACCGCATCCGGTCCGGTGACGGTGGCCACAAGATCGATGTCCTGGCGCTCAAGATATGCGGCCCAGTTGAATCCGCCAGGATTCAATGACCCGCCTGGCGGGTGGAACTTCGCCCGGACCGAAACGCGATCGCCCTGGTACAGAGTACGGTCCGGTTCTCGCCATACCAGACGCACATGTCTCAAACCCGACGCCTGGCCCTCTGGTGCGATGAGCATCGTCTGACGGCCGGGACCATGCTGCACCGGGCCCGAAATCCGCCCGGCCACCTCGGCCCGGAACGCTCCGTGGCTGGTGGGCCGGGGTTGCGAGTACTGGGACAGCGGTGTGGTGACGTTCCAGTACAGAACGCCCGAGAGGAGGGATAGGTAGAGGATGAGTGCCCGTCGAGATTCGATGAACCCCGTTCGCTCAAGCAGACTCGACCAAACGGCCAGGCCGGCCAGGACCGTACACACCGCGATCGGAACAAAGGGGACCTGCGACCCGAACAGGAGACCGAGAAGAAACGAGGCGGCGAGTGCTGGCAGCATGGGCCTCCCCATGCAGAGAGCCCTTACCCGATATGCGTCCGCACGACGCGAGCGAGCGTTTCGGCCACTTCATTGATCACGGTGTCTTTCTCCCCCTCCACCATGATCCGCAACAGAGGCTCTGTCCCGGAATACCGAACGACCACGCGCCCGGTACCATTCAAACGGCGCTCACTTTCCCGTATCGCCCGGTCAATGTCGGGGATCGACTCCAAGGCTGGCTTCTGCGTGACCTTCACGTTCAACAAGACTTGAGGAACTGGGGACATCACCTTGGCCAGTTCCGACAGCGGCTGTTGCGTTCGCTTGAGCAGCGACAGCACTTGCAGCGCTGAAATCAGCCCGTCCCCGGTCGTATTATGATCGAGGAAGATGAAGTGGCCCGATTGCTCGCCCCCGAAGTTATACCCGTCGGCTAACATCCGCTCCAGGAGGTAGCGGTCACCCACCGGTGTGCGGATCAGTTTGATGCCCGCCTTCGCCATCGCGAGTTCGAGCCCAAAATTGCTCATGACGGTCCCGACCAGCGTCCCCTTGGCCAAGAGACCCTGACGGTGCAGGTCGAGCCCCAGCGCCGCCATCACATGATCGCCATCCAAAATCGTTCCCTGTTCGGAGACGAACATCGCGCGGTCGGCATCGCCATCCAGCGCAATGCCGACATCCGCCTTGCGAAGGCGGACGGCTTCCTGCAACTGTTCGGGATGAACCGCCCCACACCCGGCATTGATGTTCATGCCGTCCGGCTTGTTGCCGATCACGTCGACCGTCGCGCCAAGTTCCCTGAGAACGGTCGGAGCCACCTTGTACGCCGCGCCATTGGCGCAATCCACGACGAGTTTCAGTCCTTGAAAATCCAATTCCTTGGGCAGTGATCGCTTGGCGAACTCGATGTACCGTCCCTCAGCGTCCTCGATCCGATAGGCTTTCCCGATGAGATCCGCGGTCGGCCTGAGGTGGCTGATCTCATCGGACACGATCAATTCTTCGATCCGGGCCTCGACCTCATCGGGCAACTTGAACCCGTCGTTCGAAAAGAACTTGATTCCGTTGTCCTGGTAGGGGTTGTGCGACGCCGAAATCACCACGCCGGCGTCCGCCCGCAGACTCCGGGTCAGGAAGGCGATGGCCGGTGTGGGCATCGGTCCGACCAACAGCACGTCGACCCCCATGGAACAGATGCCCGACGTCAGCGCCGACTCCAGCATGTACCCGGAAATACGGGTATCCTTGCCGATGACGATTTGATGACGACCGGCGCGTCGCATAAAAATGTGCGCGGCCGCCCTCCCCAGTTGCATCGCCATTTCGCTCGTCATCGGATCGAGGTTGGCCACGCCCCGGACGCCGTCCGTGCCGAACAGCTTACGCATAATTCTCCTGTTTGGTCGCGGACGGGCACGATCTGACCGCCGATGCGACTTTGACCACATCCGCCATCGCGGCCACGTCATGGACGCGCAGGATCTGCGCGCCCCCCGCCACGGCGAGCGCGACGGCCGCGGCGGTTCCCCACTGCCGCTGACCGACCGGTCGATCGACGAGGTGGCCGATGAAGTTCTTGCGCGAAACACCGACGAGCAGAGGACGGTTCAACATCATGAGGTCGGACAGGTGATGCAAGAGCTGGAGATTATGTACCATCAGCTTACCAAAACCGATTCCCGGATCAAGGACGATGTTCGTTTTGGCGATGCCGGCCTCCTCGGCCGCCTGCATCCGTTCATCAAGAAAGAGCCTCACCTCCGCCACGACATCGTCATAGTGAGGCGCCTCTTGCATCGACTGGGGAGTCCCGCTCATGTGCATGAGCACGACGCCGGCGCCTTTCTCCGCGATCACCGCCGCCATGTCGGGATCGCGCCGCAGCGCGCTCACGTCGTTGATGATCGCCGCCCCCGCATCCAGCGCGCGCCGGGCCACGCCCGCCTTCGTGGTGTCCACCGATATTGGAATGGTCACTCGACGAGCGAGTTCCGCCAGCACAGGCAGCACCCGTGTCAGTTCCTCCTCCTCCCCGACTGGTTGCGCGCCGGGTCTGGTGGATTCACCCCCGATATCAAGGAGGTCTGCCCCCTCCCCGACCAGATCGAGCGCATGCGCGACGGCGCGCTCTCTGGTCCCGTACCGCCCGCCATCATAAAATGAATCGGGCGTGACATTGACGATTCCCATCACCAGCGGACGTTCGTCGCACCGAACTTCCCGCCCACCGGCGAGGGACCAGGTATGCGGAAGCACCGTTCCCGCGGATGACCGACCCACCGTGTACGCCCCTCCCGATCTGATGTCGATCGTTTCAAGGGAACCCGCATGGACGCGCCAACAGGCCGCACCGGCCGGCCGACCACGCTCCCCTACACGTATGTTCAGGACGACGCCCCAACGCATGGAGATAGGAGCCGTCGCGTCTCGAGATCGTGCTAGGCAGGAACCGTGTGAGAGGAAGACTGTAAGATGATCTGGTCGATCTCCGGCGCATCCAGCACTTCTTTCTCCAGGAGCGCCTCAGCCAGCGCCTTCAAGCTCGCCATCTGTTCGGTTAACACACCTTTGGCGCGCTCGTAGTTTTCGGTGACGAAGCGCTTGATCTCCAGGTCGATCTCCAGCGCCACTTGATCGCTGAAATCGCGCTTGGACGCAAAGTCGCGTCCCAGAAACACCGACTCCTCTTTCTGTCCGAACGTCAGCGGCCCCAGCTTTTCGCTCATGCCCCATTCACACACCATCTTGCGGGCCAGATCGGTGGCGCGCTCCAGGTCGTTCCCCGCGCCGGTGGTCACATGCTTGAACACAAGC
>Ga0233416_10000474_pt1 | contig 12410 bp, 8 predicted proteins | sample Sediment_Towuti__2_FD_188638 | JGI IMG/M metagenome (GOLD analysis project Ga0233416, IMG submission 188638) | Sediment microbial communities from Lake Towuti, South Sulawesi, Indonesia - Sediment_Towuti_2014_0_MG | ecosystem: Environmental > Aquatic > Freshwater > Lake > Sediment | place... | reverse complement strand
CGCTGCACCTCGGCGCGGGTCAGTTGCCGCCAACTGCCGTCGACCAGCCGATGGCGCAACATCGGTCGATCCAGCCATTCGCCGGGCGAGGCGAAGAGCAGGTCGGGCAGCGCCTGTGCCGCCCGCGCCAGCGGGAGTCCGAGACAATCGTCGGGCGACGGCTCTCGCGCCACCGGCGGCCGTTCGACAATCGCTTCGCTGCGCAACCCGTTATTCCCCATAAAGCACCCCCAAATTCTCCGGCATCGGCAACCGATGCAGTTTGATGCGCGCCTCCAGTTCGTTGCGCGGAATCGAGCCAAAATAATGCAACGGGCCACCGAGGAAGGGCGGAAAGCCGGTGCCGTAGATCATCGCCGCATCGAGGTGATCGGGATCTTCCACCACACCCTCGGCAAGGCATGCCAACGCCTCGACCAGCATCGGCAACAGACAGCGATCGACGATCAGCGCCTCGCTCCTCGCCTCTCCCGTCGACGGCAGGAATTCGGCCAGTTTCGGATTGACCTCCCCCTGTTTGCCGTGGGTATAGAGAAAGAATCCGGCCTCCGACTTGGCGCCGCGCAGACCGGACTCGACCATCGGGGCAAACCACTGCGGAAGCAGATATCGATCGCCGAGCGTGGAATGGAGGTGGTCGGCGACATGACGGCAGATGTCGAGTCCGACCCGGTCGGCCAGTTCGATCGCCCCCATCGGCAAGCCGAAGCGCTTGAGGGCGCGATCCACTCTCTTGGGTGAAATACCGCCATCGAGCAGCCACAGAGCGGCGCACAACGATGGCATCAGACAGCGGTTGACCAGAAAGCCGGGGCGATCGGCCACCACCACCGGGAATTTTCCCCACCTGGCCGCCAGCGCCGCTGTGGCCGCCACCGCCTGCGGCGAGCTCGCCTCGCCGGCGACGATCTCCACCAGCGGCATCTTCGGCGCCGGATTGAAAAAGTGCATCCCCACCACCCGCTCCGGATGCATCAGCCCCTCCTGCATCTCGCTCACCGAGAGCGATGAGGTGTTGGTCAGCAGCAGACAATCGGAGGGAACGGCCGCTTCCAGCTCGCGCCAGAGGGTGCGCTTGACCGCGATCTGTTCCAGCACCGCCTCGATCACCGCCTGCGTATGACCGAGCCCCTTGCGGTCGAAAGCGGGGCGAATGCGGGCAAAACGCTCCTTGTCGCGCTTGGCCAAACGCGACAGCTCCGCCATGCCGCGCCCGACCGCCTCGTCGTTAATGTCGTGCAGCGATACCTCGCCCCCCTTGGCCGCCACCCAGGCGATGCCGCTACCCATCACGCCGGCGCCGAACTGCGCTGTGCGTTTGATCGCCGCTGCCGCTTCCTTGCCCTGTTTCACCGCCGCCTGTTTCTTCAGCGCCTCGCCGAGGCGGAAGACGCGAATCAGGCTCTTGCAACTCGGGGTGACCGCCATGCGTCCAAGCGATTCGGCCTCCAGAGGATAGGCCGATGCGTCGCCGCGTCCGACCAGACGCGGCAGCAGATCGAGCGTCGCCAGCACCGCCGGATAGGCGGATGCGACATCGACGGCGCCCAGACGCGCCAGCACCTGCCGGCGCACCACGGCGAAGAAGAGCTGTTTGACCAAGGGAAGGCGCAGCCAGAAGGGGCCGGCCGCGACTTTTGCGCGCTTGCCGCGTTTGGCGAGGTATGCCACCGCCGCATCCGCCTCTTCGGCATGGCAGGCGAGATCGGCCAGTCTGATCCGCTTCGCCTTTTTCGCATCGACACTGCTGCCGGAGAGGATCATCTCGATCGCTTTCGGCCAGCCGACGCGGCGCGGCAGGCGCACGCAGCCGCCGAAGCCGGGGTGGATGCCGATCTTGATCTCCGGCAACGCCAGCTGCGTCTTGGCATCGTGGATGGCGACAATCCGGTCGCAGCTGAGTGCCAGCTCCAATCCGCCGCCCATGCAGGCCCCCTGCACCAAGGCAATGGAGATTGAGGGAAGTTGCTCGATGCGGCTGCACAACTGCTGTCCGCGCAACGCCAATGCGGCTGCCTCGGCAGCGGAAGTAACCCCGGCTATCGCATCGATGTCGGCGCCGGCAACGAAACAGCCGGGCATTCCACTCTCGATGCGCAGAATCTGCGGGGGATCGCGCTCCAGCTCGTCGATGGCCGACTCCAGCGCGACCATCGTCTCGGCATCGAGCACATTGACCGATTTATCTTCGCGCGCCAGCCGCAGCCGCGCCGTTTCGCCGTCGCGGCTCAACATCAGCACTGCCATGGCTGCCCCCCGACCAACACCGCCCCACCCTGACCGCCGCCGATGCAGAGGGTCGCCAACCCCAAGCCGCCGCCGGTCTGCCGTTTCAGCTGATGCAGCAGCGTGAGCACAATGCGCGCACCGCTCATCCCAACCGGATGGCCGAGCGCAACTGCGCCGCCGTGCACATTCAGCTTCGACTCCTCCGGAGCCCCCAGCTTTGCGCCGCCCAAATCGCCGGCAAAGCGGTCGGAATCGAAGGCAGCGAGGCAGGCGAGCACCTGCGCCGCAAAGGCCTCGTTGATCTCCACCCGTGCCATCTGTGCCATGTCCAGACCGTTTCGATGCAGCAGGCGGTGGCTGGCATAAACCGGCCCGAGCCCCATCCGTTTGGGATCGCAGCCGCTGTAGTGCCAGTCGTGCAGGTAGCCGAGGATCGGCCACCCCTCCGCCTCGGCCAGTTCGCGATGCGAGAGCAGCAGCAGCGCCGCGCCGTCGGTAATTTGCGAGCTGTTGCCGGCAGTCACCGTGCCAAGCGGCTTTTCGAACACCGGCCGCAATTTCGCCAGCGCCTGCATGCTCTGCCCGGCGCGAATTCCCTCGTCCTTGCGCAGCGGCGCATATTTGGGCGGCACGAAGAGGGGCATCGTCTCCTCGGCATACCAACCGCTCTCCCACCCCGCCTCGGCGCGACGATGGCTCTCCAGCGCAAAGCGATCCTGCGCCGCGCGCGAAATGGCGAACTCGCGCGCCAGCACCTCGGCGGTCTGCCCCATGTTCAGCCCCACCGTCGGATCGGTGAGCCCCTCCAGGAGCGCAATGCGCGGCTTCCACGGCGCTTGGGCAATGGCGCGCAAGGCCGCGAGCTTCTGCGGCCAGCGTTTGGCCTTGGCCAGATCGCCCATCGCCACGCGGAACTGGTCGTGAAAGAGCAGCGGAGCGCGCGTCATCGACTCCACGCCGCCGGCAATAACCACCTCGGCACGCCCCGATTGAATCATCAGCGCCGCATCGGTCAGCGCCTGCATCCCCGAAACACAGTTGCGGTGCACGGTGTAGGCAGGGGTGGCGCGCGGCAGAGAGGTGGAGAGACCGATGACGCGGGCGATGTTGGCGGCGTCCGACGGCTGGATCACGTTGCCAATAATCAGGTGGTCGATGCGGGAGAATTCCATCGGCGCGCGCGACAACAGCTCGCGCAAGACAACCGCCCCCAGATCGACGGCAGTAAGCGACTCCAGCATACCGCCGGCCTTGCCCATCGGCGTGCGCAATCCGTCGATCGCCACCACTTCGCGTTGCCTCTGTGCCCGCGTCAGGTGTGGCAACGACCGCGACAATTCATCCCTCATATAGCCCCCCGAAGAATCCACAACAGGTCTTTGCTTCGATCAATAGCATAGCGACAGTGGCAGGTCATGCCGACAACGGCAACTGCTACTTGTTACAACCGGAAGCAATCAGAACGCCAAAAGCGCTCCCATGCAGAACATCGCAGGAGGAAAGGTGAGAAAGGGGGGTTCACGTTGATCTACCAAGCGCCGGCCCGCCAATGCCGACGCAGGGTGGAGGCTTATACTTTCAGCAACTCGACAAACTGGCGATGCATGCCGGCGTTGGCAGCCAGAATATCGCCGCGTTGCAGATCGACGCTGCCGCCGGAGAGGTCGGTGGCCAAGCCGCCCGCCTCCTGCACCAGCAGAATGCCGGCGGCAATATCCCAAGGCTTCAGCCCCGCCTCCCAATAGGCATCGAGACGACCGGCGGCGACATAGGCCAGATCGAGCGCCGCCGAACCGCCGCGCCGATAGCTCTGGGTGGAACGCATACAGGCATCCATCCGCTTCTGGAAAGGATCGATCTGTTCGCTGCGGTAGGGAGGCAAACCGGAAGCAAAAATGGCATGCCCCAAACGCAATTCCGAAGAGACACGCAGACGACGACGATTGAGGAAGGCGCCGCTGCCATTCTGCGCTTCGAAGGTCTCGTTACGCATCGGATCGTGGATCACCGCCAGAAAGGGGCGCCCCTCGCGCCAGGCAGAGATGGAGACGGCAAAGTGCGGATAGCCGTGGATGAAATTGGTGGTGCCGTCGAGCGGGTCGATATACCACTGGATCGAGGCCCCCGGATTGATCGGCGCCGACTCTTCGGCAACGATGCCGTGGCTGGGATAGTGGCGCTGAATGTCGCGGATGATCGCCTGTTCGGCCTTATGGTCGACCTCGGTGACGTAGTCGCGCTCCTGCTTCTGGCGAATATCCAGCTTGTCCCGCTCGTCGAAACTGCGCGAAATGATATCGCCGGCACGGCGGGCGGCACGAACGGCTACATACAACATCGGCAACTCCAGAAACGGGTTTGGTTCAACGCGGCGCATCCTAGGAGCAGGCAAAGCACAGGTCACGCTAGATGTGCGTAAACTGCCTCCCGGCAAGGGTTCACAACGTTTATTTCTCGGTTAGGGTAGAGCAAGATTCCGGGAAGGAGGGCGCTAGCGATGTGGAGCCCGTTTTCAGCAAAAAAGAGCACTGGCGATGCCGATTCCGGCAGCACCTCTCCTTCCGCATCATGCTTGGCGCTGCTTCCGATCCCGGCATTTACCTGTAGCGCCCACGCACCCGGGGTACAACTGGAACTGGTGAACGATGCGGCACGCGCGCTGCTCCCGGATGCGCTCGATCCGGTTGGCATCGCTGCGGAGCGGCTTTTCATCCCCGCCGACCGAGACCTGTTTCATGCCATGTTCCAAAAAGGCGACTCGCTACCGCTGCGTTGCCGCAAGTCCGACGGTCGCTCGATGATCGTTCGCCCGCAGATCGCTGCAATCGGCAACAACGCCCGCCTCATTCTTCTCTTGCCCGACGAAGCGGGAAGCGACTTGTGGCAACAGTTGCAGCAGCGCGATCAGGAGCTGCAACAATTCTCGCTGATACAGGCCACCACGCACGACTTTCGCAATGTTCTGACTTCGCTGATCGGAACAGCCGAACTGATGCAGTTCGATGCGCCGCCGGAAATGGATGCTACCCTGATCGAACAGATGATCGCCTCCGGCGAGAGCGGCGAACGTCTTCTGACTGCCTTTATCTCCTTTGGACAGCGTTTTGTCGGCGAGGAGTACCCGATCGCCGACAACGAACGGATCGAGCTGGAGTCGCTGCTGTCACAGATGCGCGTACGCATGCCCGAGTCGCTGCGTCTGGATTGGCAACTGCCGGAGACGCTGCCGTTGCCGCATGGCATGCGACTGTCTCTGCATTTGATTCTGCTCAATCTCTTGCGGCACGCTGCCCGCCAGCTCGATCGTCCGGGCAATATTCTTCTGAGTCTCGATCGTGAATCCGGCGAGGTTCGACTAAGAGTGGAGTCCGATGCCGCCCCCTTCAGCGACGGATTGATCGACCATCTGTTCAAACCCTACAAGGCGCCGCAACCGGAAGGCGCTGCAATGGGGATGGAACTGGCAATCGCCCGCCGACTGGCACAGCGCTTTGGCGGCAATCTTGAGATTGTGCCGCACCCGCAAAAGCAGATCCTCGCCCTGCAACTTCCCCTCAGGGAGTAGGCGCTCCGCCGCAACGGCCGATCAGCGCCCGCGCCGAAAAATCATCGTAGCGGGCATCGGTAAAGTAGAGCCCGTGTGCCGGAGCCGTGGCTGCTCCCAAACGGCGATCGCGCTCGGCCAGCAAAGCTGCGATGCGTTCGACCGGCCAGGCCCCCACCCCAACCCGAACCAGATTGCCCACAATGTTGCGCACCATGTGGTAGAGGAAGGCATCGGCGCGCAGATGCACGCAGATTTCGCACCCCTGCTGCTCGATGCACAGTTCGCGCAATTCGCGCACCGCCGATGCCGACTGGCAGCCGCTGGCGCGAAAAGAGCTGAAATCGTGGCGCCCGAGCAACAGCTCTCCGGCCGCCTGCATCTTTGCCACATCGAGTTGTCGCGGCATCCACCAATGGCGCCATTGCCAGATCGCCGGCGCCGTCTGACGATTCCATATCTGGTAGCGATAACTGCGTTCGCGGCAGGCAAAGCGCGCGTGAAAATCCGCAGCAACTTCGGCCACGCCAACCACCCGTACGGCAGCGGGAAGATGGCCGTTCACCCCATGCAGATAGGCGCGCGGCGCCCTGAGCCAACGCTCGGCATCAACATCGACATGCACCAGCAGGGCCTCAGCGTGAACACCGGCATCGGTGCGCCCGGCCGCCACCACCGTGCGACGATCGCCCTCGACCCTGCCCAGCGCCTCTTCCAGATATTGCTGGACGCTTGTCACCCCCTCCTGCCGTTGCCAGCCGGAGAGGTCATCGCCGCAAAATTCGACCACCAACGCAATACGCCGGTTCACATCCTTGTTCATGCCACCACCCACAACCAGCCTGCCGCGCAAACGATAGCCACACCCGACAGAGGATCGAGATAGATCCTTAGCGGCGGATGTTCTGCTTCGCGCAGCCAATATTGATCGGCGACCCGTTCACCCATTCGCAATACAGAGATCAACAGGGCCGCCACCACCTCCCCCAGATCGCGCCAGCGGCGACGTAACCGCCAGTGCTGAAAATGGTGAGCGATCAGGAAACGCACCGGCTGCCCCATACACTGAAGCAGGGTCAGCAGAAGCAGCAAACGGCGACCAAACAGCGGTGTGGCGGCAGCAAGATGAAGCCACTCCTCGCGCCTGACCAAAACGGGAAGTAGCAGGGCTGCGGCAAACAGAAGAGAGAGGCGCAAGGAGAGATGGAGAGCCTGAGCAACCCCTTCCCTGCTTGGGCTCCATGCAAGATTAGGCAGCAGCCATTCGCCGGGAGTAAAAAGAAGATGCAGCAACAGCATCGGCAGCAGCAGCCAGCGCAACAGACGCCAACCTTGCCATAGCTTGTTCGGGGCCAAGCGTCTGAGCAACAGAAGCAGAAATGTCAGCTGCACGACCATTGCCGGCCACGCCGCAGCCATGGCTGCGGCCATCAAGATCAACAGCGAGAGCAACAATCGCCCGAACGGACTCATGCGCATCGACTACCGCCGATATGGCGAGGTAGAACAAATCAGAAATCGAGGCCCTTGCCCTTCGCCTTCAGGCTACGCTCGCGATCGTTCTCCAGAGAGTCGGAAGAGACGTCCTCAATATCGAAATCGCCGTCAAAACCAAGCTCGCTGATCAGGTTGTCGAGGTTCATCGTGCTGTCCAGATCATCGCCGCCTGACGCGCTGCCCGGCAAGGCTCCACCGCCAATTACGTTAGAGATCATTGCATCGTCGACATCTGAACGCTCTTCCTCGTCACGCAACTGCTTGGCCGTCATCTGCAGAGTGCTGACAAAATCCTGCATCTCCTCGCCGAGATCGCTCTTCTCGAAATCGTCGAATCCCTCGAGATCGAAATTCAGATCGAAGCCGGAAGATGGCGCATGCGAAACTGCTGCCGCCGGTGTCTCCCCGCTCGCTGAGGGGGCTTCCGACTCGGAGATATCGAGATCGAACGAAAAGCCGAGGTCGCGCGAGCCGGAGGCCCGCTGATCGACAGCAGGTGCGGCGGCAAGCCCCAATTCGGACGACGCCGACGGCTGCTGATCGAAGCGAAAATCGAAGCCGCCCTCGTCGCCGGCAAAGGAGAGCGATTCGGCACCGGCCACTTGCACCTGCATCTCATCAAATGCCGATGCATCTTCGGCAGGCAATGAGAAGAGATCGTCGCCACCCGCTGCGGAGAGCAGAGGCTCCTCGGTGACGGCATCCTCGGTTGCAAAGAGCGATTTCTCTGCGGCAGCGGGAGCGGAGAAGCTGAAATCCAGACCGCCGTCATCCAGACCCATCGACTTATCCTCTGCTTCCACGGCAGAACCCAGCGCATCTCCACCGAAGCCGGCTTCGATCATAGTTTTTTCGCTATCTTCGACGCTCTTCGCCGAAGACGAGGCACCGAAATCGAAATCGAAGCCGTCCATGGCCAAGCCATAGTCATCCGCAAGCGACGAGGATCCTGCGGATGTCTCGTGCTCCTGCTGCGGCGCTACTGTCGGTGCGGTTGCAACACCCGATGGTGAAAACTCCAGCCCTGCCTCGTCGCCGCCACGCCAACCGAAGTCGAGTCCGGTATCGCTCTCGGGCTCAGGTGCAGCTGTCGTTACCTCTGCTTTGGCAGAACTGCCCGTATCCGTGATAAAGTCGAGCCCCGGCGACTCGAAATCGAACCCTTCCTCATCCGCATCGATTGCCTGCCCAACGGATGATTCGGAGCTCGGAGCAGCTGAAGCCACTTCACCCGCATCCTCCTGACCGCCCAACTCAAAGCCACCAAAGTCGAGATCGTCAAAGCCGGACTCCTCTGCCGGAGCCGACGGCATCTCATCGAGCGCCGACAACCCGGAGAGATCGAAATCGAGTGCGCCAAAGTCGTCGGCCGCCGAAATGGCTGCAGCCGTAGCAGCCGCTACGGTAGCGGCGGGCTTCAGATCGTCGACATCGCCCGAACGCAGGGTCATCGCGGCCTCGTGCGAGGGTTGCACCACTGTCCGCACCGTGCCGGTGGCCATGCGTTCCTCGGCCGCCTTCATGCCTGTATTGGCCGAAAGCGCAACACTCCCCAATTCGGCGATCCCCTGCTGGAACTGCTCCAGATCATTGCCAAGCAGCGTGCGGCCGGCAGCGGAGATAGCCTCCTGAACACCAGCCATATCGCCGTTGCCATGCAATAGCTGCACCAGTTTTACGTGCGCCTTCACATTATTGGCACGCTGACGGATGGCCATGCGAACCTGCTGCAGTGCCTCGTCGTCCATACCGTAACGCAGATAGACATCGGCCTCGGCCAGATAGTCGACGTTGGGATCGGGTTCCTCTTCCACCGGCTCGTTGAACGGCTCCATTTCGGCGGTATCGTGATCGGTAAGATTGGGAATCGAGTCGGTGAGCTGCGGCGCATCGTAGCGGGCCGACGGTTGTGGCGCCGGAGTAAAGGCGCGAACCGTTGCTTGCGGTGCCGATGCGGGCAGTTCTTCGACATCGATTTCCGGCACATCGTCGATTGCGGCCGAACTTGCCCAGGCACCCGGCGCCGCTGCCGTCTCGGCGAAGGCAGGAGCGGCGCGTTTGCCGCGCTTCTTGTAGAGCACGAAGCCGAGAGCGCCGCCGAGCAGGACGACGGCACCAAGCAGAATCCAGACCAGCATATCGAATCCGGCCGAAGCTTCGGCCTCCTGACGCGCCTGATCGAGATCGCCCTGCAGGCGTGCCACCTGAATCTCCAGTTTTTTCGCCTTAGCCACCGCCGCCTCGGCCTCGGCATCGCCGGGGCGGCTTTCCAGTTCGGCTACCCGCTTCTGCGAGTCGGCCAGCTGTCCCTTCAACTTTTCGTGTTCGTCCTGCAAAGCCGAAAGTTGGGCGGCAACCGCCGGATCGGCCTTGAACACCGTAGTCGGCTGTGCCGCCCCAGCAACCGGGGCTACCGGTGCGGCGGCTGCCTTTGTCGCAGCCCCGGCATCGGCGGCTGCAACACCGGAAGCCATCTCGCCAATGCGAACTCGCTTGCTGTAACGGGTGCGTTGTGCTTCTGCCACAGCCGCATAGCGCGGCTCGCTCACCATGTCGCGCCAGCGCTTCTGCTGTTCGCCGAGCATGGCACGTGCCTGCTCCGGCGTGGTCGCCGCAACCTCGGCCGCCGAAGGCACTTCGATAAAGGTGCCGGCTCGAATCAGATTGATATTTTCGTCGGTGAACTTGCCGCGATTCTTCTCAAACAGCGCCATCATCACCTGCTGAACGGTGTAGCGCTCATCCTTACGCAAACGCATGGCTACGGTGCCGATGGTGTCGCCGTACACCATCGGGCCGTATCGATTGGTACGCGCCCAGTCGGATTCGACAGCATCGGGAGCGGCTGGGGCACCAGCCGAAGCTATCGGTACCGCATGCGACCCGACTGCCGGTTGCTTCCCATTCGCCATCGGCATGGTCGGCACGGGCAGAGACGCTTCGGGCGCGAGAAGGGGGGCCGGCAGAGTTGGCGCAGGAAGCCGGACTTCGGCTGCCGGCGCCACCTCGTGCGCCAAGGGGGGGATGGCCATGCCGCTGGTCTTTTCCGGCAGATCGAGGAAAACGGGATACTTTTTGAAGTGGGTTGCCAGCTCGTAGCGGCTCTTCAGAACCAGATTGAAAAAGCCGGAGTTGATCGGTGCCATCGAGGTCAGCTCGGCACGCAGACCGCGCGCATCGTTACGCATCTCGACAGAGAGTTGCGCCAGCGAACTGTCGCGATAGACCTCGAGCATCTGGAAATCGGCAGGCGTGGCCAGCTCGACGAATACCGCCGCCGGATTCTCGCCTTCGTCGAGCAACACCGACACTTCGGCAAAGAATGGCTCACCCAAATGGCTGGCGATGGTGATTTTGCCGAGCGATACCGCTTGAGCAGGGACTACCGGAAGCAGCATTGCCACCAGCAATGCCAATACTCCGGAAATCAATCCATGGCGCATAACTGTCTCCTCCACTTCGGCAGACAGATTCGCGCCAGAACGCCGGTCGAAGGGCGGAAAGATCGGTCAGAGAACCCCGTTCCGATCCCCGCCCTGCCCTTCTCGATCAGTCGCGAATCAAAATTTCCGCTATTTGAACGGCATTTAGAGCCGCACCCTTACGTACATTATCAGCAACAACCCACAAGTTCAAGCTATTCGAAAAAGAGGCATCGTCGCGGATGCGCCCGACATAGACAGGATCGGTGCCGGCTGCATCCTTCGGCATCGGATATTCGCCGGCCGAAAAACCCTCGACCAGCGTGATGCCGTCGGCCTTGGCCAGCAGATCGCGGGCGCGCGCGGCATTCATTTCGCCAGAGAAAGTCACGTTCACCGACTCGGAGTGGCCGTAGAAAACCGGCACGCGCACGGTGGTGGCAGTGACAGCGATGTCGGCCTCCATGATCTTGCGCGTCTCGAACATCATCTTCTTCTCTTCCTTGGTATAGCCATCTTCGGTGATCACATCGATCTGCGGCACCACGTTGAAGGCGATGCGGGCCGGCAACACCTTCACCTCGGCATCGCGACCGGAGAGCAGGTCGGCCGTCTGCTTGGCCAGCTCGTCCATCGCCTTGCCTCCGGCGCCGGAGACAGCCTGATAGGTCGAGACGACGACGCGAGTGATTGGAGTCACCTCATGCAACGGTTTCAGTGCCACCACCATCTGGATGGTCGAGCAGTTGGGGTTGGCGATGATGCGATTCTTGCGCGCCATCTCCAGTGCATGCGGATTGACCTCCGGCACCACCAGACAGACATCCTCCTCCATACGCCAGGCGCTGGAGTTGTCGACCACATAGCAGCCGGCAGCGGCAAAGCGCGGCGCATGCTCCTTCGAGGTGGAGCCGCCAGCCGAGAAGAGAGCGATATCGACACCGGTCGGATCGAAGGTGGCCAGATCCTGCACCACATACTCCTTGCGGCGAAACTCGACCCTGGAGCCGGCCGAACGGCTGGAGGCTACCGGAATGATCTTGCCGATCGGGAAGTTGCGCTCGGCGAGCGTCTCCAGCATGGCGGCGCCGACCGCGCCGGTGGCGCCGACCACGGCCACCACATAACCATCCTTCTTGGGCAGAAAACGTTCCATTACATCACCTCCAGACGTGCGCAGACGGCATCGCCCATTTCCGAACCGCTGACTATCTTTTCACCCTTTTGCGCCAGATCGCCGGTGCGCACACCGTCGGCGAGCGTCTTCTCCACCGCCGCCTCCACCAGACCGGCGAGATCGGCGCGGCCGAGCGAGAACCGCAGCATCATGGCGCCGGAAAGGATGGTGGCCAGCGGATTGGCCTTGTTCTGTCCGGCAATATCGGGAGCGGAGCCGTGAATCGGCTCGTACATGGCAAACTTGTCGCCGATCGAGGCCGAGGGGAGCATGCCGATCGAACCGGTCAGCATCGAAGCCTCGTCGGAGAGAATGTCGCCGAACATGTTGGTGGTGACGATGACATCGAACTGGCGCGGATTGCGGATCAGCTGCATGGCGGCGTTGTCGACATACATGTGCGACAGCTGAATATCGGGATACTCCTCGGCATGCACGCGGGTGACCACCTCGCGCCAGTATTCGGTCGCCTCCAGCACATTGGCCTTGTCCACCGAGCAGACGCGGCCTGTGCGCAGACGCGCCGCCTCGAATGCCTTGC
>Ga0233416_10000473_pt1 | contig 12410 bp, 15 predicted proteins | sample Sediment_Towuti__2_FD_188638 | JGI IMG/M metagenome (GOLD analysis project Ga0233416, IMG submission 188638) | Sediment microbial communities from Lake Towuti, South Sulawesi, Indonesia - Sediment_Towuti_2014_0_MG | ecosystem: Environmental > Aquatic > Freshwater > Lake > Sediment | place... | reverse complement strand
TCTCGATCACGGGTTCGGGAGCGAAACGTTGTACGGGCATCTCGCCAAGGCTCTGGTCAAAGAAGGGCAGAGAGTGAAACGTGGCGATGTCGTGGGTCTTGTCGGAAGCAGTGGCCTTGCCACCGGTCCCCACCTCCACTATATGGTCAAGGTAAACGGCCAGGCGCTCGACCCCGTGAAGTATATTCTTGAATAGTCGCCTTCCGGATCGGGTCGTGCTCATGGTGCTCAGCCGTTGATCGAAGTGCGCATGCCGCTCTCCACAGCGCGGTAATCTGAGTTTCGCCTCGCAGCCCCGCTACATCCCCAGCTCAGTCCAGGCCTGATCCAGGCCCTGTGTTATACTGAGCGCCCATCGCTTCCACGCGATTCTCTTGGAGTGAACATCTTGACTGATGTCGAGATTGCGCATGCCGGCAAGCCTCAGCCCATCGTGGACATAGGGCGTCAACTTGGCATCCATTCCGAGGAGCTCACCCCGTACGGAACCACGAAGGCCAAAATATCTCTGGGGATACTGCACCGCCTCAAGGATCGGCGCCTTGGTCGGTATGTGCTTGTCACGGCCATCAATCCGACGCCGCTGGGTGAGGGAAAGACGACGACAGCCATCGGTCTTGCCATGGGACTGACGCGATTGGGCCACCGGACAGTCGTCACGCTCAGGCAGCCGTCGCTGGGCCCGGTGTTCGGGATCAAAGGGGGAGGCGCCGGCGGGGGACGGGCCCAAGTGATTCCGATGGAGGATATCAATCTCCATTTCACTGGCGACGCCCATGCGGTGGCCGCCAGCCACAACCTCCTCTCCGCTTTTCTGGACAATCACCTCTTCCATGGAAACTCGCTCTCGATCGATCCTGACCGGATCATGTGGCCTAGGGCGCTGGGGTTGAGCGATCGAACACTCCGGGAGGTCTCGTTCGGAAAAGATGCCGGAAGACGCCGAGGTCGTTTCGTGATTACAGAGGCCTCGGAGGTGATGGCGGCATTGGCCCTTGCGGTGGACCGCCGGGACCTTCGGGAGCGTCTCGGCCGCATCCTGGTGGGTCTACGAAAATCAGGCGCTCCCCTCCTGGCGCAAGATCTTGGATGCGCCGGATCGATGGCCGTGCTCCTGAGAGATGCGCTGCTACCCAATCTGGTTCAAACTCATGAAGGTACACCGGCCTTCGTCCATACAGGGCCCTTCGGCAACATCGCGCATGGCAACTGCTCCGTAGTGTCGGACGCGATCGCGCTGCGATGCGCCGACATGGTTGTGACTGAGGCAGGTTTCGGTAGCGATCTGGGTGCGGAGAAATTCTTCAACATCAAGTGCCGGGTATCCGGGTTCAAACCGGCAGCAGCGGTGGTAGTGGCGACGTTGCGAGCCCTGAAGCTTCACGGTGGTGCGGGGGGTGCACAGGGCGCAACTCCGCTGCCTGCCAGCTTGAACGGAGCCAATCAGGAAGCTCTGGCGAAAGGATTCGGAAATCTGGAGCAGCACATCGGCAACGTGCGGGCGCATGGTGTTCCGGTGGTCGTGGCGGTGAACGCGTTCGAGGGCGATCTTCGGAGTGAGCTGGAGTGGGTCAGGGAGCGATCATTGGAGGCGGGCGCGGTCGATGCGGCTGTGTCGACGCACTGGGTGGATGGCGGGAAGGGCGCCGAAGAGCTGGCGGCCGCAGTTGTCAAGGCGGCGAACCGGCCGTCCAACTTTGCCCACTTGTACGAGCCGGCGTGGCCGATTCGAAGGAAGATCGAGACCGTCGCCACGAGGATGTATGGGGCAGAGGGCGTGAGATTTGAGCCGGAGGCGGAACGTCAATTGGACCTGGCCGAGGCTCTGGGGTTCGGTCGACTGCCCGTCTGTATGGCCAAGACCCCCCTGTCGCTCTCCCACGATCCCGCGCTCAAAGGGAGGCCGACCGGTTTCACGCTCCCCATTCGGGAATTGCGAATACTGGCCGGAGCGGGATTCATAACCGCTGTCTGCTCGGGAATGCAATTGATGCCAGGACTGCCAAAAAAGCCGGCCGGCGAACGGATCGATCTCGATCCGCTGAGCGGCGAAATCAAAGGGTTATCCTAACTCGTCAGGTCGTCTCACCCTCACGTTTCACGCCTTACGGAAAGGTCAGCGTTGCTTCAGGTACCGGAAGAATTCTGAATCGGGGCTCATGACGAGGGTCGACTTGTCCTTGAACGTCAGCTTGTAAGCCTCCATCGAACGCGTAAATTCGAAGAACTTCGGATCCTGCCGGTAGGCGTCGGCATAGATCCGGAAGGCCTTGGCATCACCGCTTCCGCGAAGTTCCTCCGATTCCTTGTAGGCCTCGGCCAGGATGATTTCGCGATCCTTCTCGGCCTCGGACCGGATCTTCTGCGCCTCCTCGGCTCCCTCCGCCCGGTACTGCTTGGCCTGCCGTTCCCGCTCGGCCTGCATGCGAGCGAACACCGCTTTCTCGTTCTGTTCAGGCAGGTCGGCGCGTTTGATCCGGACGTCCTGAATCTCGATTCCATAGGCCGAGGCTTTTTCATTCGCCCGCTTGGAGACCACCCGCATGATTTCCGCTCTTGTGCTCGACACGATTTCGAGCAATTCGTGTCGGCCCAGTTCCACGCGCAGCTCGGAGTAGATGATATCGTGCAGCCGTTGGAGGGCTCCCCGCTGGCTTTGGAAGGCCTGGTAGACTTTCAACGGGTCGGTAATCCGCCATTTGGCAAAGTTGTCGAGCAGCAGCGTTTTCTTATCCTGCGTGATGACGTCCTGAGCGCTCGAATCGTAGTCCAATAGCCGTTTGTCGAAATACGTCACCTCCTGGACGAACGGCATCTTTACGTACAACCCCGGTTCGGTAACGTTTCTCACGGGTTTGCCGAGTTGGACCACGATCGCGGTCTGGGTCACATCGACGACAAAGAGGGGAGAGGCACCCAGGACAAACAACGTGATGACCACCGCGATGAGCGCGATGACAACTCCTCGCTTGGTCATTGCTGGGGCTCCTCGGCTGCCGGTTTGGGTGCGGGCTTTGAGAGGCGGTCCAAAGGCAGGTAGGGCAGCAGGCGCTCGCCACCTTTGCCGTCGATGACCACCTTCTCCATGTGCGGAAGAATTTCCTCCAGCGTCTCAATATAGATCCGCTTGCTGATGATGTCCTTGGCCTGGTTGTACTCCTTCAGCGTGGCCAGAAAACGATTGGCCTCGCCCTGGGCGCGGTTGACCCGTGCCTGAGCGAAGCCCTTCGCCCGGTTGACCAATTCAGCCGCTTCGCCCTTCGCCTTTGGAATGATGTCGTTTCGGTATCCCTGGGCTTGATTGATCAATTTCTCGCGATCCTCCTTCGCGTTGGTCACATCTTTGAACGCGGCGGCGACCGCCTCGGGGGGATCCACGTCCTGGAGTTGCACGGCGGCAACCTGAACGCCGGCGTGATACTCATCGAGGATATTCTGGAGCAAGACCATGGTGCCGTGCTGGATCTCGGCTTTTCCAGTCGTCAAGGCTTCATCGATCTTGCTCTTGCCGACCACCTCACGCATCGAGGCCTCGGCCGCTTTTCCGATAGTTTCGTGAACGTCCGCCACGTTGAACAGATATTCGGTCGAGTCTTTGATCTTGTACTGGACGATAAACTCGATCGCGAGGATGTTCATGTCGCCGGTCAGCATCAGGGCTTCCTGGGGAACCATCTGCTGGCGACCCTGGATATTGGTTCGGAATCCCACCTCCACACGATGGAGTTTGGCGACCTTCGGCTGGAGGACGGTCTCAACGATTGGAATCTTGAAGTGAGGGCCGGGCTCGACCGTTCGAACCGGGGCGCCGAACCGTTTCACGACGCCTTCCTCATCGGGCGCGACAATGAAGACGCTCTGCCAGACGAGCAGAATCAGCAGGGCGGCGATCACCAGATTGATCAGCCCGCCGGAAGGCAGGAGGTTCTTCAATCCGCCGGGAGGGAAGAGGTCCTTGACTCGCGACTGGGCCTGCTTGATGGCGTCCTCAAGCGGGTCGCTCTTGCGGCTCCAAGGATCTTTGGGGTCCCAGACCATGTAGGGGTGTCCGACCTAAGCCAGGCGATCGTGAACACATTACCTGGCGCCACCATAACAGAGTATCGCAACAGGCGGCAAGATCTAGAGGACTCTGGAGAAACACACGTAGGCGAGCCAGGCGAGAAACGCCGCGACCGGGATCGTGACGAGCCAGGCAAGGACCATGTCTCGAACCGTTTGCCAGTGGACGGTGCGCAATCCCTTCAGCAGACCGATGCCGACGATGGCGGAACTGCTGAGGTGAGTAGTCGAAACCGGCAGTCCGAGAATCCCCGCCGCGAGCACGAGAGAAGAGGTTATCAGGTTCGCCGACAACCCTTCCGTATGATTCATCTCCGTCACGTTTTCGGCGAGCACTGCCGTCACGCGTCGGCCTCCGAAGTAACTGCCCGCTCCCATCGCCAAGGCGACTCCTCCGAACGCGGCAAGCTGAGAAGTGGCGTCGGACCATGGCGTTATCGCACTGCCGAGCAACAGCATCGCCACGATTTTCGGCGCGTCATTCGTGCCCCGCGCAAACGACGCCAGACCGCTGGAGATCCAGTGAATGGTATCGAGTCCCACGACGAGTCCCTGCAGTCCGGCGCGGTCGCATTGCGATGGGACGGCCATGACCGGCTGGCCGAAACTTGCGGCCTGGAACAAGGTTCTGGTGCTGCCGCGTGCGTCGATGGCCACCAGTGCGCGGGAGGCGGGCATCACGCAGACACAGGTCCCTTCCCATCGCGCGGCGAGGAGCCGCACGAGCGGATGGAGGAACAAAGAGACGCTGAGGGCGAGAAGCGGACTCACCAACAACGGCAGGGCGATCTTCATCGCAATCGCAGACCAGATCAATGATTCTCCGGAAAATGCCGCCAAGCCCGCGCCAACGATAGCTCCGGTGAGCGCGTGAGTCGTCGATACCGGTAGCCCCGTGCGTGACGCGAACAAGACCCACGCCATTGCCCCAGCCAGGATCGCGGCCGCGACGGCGGGCTCGATGATTGTACCTGTGCGAACAAGGCCCTGGCTAAAGGTCTTGACCATCGCCCCCGCGACCACAGCGGAGGCTCCTGCCCCCACAATAGTCCACATGGTACCCCAGAGGATAGCAGCCCGATAGTTCGTGACGCCGCTCCCCACCAGTGTGGCCACAGCTTTCGAGACGTCATTGGTGCCATTGGCATAGGCCAATGTGAGGACGAGGATGAAGGTTAGAAATTCCATGATCAGGCCGACTATACGACCGTGCCTCCACAGGATGATCCGGATCCAGCGGTGCAGCCGTAGCAATGGTTGCGTGTCACGATGTGGCGCTGGTGGAGCCGCGTTGCGTCAAAATCCCTGATATGCGACGGCGCCCCATGGTCGACCGGGAGATCGAGCATCTGGTTGAAGTCGCAGTCGTAGAGCCTGCCATCCCACCCGACCGACAGGGTGTAGCGGCACATGACGCCGGCCGCGGCGGCTGGGTTGAAGGCGTTGGCCAGGCGCTCCATGTACTCCTCATAGTTGCCGCTTTCGACGAGGAACTCCAGGAACCGGCTGATCGGCATGTTGGTGATCGTATAGAGACGGGAGAATTCCACACCATAGCGGCTGCGCAATTCTTTCCTGAACTGCGCTTCGATGGCGGCCTGTTTAGGGGGGAGAAAAGCGCCCACCGGATTGTAGACAAGATTCAGCACCAGGCCGCTCTCGTGCTGGCCATAACCGAGCCGGTTCAGGAGGCGAAGCGCCTCGATCGACTTATCAAAAACCCCGTTGCCTCGCTGCGCATCGGTCTGACCGGCGTTGTAGGACGGAAGCGAAGCGATGATCTCAACGCGGCGGCTGGCCAGAAATTCCGCGAGGTCCGCCTGAGCGGGCAGCAGCAGTACGGTCAGGTTACAGCGGTCCATGACATGCCGTCCGAGCCCGCGCGCCTGCTCGACCAACCAACGGAAATTCGGATTGAGCTCCGGCGCGCCGCCCGTGATATCCACCGTGGGGATGTCGGTCCTAGCGAGAGCCTGAATACACTGTTCCGCCGTTTCCCGCGACATGCTCTCGGTGCGATCGGGGCCTGCGTCCACGTGGCAGTGCCGGCAGGTCTGGTTGCAGAGCTTCCCGACATTGATCTGGAGCACCGTGATGCCGGTCGCACGAAGCGGGTGGATTCCGGCTTGATCGAGCCGAAGATCGAATGGAAGAGCACTGCTCGTCTTCCCGAGAATGCGAAGCTGTTCGGTCGGATCGGCAAGAGAGTTGCTCCGGCCAAGCAACGTCAGCGGCATCTAGCAGCACCCTCCATTAGGGGAACAGGTCACGGCGTCACCGCTCACGCGCTGATCAGCTCGATTGAGAATGGCGAAATGGGATGCGTAGCCCGCTGTTTCCAGAACGGCCAGGGTCTTGGAGCAAATTTCCAGGGGCTCTCCCCGACGGTAGACATGGTGGTCATCATCGGCAGCCTCGATAAAGGGACCGGCCAGTAGGGCATAGTGGCCCTGCCAGGTGCAGGGGGTCTGCGCCGGAAACTGCGCGGTCCAGCGAGGATCGGACTGATCGAGCCAGATGGGATCGCAGGTGAGGAGAAAGTGGTGGGCGAGCGGCGGATAGTTCAACAAGACTGCGTCATCTGGGGTAATCGGCTCCGGAATACCGCGCAGGTAGGTGGTGCCTCGTTCATCCACTACGCGGCTGAAGGGGCCTCGCAGCGTGGCATAACGCAGGGACGAAGGGACGAAGGCGGGAGGCATTTTGTGGCCAGTTAACGTGACGGAAAAGAAGTGGAGGCCATCGATGACCTGCCAGGGTGACCACGTAACCAGGTGGACGTTAAGAAATCCCGCCTCCATCATCCCGCCGAAATAGTCCGTCAGCGTCAAGGCGCCTGACAGGCAGTTGCCCCATTTCTCCACATCGTGGACCAGATATTGGGGAACGGTCTGGTCGGCGACGATATCGGAAATGGTGAATCGCCCGCCCGGTTTCGTCACCCGGAACATTTCACGAAACACCTTGCGCTTGTCCGGCGCGAGATTGATGACGCAGTTGGAGATGATCAGGTCGATCGTGCCGTCCTCGACCGGCATCGCATCGGCGACCCCCTTGCGAAACTCGACGTTGGACGTGGGATAGCCGAGGTTGGTCGCGACGACCATGGCATTCTTCCGCGCGATCTCCAGCATGGTATCGGTTATATCGATCCCGATCACGCGGCCGGTTGGGCCGACGAGCCGGGAGGCTTCGAAACAATCGATCCCCCCGCCGGATCCGATATCGAGGACTGTTTCGCCAGGGCGCACCGTCTTCAGTCCGGCCGGCGTGCCACAGCCGTAGGAAATCTTGAGGACCTCCTCCGGGATGAACGACTTGAGCTGCGCCATGTCGTAATTGGTGGGGCAGCACATCTGCTCCCCGGTGCTGGCGGCTCTGGCGTAACGATCGCTGACTTTCTGGGTGATTTCGTCTATCGGCATGGCGGCCTCGTGGTGGTCCGACAGTGTATCAACTTGCGTGTATGTACCAACCCTGCCCGTGCCGGGTCAATCGGGATCTTTGGACAACGGGAAGGAGCGGTGTCGGACGGAGTATCCCGCCCCCATGGTCCAGTGAAGGATGTCGGTGCTTAGGGGGCAATCTTACAACCGGCCGCGATGTAAATAAATGGGCTCATACCCGCTCCCCGCGACCTTCGCTTCAGCCTGGACCTTGCTGGCCGCCGGCTGCGTCGTTGTCGCTTGGCGACGCAACTCATTCCATTTCAAGCAGGGCTTGAACGGAATTCAAACAGCGCCGCCACCTCCAAAGGCCAGGACGCGACAACTTCTTTCCGGCGGAAACGCAAGGCCCAAAGGCCGCTCAGGTCGCAGGGCGCGCTCCCTTCAATAGAGTGGGAGGATGGCAACGGCGAATGCAGCGGGGCTCTGATGCCCGCTCGCCCAGCCTGACTATCCTCCGCCATTCGGGAAATAGGGACGTACTGAATTTTCCGGCGCGTGGCGGGAATTTGGTCTCTCTGGTTGACCTAGTTAATCGACGAGATAGACCAGACAGACCAGATAGACCAGATATCCCGTGCCCCGTCATCGGCGCTTGGCCCGCCAGAGCCATCGGTAGGCCGTCAAGTTCACCACGATCACTGCCGTGCCGAAGACGACTTGAACTGCCCTGGTTAAGGCGGCCGGGTACAGGATGCCCGCCAGGTACTGGACGATGAAATCGCCGGTATAGGTCGCTTCGCCCGCTTGCGTTCGGAGCCAGTTCTCCAACGGGGTGAGCGGGCAGATCCAGCCGCTGAATTCCACGAAGGCACCCCATACGACCGCCGGCAGGTGCAGCCACACGAGACGCGGCCATTTGAGGACCAGCACTCCGCCCAAGAGCACAAAGAGCACAAAGGCCAGGTGCACGATCACGATCAGGTCGGCACTCAGGCGATAGAGCATAAAGCTCAGTGTGGAGCAAGCAAGCGGCCGGCGCAACCCAGCTATGGAAACAACCGGGGGGCGGCGTTCGGTTCGGGGTAGTGGAGCATACCATTCGTCGGGGTCGCTATGGAGGTCAACTGATGCCGGTCGGCTTTCGTTTCGCTCATGATGTGCCGCACCACGCAGTCCCTGGTGACGAGGGCGTCGGCGATCAAGGAGCGATGACAGCGCCAGGGGACGGCTTCGGCGCACATCACCGCCGTTCGCAGTAATCGGCCATCAGCCATCAGCTCCTCTACCGCCTTCCAGAATTCGCCCGTTTGCATGTAGTCCGCATAGCCACGAAAGCTTTCGTTGCGCCAGCCTTGGTTCACGGAATCTTTCTTCGGCTTCCGGAGTCCGCCCAACTTGGCTGCATGCTGATAGCTGATGCCTTCGCTTGCCAAACTTTTGGCCAGCGCCTCTGCATTGAATTGTGGATTATGCCGGGAGCGTGGAATAGTGCGGACATCCACCAATTGCTCGATGCGGTGGGCTTTCAGCAGTTTGATGAACTTCTCAATCGGCCTCGTCGAATGACCGATGGTCCAGAGGATGGCGGACAAGGCGTGGTTACCTCTTCGCGGATTGTTCCGCCCATACGGTTAATTGTTCAGCATCTTCGAGGACCTCGACCGGCACTTCGTAGAAGGATTTGAGCGTTTGCTTGGCGTTGGGGCGGAACGGTTTCATCCCGTGATCTTGGTAGTGACAAACCGTCTGCGGTGTCACCTTGAAGTATAGTCGGCCCTTGTGGAGGATGCCGAAGAACGTGGAGCGCTGATAGAGGCCATAGCCACCGAACATAGCCCGGCATCTCAGGCCGCAGAAGTCGGTGAGCTGGTCCAGCACGAAGTCTTTGAAGCCGTCGTGCCTCCGCGGCATGGAGTCTCAAATCGGCTTGCGCGCCGCAACCATGCGCACGGCGATAGGGAGGGCGATGCCGTCCGACCTGCGGAACTGGGCGAGAGAACCGATGATACGGTTGCGCGCATCGATCTGCTGTAGGTCGGATAACTTCGCGAACAGATTCTGGATCGGCGCGGCGATATCCATCAGGCTTTCATAGTAGTCCTCTCCGGAAGGAAAACGAACCTCGGCGAGATATTCTTCCTCAACGATGCTGACGAAGCCGGCCTCTTCCAACGTTTTCGCCAATTCCCCTGGTCTCGCGAGCCGAAAAATTCCCGGCGCGGTTGGGTCCGGCGGGGGCAGCTCGAGGAATTGCTTGATCACGGAAAGCGGCGTCATGAGATAGGCATTCTTCTCCGGGGCAGACCAAACGGCGGCTGATAACCACGCGCCGGGTTTCAGGACCCGGGCGATCTCGGCGGCGGCCCTGGGAATTTCCGGGAGGAACATCAGGCAGAATCGACTGGTGATCGCGTCGAACGCAGCCGCTTCGAACGGCAACGTCGTGACATCGCCCGTTCGAAATACGACGTTGGAGAGACCGAGAGAGGAGGCCTTCCGCCTGGCGGCATCGAGCATCTGCTCGGCCAGGTCGATTCCCACGACGGCGCCGCTCGTTCCGACCGTCTGGGCCGCCAGCAGCGCGGGATAGCCGGTTCCCGACCCAAGATCAAGGACCCGTAGTCCCGCACGGAGCCGGGCATCGGCGACCAAACGGTGATTGAGAAACGCCATCTGTTCGTCGAAGAATCGATCCCATTTCTCCCAGCCCCCGGCGACTCGATTCCAATCCTGGCGCTGGGCTTCGACGATCTCTTGGGCAGTCTGCGGTGGCACGGCCTCACCTTGCGCAGTTTGAATGCGGCAGACCTACCTGATGGTCCGCAACGTGTCGCGGAGTTCCTTCAACTCCTCAGTGAGGAGATCGAGGTGTTGATCGCGCTGAGGCTGAACATCCTTGAATTGCCAGAGCCGCCTGAAGATAGCTCGCAGTTCCTTGTTGTGGGTATAGGCGAGGGCGTACTCAGGTTGCTTTGCCTGAGCGTCGGTCACGTCGCAAAAAGAGTCGTGAAGTGCATGAAACTGATTATGCAGATCGTCGAACGCTTTATCTTCACCCTTGCCGCCTTTCGCGTTCGCAGCGGAGACTTCCATCATGTTTGTGAGATTGATCATTGTCTCGACGGCGGTCGCGCCTTTAGCCTGCGCAGCATATTCGCTTGCCCGGGGATAGAACAGATGGCTACAACCGCTGAGTCCCATCAAGAAAACCGAAAGCGCAAGAAGTCCGATGGTTCGTTGCATGACAACCTCCTAGCTCACGGCAACTCCAGTTCCGAGACCGGTGCGTTCCAACACCCGCCCAGGGAACTCCCCGGGCACGGAGGACCTTCCCGTGCGGTCATGACGACACGGGGAATTACCGTGTTCGTTAGACCATGACGGTGACCGTCTTGATCGCTGCCTTGACCTGGGCAGCCATTTCCGGCGGAATTGAATCCAGTTTATGGCATTGCTTGGCGTGGGTGGTCACGAGCTGCATCAGCTCCGCTTCCGTTTCCGCCCGCACCTGGAATCCGCAGCCGCCTGACGGTTGGACATCCAGACATCCCAGTTGTTTGTACGGTTTGGTCGCCATGGTTCGCTCCTCCTTTGTAATGAGGTGAAGTAACAGGGTTCATAGTTCAGCACGTCAGCCGAGCCGGGTCAAGACCACCTGACTGCTCGCGGCTGTTTACATGGAATAGAAGAACTCCTCCTTGACGATTCTCCCCTCCAGGACCGTGTAGAGACCGGTCTCGTCGATGGTCATACGTTGGCCGGTCTGCTTGGGCGTCACATCGTACTTGAAATACAGAATAAACCGGTCGCCGTGGGAAAAGGGGCCCTCAATCGTGCCTCCATGGATCTCATGGCTGTTAACCCACCACTGATTCTTTCCCTTGATCGCCTGGATACCCTTTTGGACGCGATCCATCCCCGGCATCGCACAAGGTTCGATGCTCTCGACGGTGGGAGAGTAAAAGCGATCAATGGCTTCTTGATTCTTCCCCTGCCGGCAGAGTGCCGCCAATTCCTTCCCGATCTCTAGAGCTGTCATGATACCACCCTCCCTCTTTGTTTGGTGATCGTACGAGTCGCATGTCCCGGAGATCAACAGCCATTGCCCTTCGGCCTATGCGTCGACCATCACTTTGAAGCCTCCATAAGCCATCCGCTTCACATCGAAAGGCATGGACTTTTCATCGCCCATCTCCTTGATGCGCGGATCTTTCATCACCTTCGCATTGACGCGGTCGCGATGGGCTCGCGACCTGTAAACAATCCATGAAAACACCACGGTTTCTCCTGCTTTGAGCCTGGCTAATCGTGGGAAGGGCATGCCGAACTTCACCGTGAGGTCGTCGCCGGCGCATTCGCGGTACTCCAGTGCCCCGTGCTCACGCCAGATCCTGCCGGCCCTCTTGGCAATCCGAAGGTAGGCGGGCAGGTTTTTCTTAGGAACTGGCAGAACAAAGCCATCGACGTATTGCATGTCCACCCCCTCTTCTATGCGCTAGTGTTGTCCTTCATAGGCTCGCCTTAGACCGGCGATGTCCAGCCTCTCCATCTGCAGCATGGCCTGCATGACGCGGTTTGATTTCTCGTCATCCTCGTCGAACAGCATTTCGCCCAAGATCGAGGGAATGATCTGCCAGGACACACCGAATTGATCCTTGAGCCAGCCACATCGCTGTTTTTCCCCGCCGACGGAGAGTGTGTCCCACAGCTCGTCGATTTCCTCCTGGGTCGCACAACTCACGAAAAGCGAGATGGCCGGTGAGAAGGTGAACTGCGGCCCACCATTGAAGGCGATGAACGTCTGGCCTTCGAGCTGAAATGTTGCGGACATCTCGATGAGGAAATTGGGGTCAGAGTGTTATTGCGATCGCGGAGGTCCGAATGATGTGAGCCGTTCTCTCGAAATTGCACTCTGACCCCGATCTTTCGATCGCTGGGCCACTGTTCCAGTGCCGCGGC
>Ga0233416_10000470_pt1 | contig 12429 bp, 12 predicted proteins | sample Sediment_Towuti__2_FD_188638 | JGI IMG/M metagenome (GOLD analysis project Ga0233416, IMG submission 188638) | Sediment microbial communities from Lake Towuti, South Sulawesi, Indonesia - Sediment_Towuti_2014_0_MG | ecosystem: Environmental > Aquatic > Freshwater > Lake > Sediment | place... | reverse complement strand
CAAAGCCTTCTGCATCACCTTTCAGCGAGCTGAACAGCTTCTTCTCCGCCGTTCGCACGTCGGACAGCGTTCGTATGTCCTGATACCAGGTCCCGTGGTTGTCTTCCGCCTCCACAACTCGCACCCGCCCGTCGACCGCCGCCCGTTCGAGCCAGTACCGGATCGGAAGCCGGCCGCTCTCGGTGGCCGGGTGATTCATACCGCTCATCAGCCCGGCGGGCAATACCACCATCTCAGCGGCGCGTGGGGCCGATCCTTCAAAGTGCGCCGGTGCGAAGGATGTCAGGCGATCGGCGCGCATCTTGAGCCGGAGCCCGGGCTGTCCGGATTCATCCGGCCGCTCCTGGGTCTTCTGCGCGACCACGATGGCCTCGCCGTCTTTCACCTCGCGCCGCAGCTGTTCGACCAGCCCCCGCGCGAAGACGCTGTTCACGCTCGCGATCAGTGCGAAGCCATGCACTTCCGCCGCCAGACACTCCCACGTCCGGGGATCATCCAGCGGGAATTCTCGGATGGGCATCCAGCGCACGGGGATCGTCACCCGCGGTCCGTGCCCCAGGGCCTGTTTGAGCTGTTCTTCCTCGGGACCCGCCAGCACGATCAACTGACGGATGCCCGCACGCTGCATCGTGAGCACCGCACGCTGAAACAAACCGATCCCGACCACACTCGTCAGCGGGCCGACGTCGCTCCCGCGCAACCCGGCGGGCTGACCAAACACGCGGACGGAGGGCAGCAGGATCGCGGTGGCAAGCCCCTGGATTTCCACCCGCCGCTGAAGGACGCTCTCATTCATGGCCGATACGTTCCTCGTCTCTCGTTGAAGCCCTGCGTTCAGGCCGTCTCGCCGGTCGGGCGACCTTTATCACTTTCTCACAATCTCGGCAAAACGTCCAATTCTGCTCTCCGAACGTCCTCGACGAAATCGATTTCGGTCCAGGGCAGGCCGCCGATCTTCTCGTGGCCGACCTTCACATCTTGAAAAAACTGCAGCAGCGCATCTTCGTATTCCATCTCCCACGCTCCCCTGTCGACGTGCGCGCGGAGCGAGGCCACGACATGCGGCGTATCGGCATGCCGGACCCGAAGGAATCCCACTCCCTCCCCGGCGTAGTCGTACCGCTCCGGCAGCTTCTTCGTCAGGGCAATGACGCGGCCGCCCGCGACGACCACCATGCATTCTTCCCCGGTCTGCGTGACGGTTTCGTCCATCAACAGGGCGTTCTCATGCTGCGACTCGACGAGCCGGCGCAGGATATCGCGGTGAAACAGCACATCGGCGTCCATGATGATGACGTCCTCCTCGAGGGCCGTTCGGGCGATCCAGAGCGAGGAGATGCTGCCGCGATGGAATTGCTCATTGACCAGGAAGTTGACCTTCACCCCGCAGTCGTCGCCTGCGACCGCCTCACGGATCATCTCCTGTTTGTAACCGACGACGATGTCGGCCCGCCTGACCCCGAGACTGGCCAGCGCCACCAAATACCGGTGCAAGAGCGACCGGCCGCCGATCTCGATCAGGCACTTGGGCCGATGCTGGGTCACCTGCCAGAGACGCTTACCGACGCCGGCTGCGAGGATGACGGCTTTCATTCCGGTTTGCAGGCCTGTTCGAAGGCGCCCAGGAACCCGGCAACCTGCGCTTCCGTCAGCGCGCCCATGTTGGCCACACGGAAAATCTTGTTTTCCAGATTGCCCTGACCGGCATAGATGACGTAGCCCTGCGCCTTTAGCCGGTCATGCAGTGATCGATACGACACGCCATCAGGCAGGTGATAGGCGGTGATGGTATTGGATTGACGATCAGGTGGGAGCAGCGCCTTCACCCCGAGCTTGGCCATGCGGGCACGAATCACCATCGCCATCGTTTTGTACCGCTGAATCCGGTTGACCACGCCCTCGTCGAGCAGTTCGCTCAGCGCCTCGTCAAAGGCATAGTACACTTGGACGGCAGGCGTGAACGGAATGGTACCCCGGCCTTCGTCGTCGATATAGTGCGTAAGATGCAGATACCAGGATCGCTTAGGGTACGAGCGCATCTTTTCGACGAACCCTTTCCGCACGAGCACGAACGAGACGCCTGGGAAGCCCTGGATGCATTTGCCAGCCGTGCCCGCCACCATATAGATGTGAGACTTGGAGATGTCGATCGTTTCGCCCGCCAAGGCGCTGACCGCATCCAGGACGAAGACGCGGTTTTGATTGTCGACGACCTCGGCTATTTCGTGGACGAGATTGAGGAGCCCGGTTGTCGTTTCATGGTGCACCATCCCGACGACGTGCACCTCCTGATGCTGGCGGAGCGCGAGAAGCAACTGGCCCGGATCGGGACGAACGGTCCATTCATACTTCAACTCGTTCACGCCCAGCCGATGGAGGCCGATGATCTGAGACATCCGCTCGCCGTACACGCCGTTGTTCAAAATGAGCATGCGCCGGCCGTGTGGCAGCGAGGACATCAGCGCAGCTTCGACCGCGGCCGTTCCGGACCCGGTCAAAACGACGGCGACGTATTCCGATTCCGCCTCTGGCACGAACGCCTTGAGCAACTTGCCCTGGATACGATGGAGGAGTTCCGCGAACTCGGACTCACGATGACAGATGTCGGGCCTCAGCAGGGCCTGGCGCACCCGCTCACTGACGTTCACCGGACCCGGGTTCAATAGAATCACTCGTTCTCCCTTTCCTCTTCTCACTATAGGGCGAGACGGAGTGCCCTTTATTGCGCGCATCGAGCGAGCACATTCCGATCGTGCGCGCTCGGCGAGCACAAGGGCAGTTCGTCACGTCCCCTATCCCTCAATCGCCTTCATGAATCGTCTTGTGATTTCCGGCGGATCGTGCAAGACGCGGCCGGCGTCTTCGACGAACTCGTTCACTTTGATCAGGAGCATGCTAGGCCCGTCCTTCTTCAGCATGTCCTTGAACTCGTAGACCAGATCGTCGCGATCCAGCACCCGTGCAACGTTCGCGTAGCCCGCGGCTTTCGCGACTTTCTCCAAAGGGACCACGTTCGAAATTGTCGGTTGGTTGCCGGTGGTGCCGTACACTTCGTTATCGAACACCACATGAACGAAATTCTTGGGCCTCAAGGCACCGACGGTGGCCAGCGTGCCCATGCCCATCAGCACATTGCCATCTCCATCGAACGTAATGACCTGCTTGTTCGGCTTGGCCAACGCCACGCCTAGCGCGATGGCCGGCGCATTGCCCATCGACCCGATCATGTAGAAGTGCGTGGGTCGATCCGCGATCTTGTGGGCTTCACGGGAAGGGAACCCGTTACAGATGATGACCGGCTGATCGGTCAGCAGTTCGAGCAACGCGGCGATCGCCTGCGCCCGGCTGATGAGCGTACCTTGTTCAGGTCTCATGGTTCGTATCTCGTCGCTCGCATCTCGTCGTTCGTGAAGCGTCGTTCATCGTTGGGCTGCGAGATACGCTTCGCGAGCCACGAGGGACGCGTTTTCACGGGTGCAGTCCTTTCACCACGCCCTTGGTAATCACCAGCGCAACCGGGATTTGTTGCTTCATGCAAACCTCCTTGATCCAGGTGAAATCCTCGTGGGCCGACTTCTCGGTCAAGGTGCGATGAGGTATCTTCACCGTATCGAGCAATCGCAGCATGACTTCACCCATCACCAAATGTTCCGGCGCATCCTTCCCTCCCTGCCCCCTCCAGGACACGACGAGAACGCAGGGTTGCCGGTAGATCATATTCAGCGAAATCAGAGCGTTGAGCGATGTGCCCAGGCCGGAATTCTGCATCAACACGGCGGGGAACTTTCCCGCCATGTAGGCACCTGCCGCCATACCGACCGCTTCGTCCTCCCGGACGGCGGGGGTATACAGCCGGCGGTTCATGAGCTCAGCGATAATTCCGCCAAGAATCGAATCGGGCACGCCGGTGAAAAAATTCACCCCGATGTCCTGCATGGCTTGCACAAAGACGTCGCCTTCTATCATCCACCACATCCCTTCTCGGGAAATCGCTCAACGCCCGTCGACTCAAAAACCGGCGCATTATAAGCTACGACCTGAGGATTCTCAAGGAACGTCCACAGGTTGCGTTCACCTTCCCCACGTGGTAGCGTTTGCATCGAGCTGCTCTCTTTCCGCATCAAGCTTGCGCATGGCCTCCTTTACCCGATCAACTGTTCTTACCCGACTGTTCACGTTGCTGATCGGTACCATCCTCTGCACCGGATCAGTCTGGGCCGTGCCGATGACGAACGACCCACGAGGGTTTCATGACATCGCCTGGGGGGCCTCGCTGACCTTGCGTGAGGACCTCGAGCTCAGCCGAGGAGGCTCTTCCGTCAGGGAGTACCAGCGGCGGGGCAAACCGCCGTCATTCGGGGGAGTCGAAATAACGAGCATCCGCTACCTTTCCGTGGACGATCAGTTTGCCCGTGTTACGATTCGATACCAGGGAGAACAGGTTCACGAGCAGGTATTGAAGTTCCTGGAATCCCAGTTCGGCCCCCTGGAACGCATCCCCGGTCAAATGGCCCGAGGTCTCACTCAACAGTATAATTGGCGCGGTTCTGACACTGAGATCAATCTGACTTACCAGGCCAGCACGGAACGCGGGTACATTTTCATCGATAGTCGGACGCTTGCGCCACGATTCAATGACAACCTTACCGATTCGGCGGAATGATCCGGCTCCTTGTCTCCTCCCTTTTCGAGCGGGGCTCGTCGCCGGGCTTTTCATCTGTCTGGCGTTCGGAGAGCATCCCTCAATGGCCGTTCCCATCGTCGATGATCCTGACGGATTCGAAGGGATACCCTGGGGCGCGGCCTTTTCGCAGGCCGAGCATTTCGTCAAAGTCGAAGACGACGGCCGTCTGCAGATCTTTGAACGTACTGGGAAACCGCCCGCACTCGGCACCACGCCGGTCGACTCCGTGCGATTCACCACTCTCGATGGCAAGTTCGGTCGAGCGACCGTTCGCTACAGCGGGAAGGACACTCACGACCGCATCCTGACCTATCTTCAATCACAATATGGTCCGCTCGACCGCACGCCGGGTCAAATCGCCGTCGGCCCGGTCAAAGTTCACGCCTGGCACGGCTTCAACACAGAGGTGACCTTGCGTTTCGAATCCAACTCCGAGCGCGGCATTATTTTTTTCGAAAGTCGGACACTGCGCGACGCGCTCTCCGAGGGAAGCTCCGCCACGGCGTTCTGAACGCCGGCGCCGGCGCGGCTGCAAACTTTTCATTGACAAGCGCACGACGGTTTCGCATCATGTGAACTCATGACGAACGCGGCAAAACTCCGCGAAGCACTGAAAAGGCCCGGCGCGTTGAAAATCGTCGGGGCCCACGATGCGCTTAGCGCTCGCCTCATCGAACGCGCCGGGTTCGACGGCGTCTGGGCCAGCGGCTTCGCCATTTCGGCCTCACTCAAGTGCATCCCCGATGCTAGCTTCATTACCTCCAGCGAGCAACTCGAAGTCGAGCGCAACATCGTCGAGGCCGTGAGAATTCCGGTCATCGCGGACTGCGACACCGGGTATGGAAACGCGCTGAATGTCATGCGCACGGTCAACGACCGGGAACGCGCCGGCGTGGCCGCTATCTGCATCGAGGACAACGTCTATCCGAAACGCTGCAGTTTCTACGCGGGCGTCCGCCGAGAGCTGATTCCGATCGAAGAGCATTGCAGCAAGATTAGAGCCGCGAAGGCCGCGCAGATATTCCCTGAGTTCATGGTCATCGCCAGAACCGAGGCTCTGATCGCCGGATGGGGGCAGGAAGAAGCGTTGAAACGCGCACAGGCCTATGCCGAAGCCGGGGCCGATGCCGTCCTGATCCATTCCAAGTCGAAGACCTTTGATGAGCTCAGAGCCGTGTATCGTGCCTGGTCCGGAGCAGTACCCCTGGTCGTCGTCCCGACGATCTTCGACCAGACCACCGCTGAGGAAATGGAGCAAGCAGGAGCCAAGATCATCATCTATGCAAATCAGCCCGTCCGTGCCGCGATCCGTGCGATGAAGGACACGTTGGATCTCATCAAGAAGGATACCCGCCCCGGTGCCGCCAACGATTCGATCGTCACCCTTCCCGACGTCTATGATCTTGTCGGCGTTCCGCAGATGGAGCGGGACGAACAACAGTTCCTGCCGGTGGGGAGCGAACGGATCACGGCCATCATCGCTGCCGCCGGGTTTGAGAAGCAGTTGCTTCCGTTGATTGAAGACAAGCCGAAGTGCTTGCTTGACATCAAGGGGAAGACCATCCTCGACCGCCAGATCGCAGTGCTCAACGAGTGCGACATCAAAGAAATCGCGCTGATCCGCGGGTACAAGAAGGAAGCCATTACACTCCCCAATATCCGTTACTACGACAATGACCGGTACGAGGAGACCGGGGAGCTGTTCTCCCTTTTCTGTGCCGAGAACGAGCTGATGGGTCGGACTATCCTGCTGTACGGCGATATTATCTTCGATACGTCGATCCTCGAAAAGCTGCTCAAGAGTCCCGCCGACATTTCCATCGTGGTCGATCTGGCCTGGTTCGATCAGGAGCAACGAAACATGCAGCCGGCCCATCTCAATCCCGACCTCGTTTCCCTCGCTGAACCGCCGGGAAAGAGCCAATTGTCCCGGTTCGTGATACCGGAGGGCGAACACCGGGTGGTGGGGATCGGTCAGCAGATTCCACGAGAACAGGCCCACGGCGAATTCATCGGCATGGCCATGTTCTCCGAGAAAGGCACACAGGCGCTTCGCGATTGTTACCGGGCCTCGCTAGAAAACTACAAGTCGTCCGGCTTCCACGAATCACCGAGCCTTGCCAAGGCCTCTGTCACAGATTTGATTCAGGAACTGATCGATCGCGGGCATCAGGTGCAGGCCGTGCCGATCTTCAAGGGTTGGATGGAAGTCGACTCGTTCGAAGAATACCAGAAAGCCTGGGCCAGAATCCATCAGTAGGAATTGCCTGCCTGCCGATCGGCCTGTTCCAGTTCGGTCTCGACCCCAGCCATTGGTGTGATGGGACCCCCTCCTTCCGCGGCCGCTGAGAGCACCGACATTCTGATATTGTTTGACCTATAGCAAGCATGTGCTACGACAGTCTTTGTTGAGGCTTCCCATGGCAAAGGCTCTTTCGGAACACACGATGGGGTCCCGAAAACCGGCCGCATTGAAAGATAGCCGTTATGCGGAACGGGTCTCGGTGAATTGCCGCGTGGCATACACAGGGGAAATCCCCTCCCAGCCACATAGCGGCGAGGGACTCACCAAGGATGTGTCCGTGACCGGATGTAAGATCGTGAGTAACCGCCCGGTTACCCGTGGAACGCTTCTTACACTGACTATCGCTCTACCGGATGGACAACCTCCCCTCAGCGTATTTTCCGCGCATGTGGTTTGGGTTTCGGGTGCTCAGTTTTCAGTTCGCTTCATGCACCTGAGCCAGGAAAACCGCAAACGACTCCAGTCCTTTATTTGGAAGAACATAAGCCGCGGGGTTGTAGATGACCACTGGGCGAGGTTCCGCATCGCCTGACGGTCTCGCTACCGGTCCCCACGGCGGCCCCTCCACGAGCCTCTCCGTTGCTTTCCTACCGTAAGGTCGCCTTAGATCCATCGAAATGATCGCTCCAGAGCTTTTCTGGGTCTTTCGCTCTGGAAAAGTCACATAAGTTGTTGAAGTTCCGATAGATATGTACAAAGACACAAACGGGGAGCGGGGGAATCTTCGACCGTCCCCCTTCAGGGGGATACGGTCGTCCCCCTAGAGAGGGATAGCGAACCCCTGGAACGGAGGTACCCTCGAACTGTGCCGACGATGTTCTACCGTACCGACAACAACGCGGAGGATGATCAATTATGGACTGGAAAAAGAGCGGCTCGACAGACCTGGTCCTCACAGCCGAATCAAAGGAGAACCGGCGCCAGGCACCTCGGATAGGCGGCTGGTTCAGCCTCACCTTTTCGGGAATGGACGCGGACCACATGATCATGGGTGAAGGAATCGTGACCGACCTGTCTCGCGGGGGGGTCGGAGTGAGAGGCAATCGGTTCGTCAAACCAGGCATGCACCTCGCGCTCTTTATCGAATTGCCCGATTCGGAGGAACATTTTTGCATCCCAGACGCTCGCGTCTCGTGGATGATGGGCGGGCGCTTTGGCCTGCGAGTAGAAACCCTTAGTCTCGAGGATCAAAGTCGCCTCTGCAATTTCCTCGTGATGCACCAACAGCACAAACCGGACAGCGATCAGAGGACGATCTCGCACTCACCACTTGAAACAGCCAACGGAGGCACGACGACCATGAATTGGTGGAAGCCGGAAGCGCAATCGACAAACGGAAAAGGCAAGCCATGGGATGAGCGGCGGAAGGAACCTCGAATCAACGGCCGATTCAAGGTCCGGTATTCCGGGTCCCATGACAGCAAGATCATCATGGGACACGCCACAATCGTGGATCTCAGCCGTCACGGATTCGGCATCGAGGGTGCGCGAGGCCTCAAGCTGGGAATGGAACTGGCTCTCTTCCTCGAACTGCCGGACGCGGAAGACAAACTCTGTATTCCCCAGGCATACGTATCGTGGATTGACGGCCGCCGATTTGGCGTGGAGGTGCGCGGCGTCAAAGACAAGGAGCCGATTTGGCTGGAATGTCTGACGAGTCAGTGCTGAAGGGCCGCTGTGAACGGGTTCGACAGCGGCCCGCGTCGTGAGGAGGTGCCGTGATGAAACAGTTGAAGACAGGGCGACAGCATCCATCCCGATATCCCCACTGGACGTTGGAGGCACGCAGGATTCCCCGCACTCCCGTCTCGTTCGGACTCATGTACTCGGGTATAGACGGGAACGACATTCTGATAGGAGACGGGAGCGTCGTGAACCTGTCCAAGGGTGGACTCGGGATCCGCGGGAATCACCCCGTGCAAGTCGGTATGGAATTGGCCTTGTTTCTCTATCTTCCGGATGGCGAGGATCCGCTGTTCGTCCTGGAAGCCTGTGTCGTCTGGGCCAACGGGTGCCAGTTCGGCGTGGAGTTCAAGAAACTCAGTCTTCGCGAAGGGAATCGACTCCACGCATTCCTTCGCGCCCAGTCCCTTCTGCCTATATAGACGTCATGATTGTTCAGAAGAGTGCCCGCCCTCATGGACCTTCAGTCGAACACATGACCGCTCGCTTCCTTCATCGCAGCCATCGGCCAGAGGTCACGCCCACTCCAAGATCCTAGGATGACGGTCGATCCCGTGGGTTTCACTTAGCCTCTACTCCCTCATCAATTCCGCAGCTCGATTCCTGCTTCGCTTGTCTTTGCCGACTTGCTCGTGATAGCCTGACAGGTGAGTAACTACTCACTCACCTCTACGGCAGCCATGAGATCTTCAAATTCGACGGCGCGCGCAACCAGCCAGGAACGCCAGGCCAGCCTGATCAGCGCCGCTGCTTCGCTGTTTGCGGCAAAAGGATTTGAAGGAACGACCACCAAGGAAATTGCCAAGGCAACTGGCGTGAGCGAAGCCCTGCTCTTCAAGCACTTCCCGACGAAACGCGCGCTCTATGCCGCCATCCTGGCCGAAAAGGCCCAGTATTCCGGATTACGAGAAGCGGTCGAAGAAGCGGCCAAGAAGCGTGACGATGCGCGCCTCTTCACCCTGCTTGCTGGCTACCGGATCAGAAAGGGTGCCGATCCGACCTTGCTTCGCCTGCTCCTGTTCAGCGCGCTCGAAGGCCACGAAATGTCCGAAATGTTTTTCCAGCAACAGTACCGGGTCTTTTACGACCTGCTGGCCAACTATATTCGGCGACGCATCGAGGATGGCGCCTTTCGCCCGGTGGATCCCTTGCTCGCTGCGCGAGCGTTCTTCGGCATCATCGTGCATCATCGCCTCCTGCACGATATCTTCGGCCTCCCCATGCACCGTACACACGAGGACACGGTGGCCGAGTACGTCTCGATGTTCCTGGGGGGCCTTGTCCGCTCGTCCCCTATGGCCGGAACGCCGGAGCTGCCATGAAAACGGTGACAAGACATCCGTTCGTAGTCCTCGGCGTCATCATCTTTTTTGCGGTTACCGCTCTCGTCGTTTTCCGCCTCAGCACCGGCGCCAAGACGAACCAGCGCAAGGCGCCCCTCATTACGGTGGCGACCGTGTCGCCCCTGAAACAGGACCTCGACATCCGCCTGCCCTATACGGCGGATATCTCGCCCAATCAGGTCGTCCATATCTTCTCGAGAGTGGACGGCTACATCGCCCGACTCCATGTAGACAAAGGCGACTTCGTGAAAGCCAACCAGTTGTTGATCGAGATCGACCACACGGACTATCAACACGCCGTCAGTCAAGCCAAAGCCAATCTCGCCGCAGGCAGGGCCAAGGTCGCACAGCAGGTGGCGGCGGTGCGCAACGCGAAGCTGACCCTTGATCGCATGCGAGCCTTGATCAAAGATCAATTCGTCTCGCAGCAGGACTTGGATACCGCGCTGGTCAACTTCGAGACCTCCACGGCGGCGTTGGAATCGCTACAAGCCCAGGTGAAGCAGATGGATGTCGCTCTGGCGCAAGCAGAAACCAATCTCGCCTACTCCTACATTCGAGCGCCGTTTGCCGGGTACATCGCAGAGCGCAACCTGGACACGGGAGCCTATGTGACCAGCGCGACGGCCAGCACCTCTACCATGTCCCGCGGCATATTAAGCCTGCACGATATCGATACGGTCCGCATCCTGATCGAGGTCGTCGAGAAAGATATCCCGCTCGTGAAGATTGGACAACAGGCCGAGGTACGAGCCGAGGCTTACCCCGACCAGGTATTCGAGGGCACCGTGACACGTATCGTGCAGGCCTTGAATCGAGCGACCCGCACCATGACTGTGGAAATCGACCTCCCGAACCAGGATCGTCGATTGAAGGGCGGGATGTTCGCCCGAGCGGAGGTCATGGTGGGGACCCATCCTCAAGCCGTCCAGATTCCCATCGAGGCGATCAGCCGGCTGGAGGACGTGCAATACGCGTATGTCGTCCGAGACGGGAAAGCCCAACGGGTGGACGTCAAGATCGGTGCCCGCGACGGCAGCCGGGTCGAGATCACCGAGGGCCTCACCGGCGACGAGCAGGTCATCGTCTCAGGCAAGGACCTCGTGCACGACGGCACTCCGGTGCAGACGCAACCCCTTCAACCCTGACCCCTCACCCGTCACGGGTCGTGATATGTGGCTGACCCTCCTGGCATTACGGAATCGCATCGGCATTTTGATGCTGTCCCTTGCGATGGTGGTATTGGGAATCACCTCGCTCCAGCGACTGCCGGTCGATCTTTTCCCTCAGATTCAAGTCCCGGTTGCCTTCGTCGGCGTCATTTATAAGGGCGCCCCGCCCCTCGATATCGAGCAGAGCGTCGTGTATCCAATCGAGAAGGCCGTGAGCTCCGCCTCAAACGTCGAGCACGTTGAATCGTTCTCCAAACAGGGCTTGGGGGCGGTGCAGATCTGGTTCAACTGGGGCGCCGATATCAACGTCGGTCAGATGGAGGTGATGCAGCGCATCACCCAGATCCTCAACAGCCTGCCGCCGGGCATCCTGCAGCCCTTCATCGTCAAGTTCGACGTCTCTAACATTCCCGTGTCGTTTCTCGCCGTATCGAGCCAAAATCTGGACGAGCGCGCACTGTACGATCTGGCCTTCAACACCATCGCCCCGCAGATCGAACAGATCGCCAATGTTGCCGCCGCGACTGTTGAAGGCGGCAAGATCCGCCAGATCAACATCAACCTCGATCCGGCGCTCTTGAACGCCCGCGGCCTCTCGATTCTGGACGTCGTGCGATCCGTCAAGGCCGCCAATCTGATCCTCCCGTCCGGCGACATCAAGGCCGGTAACCTAGACTACAACGTCTTCACCAACAACCAATTTAAGACGGTCGAGCCGATTCAGGACGTGATCGTCAAGGTCAATCAACAGGGCAATCCGGTCCGCGTTCGCGATGTGGGGACCGTGACGGACTCGTCTGATATCCAGACAAACATCGTCCGGGCCGACGGAGCCCGGGCCGTCTACCTCCGCGTGAACAAGCAGCCGAATGCCAACACGGTCGAGGTCGTGGATGCGCTGCGCGCAGCCATCCCCGCGATGATCGGCATTCCCCCCGGCGTCAAACTCGGGATTTCGTTCGACCAATCCCTCTATATCCGCCAATCGATCCAGAACCTGATCGAGCAGGCTTTGCACGGATCCCTCTTGGCCGCGGCTGTGATCCTGATCTTTCTCCGCAACCTGACCAGCACGTTGATTATTTCCGTCGCCATTCCGCTCTCCATTCTCGTGACGTTCATCGTGCTGTACTTCACCGGTCAAACGCTGAACGTCTTCACGCTGGGCGGCCTCGCGCTCGGCATCGGCCGTCTCGTTGACGACTCGATCGTGGAGTTGGAAAACATCCAGCGCCATCTCAA
>Ga0233416_10000469_pt1 | contig 12432 bp, 12 predicted proteins | sample Sediment_Towuti__2_FD_188638 | JGI IMG/M metagenome (GOLD analysis project Ga0233416, IMG submission 188638) | Sediment microbial communities from Lake Towuti, South Sulawesi, Indonesia - Sediment_Towuti_2014_0_MG | ecosystem: Environmental > Aquatic > Freshwater > Lake > Sediment | place... | reverse complement strand
CCGGCCGCGCCCGACCGAGCGACTCCCCGGCACCCGCGTGAGCGAGGACGAGGCCGAGCGTCTCTGGGACGAGTGCGATCGGCTGACCGCGCCGGCCGGCTGAGGGCTACCCGGCGACCGCCGTGGGACCGCTCGGCTCGCCGAGCTTCGTCGCCACGCGGTCGAGGCGGTCGAGGTGAGCGAGGATCTCGTCCCGCGCTCGTTCGGCTTCGTCGGTGAGCCCGTCGATCTCGGCGATCCGCCAGTGCGAGTGCAGGATCGGCACGAGCACCTGGTCTCGGTGGATACGCAGGTTGTAGATGCCGGCCCTCGCCATCGCGCGCGCCTTGTCGGCGAAGTCCAGCATCCCGGCTCCGGGCATCTGGAAGTTCACGACCTGCCGTGCGATGGCGAGCATCATGGCGGAGGGGTCGACCTGCAAGGCGGCGGCGGCCATGTCCCGGTAGAAGACGTAGTGCAGGTTCTCGTCGGTCGCGACGCGAGCCGTGAGCCTGATCGCGCTCTCGTCGTCCGTGATGAGTCCCGTGTTGCGGTGCGAGACCCTGGTGGCGAGCTCCTGCACGGAGGTGAACGCGACGCCGTCGAGCGGTCCGAGCTCCGCGAACGATGGGTACCAACCGCGCTGGACCATGTCCATCCGGCCGCGCTCGAGCTGCTCGGGATCGACGCCGCGCGTGACGACGAGGTAGTCGCGGAGCACGATCGAGTGGCGACCCTCCTCAGCCGTCCAGCGGCGAACCCATTCCGCCCACGATCCGTGCCGGCCGAACGCGTCCCAGATGCTCAGGTGGTAGTAGGGGAGGTTGTCCTCGGTGAGGAGGTTCACCTCGAGGGCGGTCTGCGCGATGTCGGGTAGCCGGCTGTCCGACGGCTTCCACGGCTCTTGCACGTAGTTCCGTCCTTCCTCGTACGGGACGAACTCGTGCGGGAACCACTCGCCGGAGCTCGTGATGTGCCGTTCGAGCCCCTCGGCGACGGTGGGCTCGAGCTCATCGAGGATCTGCTCGTTCGTGAGCGGCCGGTACGACATGGCTGACAACCGTACCGGGCCGCGAGCTCTCGCGGCCGGCGACGGACGGTCAGAACCTATGCATCAGGTGCCGACAGGCGCGCCAGAACGCATAGGGTTCGGTAGCCTTCGACCGTGGGCAGGATCGCGGTCATCGGCAGCGGCATCGCCGGCATGGGCGCCGCCTGGGCCCTGGATCGGGTGCACGACGTCGTCGTGTACGAGGCCCAGGACCGGCTCGGTGGCCACGCGCAGACGGTCGACGTGAGCGACGAGACGGGACCCGTCGCGGTCGACACGGGGTTCATCGTCTACAACCAGGCGAACTACCCGAACCTCGTGCGCCTGTTCGACGCACTGAGGGTGCCGACCGAGTGGAGCGACATGTCCTTCTCGGTTTCGGTCGGCGGCGGGGAGTTCGAGTTCCAGAGCCGGGCGGGCGGGATCCTCGCCCAGCCGTCGAACGCGCTGCGGCCCGGCACGTGGAGGATGTTGCGGGACTTCCGTCGCTTCTGTCGGGATGCTCCCCGGGTGCTCGAGTCCGGCTCGCGTGAGTCGCTCGGCGAGTACCTGGATCGGGGCGGCTACGGAGACGAGTTCCGCCTCGACCTGCTCCTGCCGATGACCGCGGCCATCTGGTCCTCCGGGCTGGACGACATGCTCGAGTTCCCCGTGACGACCCTCGTCCGGTTCCTCTCGAGCCACGCCCTGCTGCAGGTGGGAAGCCGGCCGCGGTGGAGGACCGTCAGCGGCGGGAGCCGGGAGTACGTCCGTCGCCTGACCGCAGGCTTCCGCGATCGCGTCCGACTCTCCACGCCTGTGGTCGGTGTCCGTCGTGCCTCGGATGGGGTCACGGTCCTCGACACCAGGGGCGGATCGGACCGTTTCGACCAGGTCGTCTTCGCGACGCATGCCGACACGACGCTCTCCGTCCTCGGCGCCGAAGCGCTCCCCGAGGAGCGTGCGTTGCTCGGAGCGTTCCGGTTCCAGGGCAACGAAGCCGTTCTGCACCGCGATCCATCACTCATGCCGCGCCGGCAGGCCGTCTGGTCGAGCTGGAACTACCTGGCCGAGGGGCGGGGCGAGCCCGACCGGACCAAGCCGGTCTCGCTCACGTACTGGATGGATCGGCTGCAGAACCTGCAGACGCGTGAGCCCGTCTTCGTCACCCTGAACCCGATCCGCGAGCCGCGAGGGGTCTCCACCACCTTCCGCTACGCGCACCCGCAGTTCGACCGACGTGCGGTCGATGCGCAGCGGTCGCTCGCCGAGCTCCAGGGCCGCCGACGCACGTGGTTCGCCGGCGCGTGGTGCGGGTACGGCTTCCACGAGGACGGACTTCGAGCGGGGCTCGAAGTGGCCTCGGCCCTCGGCGCCCCTGCTCCCTGGGGGGTGGAGCCGAGGCCGATGCTGGTCGGGGCGGCGGCGTGAACAGCGCGATCTACGAAGGGACGGTGGCGCACCGCCGGTTCTTCCCGAGGGGCCACCGCTTCTCCTACGGCGTGTACTACCTGTGGCTCGATCTCGATGAGCTCGACGAGCTCGACCGATCGCTGTCCGGGTTCGGCTACAACCGTGCCGCGCCGATCGCCTTCCACGACCGCGACCACGGACCTCGTGACGGCTCGGCCCTTCGGCCGTGGTTCGACGCGCACCTGCGCGAAGCCGGGATCGACCTGGAGGGCGGGCCGGTCCGGATCCTCACGCTGCCGAGGGTCCTCGGGCACGTCTTCAACCCGCTCTCGGTCTGGTTCGGCTACGGCCCGGGGGGTGACCTGCGCGCCGTGATGTACGAGGTATCGAACACCTTCGGGCAGCGGCACCATCACCTGTGCGCGGTCGACGGCCTCGACCCGAACGGCAACGCACGACACGTGTTCGACAAGGAGCTGTTCGTGTCGCCGTTCATCGACATGGACGCGACCTACGAGTTCCGCGTTCGACCGCCCGACGCTCGCGCGGCGGTGATCGTACGCGAGTACCTACCGGCCGGGCAGATCCTGACCGCGACCCTCGTCGCGGGCCGGCGCTCGCTCACGGTCGCGAACCTCTGGAGGACGTTCGTCGCGCACCCGCTGGTGACCCTGAAGGTGATCGGCGGCATCCACTGGGAGGCGCTGCGCCTGTGGCGCAAGGGGGCGCCGTTCCGCCGCCACGGGCCCGCGCCGGACCACGATCTCACCATCGAGCGGGCGGCCGGTCGCGCGGCGACGTTCGGCGCGCCTACGATGGATCGCCAAGCGAGGGCCGAGGTGCGGGTGTGAGCTCCATCGAGCGGGCGATCCTGGAGGGCGTGCTCGGACGTCTCCGTTGCGGCGGTCTGCGCGTCCGCTACCCCGACGGCTCGTGGGGGACCTTCGAGGGACCGCTGCCCGGTCCCGACGCCGAGGCCGATCTCCGCGACTGGCGGCTGGTCCGGCGGCTCGTCGCGACGGGCGCGATCGCCCTCGCGGACGGGTGGATCGACGGCGACTTCGACTCGCCGGACCTGCCCTCGCTCATCGAGCTCGCGTCCCTGCACCTCGAGCCGGAGCATCGCTCCCGCGTTCCGGAGCCGGTCGAGCGCGTGGGGCGGATGCTGTGGCGTACCCTCGGGAGGGCGGCGTCGCCGCGGGGCCCCCTGCGGGCGACGGTCGAGCACTACGATCTCGGCAACGCGTTCTTCCGAGTGTGGCTCGACGCGTCGATGACGTACTCCTCGGCGGTCTTCACCCGAGAGGACATGACCCTGGAGGGGGCGCAGCACGAGAAGTACCGGCGTCTGGCCGAGGTGACAGGGCTGCGCGAGGGGATGCGCGTGCTGGAGATCGGCTCTGGCTGGGGCGGCTTCGCCGCCTACGCGGCGGGAGAGCTCGGCTGCTCGGTGACCACGGTGACGGTGTCGAGGGAACAGGCCGACTGGGTCGAGAAGCTGGTCGCCGAGCTCGGTCTCAACGGCCTCGTTCGGGTGCGGCTCGAGGACTTCGCCGAGACGCCCGGTAGCTACGACGCGATCGTGTCCATCGAGATGATCGAGTCGATCCCCGGCTCCCGGTGGCCGGCGTTCTTCGGCGTGCTGCGAGACCGGCTCGTCCCCGGCGGATCGGTCGGCCTCCAGGCGATCACGGTCGCCGACCGCCACTGGCGCTCCTCCGACGCGAACCCCGACTTCATCCGTCGCTACGTGTTCCCCGGTGGACAGGTGCCCTCACCCGGCGTCCTGCGACGCGAGGCGGACCGGGTCGGCCTGGCGTGGGTCGCGGACGCGAGTTTCGGGTCCTCCTACGCGCGAACCCTGGGTGAGTGGCACCGGCGCTTCGACGGAGCCTGGCCGCGGATCGCGGAGCTCGGGTTCGACGAGCGGTTCAGGCGGATGTGGCAGTACTACCTGTCCTACTGCGAGGGTGGGTTCCGAAGCGGCAGGGTCGACGTCAGTCAGATCGTGCTCCGGGCCGGGGCCGTCTAGCTCGTATCCCGACGCGCCGCGCGGCTACGCGGCCGGCAGACAGCCCGGCTCGAACAGGCTCGTCACCCGCACGAGCGCCGGGCGCGCGGGGAACTCGCTGAAGCCGAACCCGGCCGGCGACGTCGGCGCCGCCGTCGGTCCGAGGTCGACGCCGTCGATCGACGCGCGGACGCTCGCCGCCGTGCGCACGTCGTGGATCGCGTAGCGCTCCGCCGAGCCGCCGGGGGTGACGCCTCGGGTGCGGATCCCCGCGCCTCCACCGAGCAGCGGGCCGACCAGCGGTCGCAGGAGCGCGTCCTCGACCCAGATCCACGGGCCCCACGTGCGCACGATCTTCGGTCGGAGCGTGAGGAGCGCGGACATCGCGCCCGGCGACCCGAGCCGCATCTCGAGCTCGATCGGTCCGCCCGAGAAGAGGAGCCCGTCGTGACGGACGCTCGCCCCGGTCTCGGCCGCGATCGCGCCCTCGAAGCGGTACTGGGACGACACGAACCGCAGCGGCGCGCCCGCGGGCGCGATGAGCACCCGCGCGCCGTCGGGCCTGGCCCACATCGCGTCGACGAACGGTCCGAACGGCGAGCGCGGCCAGCACCCGACCACGATGCGGTCGCCGGTTCGGAATGCCGCTCCCGCGATCGCCCCGTCGAACCGGACCCACACGCGCGAGGCGCCTCGCCGCACCCGAACCGTCCTACTCGCGGATCGCGCGCGCGACTGCGTCGTCGAAGCTCATCGGGTGCACGTCCGGGAACAGACGGGCGGCGGCGTCGTCCCGCACGATCGTCTCGTTGCGCAGACCCTCGATGAGCGGCCGAGCGATGGACACCGGCACGGAGGTGACGAGGCCGCACCAGAGCGAGGACAGCCGCGGGGTGAGGACCGGCACGGGCACGATGAGCGGGTGCCGGCCGCGGGTCCCGGCGGCGCGCTGCATCATCTCCCGGTAGGACAGCACGTCCGCGCCGCCGATCTCGACCACGGTGTGGTGCTCGGTCGGCGAGAGCTCGCCCGCCGCCGAGAGGTAGCTCACGACGTCGTCGATCGCGATCGGCTGCGAGCGTGTCTCGACCCATCGGGGCGTCACCATCGCGGGCAGCCGCTTCACGAGGTCCATCAGCATCCGGAAGGACGCGCTCCCGGCCCCGATCACCATGCCGGCCCGCAGCTCGAGCACCCGGGGGCCGTGCTCGGCGAGGATCCGCCCCGTCTCCTGACGGCTCGCGAGGTGAGGCGAGAGCGCGTCGTCCTCGCCTCCGAGGCCGCCGAGGTAGACGACGAGCTCGACGCCGCTGCGCAGCGCGGCCTCCGCGAAGTTGCGGGCGGCGCTCCGGTCGCGCTCCTCGAAGCCCTCCTCGCCCTCGGCCATCGAGTGCACGAGGTAGTAGGCGGTGCGCGCGCCCATGGTGGCCTCGGTCACGGTCTCGGGGAGGAACACGTCCATACGCACGGCCTCGACGTCCGGCCACCGCGAGCGGAGGACCTCAGGGCGACGCCCCGCGATCCGGAGCGGCGCGCCCATCGTCCGGAGCCGCTCGACGAGGCGACCGCCGATGTAGCCGCCGGCCCCGGTCACGAGCCTCGGAGAGCGGTCCTTGCCCGTCATCGCGCTTCGTCCTCCACGATCATCGTCCCATCATCCCGGATCGGATCGGAGGAAGCCATGCGTAAACCGATGCACTCTGCATTGCTTCTGCGCGCGATATCGCGTACCCTCTCGGGGATGATGGCCACATCGAGGGAGACGGGCACGGGGGTGCGGATCGCGGCGGTGTCCGAGATGCTGGGGATCCCGATCCCAACGATCCGTTCGTGGGAGCGACGCTACGGGTTCCCCGCGCCGCCGAGGACCGGCGGGCAGCACCGCCGGTACTCCGACCGCGAGATCGACCAGCTCCGTGCCCTTCGCGACCTCATCACGAGGGGGTACTCGACGCGAGACGCGGTCGCCCGGCTGAGCGCCTCGGGCGCTGCGGTCGGGGGCGGTGACCTGATCGACGACATCGTGGACGCCGCGCTGCGCCTGGACCCCGGCGGGCTCCGCGAGATCCTCGACGGAGCGGCCGAGCGGCTCGGCGTGGAGTCGACGATCCGCGACGTGATCTTCCCGGCCCTACGTGAGATCGGGACGCGGTGGAAGGCCGGTACGTGCGACATCGAGCACGAGCACCTGGCGACCGACGGGGTGCGGGGATGGCTGGCTCGCCAGATCGCGATGGCGCCGCCGCCGTTCCGGCGCGGTCCGGTCGTGCTCGCGTGCGGACCCAAGGACCTGCACACGATCGGCCTCGAGGCGTTCGCGGCGATCCTCGCGCGACGAGGCTGGTCGTGTCGGATGCTCGGCTCGATGACGCCGACCGCGTCGCTCGTCGCGGCCGTGCACGCGACCAAGGCGGCAGCCGTCGTCGTGACGTCGCAGCGCTCCGTGACCCGCCGGGCCGCGGTGGGCTCGCTCGCCGCGGTCGACGCCATCCCCGGCGTCGCCGCCTTCTACGCGGGCGACGCGTTCGCGGCGCCCTCGGCGCGGCAGCGCGTCCCCGGCACCTACCTCGGGGACGACATCGTGCTCGCCGCCGAGGTGCTGGAGGCCGAGCTTGGCGTCGGCACCCGCGCGCGCGCTCGCCGGGCCGCGAGCGCGTGAGTGGAGCCACGGGCGGGCCGCCCTCGAGCCGCTCTCAGGCCGCGACCGGGACGATCGGCTCGGGGTAGCCGGTGCGCCGAAGGAGTTCGGGGTCCTTCCACGGCGCGAAGACCAGCGGGGCCCCGACGCCCGACAGCTCGCGCACGTAGCGACGGACGTACGCTCCCGTCGGGTCGTAGCGCTTGGCCTGCAGGACGGGGTTGAGCGTCCGGGCGCGACGAGGGTCGGTCCCGGTCCCCGCCGCCCACTGCCAGTTCCCCGCGTTGTTCGCGGGGTCGCCGTCGACCAGGAAGCGGGAGAAGTGACGAGCGCCCTCCTGCCAAGGGACGCCCAGCCGTCGCGTGAGGAAGGAGGCCGTGACGAGCCGTGCGCGGTTGTGGATCCATCCCTCGCGGAGCAGCTGGCGCATGGCCGCGTCCACGAGCGGGAGCCCGGTGCGACCCTCCCGCCAGGCCCGGAGCGCCCGGTCGAGCGAGCCCGCCGGCTCCGGCACGCCGACCGAGGCGCGGAGATCGCGCCACGCGAGCGCGGGGTCGTCCGCGAGCAGCTGGAGGAAGAAGTCCCGCCACGCGAGCTGGCGGACGAACGCCTCGGCGCCCGGGAGACCGGCCGCGCGCGTCGCGAGCTCGTTGGCCGAGATGCAGCCGAAGCGCAGGTACGGGGACAGGCGGGACGTCACGTCCGCCGCGAGGTCGTCCCGTCCCGAGGGGTAGTTCGAGAGCTCCGATCCGATGAACCGGTGAAGCCGTCGCCGGCCCGCGCGCTCGCCGCCCCTCGGCAGGTCCAGCGCGTTGGCCGCGATCGAGGCCGGGTCGGCACGCGGGCCGGGGTCGAGGTCCGCGGGGACGGACAGCCGCGGCGGCACGGGCACGAGGTCCCGCCGCGGCCGATCCGACCAGGCTCGGAAGTACGGGGTGAACACCCGGTAGGAGGCTCGACCGGAGGGCGCCACGCCGCCGGGCTCGACGACGGCGTTCTCCGGGGAGATCCGGAGCGCGATCCCCGCGCTCGCCGCGGCGTCACCGAGCCGGCGCTCACGGCGGCGGGCGGTGGCGCTCGCGTCCCCGCCGAGGACGATCGTCGAGCAGCCCGTCTCCGCGGCGACGGCCATCGTCTGCTCGACGGGGTCGCCCGACCGCAACACGAGGCGACCGCCGAGGCCCTCGAGCGAGCGGTCGAGATCCACGAGGCTCTCGAGCAGGAACCGCGAGCGGTTCGCCGAGACGCCGAGCATCGTCGGGTCGAGCGCGAACAGGGGCACGACCTCGTCGACGTTCGAACAGGCGTCGAACAGGGCCGGGTGGTCGTGGACGCGGAGGTCGCGCGTGAACAGGAACAGGGTGCGCATGGACGCCACTGTAGGTGCGCCGGCGCTGCGCGAGGGGGCGCGAACCTCTGCAAGGTCGCTCGATCGCGAGGGCCGGAAATCCCGAGAGGGGTCGAGTTTCGTGATACAGGTACGCGGGAACCTTGCTCGAGAGAGGGGGTCACGGGATGCAGCAGGACACACAGTCGGGTTGGGCCGGTTGGGCGGCGTTCGCCGGCTTCATGTTGATCATGATCGGCGTGTTCCAGGCGATCCAGGGGTTCGCCGCGATCCTCAAGGACTCGTACTTCGTCATCTCGGAGGACTATGCGTTCAAGTTCGACGCGACGACGTGGGGTTGGATCCACCTCCTGTGGGGGATCGTCGTCGTCCTCGCGGGGTTCGGCGTGTTCAAGGGCGCCGTGTGGGCGCGCACCGTCGGTGTGCTCGTCGCCCTGTTCAGCGCGGCCGCGAACTTCATGTGGCTGCCCTGGTACCCGTTCTGGTCGATCCTGATCATCGTCGTCGACATCTTCGTGATCTACGCGCTCACGGCGCACGGCCGCGAGCTGTCCGCGGAGTAGGCCACAGAGGTCGCGCGAGGGCTCCCGGAAGGGGCCCTTCGCCCGTAGCCGTACCCAGGTGAGCCGGTGCCTCGCGTGCCGGCTCACGTGCGCGTCCCGGTCGCCGCTACCCCGCAGGCCGACCTATCCATCAGGGCGGAGCTGCCCGTCGCAGCCGGGACATGTGGTCTCGAGCAGGGAGAAGCAGGCTGGACTAGTCTTGTCATGTCCTGCATAGGGGGGAGAACGGCGATGATGAGGAGGCGGAGGCGGCCGGTCATGCGTGCCGCGACGATGGCCGGCGGTGCGGCGGTCATGTACCACGCCGGCAAGAGCTCGCAGGCGAGGAAGGACACGGACGCGGCGCAGCAGGCCCAGATCGACGAGCTCCAGCAGCAACAGGCTCAGCAGGCGCAGGCCGCGCCCGCGCCGGCGGCTCCGGCATCAGGCGGCATGTCGCCGGACGCGATGAACCAGCTGAAGGAGCTTGCGCAGCTGCACGACCAAGGCATCCTCACCGACGAGGAGTTCGCCGCGCAGAAGGCCAAGATCCTGGGCGGCTAGCCCTTCGAGCGAAGGAGACGAGGAAGCCATGGAGGAGTTCGGTCCGGTACAGGTCCTGGTGGTCGGGCTCGAGACCGACCGGTTGAAGGGGGAGGTTCTCGCCGAGCTGCAGCGCCTGAAGGAGCACGACATCGTCCGGCTCATCGACATGGTCGTGGTGGCCAAGGACCGCGACGGTGAGATCGTCGGCGTCGAGATGAGCGACCTCACGCCGGAGCAGTCCGCCGAGTTCGGCGCCATCGCCGGTGCGTTGATCGGTCTCGGCGCCGAAGGCGAGGAGGGGATGGAGGCCGGCGCCATCGCGGGTGCCGAGGCCGCCATCGAGTCCGAGGGTGAGTTCCTGGGCGACGAGGTCCTGTGGTCGATCGCCGACACCATCCCGAACGGGGTGACGGCGGCCGTGGCGCTGCTCGAGCACCGGTGGGCGATCCCGCTGCGCGACGCGATCCGTGGTGCGGGTGGCATGGTGCTCGCCGACTCGTGGGTGCACCCCGAGGACCTCATCGCGTTCGGCGTGATGAGTCGATCGGAGGGGTAGGCGGAGGAACGAGAGGGGGAGGTATGTCCGAAAGGGAGCCCAGCGGCTGGGCGATCGGATGGACGTTCTTCGCGGCGTTCATGATGATCATGATCGGCGGGTTCCACATCATCGGAGGACTCGCGGCGCTGCTGAAGAACGAGTTCTACGTGGTGCTTCCCAACTACGTGTTCAAGTTCGACGCGACCACGTGGGGATGGATCCACCTGCTCGTCGGCATCCTGATCCTGCTGGCCGGACTCGGGCTGTTCACCGGCGCGGTATGGGCGCGGGTCATCGGTGTGATCATGGCCGTCATCAGCGCGCTCATCGGCTTCGCCTGGATCCCCGTGTACCCGTTCTGGGGGATCGCGTTCATCGCCATCGCGGCTGCCGTGATCTGGGCGCTCACCGCCCACGGTCGCGACGTCACCGCGGGCTAGCGGCGAGCGAACGGTCGAACACCGCCGCCTCGGGGCCGGATCGGTCGGCCCCGAGGCGGTTCGCCGTCCGGCATGAGCAGCCGTAGGCGGGCCGAGCCCCGCTCCGTCGCTCCCCGGGAGACCCACGTTCCGGGACACTCCGCTCGGGGTGTAGTGTCCGAGCATCCCTGGGAGGGGCCGAGCCTGTGCTACTTCCAAGACCCTCTTCGTAGCGGATCGGAGGAGCGATGAGTGAGAGGACGACAGACGTCCTGGTCGCCGGCTACCAGGACATCGAGACGGCCCAGCGGGAGTTCGACGGGCTGGTCGACCTCGTCAAGGGCAAGCACGTGAAGGTCGAGGGCGCGATCCTCGTCTCGCACGACGCCGAAGGCAACGTGACCGTCCTCAGCACCGGCGACCACCTCGGCCGCAAGGGAGCGGGGTGGGGCGGCGGCGTCGGTCTGGCCGTCGGGTTGTTCCAGCCGGAGCTCCTCGCCGCCGCGGCCGTGGGCGCCGCGGGCGGAGCCCTGGTCGGCCGGTTCGCGAGCCACAAGCTCGAGAGCGGGATCCACGACAAGATCGGCGAGCATCTCCCGCCGGGCTCGGCGGGGATCATCGCGGTCTTCCCGTCCGAGCACCGTCTCGCCGTCGAGCAGGCGCTTCCGGGCTCGCCGGCGAAGTCCGTCGTCGAGACCGACGAGAAGGGCATCAAGGCCCTCAAGGACGCGCTTCCGGAAGCGATGGGGAAGTTCGTGCAGGACCGGACGGTGCTGCCGATCCCGGACCGGGCGTTCGGTGGGGCGATCGGGCGGACGATCGACGCTTCGGCGGCCGACTGGTCCTTCATCCCCGGCCCGAAGGCGCCCGAGGGCGCCCCGAACGTGCTCATCGTCCTCATCGACGACGCCGGCTTCGGGGGCCCCGACACGTTCGGCGGCGGCATCAAGACGCCGACCCTCAGTCGCGTGCAACAGATGGGCCTGACGTACAACCGGTTCCACGTGACCGCGGTGTGCTCGCCGACGCGCGCGGCGCTCCTCACCGGCCGGAACCATCACCGCGTGGGCATGGGCGGCATCGCCGAGCTGCCGGGACCGTTCCCCGGCTACACGGGCACGCGCCCACGCAGTTGCACGGCCCTCCCGAGGATCCTCAAGGAGAACGGGTACATCACGGGCGGCTTCGGGAAGTGGCACATGACCCCCGGCCGCGAGATGGGTGCCGCCGGACCCTTCGACCACTGGCCGCTCGGATGGGGCTTCGACCACTGGTGGGGGTTCCTCACCGGCGCCGCCGGGCAGTACGACCCCATCATCACGCAGGACAACTCCACGCTCGGCGTGCCCGAGGGCGAGGACGGGAAGGTCTACTACTTCCCCGACGACATCACGGACAAGGCGGTCGAGTGGCTGCACGCCGTCCGCGCCCAGGACGCCGACAAGCCCTGGTTCCTCTACTACTCGACCGGCTGCAGCCACGCGCCGCACCACGTCGCGAAGGAGTGGGCGGACCGGTACAAGGGGCAGTTCGACGACGGTTGGGATGTCTACCGCGAGCGGACGCTCGAGCGGCAGAAGGCGCTCGGCATCGTTCCGCAGGACGCCGAGCTGTCGGAGCGACCGGAGCTGTTCCCGGCCTGGGACTCGCTGACGGACGCGCAGAAGAGGCTGTACGCCCGTCAGATGGAGGTCTTCGCCGGCTTCTCGGAGAACGCCGACTGGAACGTCGGACGGCTCCTCGACGCCGTCGAGGAGATGGGCGACCTCGACGACACGCTCGTCATCTACATCTGGGGCGACAACGGCGCGAGCATGGAGGGCACGCTCACCGGCTCGTTCAACGAGACCACGTTCTTCAACGGCGTCGTGCTGGAGGCCGACGAGCAGCTCGAGCTGATCGAGAAGTGGGGCGGCATCGAGGAGCTGGGTGGGTTCCACACCGCCCCGCACTTCGCCGCGGCGTGGG
>Ga0233416_10000468_pt1 | contig 12436 bp, 11 predicted proteins | sample Sediment_Towuti__2_FD_188638 | JGI IMG/M metagenome (GOLD analysis project Ga0233416, IMG submission 188638) | Sediment microbial communities from Lake Towuti, South Sulawesi, Indonesia - Sediment_Towuti_2014_0_MG | ecosystem: Environmental > Aquatic > Freshwater > Lake > Sediment | place... | reverse complement strand
GGAAGGCGGCCTCCGTCTCGGCGTCAAGGGTGGCGGCTGTTCAGGCCTCAGCTACACTATCAACTTCGATGAGAAAATCGGGCCCTACGATCGTGTCTATGAGTTCGACGGCATCAAAGTCATCGTCGACGCCAAGAGCGCCATCTACCTGCAGGGAACGCAGCTCGACTATCACAAGGACCTGATGGGCGGGAATTTCAAGTTCGTGAACCCCAATGCCAACAAGACCTGCGGCTGCGGGGAGTCCTTCTCGGCGTAACCCAGAGTTGACTACCACAGAGCGTCTTCGACCCGGCCAGCCCGCTGCGATGCCGGCATTGTTACATGAGGTACAGGCATGAACCATCAGCACGACACGCACCTCCGCGACCTCCAGATGGCCAGAAGCATGTGCTGGCATTGCCAGTCGGAGGTCTCGGGGGAGTACTTCTGCGACCGCTGCGTCAAAGTCCAGCCGGTTTCGAAAGAGACGGACTACTTCACCTGCCTGGGATTCCCCCGCCGGCTCATGATCGACCAGAGCCAACTGGAGGCCAAATACTACGAACTCAGCCGCGCCTTCCATCCTGATTTTTACCAGAACAAGAGCGAGACGGAACGGACCATCAGTCTCAGCAACGCCGCAACGCTCAATACGGCCTATCGCACGCTCCGTGACCCGATTCAACGGGCCGAGTACCTCCTGGACTTGGAAGCCGGCGCCGTCAAGAGCATCCGCACATCGCCTCCCTCGGATCTGTTCGATGAGATTCTCGAACTCCAGGAAACGCTCGAGGAATACCGGGCGGCCGACCGCGACTCGGACATAGGGCCGCGGCTCCGCACGCGACTCCTAACCGATCAGCAGGCGCTGGAACAGCGCCAGCGGGAGATGGAAACGGAGCTCCAGAGTTTGTTCGTCGACTGGGACGCGCTTCAAGACCGCGGTGAGGCGACCAGTCAGACCCGCGCGGAGCGTGAACGTCTGCTCAAACGGATGCGGGAGATTCTTTCGAACCGAACCTACGTGAAGAATATCGTCGACGACCTCGCGGCAACGATCGGATAGAAGACGCCATGATTTTGCCGGACTCTCTGCCTGTGGCAACTTTCCGTACGCACTCGCAAGATGCTCAAAAAGGTTGCCAGCAAGGCCGCAGGGAGCGAGGACCCGAGGCGTACTTTCGGCTGGTACGTTGAGGGGCCGGAGCGACCGAGCACGAAGCCGGCGACTTTTTTCAGCATCTTGATATGGCGCACATCGTCGGGATCGACTTAGGCACCACGAACTCGCTCGTGGCCTACATGAAAGACGGGAAACCGTGCGTGATTCCGGGACGCCACGGCCGGACGATGGTTCCTTCCGTCGTGGCCCTGACCGACAATGGGCTGATCGTCGGCGATCCCGCAAAGGAGCACCTGACGCGCAACCCGGAGCGAACGGTTTATTCCGTGAAACGGTTCATGGGCAAGGGGCTCGCGGATGTGCAACACGAGCTCGTCTACTTCCCCTACTCGCTCGCGGAGCGAGGCGGGGTTATTCGCATCAAACTCGGAGAGAAGACCTATTCTCCGCCGCAAATTTCGGCCATGATCTTGAAAGAGCTGAAGCAGCGGGCCGAAGCCCACCTCGGCGAAAGCGTCGCCAAGGCGGTGATCACGGTTCCGGCCTACTTCAACGACAGTCAGCGACAGGCCACGAAGGATGCGGGCATGATCGCCGGCCTTGAGGTCCTGCGCATCATCAACGAACCGACCGCCGCGTCGCTCGCGTACGGGCTCCAGAAAAAGACGCAAGGCACGATCGCCGTGTACGACTTCGGCGGTGGAACGTTCGACATTTCCATTCTGAAGCTGAAGAACGGCATCTTCGAAGTCCTCGCCACGAACGGCGACACGCACCTGGGCGGTGACGACCTGGACCGCCGGCTGGCTGACCTCCTTGCCGAGGAGATTCAACGCGGCCATGGTCTCGACCTCAGGTCCTATCCGGACCACATGCAGACGCTCCGTCTCGAAGCGGAGCGAGGGAAGATCCGACTATCCGACGAGTTGAAGGACGACATTGCGATCGAGCTTCCCGACGGGAAGGGGCGATTCACCCGTCAGCTGACGCGTGACCAGCTCGAATCCTTGACGCTGGACCTTATCGAACGGACCCTCGCGCCTTGCCGTTCCGCCTTGAAAGACGCCGGGCTCACCCCCAACGAGATCGACGAAGTGGTGCTGGTCGGGGGATCCACCCGGATGCCGCTCGTCCGCCGGCGCGTGCAGGAGCTGTTCGGAAAACCGCCGCATTGCGAGCTGAACCCGGACGAAGTCGTCGCGCTCGGCGCCGCCGTGCAGGCCGACATCCTGAGCGGCGGCACGATCGACATGCTGCTGCTCGATGTCACGCCCCTTTCACTCGGGATCGAAACTATGGGCGGCGTCATGAGCACCTTGATCAGACGGAACACGACCATCCCGGCGAGCGCCAAGGAGCTGTTCACCACCTATGCAGACGGGCAAACCGGCGTGGACATCCACATCCTGCAGGGCGAACGCGAACTGGCGAAAGACAATCGCAGTCTCGCAAGATTTCGGCTGAAAGTGCCACCCCTCCCGGCGGGGGTTCCCCGCATCGAAGTCACGTTCCTGATCGACGCCAACGGGATCCTGAATGTGACCGCGCATGACATGCGAACCGGGCAGGGCCAGTCCATCGAAGTCAAACCATCGTACGGTCTCTCCGACGACGAAGTGGAACGGATGATCGAAGATTCGTTTAAGTTCGCGACGGATGATATCAACGCCCGCAGACTGATCGAGGCGAGGCTCGACGCTGACGCGCTCATCACCGCCACGGAAAAGTCTTTGAGCGAAGGCGGACATCTCATTCCTCAGGAACGGGTGTCGGCTGTTGGGGCAGTCCTGGTGTCGCTGAAGGCTGCAAAGGAGGGCAACGATCCGAAAGCCATCCGGGTGCGCATGGCGGAGCTCGAGCAGGCGGCGCAGCCGCTGTCCGTCGCCCTGTTGGACGACTCCCTCAAACGAGGACTGCAGGGGAAGAAAGTCTCTGAAATCACGTGAGCAAATAGCTAATAGCCGATGGCGTATGGCGGGAGAAGTCCTCGCTATCTGCTATCAGCCATCTGCTATACGCTCCCGAGGGAGTTGAAGATGGACCTGAAATGGCAGGACGCGGAAGAGATCGCGATTCGACTCGTTGAGGCACATCCGGAAACCGATCCGTTGACCGCCCGGTTCACCGATATGCATGCCTGGATTGTTGCGTTACCGGAATTCAGGGATGATCCGAAGAAATCGAACGAGAAGATCCTAGAAACGATTCAGATGGCCTGGCACGAAGAGTTTCGGGATTCGAAGTCCTAGCCGTTGCGCTTACTGGTTGCCGTCCTCGACCGAGAGCCCTTCGGGGATCTGATCCAGCTTGTAGAAATCCGTAGGATCGAGGCGGCGCTGAGCCGTCTGCGTCGGTTCGCTTCCCTTGGCAAAGAGTTCCACTGTTGCGTGCTGACCCTCGCCTTCCTGCTCCGATTCCAGCAACCCCGTTGCCGCGTCGACCTTCACAAATGTGACCCCGTCGGGAATCTCGAACGGCACGACAGGCAGTTGTTTCACCGCCTCCCGCATGAACGCGATCCAGATCGGCAACGCCGAACGGGCTCCTGTTTCGCTCTCTCCTAGGGAGCGGCGATCATCAAAACCTACGTAGACACCCGTGACGAGGTTCGGAGCCCCTCCGATGAACCAGGCATTGACATAATCGTTGGTCGTTCCGGTCTTGCCCGCCAACGGGCGGTCGAGGACTTTTGCCGCCTGGCCCGTTCCTCGCTGCACGACATCTTCCATCATATTGGTGATGAGGTACGCCGCCTCTTTGGTCATGACCTCTTGAGGCACTGGCTCGGCCGTTTCGAGGACCTTCCCCGTGCTATCTTTGGCCAGCTTGATGGCGAAGGGTTCCATCCGCATTCCTTGGTCCAGGAACACGCCGTACACGGAGGTCAATTCCATCAAGCCCACCGACGACGAACCCAAGGCCAGGGAGAGGTCGGTCGGGAGCGGACTGGTCACCCCCACCTCGCGCGCAAACTCGATGACGCTCCTGACTCCGACCTTCTCGAGCAACCGGACGGTCGCCAGGTTGTGCGAGTGAGCCAGCGCGTCCCGCAGGCTCACCATGCCGTGAAACTTCCGCCCGTAGTTCTCCGGTTTCCAAATCTTGTCGTCTTCTTCCTGCTCGTACACCACCGGCGCATCGAGAATCTGGGTCGCCGGACTCAATCCTTGGCTCATCGCCGTCGCGTAGATGAGCGGCTTGAACGCCGACCCAGGCTGCCGGTGCGCTTGAACCGCGCGGTTGTATTCGCTCCGGGAAAAATCGTACCCTCCGACCATCGCCCGTATTGCTCCTACCTTGGGATCGATGGCGATCAGGCCTCCCTCGACGATCGGCATCTGCTCGAGCGTGACCTGCAGCTCGCTTTTGACGACTTTCTTTACCCCCACTTCAATGACGTCGCCCGGCTTGAGCAACTGCTTGAGGTTGGGGTTCACCACGAAGTCGACGCCGGGATCCGGACCCTTGAGCTGCCGCTTCGCCCAGGCCATGTCCTCAAAATCCAGCCTTGCCGTCACGGCTCCCACCTGGACCAGGTAGTGGTCTTTCGCAGCCTTCAACACGACTCCTTCGGTGATGTCGCCCGGCTTGAGAGGCCGCTCCGTCGAAGCCAGCGTGGATGGTTGCAGCGTGCCCACGTCAACGGTCCGTCGGGGTCCGCGCCAGCCCTGGCGCTTGTCCAGTTCGCGCACTCCGGCCAAAAACGCCGCTTCCGCCGCCTTCTGCATCTCGAGATTCAAGGTGGTGTACACTTGCAACCCGCCCTTGTACACCATCGCCTCGCCGTATTTCGCCACCAGCAGCTGGCGCACGTACTCGACGAAGTACGGCGCCAGGTGCTCGCTCCCGGGCCGATGGAAGTTGAGCACTTCGGCGGCGGCGGCTTCGCGTTCCGCCGTCGTGATGAAGCCGGCCTCTTCCATGCGGGAGAGCACGTGCTCTTGCCGCTTCTTTGCCCGTTCGTAGGCCGTGAAGGGAGAAAACCGGCTGGGCGATTTCGGAAGCCCGGCCAAGAAGGCCGCTTCCGCGAGCGTCAGCGACGCGAGATCCTTGCCGAAGTACGACTGGGCCGCCGAGGCCACGCCATAGGCGCCTTGCCCGAAATAGATCTGATTCAAATAGGTTTCAAGGATCTGCTCTTTCCCGGTCACCGCTTCCATCTTGTAGGCGAGGATCAACTCGCGGATCTTGCGCTCATACGACCGTTCCGACGACAGAAAGAGCGAGCGGGCCAACTGTTGCGTGATGGTGCTCGCGCCTTCGACCTTTCTGCCTCCGTGCCGGATGTTGGTCCACGCGGCCCGGAGCATCCCGACATAATCCAGCCCGGGATGCTCAAAAAACCGCGCGTCTTCCGTCGCAATCACCGCCTGGGTGAGGCGCTTGGGAATGTCGACGAGCGGCGTGAGGATCCGGCGCTCGATGAAGAATTGGCCGATGGGTTGACGATCGTCCGAAAAGACGGTGGTGACGAGGCTGGGTTGGTAATTCTGGAGCAGTTCGAACGAGGGCAGGTCCTGGGCAAAATACCAGACCACCCCCGCCGCCGCCGTGGCGACCGCGATACCGGAAGCCAGCAGGCCGAGCAGGGTAATCTGCCACCACCGCCATCGCCGGTGAGGCTGCTCATGAATCTCCACGAACCGATCATCGCCTGGCATCGGAACTACGCTCCTGGAGTGAACTCCTGAGGAATTTCGGTCTGCGAGGGTGGCAAAAACACCTTACAATGCGTTCTCCCAAAACTCAAGCATCCGCCGCCAACGAGACGCCCCGCAGTCGCTTGTATGGCGACCCGCGCCTCGAGTATACTCTCAGCGACGCCTCAGAGTCGGGGCGTCTTTTTTTTCGCCGCAACGCATACAGGAGCCATGTCGCAATTACGCGCCCCACAGGACCGCCGAAGCGATATTCGCAACATCGCGATCATCGCGCACGTCGACCACGGCAAGACGACGTTGGTCGATGCGCTGCTCCGCCAGACCCACGTCCATCGCAAGATCGACGAGATGGGCGAGCGCATCATGGACTCGATGGATCAGGAGCGCGAACGCGGGATTACGATCCGGGCCAAGAACGCCAGCGTGGTCTACAACGGGGTCAAGATCAACATCGTCGATACGCCGGGCCACGCGGATTTCGGCGGTGAAGTGGAACGGACGCTCCGGATGGTCGACGGAGTCCTGCTCCTGGTCGACGCCAAAGAAGGCCCGATGCCGCAAACCACCTTCGTATTGCGGAAGGCCTTGGCACTCGGACACAAGGCCATCGTCGTCATCAATAAAATCGACCGCCCGGACGCGGTGATCGACGATGTCGTGAACCGCACGTTCGACCTCTTCGTCCACCTGGGGGCCACCGACGAACAACTCGATTTTCCGATCATCTACACCTCGGCCATCAAGGGGGTGGCCGCGCAGGATATCAACAAGCCGGGAACCGACATTACGCCGTTGCTCGACACCGTGCTGGAGAAGATCCCCGCCCCGGCCATCAACGCCGAGGCTCCGCTTCAGATCCTGGTGTTAGCCCTCGTCCACGACCCCTACAAGGGCAAGATGGGGATCGGCAAGATTCAATCCGGATCGATTGCCCGACGTCAGAACGTCCTGGTGCTCGGCAAGAACGGGGCTCAACTACCCTGCAAGGTTTCCGATCTCGCAGTCTATTCCGGTCTGGAGCGGACCGATACGGAACGGGCCGAGGCGGGAGAAATCGTTGCCGTCGCGGGTCTCGATGAAGTCAGCATCGGCGATACCATCGCGGATGCCGACCGTCCGGTCGCCTTGCCGCGCGTCACGATCGACGAGCCGACGGTCCAGATGACCTTCTCCGTGAACAACAGCCCCTTCGCCGGACGGGAAGGCCGGTTTCTCACCTCCCGGCACTTGCGCGAACGCCTCTTCAAGGAACTGGAGACCAACGTCTCCCTGCGCGTAAACGAAACGGACAGCGCCGACCGGTTCCTCGTGGCAGGGCGCGGCGAACTCCACTTGAGCGTGCTCATCGAGCAGATGCGGCGCGAAGGCTACGAGCTGCAGGTGTCGCAGCCGGAGGTGATCCTTCACCGGGAGGGCGACCTGGTCACGGAGCCGTATGAAGAGCTGACGATTCAAATTCCGGAGACCTATCAAGGGGCGGTGATCGAGGAAATCGGGAAACGGCGCGGCGAAATGCGCCACATGCGACTCATTCATTCCGACGCCGGCGCGAGCGAAATGCACCTGGAATATTGCATTCCCACGCGCGGCATCATGGGTCTCAAGAATATCCTGCTGGCGAAGACCCGTGGCACCGTCATCATGCACCATGTGTTCAAGGCCTACGAACCGGCGGAATCGCGCGACCTGGTCGTGGCGCCGCACGGATCGCTCGTGGCCTTCGAAGACGGAATCAGCACGGGGTATGCCATTTTCATGATCCAGGAACGGGGCGCCATGTTCATTGGCCCCGGCGTGGAGGTCTATCGCGGGATGGTCGTCGGCCAGAACAGCCGGGATGAAGACCTCGACGTGAACGTCTGCAAAGAAAAACACCTCACGAACATGCGGGCATCCGGTTCCGATGAAGCCCTGGTCCTCACGCCTCCGCGGGACATGACGCTGGAATTCGCCCTCGAATACATCGGGCCCGATGAACTGGTCGAGGTCACCCCGCAGCGCCTCCGCCTTCGCAAACGGCTGCTGAACCCCGACGATCGCCGCAAGGCCCGCAAGGCGGGGAAATAGCCACGTGAAGCAAAGCGCCGATGGCAGATGGCCGATAGCCAATGGTCCGGAACCCTGATGGTCGGGTTTTCTGCCATACGCTATTTGCCATCTGCTATCTGCACTTGTCCTAACGAGACACGGCTCTTGAGATGAGAATCCGCAAGAAGACTCCCAGGCCGTCTGCAAAGCGGCCGCCCCTCTACTTCATCGGCTATCGCGGTATCGCTCCGGCTACGGACGAGGTCAGGATGCAGTACGAGCGCGAGTACGGCGGCCCCTTGTCCGTTCGTCATGAAGCGGAATCGCCCGAATCGTGGCAGGCCACTCATGAGCCCTGGTCGGCCCATGTCGTCATGCCGCTGCCGATGAGCCACGTCGGCGACGTCATAAAGCAGTTGGCCTGGGAGCACGACGTAATGGGCGCCGTGGCACCGTCTCTCGCGCCTCCACGAGACATGCCGGATATGGTGCTCTTCAGCGCGAGGGTGGCCCGTTGCCTGACGCTCCTGACACAAGGGACCGCGTATGACGTGACCACCCAGTCCTACCTCAATCCATCGGATTGGCAGAATCGCCCCCTCACAGCCTTTCTCGCGGAAGACCACCTATCCATCGCCCAGGATGAGGCCTCACGCCCCGACCAGGTCTGGTTCTATTCGCTCGGCCTCACGAAGTTCGGATTGGATGAGATCGAGCTGTTTCAGCACAAAGGGCTATCGGAGAGTACCGCCCGTGAAATCCTGACCGAAACGGCGCATGAGCTGCTGCGCGTGGCGCAGGCGCCGAAAGTCGGCACGGTGCTCCAGCTTCCTCTGCTAGGCCGCGCAGTTCGCATCACCAACTACCGCACGGCAGCGCCAGCAGGACGGATGCTGGGATTCCGCGAACTGCACCTCTAGGAAAACAGTCGAAAGTTCAATGTGTTAACCATCTCGCCCAGAAGCCCTAGGTCTTTCGGACCGTTGACAAACTTTCGAGCCACAGGTTACAAGGTTTGCGTTCGAAAACGGGGCTCTCTCAACCTGAGGCCTCATTCACGCCAACATACAGCGAGTTTCGCAAAGGAGGATATGCGATGAGCGATGTGGCACCGGAAATCAAGGTAGGCGATATAGCGCCGGACTTCAATCTGAAAGATCAGGATCAGAAGGACGTAAAGCTGAGCGACTATAAGGGCAAAAAAAACGTAGTGCTCTGCTTCTACCCGCTGGACTGGAGCCCGGTCTGCCATGGTGAGAACAAGTGTTTGTCCGATGATTTCCCCAAGTTTCAATCCGCCAACGCGGAGCTGTTCGGTGTCAGCTGCGACAGCTTCTTCTCGCACAAGGCCTGGGCGGATGCCCTCGAACTGAAACACCGGCTATTGTCTGACGTTCACCGCACGACGGCAAAGGCCTACGGCCTCTACTTTGAGCCGCTCAACTGCTCCAAGCGGGCGACCGTGATCGTCGACAAGAACGGGAAGATCTCCTACGTCAAGGTACAGGAGATCAAGACAGCGCGGGAGGACAAGGAAATCCTCGCCGCCCTTTCGAAGCTGAACTAAGTCTCAGTCATAAGGTCCGAAAGTCGTAAGGTCTTCACGTCGAGGGCATTTCGACTTTCGGACTTTTGACGTGTAGACTTTCGACGACGAAGATGCCTGGCATGGTAGAAGACGTCAGCGACGCCAATTACAAGGAATTCACCGAGGCGCCGGCGTCGGTTGTTTCGTACGGATTGGCCACCTGCGAACCCTGCAAGGCGTTCGATCCCATCCTGGAAGCTGCCGCCTCCAGGTTTCCCGATGTCAGAATCGGCAAGGCCAAGATGCACATCCCTGGCCGCTGCCGCGAGATCAAGAAGACCCATTCGTTCGAGACCTATCCCACGACCCATTTCTTCGCCAAGGGCAAATTACTGCTCACCCGAGAAGGGGTCGTTGATCCGGCCGAACTCGCCGCGCTGATTTCAGACTATCTGCTCAAGTAAACATGGTGATCGGCCACCTGATGAGAGCGCGGCCGACCTTTGAGGCTCACACCGCATGCCGCATAACGTGACGGGGAGGTAGCAGATGAACAACAGGGCCGGTGGATTGGTCTTCGCTGTGACGTTGGCGCTGGCGCCGCCGGCCTGGGCGCATGTCGACGAATATTTCGACTCGGTCGAGGCGCCGCACGGCGGGCAATTACGCATGACCGGGCCCTATCATCTGGAACTGGTGGCCACGGAAGGAGAACTCACGATTTATGTGACAGACCACGCGGATAACAAGATCAGCGTGGGCGGCGGTCTGGCCAAGGCTACCGTTGAGACAGGCCAGATCAGAAACCAGGTAAATCTGCACCCGGTGGCGGACAATGTGCTCAAGGGGTCCGGGGCGTTCTCCCTCACGGCGGAGACCGTCGTCATCGTGTTCATCAAACTGCCAGATCAAGACGCGCACTCCGCCCGCTTCATGCCGCTCAGGCCCAAGGGAGCGTTTGTCGAAAAGCCCAAGGATGGCACGTCACCACCGGACGGCGAGACCCATCACCATCACCACCATCCGCCGAAGCATTGACGCGTACCGGCTCGCACCGAGAGAAATCCCGACTGAAATGGGAATCCAGGTAGTTCAATCCTCGCCCGCCCTTGCGAGCGGGCGCTACTTCATTCGCCTCCTGCTTTCAGCGCACGTTCTTATTCCACATACCCACTCTCCCGACTCTCCCATTCAACGGCGCAAACGGCATGTCGGGGATGTATCGGTTCACCGGGCCTAGCGAGTCTCGGAACGGCGCGCTTGCTCGCCGGCTTTGCCTTTCCGTGCTGTTGCTGTACAATCAGTTCATGGCTCTCGATCCCGATAATCCGCCGATTTGGCTGCGCAAGCTCCATGTAACGGCGGCGCAGATCAGTACGGATGACTATGCGGCCACGCCTGAAAAAGGAATCTTGGAGTGCTGTCGTCTCTCCGATGCCATACAACGATGGTCGAAGGCCTGTGCCCAGGCACTGGGCCTTTCGCCGCTCCCGCCTCGTCCTCCTTTCGATAACCCATTCCGCCTCGTTTCACCGATCGACCGCACCGCCTCAGTGTCGCGCGATGTCGCCCGCTAGCCCCGACTCGCTCGCCGACTACCTGCACACCGTCATCACGGCACTTCCGGAACCGACCTCGTATTGTCTCGTCGGTGCGCTGGCCGTCAATGCTTGGGGCCGTCTTCGAGCAACCAAAGATATTGATCTGCTCGTGCTCTCTGATCTGCCCTCTCGGACCGAACTGCTCGATGCATTGCTTGCTCAAGGGTTTGACATCGACGAGACTTGGATAGAGCAGAATCCGATGGCGAAAGACGTGGTGATGCGTCTAACCAATCGTTCTCACCCCACAATTCCTCTGGATCTTCTCTTCGCAAACGATGCCCAGTCACAATCGGCCCTTACTCGCAGACGCTCGCTTCAGCTCTTCGACGTCTCCCTGTACGTCTGTAGTCCAGAGGACCTGATACTGCTTAAGCTCAAGGCCGGCCGCCCCCATGATTTTGAAGATGCACTGGGCGTCGTGAAGAATCCCCATATCCAGCTCGACCTTGCCTACCTCTGGAATTGGGCCGACCGGCTTGGCATCCAAGGCGAACTGCACTATGTCCTCCAAGCAGCCGGCGCCGGGAGCTGAGTGGTCCATTCTTTCCACCGGCCCGTTTAACCGGCGTAGTCGAAGGAGAGGTCGCGGGTCTGCACGAGGCGGACGTTTCGGAGGGTTCCACCTGAGAGATGACCGGCGAGACGGTCCCAGATCGTCCGCGCGAGTTGTTCCCCGCTCACGGTTTGGGAGTCGAGCACCTTTCGGAGATCCTGCCGGTCGAACGGTTTCACCACGTAATCACGAGCCAGTCGATCCAACGCCCCGATGTCGGTGACCATGCCCGTGACAGGATCGATCCTGCCATGGACCGTGACGAAGAGATCCCAGGTGTGCCCCTGATTGCCCTCATGGATCGCTGTGAAGGAATAGCGTCTCGTCACCGACGCCACGTCCAGCCCCCCCGCCGCCGTCACTTCGGCAGAGAGATCTTCATCCTCGCAGAGCCGCACGGCGTGCAGAGTGCCGATGTCCCGTTGGGAAGCCAGCTTCGTCCAGAGCACGCGCGCGAGATTCTCCGACGTGGGAATCCGGTCTTTGAAATAGGGCATGTCGAGATTCAGGCTCTTGTGATCGAATTCTTCGATCACGGCGAGCAGAACCTGCTTCAAATCGAATAGATTGACGACCATGCCGGTTTGCGGGTCGATCTCGCCGGACACCGTCACTTCGAGCAGGTAGTTGTGCCCGTGCGCGGGCGGGTTGTAGCAGAGGCCGAACACCGCGCGATTCTTGGCCTCGTCCCACTCGGGCTTCATATAGCGGTGGGACGCGGCAAATTCGATACGCTTGGTCAATAAGACCGACGGCATGTTCCTCCAAGTGCTGAGTACTGAGTCCTGAGTGCCTAGCTAAGAGATCTCGCAGACGGAACGGTCCTGAAACTCAGCACCCAGCACTTAGAACTCAGCACTGCTTTTCAAGTCGGAGAGCCATTCCTCCCGCATGCTGCCCGGAACGGTCGCCTGCGCGTGGTAGTCTCCGTGATCCACGGTGAGCAGGACCGGCTGG
>Ga0233416_10000467_pt1 | contig 12438 bp, 8 predicted proteins | sample Sediment_Towuti__2_FD_188638 | JGI IMG/M metagenome (GOLD analysis project Ga0233416, IMG submission 188638) | Sediment microbial communities from Lake Towuti, South Sulawesi, Indonesia - Sediment_Towuti_2014_0_MG | ecosystem: Environmental > Aquatic > Freshwater > Lake > Sediment | place... | reverse complement strand
CGTTGGGGGTTCTTCTTCGTGCTTCTCTGGGTGTAGACTATTGATGCGGCGTTCACTGACAGGATTTCTGGAAGTCTTGGACTTAGGGTTCGTGTCGGAGGTCGGGTCTGTGCTGTCCGGGTGTGAAAGCCTTAAGCGCGGTTTGAGCTGAGTGTTTTGCGGGATAGGGTGATGGTTGACCAAGTGTCTGTGAAAAGGCCTTTTGATCTTGGTGACGTGGCGAAGATCAGGAATATCACTGATGTGAGGATGTCGCCGAGTGGTGAACAGGTTGCGTTCACTGTCTCGTCTACGAACTTGGAGTTGAACAGGAGTGAGAGTGACGTGTTTGTATCGAGGGCCACTGGTGGAGAACCTGTCAACCTGACCAAGGATGGAAGCAGCGGGTCGCCACGGTGGTCGCCGGATGGTACAAGCCTAGCGTTTGTGCAGACCAAGGATGGGAAGACGAGCATAGGCATCATGGATTCGAAGGGGGAGAGCAAGAGGAAGCTGCTTGACTATGAGGTCAGCAACGCCAGTCTAGGACCGACTGGTGAGAACCTTTGCTGGTCTCCTGATGGTTCGCGGTTGGCATATCTTGCCTCTCTGGAGCCTGTTGACAGAGAGCGAAAGATCAAAGTAGTCAACAGGATCATGTACAAGGCATTCTTCGGCTACTCAGACATGAGACGGAGGCATGTCTTCGTGGTTTCTGCACTGGGTAGTGAGGCACCGAGACAGCTTACTTTTGGAGATTATGATGAGCACTCCGTCTCTTGGTCCCCAAGCGGAGAGGAGATCGCGTTCGTCTCCAATAGGACGGGCATGGATGACTACAACATGCATACAGACATCTGGTCTGTGAATCTGGAGACGCGTAGCATCAGGCGGATAACCGAGACCAAGGGCGCCGAGTACAATCCTGCTTGGTCTCCAGATGGGAAGCTGATCGCTTATCTGGCCAGAACTCGGGCCAATACCAGCAACGAGAGCACCCCGGAGAACGCCCATGTGTGGGTCACAAACTCTGACGGAACCGGGGCGAAAGATCTCACCATCGACCTAGACAGGAATTGCACCGCCCCTCATTGGACACCTGATGGAAGGGATCTCCTATTCACGGCCGGTGACCGTGGAAGGACCCAGATCTACAAGGTGCCTGCCCTCGGTGGACAGCCCACGGCGCTTACGTCCGGTGATAGAACGATTGCCACAGTTAGCGTTGCGAAGCAGGCCGGGCGGATAGCGTATGTATCTGATGATCCGATAACGCCAGGGGAGCTTTACACGAGGGCTCTTGACGGCGGCGACGAATGTAGGTTGACCGATCTCAACGGCTTCCTGCTGGACGCTGGCCTCTCTTGGCCAGAGGAGTTCTGGTTCGACAGCTTCGACGGCACAAGGATTCAGGGTTGGCTGTTGAAGCCTGTGAGCTTTGATGCTTCCAAGAAGTATCCAGCTCTCCTGAACATCAAGGGTGGGCCGGCCGGGATGGGCGGCTATTCGTTCAACGTGTACCATCAGCTTCCACCTGCGTCCGGCTACGTGGAATTTCACATCAATTATCGGGGTAGCACAGGCTATGGTCAGGCCTTTTCAGACGCGTCGGTAGGGGACATGCTGGGGGGTGACTTCAAGGACAACATGGCCGCGGTGGACCACGTGATCACGACAAAAGGTTTCATTGACAAGGATCGACTTGGCGTCTGGGGAGGAAGTTACGGTGGGTACCTGACGAACTGGATCATCACTCAGACAGACAGGTTCAGGGCCGCTGTGTCCATCTCGTCGATCAGCAACCTGTTCACCCAATGGGGTGCCTCTGCAATCCCGCTGTGGCTGGAAGTTGAGATCGAGGGCCTTCCATGGGATCGAATGGAGCTGATGCTAAAGCAATCACCGTTGATGCAGGCCAACAGGGTGAAGACGCCTACTCTCTTTCTCCATGGAGAGCTAGATTTCGACACACCAATAGTCGAGGCGGAGCAGATGTTCATGGCTCTGAAGAAGTACGGAGTGGAGACAACGATGGTGAGGTACTCTGACGATGGACATGGTATAAGAAGCAAGCCTCTGAACCGCATTGATGCACTCAGAAGAGCTGTTGCATGGTTTGATCGGTTCGTGAAGTAAGAAGCACGCAGCATTGTCCCGCACGGCACGCAATGTGCTCTTACTATTCTCCCTATCGCCAGGACTGATCAGGCAGTCTGGAAGGCTTTTATTGCGGGCTCCAAATCCATATTGTAGTCGAAATGAGAGAGCGTCCTCCGTGCATTGGCCTCTACGGCACAGAAGCTGGCTGTTCGGAGTGCCCCTTCAAACAGGAGTGCCGAGACTACACCGACAGCATCGAGTCTGATGCTTTCAGGAAGGGAACTCACGTCAGAGTAGTCAGCAAGTACAAAGAGAAGAAGTACAAGCCTAAGAGAGTACCCTAGTCCGCACAGGTCATGCCTTGGTCTTCATGTGTGTATCGTGACTCTTGATTCCCCGCCTGTCTTTGATACTTGTATGGTGTTGACCTTGTCCTCCTCGCCGTATCCGTGGTGAGTGACGAGGACTATTTGTCCGATTTCTGACGCGCTCTTTGATATGTATTCAAGTAGGGATGGGATGTTCTCGGAGTCAACAGCGTCTGTTGGTTCGTCAAGTATCAGTAGGTGATTGAACCCCATGATTCTCAGTATCGCCAGCCGTTCTGACAGGGCGAACAGACTCTCGTGGCCGCCTCCACACCTCCATGCAGGTATCGGTCTACTGCTGCCCACTGGCACGACCTGTAGGCTGTAGTCGTCCACGTTGACAAAGCTGTTGCTGTAGAGCTGCTGGTCGGTCAGTCTCTGGAAGTATTTGAAGGTGAGCCATCCCAATTGCTTTAGAACTGCCTCACGGGTTTTTTTCTCGTATTCTGAATACGTGTGCCCCAGTCTATCAACTGCCCTCAATTTAGATTCATATTCGGTAATGATGCCCAGACTTATTGTCGTCTCTTCCTGAAGCTTCTGATACTCCTCCAGCATCTCCTTAGACATGGTCTGCAGCCTCCGCTTCTCAGCCAACAAGGCTGAAAGCGACCTTGATTCTGCTACCAAGTTCCTCAGTTCGCCCTGTTCTCTCGACATCGCGTCTCTTAGGTATAAGCGGCCTTCTTCTACGGAGTTGAATGCTCTGCCGAGCCTCTCCTCCATCCGTTTCTTGATCACGTCTTCCTTCGTCGCCGCCTCCTCCTCAAGGGATCTGCATTCATCAGCCAAGCGGGTCACGGTATCTCTCAGCCTGTCGATGTCTTCCATCTCCCTGACGAAGACTTTCACGGAGGTCTCGATGTCCAGCCGCTTGGCTCTCGCCGAGTCAAGCTGCTGCCGGACCACCTTCAGCTCCTTTTCGAGATCCTGCAGCTTGAAAGCCTTGAGGTTGAGCTCGTCTCTGTAAATCTGGAGGTCCTCTTCAAGCCTCTTTGGGTCGATTGCTTGACCGCACTTTGGGCAGACGGTTGCCCCGAGTTCCTTCAGGTCCATGTGTTCGTCCAGCGAGTGCCTAAGGGCTGCGATCTGTCCGTCCAGTGTTCTTCTCTCGACCTCCAACTGCTTCTCCACGATGTCTTTGAGACGGTTCTCAAGTTCGACTGCTTTCGCCTTTCGATCCTCCAGTTCTATCAGTTTGTCACCGGGTGACTCTCCAATCATTGAGTGTCTTTCAGCCAAGTCTCTTTCTCTTTCCTGTCTTCTGCCCTTGATGTTCTCAAGCCGAAGACGTAACCGGTCCACCTCGTCCAGTCCCTTGGACGCGTCTTCGTGGGCACGTATCCTTTCTTCCTGTCCGTGAATGGTTTCTGCGAATTCAGCCAGTCGATTCTCGAGGCTGCTGGTCTCTGTGCCAAGATCATCGATCCTCTGCTGTTCTTCCTTCTGTCGAGATGAGACGATTCTCAGGCGTTCCTGAAGTGCACCCTTCTCGTCAATGTGGCCATCGATCTGGAGAGACTTGCTGACAGCCTTCAACTGCTCAGTGATCTCGGCAGGTATGGTCAGTCCAAGTATTGCGTCCATACGGCCCTTTTCAGGGATCAGGAGATCCACAAACTCCTTCTGCCTTGCATAGACCACGTTGAAGAACGTTCTCTTCCCTACGCCAAGTAGCTCCTTGACCTTCTTGTCGATGTCAGTTTCTCGCGCCAGTGAAAAATCCTCACCCTCGACATCCATTCGAAGGTCTTTCCCTACGAACCGGTTCTCCTTGTCCAGTGAGCCGGTTCTAACAATGGTGGCTCTTCTTCCAGTGATGGGGCTCTTGAATTTCAGGGTCACTGACATGTTGCCGCCGTATAGCGAGACGAGGTCACGTCTGTTGACACCAGGTACCTCACCAAAAAGGCCGAATAGGATGGCTTCTAGGATCGTTGTCTTTCCACTTGCATTCCGGCCCGAGATCTTGTTGACGCCTTTAGTGAACTCGATCCTCTGCCTTGTCTTGAAGGATTTGAAGTTCTCAAGCATCAGTTCCTCAATCATTTGGGACCTCCGAATCTTCGTGTTCGGAATCTCCTCAGCCAGTCCTCGATGAGAGGCGCTCTGTGGCTGGGAGAGAGCAGACCTGTCTGGACACTGGCGTTCTCCTCAAGCGATTCGCGAACTCGGGAGTGCATTTCGGTGATCTCTGGTGTGAAGTCGTTGAAGTCCTTGAAGAACATTGGAAGATCCACCTGTTCATGCTCAAAGGAGGCGCTGAGGATCGGGAGTTCAAGCTCAATAGTGTCGACATCGACATGCAGCAAGCCGCGGTTGGCTGCCCTTATGCGATCGATCTCGGACAGGTCGATATCTGAGGGAAAGCCCTCTGAAAGCCCTCCGCTCACCACGATTCGTATGTAACCTGATTTGTCCGAGGAACCCAGCTCAGATGAGAAATCCCTAACTGCTCGCAGTATCTGCTCTCGGTACCATTCAGGCGGGTTTCTCAGCTTGCTCCGTAGCTCGACTCTCCTCATTGTGTGCATCGGTTCTATCTTGACCCATGTGAATTGGGGCTCGTGCTCAGCCCGTGTTTCCAGCAGCCAGAACCCCTTCTCGGACTCCTCACCGAAGTCGTAGATCTCCAAGGAACCTGGTGTGAGCATCCATGCTCCAGACTTGAGTCTTGAGGGTTGACAAGCCTTGTGGTAGTGGCCAGCGAAGACGTAGTCGAGAGGCAGTTCACCCAGTTGGTCTGCGGAATATGCTGGAGTGTCTGCAGGTACGTTATGCTGACCGAGGATGAAGGCGTGCAATATCAGAATCCTCGTTCTGTCCGGTGACAACTCGCGGGCCAGTGGCTTAACAATCTCAGAAAACGCTCTGTCCACTTGATCGTAGTGACCTATCCCGAGAACCACTAGATTCGGGTCAGTGTAGATTCTCTTCTCTTCGTCAAAGACGAATAGGTATCGAGCCAGAGGATGTTTGATGTAGTCCAGGGTGTTTGACCCCGGGCTTCCATCGTGGTTCCCCCGAATGACTAGTATCTGGACGTGTTTCCCGTGTCTACTCATAGTCTCGGTTGCGAGACGGTACAGCTCGTCGTGAACGAAGAAAACCAGGTGTGGCCGAAGAGTTCTACGTTCAAAGAGGTCCCCACAGAGGAAAAGATAGTCGACGCCTTCCTCAATCATCGCGTCAACTGCGTGAGAGAATGCCTTGGAAAAGGCTTGGACTCGGTGTTGCCCCACTGCCAAAGGTATTGTGCGACCGATGTGTGTGTCGGCCAAGATCGCGAACTTCAAGTGGTTTTCCTCAGTAGATTCTCCTGCTCCTTTTCTCTTCTTTGCGCTCTTCCTCTGTCCGTGCCTCGGCTAACAGACCGTACACATCAGGAGTCGCTCCTCCGTGTTGTGTCTCTCTCTCAATTGTCTTAATCATCACGGGAACAGGGACAAAAGGTCCGACCAGCACGACTTCCCCTTGATCTAGGGCAGGCAGGTCGCTGAGAAGGTCCTCTGAGAATGACTCACTTGCTGCTTCAATCATCAATTGATCCTCGCGATTAACCACTCGGAGCACAGCGAGATTTGAGCAGTTACTCAGAATGTCTGGGTCAAGCCTTCTAGGTCTCTGGCTAATCACCGTCAGGAACATGCCGAATTTGGATCCTTCTGCCGCGATTCTTGCAAGAATGTCTCGTGAGAATCGTCCACCTCCGATGTCAGGAGGAGCCGCAAATCTGTGAGCCTCCTCGACGAATATGAACAAGGGTAGCCTCGCCCACGGAAGCTTCCGGAACTTGGCGTCAAACACCTTTCTCAGGAGAAGCCCCACCAGAATGTCTTGAATACTGCTTGGGAGCCCGCTGAGGTAGATGGCCGACAAGTGGCCGGGCCTGAAGAACTCCTGAACAGATGTCTCGTAGTCTCCGAAGACGCCTCTCTCATCCAGTTCCTCGAGTCGCCTGATGATGTTGAATATGCGTCCCTTTTCCTCAGCCTTCTCTTCTTCCATGTCTCCTTCAAGGAAGCTGACGACGTCCTTCAGACCATAGACAATTCCCTTTTTCTCACCGACTCTTTTCAGAGCATTCCTGAGCACTATCATCTGCAGGTCGCCTTGTATGCCGGCCAAGCTGCAGAGCTCGGAGAAGCCGCACGAGCCGATGCTGAGCCTCAGTGGTCTAACATGAGGTAGACCCAAGTCCTCAGCTCCCTCAGGGCGGAATACGCTGATTCTGTCCCTAAAGTATTCGTGGACTGTACCGTCGGGCTTGTTGACCATAGAGATGTAGTCTCCGTGGACATCGATTGTAAGGATTGTTGCCCCTCTGCGCAGGAGTTCTTCCATGATCTTTCCAGCGAAGTAGCTTTTCCCGTACCTCGTCATAGCGACGATGGCGGTGTGCCTATGCAGCTCTCGGGCAGATAGGGGTATGGGAACATTCGGGCGGTGGAGAAGATGCCCGACACTGAGAGGAACATCCTTTTCGCCAAGACGGAAGAACTCTGCTATGAGTTCATCAGAGGCTCTCTGCACAAGAGTCCCTGGCATTGGTGGACTCCTAGGACGCTTGATCTCTCGGCGCTGATTGCCGGATTCATGAACATACCCCAAGACCTTTACGGAGGCAACGATCTGGAGCAGGCTATCGGCTTGTCCGAGCTGCTGCTGCTTCCAGACAGCCTCGGGGCTTGCTCTCAAGTCATAGAAGGGGTGTCGAGAATACACGTTCTTGACCTGGCCGAGAACCGTCACGGGTTCCTCCTTCCCAGCGAAGGCCTCGACGATATCGATCTGCACATACTCGTAGTTTGAGGGCCTGATCTTTGGGTCGACTATGTTGAACTCGAAGAATCCTGGATTGGCTTGCCCGACAACAGGTCCGTAGCCCTGACTCAAAACATCAACTCCTTAAGTCTCTCAACCTGCTTCTGGGAACAAATCCGAGGCTCTGCATTCGACTCCTTATGTAGGGCTCATAGTGGCTCTTGTACAAGGTGCTGTCAAAGCGAGCCAGCTTATCGGATTGATGAAGGGGTATGTCATACTCCAGATCATTGCAGAACCACATCTCCAGAATACCCAGCACCTTCCTCAGAATCGAAAGATCTGATGAGTCAGACGCGAAGACGTTTGACTTCACGTCCCTCATGGCTGTCTCGTCTCCAAGGCAGCCAGCAGAGATGTCCAAGCGGAACGCCCTGTTACTCCTAGGCGGTCTCCAGTACACAAGTCCTGTAGTGGGTCTTGAAAAGAAGGCCTCTAGCGCCCTGAGGACTCGCTCGGAGAGACTTGTGGATAGAAGACCTCTCACCCTTCGGTAGATAGATGGAAGTGAATCCCCTTTCCTGTAGTAGATAGAAGGGGCGAGCAGAAGTGGGTGGCTGAACCCGGTTCCCGATGTGGAAAGCTCAATTAGCCGAGTATCACTGATGGGCCAGGTGGCTTGGAGATTCGAGAATGATGACGGATTTGTGACCATTCTTCTCAGCCTCTCTCTGAGAGATATGGGGGAAGTTGATGTGGCCAGCAGCTCGATGACTCTGTCATCCGCTCCAGACTCTATGAGATTCTCTCGCAGGAGCGACATGTACAGATAGAAGACAGCCGAGTCTTTCGACAGCCCTACCAGTGGGAATGAATGGTCTCTGCTGAGGGTGTGGAGAGAAGCTATGCAATCAAACAGCTCAGCCAGAAGCTGCGCGTGTGAAAGATACTCTCTTTCAGCGTAGGGGAATCTTCCTAGGTAGAGCGAGCCGTCCATGAGCACAAGGGGAATGCTTCCCTCTGACAGAACTCTCTCGGCGGCCGCTCGGGCAGCCTCGTGTTCTGCGATCATTCGGACATAGCTCGGGATATAGGTTCGGTCTCCGCCGAACACACGCACGGCCCGGATCTTGACCCTTTTCACTATTTCCGGCCCGCTCTTTCTGTTTGGATGGCAAATCAGTGCGCAGGCTCTAGCAACCGACACTATTACTCCGTCCGAGAAGCTGGATTGCTGAATGCCACCATCGACGGCGATCGGGATGAGCGATGTATCAGGCTGCGAAGGACCGAGTAAATGCCATCTGGTTCGAAGTTTCTCTGCCACGGCTGGATCAGGCTGTTCATGCAAGTTTCCGTGTGCCATGCTGCCCAGCTCGTTCTGGAGCTCCTCATAGAACTCCGGGAAGAAGATGTCCCTCATCTGAGCCATGCGTGTCCCAAAGTATGCTTGTTGCGGCTCCGAGATAAGACTGATGCAGTGAAGTGCCAAGACACGATGAATGGTCATGAGGAGGTATTCGTCTCTGAGTGTGCGTCCTGCACTGAATGAGGTTTACTTAGTCTGCCCAGCAGCCTTTTCTTTGTAGCGAGTGCCCCCTTGGAAAGATGAACCACCCTCTCGACAGAGTCCCTTGATTTCTCGATTTCCCTGGCTTCGTCCGCGAGGAGGGCAGACCTCCTCATCAATTCATGCGCTGCGGCGACCAGCGAAAGGTATCTTCTTCGGCTCTTAGCCCTGAAGCAGCCCTCTGAGGACAACCTGCCAACCTGCCTTGCTGCTTCGAAGGAGGCTGCTGCCTTTGCGCGGGCATAGGGGTTCTCGATGCCGCTGTATTCAATGGCTTTCTTGTCGTCTACCACGATGTGAGGCACTTGGATAGGTCCCCCCTTCTTCAGCTGCGTGATGACTCGGTCCAGCTCCGCGTGTAGAAGTCTGTACACTCCAGTGATGGCCAGGACTCTGACTATGTCGCTGTTGAAGATAGCCATCTCAGTCGGATCAAGGAAGCCCTGTCTCGCTCCGATCATGGGATCACCAGTCACGATGATGTATCCCAGTCCGGCTCGTTCCAAGGATGCAGCCATCTTCTTCGTGGGTTCATCGGATATCACGATAAGCGGTTTCATGGTCTCCTTCAACATCTGACAAGCCGTTCTAGGGCCTGGCATGGATGCGTTGGGGGACACTAGCACATACAGGTCACTGGGAATCGCACATGCAAGCTTTGTCACGTCGACAGCCTCTTTTTCGTCCATATTGCATCCCGAGGAAACAGATCGGATGGATATGTCTGTTCTGGAGGCTCTCTCGTCGAGTAATCCCTCAATGAGATTCGATGAACCTATCATGCCGATTCTTACGAACGTTACTGCAATCATTTTCTGCTCGTCGCCTTGGGCTTCCTAGGCTGATGAACGTGGCGCCCTGTTCAGGCGTGCGCTCTAAATCCTTATATTCCTTTTCTCGATTAGTTATAGCTCCCATTCTCAAGGGGTATCTAGATGCTATCTGACAATCAGATATCTCATAACGCCGTGCTGAGGCCAATCTGGGAGATCGGTGAGCAGTTAGGGCTAGGACGGGAAGATATTGAGCCCTGTGGGAGTACCAAGGCTAAGATCAAGACTACAGCTCTAGAGAGAAGCCGCGGAAACAGAGATGGAAAACTGATTGTTGTCTCAGCTATCACTCCCACGCCAACAGGTGAGGGAAAGACCACGATCGCGATCGGCTTGGGGCAGGCTCTTGGACGACTCGGGCTTCGGAACACGGTTGTCCTTAGGCAACCGTCACTTGGCCCTGTGTTTGGCCTCAAGGGAGGCGCGTGTGGAGGAGGATATGCACAGGTGGTGCCGATGGAGGAGATCAACATGCATTTCACCGGCGATCTTCATGCCATCGCAGCTGCACACAATCTCCTCTCCTCTGTCATGGAGAATCACATTTACAGGGGGAACAGGCTTGGGATATCGATACATGACATCCAGCTGAAGAGAGTTTTAGACATCGAAAGCCGGGATCTCAGACACGTGGTTATAGGACTGGGGGGAAGGCTTGGAGGTACCCCGCGTGAAAGCGGGTTCGAGATCACAGCCGCCTCTGAGATCGCTGCCATACATGCCTTGGCCTCGGACTTGGGCGACCTGAAGCACCGGCTGGGAGAGATCACGGTCGCGTACACCAAGGAGGGTGCGCCTGTCAAGGCTCGAGACCTGAAGATTGAGGGGGCTCTGGCAGCACTGCTGAGGGACGCATCGATGCCGAATCTGGTGCAGACCATAGAGAACACCCCTGCATTGGTGCATGGAGGCCCTTTCGCCAACATCGCACATGGATGCCCCAGCCTCATTGCGATAAAGATGGCTCTGAAATTCACCGACTATGTGATCGTTGAGCCGGGCTTCGGAGTCGACCTTGGCCTTGAGAAGTTCTGTGACATAGCTGCTCGCCTCGGAGATCTGAGTCCGGACATCGTCATTGTAGTGACAACCATTAAGGGTCTGAAGTATCATGGAGGAGCCAAGTTGAGAGACCTTGGCAGAATAGATGCAGAAGCACTGGAAAAGGGTCTGCCAATCCTCGACCGAGCAATCCAGAACACAAGAATGTTCGGACTTCCGGCCGTGGTATGCGTGAATCATTTTGCGACCGATGGAGCCGAAGAGATTGAAACCGTAATGAAGTGGTGTGAATGCCGAAGCATTCCTTGTGCTCTGGCAGACGTGTTCCGCGATGGCGGCAAAGGAGGAACAGGACTTGCGCAGATCGTGCTTGACCGGTTGGCCTCAGAAAGTGCCGCCTTTCGCTTTCTCTATCCGCTAGACATCCCGGTTGAAGATAAGATACGCACAATAGCGACCTCAATGTACAGAGTCAAGGATATTGAGATGACGCCAAATGCGTCCCGCGCATTGGCCAGGATTGGAAGACTTGGCTTGGGGGACCTACCTGTGTGTGTTGCAAAGACGCCACTCTCACTAACAGATGATGACGATATCAAGGGATTGCCGCCTGAGGACTATGTTCTCCCAATCACGGACCTCAAGCCCTGTACAGGAGCAGGCTTCATTGTGGCCTACTGTGGAGACATAAGCACCATGCCAGCCCTCCCATCTCATCCTGCTGCGGAGGATGTAGGCATTGACGAGATTGGTCGAATAATAGGTCTGAAGTAGGTGAGACGGCATGGTCTTGATACTCGACGGCAGAGCTGCCTCGACCAGAATGACGAGCCAGCTCAAAACGGAAGCCACGTTGCTCAGAGAATGCGGAATCGAACCAACTCTTGAGATCATCCTTGTAGGAGACGACAAGCACTCCAAGCGCTACGTGGAGATGAAGACCAGGCGATGTAGGGAACTTGGTATAGAAGTCATTGTCCAAAGCTTCCCAGGAACAGAAAGCCAATCAAGGATCATGGACTTCGTCCGTTCAACGAACTTGGACCCCTCCGTCCATGGAATACTGGTCCAGCTTCCTCTCCCAGAGGGATTCGATGAAGGAGAGATCGTCAAGACGATTACCATGGATAAAGACGTTGACGGCCTAAGCCCTGCTTCACTTGGACAGGCCTTCATCGGAGGAAACGCCTTTCTCTCAGCCGGGGCAGAGGCTATTCTGGCATTGCTCCAAGACTACGCTCTAGATGTCGAGCACAGGCATTGGGTAATTGTCGGAATGAGCAACATCACCGGAAAGCCACTGTCGGTCGCCCTATCTGCGCGAGCCATAGCCTACACTTGCTGTCCAGCAAGTGATCCTGAGCTATCTCGCTATACGAGGGATGCTGACATACTAGTCGTGGACATAGGCAGAGCCAAGGCCATCACACCCGATATGGTGAAGAGAGATGTCGTAGTGCTTGACAACGGGAACAACTACGAAGGAGGAAAGGTCTACGGAGACGTTGACTTTGACCGAGTCAAGGACAAGGCATTGGCAATAACCCCAGTTCCAGGGGGCATAGGCCCTATGACCATCACAATGCTCGCCAGGAACACTCTTCAAGCTGCTCACACAGGCATAAGCAGGGATAGAGGCGTGGTACTCCGATAGAACGCGCGTGCCTAGCGCCGTCAACACCCCACGGTTCCGTCGGCGCCATGCATGGGGCCGCCCGGATTCGAACCAGGGACCCCGCGGGCCCAAGCCGCGGATCTTAGACCAAACTGGACCACGGCCCCCCTGCCTAAGACTCAACGTGCTCTAATTAGGCTTTGGGTG
>Ga0233416_10000466_pt1 | contig 12452 bp, 15 predicted proteins | sample Sediment_Towuti__2_FD_188638 | JGI IMG/M metagenome (GOLD analysis project Ga0233416, IMG submission 188638) | Sediment microbial communities from Lake Towuti, South Sulawesi, Indonesia - Sediment_Towuti_2014_0_MG | ecosystem: Environmental > Aquatic > Freshwater > Lake > Sediment | place... | reverse complement strand
CTCGTAGCTTTGAAGTGTGGCGGTTGTAATTCCAGCAGTGCTGCAATAGTCCTCCCACAGGCGTTCCGCTTGGCGCAATGTACCCTGCGCCTTGTCCACGGCAATGACCGACAAGGCGTTGGGCAAGACCGGTTGACGGTGATGCCACCAGTCGAGCACAGCCAAAGCACCGGTACCGGGGCCGGACCCCAGATCCAGCACAGAGATTCGTTGGTTTGCTTCCACAGCAGGCAGCTCATCGAGCAATACTTGAACCTTGGACAGATTAACCGGTAGGAAATACCGGAGGTAGGCTGCCGCCAGGGTCCCATCCTCAAGATAGGGACGGCTTGGCAATGCCCGCTTTTTGGTGAACAGCCTGGACAGCTCACGAACGGCTTGCGTGAGTCTAGCCGGTGAGACCTCCTGGCGCGCAGCCTCGTGGTCCAGTGTTTCCTGAAGCAACCGCGAGATCGTAGGAAGGGTCTTGCTGTTGATGGGTCCCATGGCCTACTCTATGCGGACAGTTTCAAGGGAGGCAACTATGACCGATGCCATTTTACAGGCCTACAAAGAGGTCGAGCTTGCGGTCGAGCGTTATACCATCCTGCTTCAGGAACACGCCGTAATGTTACAAAACCTGGAACCGCCGGGGTCCGATAAGGTCGTGCGCATGACGCAGGGATCGAAGGCCATGCGTGACAGTGCCATGATCTATTTGTCGTACGCGAAGTACGTGGCCTACGGGATGCCGGCCAGCGAGGAGCTGGTGGAGGACGAGATTCAGGGGTGATCTGGTTTTTGTGGTTTATGTGGTTTCTCTGGTTTGTTTGGTTCACCGGATGAACCAGACAAACGAGATCAACCCGAAAAGAAAAGAGCCCGTCAAGGTCGGACCTTGGCGGGCTCTTCTTTTTCCAGCCTGCTTCTAATTAGATGCTGCGCATGAACTGTGCGACTTCTTCCGGATTGACCGTCCCGCCTAAAATCGACGACATGGCCACGTTCGTTGATTTCTTGCCGGTGAGGCCGGACTCCACTTCGTCCACGATCAGCTCCACCGGCATCGATTGCCCGCCATAGACGCGCGGCCCACCGATGATTTTGGCTTTGGAATAGCCGTAAATCGCCGTGGCCACTTCTTTGGCCAGCCATCCGACATAGTTGAACTCGGGAACGACGATGAGCTTCACCTTTGCGCACAACTCCCGCAGTTCCTTCGTCGGGAACGGACGGAGAGACCGGATCTTGATCAGGCCGACCTTGATGCCCTTTTCGGCACATAGCCGCACCGCTTCTCGCGACTGTGCGGCGGCGCTTCCCGAGGCGATGATGACGGCATCGGCATGGTCTACGTTCTCCGCCGTGAGTAATCCGCCCATATAACGGTTAATGTACTTGCGCGAACGCTCTCCGGCGGCCCAGACCTCCTGTTGCCACACCGCATGGATGTTATAGGCCATGAAGTTTGACTTCTGGACCGGAGCATCGCGTGAGAGCCGGGCCGGAGGATTCTCCGCATCGAGTACCGGCACCGCTCCGCGCCATGCTTCACGCGGCGGCAACTTTATCCCTCGATCCTGCATACGCACATAACCTCGAGCATGGGTCACAAAGAAGCCGTCGCAACACACGCCGACCGGCAAGGTCACATCGTTCTTCTCGCCGATGATGAAGCCCGCCATGATGAAATCGAACATGTCCTGCTGGTTCTCCGCATGAAAGACGATCATGCCGCAGTTGAGGAGATAGGCAACTTCGATGTTGTCGGGCTGAATGGCCAGGGGCGCGTTGACGACCCGGCACGTAAACATCGCCACGGCAGGCAACCGGTGCCCCGGCCATGACGCAATGCCTTCCATTCCTCTTAACGTTCCGGGACCGGCGGTCGCTGTGAAGCACCGGACTCCTGCACGGGAGCCTCCCGCGATCGCTGCCATCACGCCGACTTCCTCTTCGCCGCGGTAATATTCTTTGACGTAGCCTTCGCCATAGAGCACCCCGACGAGCTGCATGGTTTCCGACTGCGGGGTGATGGGATAGGCCACGGCAAAGTCGACATTGGACCGGCGAATCGCTTCCTTTGCCGATTCGCTTCCGGTGATGAATTCCTTCGTGCGGGGCGCCTCGTGAAACATGTATTCCGGAGTCACAACCCTCTGCCTTTTCGCTTCGCCGTGGGGGTCCTTCTTCCCGTCCGATTTGGGCACGGCCACACTGGTGATCGGATCACCCTGCGGATTGGTCTTCTGTTGGGCTTCCAGGGCTTCGCTCATGGTTTCACCTCTTGGTCTAGCCGAGCCTGCTGCTCAGCCTTATCCTTCTCGCTTCATCTGTTCGGCTGTGTGGCCGAACATGGCGGCGGCACCCGCTCCGTCCGGCGACGGAGCAAACGTCAGCGGATTGGTGTGGGTCTTCCCTGCGTGCACCTTCGACTGTGTGCCGGTAAAGCGCACGTTCTCGCCGTTCTCCGGTAACTTGATCCCCATTTCTTCGCGGACTCGCTTGAAGATCTGCGCCACACGCCGGATCTTGGCCGCATCGGAGTCCCGGATCGTCAACATCGCATCTTCGTGCCCCTGTTCCGCGCAGATCGCCATCGTGCAGCAGTTGGTCCCCGCCCGGATCATCTTGAGGGTCAGATTCGCGTAGTGGCAGTGCACCCCGATGAAGATGCAGGCTTCGATCTTGTTGCCCCAGATCGTCAGGTTCGGGTGGTTGGGGTTGATGACTTCTTCAGGGTCGATCTTCGGATACTTCGGCCGGTAGTCCGGCATCGGGATGATCATCACTTCGGGGATCTGCGCCGCGATCTCGAGCGTGGCCCGGGCTTTCTCCACCGCATGATCATTCCACGCCCACAAGAGCATCGGCCCGGGAAAGATGGTGGCATTCGGGCTCGTGAGCATTTTTCGAGCCATCTCTTCGATGACGACTTCCTCCTTCGGTTCGAGAAGTCCATAAAAGAGTCCCTGCCCCGGATCAGGCAGCGACACGCCCAATTGAGCCGCGGACGGCGGATGGAACCCCGCCGGTCCCGGCACGATGATCCGTTCTCTGGTATCTTGTGTGGTTGCCACGCCTGGCTTCCTTTCCTGGACCTATCCGACGACCGGGCTCGCCAGAATTGCCGTCGTGCTCTTCTCGCCGTAGATAATGTTGTCCGTCAACGCAGCCTTCGGCAACTGATCGATCATGATCATCTTAATGGCATTGTTCTTCGCCATGTTGTCGCAGACCCACACGCATTGCGCGCACCCTTTACAACGGTCTACGGCTACGTAGGCGGAGCCGTACTTGAACCCTTGATCTTTCCCCAATTCATCGCTGTAGAGGATGGTGTTGGCTTCCGGGCAGTATTGTGTGCAGAGCTTGCAACTTTTCGCGGCGCAGATTTCAACGCTGATATCGGCTACAAGATACATGGGTACTCCTTTAGGCGGTAGCGGCCGCAGCAGGTTCTTCCGCCCGCTTGACGTCTGCCGACGCCCATCCGTGATCGACGGCGTAGTTCCACCCGGCCCGCATGACGGCCACGTTCTTTTCGATCAGCTCTTGCTTCTTCTTGAATTTCCGTTCGACCACGCTGTCAAGGGCTGCCGTTCCGCCCGACACGACGAACCCTTTCCCGAGGAACCGGTCCTTCACGGCCTGTTCTAAACCAGCCATGCTCGTCAGTCCTGTAATGGCGCCAATGCAGCCCATTAATGCCATATTCGTCGCGAGGTCCATGCCCGCCACTTCCAGCGAAATTTTCGTCGCCGGGAAATAGTAGAGCTTCGCGCGGCGTTCTTCCAATTCGCGAGCCTGATCCTTGTGCAGCTTCATCGGCCCATCGTTGTTGATCAACGCGATCCCGTCCTCCTTCAACCCGAAGTAGAACGGCATGGTGTAGGACTTGCCGTGGGTGATGACCTGAGGATGGAAGATAATGATAATGTGCGGGAAGGTGATTTCTCCGATCTCATAGATCGCCTCGTCCGACACTCGGACGTAGCTTTCGACCGGCGCCATCCGCTTTTCCGACCCGTAGAACGGCACGATCGTACTTTCTCCGCCGGCGTTGATCACGGCGGTGCTCAGAATGTGCGAACCCGTCACGACACCCTGACCGCCGACGCCTGCCATCCGAATGTTGAAGCGTTTTGCCATGGTTGAGCCTCCTCGCGTCGCTTAGGCTTTATTGGGAATCGCAGCAGCGGGCGCAGCCGGCTTTTGGAGAAACTCCTTGTAGCCGTACCGCTCGGTGAGGTACCGCTTCGCTTCATCACTCACATATTCCGTGAATTGATACCGGTCGTTTTCGACCGCCTTGGCGTCTTCCATGACCTTGTCGGTGGGAATGGCGTACTCGATATTGCAGGAGGTGTAGGCCTGGATGTAGCTGGATCCGACTTCACGAGCGATCAGGACGGCTTTCTTGATCACGCTCTCCACGCGGCGGGGGTTGTTGGGCACCACCGTGGCAACATAGGCGCACCCGGCGACCTTCGCCATCTGGACCATATCCATCTTTTCGAATTTCTTGCCGAGCGGCGCCATCTTCAAGACGGCCCCCCGGTTGGTCATCCCGCTTTCCTGACCGCCTGTGTTTCCGTACACTTCGTTGTCCAGCATGATCGTGGTAAACCGTTCCTTCCGGAACCAGGAATGGAGGACCTGCTGGAAACCGATGTCGGCCGTGCCGCCGTCTCCGGCCATCACGACTACATCCTTCGGCTTGTCACCGAACCGGAGGCGGAGACCGCGGGACAACCCGCTGGCCACGCCGTTCTGATCACCATAGTTGCCGTAGACGAAGGGGATGGCTGCCTGAGAGATCGCGAGGCGCCCGCAACCGGCCGTGCCCACCGTGATCGTATCCTCAGGGTTGGGGAACGCAATCATAGCGAGCCGGATAAAGAGCGTCATGGCGCATCCGGCGCACATGGGGTGCTCCTCCAGCACTTCCTTGAAGCTCCCCATTTGTGAGACGGTGACCTTCTTCCCAAAGGGGCCATGCTCGACCATGTCCCGATATTCTTTCGGCATGAATTTCTCAAAGCCATTGGAAAACTTTACGTAATCGAGACTCATCAGGCACCTCCCTTATGTCACGGCAACGGCAAGGCGTTGCTCAAAAAATTTTCCTGATCCACGTCCAATAATCGAGAAATCCTGCGGACGGCTGGGGATGGATGAAAATAGCTCAACCCACGGTTGCCAGTTGCAATTCGGATCATCCTAGCAAAGCCGAAAAAAGACTGTCAATCTGATATATCGTCGATTTCAGACCCTCGCCCCCAGCACTCGCGCGTTCGCGCATCGGCATGAATAGTATAACTTCCTGAAATTCAACACAACTTCTCAGAAGGCCCATGGTATCCGAAAGAAGGCCTAGGCCTAGAGAACCGAGTAGGCCATTCGCCCCAACCGGTTTCCGCGTTCGGGAACGATGTCGAGGATGGCTGACCGAAGAGGTCGATCATGATTGCGCACAAGAGATTGCCGATTGGCCACAATCGGATTACACTCCTCGCATGCCCAATCGAGTACTCATCCCGGGCGAGGACGATCCAGGCACCCATGTTGGGGGGGTGCACAAACGCCCGCCCATTCCCGACAGTTCTCTCAAAGCCGAGTGCCCGAAGTTCATGACACACGGGCCTTGCGGAGGTGTCCGGAAGGGAGGATTTTGCGAAGTGTACCCCGAAATGAAGTGTCCATGGGTGACGCTCTTTATTGAACTGGAGAAAATCGGGCAGACGGAGTGGATGAAAGAAGTCTAGAAGAGGTGAGGCGTGAGGGGTAAGGGTTTGAACAAGATATTGCGCAGCACGAAGCTTGGCTATAACGAGCGGCATGCGCGGAGCGGGATCGCCGTTCCTCTGCCGGACCTTGAGACCTTCCCGAATCAGTATAAAGGCTACGACATTACGATCGAGATTCCGGAGTACACGGCCATCTGCCCGAAGACCAAACTACCCGACTTCGGCACGATCACGCTGCACTACATGCCCGACAAGGAATGCCTCGAACTCAAGTCGCTGAAGATGTACATCCACGCCTACCGTAATCTCGGCATTTTCTACGAAAACGCCGTCAATCGGATCCTGCACGATGTGGTGAAGGCCTGCCGACCGGTCTGGGCCAAAGTCACCGGCACGTTCACAGCGCGCGGCGGGCTGTCGAGTAGAATCGAAGCTCGGTACCCCTAGACTCGTTATTCGTGAATCGTCAAGCGTCAATCGACTCGGAATTTGTGCGTTACGGTCTTCCGATTGACGAATGACCAATGACGAATCACGTCATTTCTCCATGGCCACCTACGCGATCGGCGACGTGCAAGGCTGTTTCGGCTCGCTCCAGCGGCTGATCGAGCGTATTAATTTCAACCCCCAAACCGATCGCCTCTGGTTCGTCGGCGATCTCGTCAATCGCGGCCCCCGTTCTCTCGATGTCCTACGCTACGTAAAGGGACTCGGTGACGCAGCGCGCACCGTCCTCGGCAACCACGAGCTGTTTCTTTTGGCAGCGGCTGAACAGGTTGTACCCCTACGGCCCAAGGACACGATTCGCGATGTCCTGGAGGCAGAGGACCGGGAAGGGTTGATCGACTGGATCCGGCACCAGCCGCTCCATCATCGTGAGGGATCATTCTTCATGGTCCACGCCGGCCTCCTTCCACAATGGACGATTGAAGAGGCAGCAAGATTGGCCGGCGAGGTGGAGGCCGTTTTGGGTGGACCCGACTATCGAGCATTTCTCAAAGCACTGGTCCATGAGCCAATGCAACGATGGAACCAGTCCCTCAAGGGATGGGAACGGCTCGTGAGCATCGCCCGGGTGTTCACGAGACTCCGAACCTGTACGCCGACAGGGGAGATGTCGAATTTTTCAGGGCCGCCGGAGGAAGCACCAAACGGATATAGCCCCTGGTTTCATATCCCCGATCGTCGCAGTGCAGACGCAACCATCATTTCCGGCCATTGGGCAGCGTTAGGACTCAAACTCGAGCCCAACCATATGGCCCTCGACAGCGGCTGCGTTTGGGGACGACAGTTGACCGCGATCCGCCTGGAGGATCGCACAGTGTTTCAGGTTGATCACGCCCAGTGAGGGGACGGAGCCGAGAAGTTGTTAGTGGTAGGACTCGCCGTCAGACGGAAACTTCCCCTGTTCGACCTCTTCCTTATAGCGGCGAAGCGCCTGGAGTGCGTCCGCCTTGAGATGCGCGTAGGGTTTTACGAACTTCGGCACGAACTCATCAAAAAGTCCGAGCAGATCATAGAGCACCAACACCTGCCCGTCGCAGTGAGGGCCGGCGCCGATCCCGATGGTCGGGATTGACACGGCCTCCGTGATCTTCTTGGCCAAGGCGGCAGGGATTGCCTCCAGGACGATCGCGAAGGCCCCGGCCGCTTCGAGGGCCTTCGCATCTTTCAGCAAGGTCGTTGCGTGATCCCGAACCCTTCCCTGCACCTTGTACCCGCCGAGGGCATGGACTGATTGAGGCGTCATGCCAAGATGGCCCATGACAGGAATTCCGACGCCGGTTATGGCACTTACTCGATCCACCATGACTGCCCCGCCCTCCAGCTTCACGGCCGCGGCTCCGGCCTGCAGGAACCGGCCGGCATTGCGCAGCGCTTCCTCCCTGCTCGCCTGATAGGACATGAAGGGCATATCCCCGATTATGAGGGATTGATGCGCGGCGCCGGCGACCAGCTTCGTATGGTAGAGCATGTCCTCCATCGACACGGAAAGGGTGTTCGGCTTACCCTGGACGACTACGCCCAGAGAATCACCGACCAGAATCACCTCGATCCCCGCCTGTTCGACGATGCGCGCGAAGAGGGCATCGTAGGCGGTGACGACGATCACCTTTTTTCTCTCGTGCTTGTAGCGTTGGAGATCAGGAACCGTCATCATGCAAGCTGAGCCTTTGTCAGGATTTCACCCAGTCGATGGATCCCTCTGATCGCCATGATATGCACCCCGTCGCAATGAGGACGTACGGCCTTGATGGTCTGTACGGCAATCTCGACCCCGACATCTTCCGATTTGTCGCCGGCGGCGCGTAACTCATCGATCATCTCGCTCGGAACCGACAGCCCGGGGATATTGGCATTCATGAACTCCGCCATTTTGGCGTTGCGGAGGAGCAGGATACCGGCCAACACCTTAACCTTGAACGAACGCACCGACTTCATGAAACTGGCAAAGAGGTCGGGATGGTAGACCGCCTGCGTCTGAAAAAATTGTGCGCCGGCCTTCACCTTCACTTCGAACTTCGCCAGCACCGGCCCTACGAGATCGGCTTCGGGTGTGACTGCGGCGCCGATCGAGAATGCCGTGGAGCCGTCTAACTTGTTGCCGGCCATATCCCGCCCGTTGTTCAACCCCTGCACGAGCTGCATCATCTGGACGGAGTCGAGATCGTAGACCGGCTTGGCGTCTTTGTGATCGCCGACGGTGGGGTAGTCGCCGGTCAGACACAGGATATTCCGGATGCCCAGCATGTGGGCGCCCAGGAGATCCGACTGCATCGCGATCCGGTTCCGATCACGACAGGTCATCTGCATCACTGGATCATGCCCCAACTCGTATAGGAGGCGGCAGACTGGGAGAGATCCCGCCCGTACCACCGCGGCTGTATTGTCGGTGACGTTGACTCCGTGCACCCGTCCAACCAGCTGTTTGGCGTTGTCCAGGACGGAAGAGATATTGGTCCCTTTGGGGGGGTTGTACTCGACCGTCACCGCGAAGGTCCCTTGATCAAGGACCTCTTTCAGCCGTCGCGGCTCCTTACTCATGGACCATCCTCACGTCACCCATCCTTCTTCGCTCTTCCCCTAGCGGTCAGGCCTGATGCTTCAAACTGCGCGCATCCAACGAGGGCTTTCCGAAGCCGCGCGTTGGGCGAGCACTGAAGCATCTTGCCTGGCCGCCATCTCACCCCAGCCCGGCTGCTCTCTTGGCGGACTCCACCGTATTTTCGAGCAGCATCGCAATCGTCATCGGACCGACCCCGCCCGGCACGGGGCTGATCCAGCCGGCTTTCTGACTGACCGGCTCAAAATCGACGTCGCCACACAGTTTACCATCGGCCGTCTTGTTCGTCCCGACATCGATGACCAGCGCCCCATCCCGCACCATGTCGGCCGTCACAAACTTGGCCTTCCCGATCGCCACGAGCAACAACTCCGCTTCGCGGCACACCGCCGGCAGATCCTTGGTCTTCGAATGGCAGATCGTCACCGTGGCGTTTCGCTGCAGGAGCATGAGCGCCAGGGGTTTCCCTACGATATTGCTCCGGCCCAACACCACGGCGCGCTTCCCTTCAATGGTCACGCCGGCGGACTCGATCATTTTGATGACCCCCTTCGGCGTGCAGGCCTCGAAGACGGGATGGCCTTCGACCAGCCGGCCGAAGTTGTACGGATGGAATCCGTCCGCGTCCTTCGAGGGAGAGACGGCTTCGAGGATCACCTTGCTATCAATGTGTTTGGGCAAGGGCAGTTGAACCAGGATGCCATGAATCCGTGGATCGGCGTTCTTCTTTTCGATCAAGGCCAGCAGTTCGGCCTGCGTTGTGCTCGACGGCAGTTTGTGGTCGTCGACATAAATCCCGGCCATTTCACAGGCTTTCTGCTTGTTTCTGACGTAGACGTGCGACGCGGGATCGTCGCCGACCAGGATCGTTGCGAGACCAGGCTTGATCCCCTTTTGTGCGAGCAGCTCAGCCGACTCCTTCGCCAACCGGTCCCGTACCTGTTGAGCTAACGCTTTCCCGTCAATCAATCGTGCCGCCACAATTCCCTCCAATATCGACAGCGGTTAAGGCCAAGGTTGAGACTGGGCGAGAATGACATCGAGACATATTCTCTCAGCCTTGGCCTCATCCTTCACCTGCGTTCGGAGGCGGCACCTTAGCAGGGCAATTTTGTGCAAGTCAACGTGTTGCCTCCGTCAGGCTCCTGGCGTTGAAGCCACGCCTCACCCTTCACGCCTGACGTCCCCTCTTCCTTGACACGTTCTTCATACGTTGGCTACGATGGTTGATGTATTTCTCACCCCATGAACCGACCTTGATTACCCAATCATTTCGATGGCATGTTCTCCGTCCTCTGCTCTGGACCCTTTTGCTCTCGGCATTGGGGCCCGGGCTCGTGATACCCGGGGAAGCGGCTCAAATTAGCGGGCTGGAATCCCCCAATAGTTTCGTCGGTGATCCGGAAGGAAAGGCTTATTTCATTTCCAACGTCAACGGAGAACCGGAGGCGAGAGACAACAATGGCTTCATCACGAAACTGGACATTGACGGCAAGGTCGCAAACCTCACGTTCATACAGGGCGGTCACGCGGGTGTTTCGCTCCACGCGCCAAAGGGACTGGCCCTCCTGGGGCAGACGCTTTACATCGCGGACCTGGACCAGCTCAAGGGCTTCGACAAGACCACCGGCAGACTGCTGTTGACGGTATCGTTCCCTGCGCCGGCGTCGCAGAGCGCCGTGTCGCTCACCGATGTCGCAGCCGCACCAGGAGGACTGTTGTATGTCTCAGATCAAGCTGCCAACAGGATCTACAGCGTCGATCCCGCGGCCAACCATCGCGTCAGCCTCTTGATTCACGATGACCGGCTGGCCGGGCCTGCCGGGGTCGCGGTCCACCCCAGAACGAATCACATCGTTGTCGTGAGCTGGAACAAGGGGAGCATCCTGGAAGTAACTCCGGGAGGACAGTTGACGGAAATGGAGTCGAACGGAATCTTCACCGGTCGCTTTCAGAACTTGAGCGGGGTGGATTTCGACCGATGGGGCAACATGTACGTCTCAGACTTCACGAAGGGGAAAATCTGGCGCATGACCCGGGATCACCGATTCCAGGTCATTGCCGAATATCTCCCCTCACCGGCCGATATCAGCATCGACCGCGCAAACAACCTCATCCTGGTCCCCTATCACTTCGCCCATGCGGCCGAGATGAACGGAATCGAGACCCCGTCGGAAGGCAAGGCCGGGAAAGAAAAGCGTACGCTCGCGGACTACGGCTTCATTCCTCCGCCGTCGAAGTCCGCACGAGAAGGGGCTTCGAAGAAGTGAGCCCCTGCGTCTATTGCAAACAACGCAAAGGCAAGCGGCCCTGTCCGGCGCTCGGCGGGATGATTTGCAGCCACTGCTGCGGCCAACATCGAACCGTGCGCGTGTCTTGCCCGACCGATTGCGTCTACCTCGACAGCGGCAGCGACTATCAGCAGAAACGGCTCGGAGAACAGTTCATGCCGTTCCGGCGGGATTTCTATAGGGAGCTTGAGGAATCCGGAGGCAACGAGGCTATCGGGTTGTTCAATCTCCTGGAAGCCGTCACGTTCAGCTACTTCGAAGGGCGCCGCGACGGGCAGGATGCCGAAGTCGTAGCGGCCCTTCAAGCGCTCCGTCGGGCGCTGAGCCCCTTACATGTGGCATCAGCCCCCGTGTCGGTATTTGCGGAGCACTTGAAAAAGGAGTACGAGACGTTCAGAAAGCGGAACCCCGGCCAGATCGCCGATTCATCGACCGACCTGGAGACCCTGGACCGCATCATCCGGTTTGTCTCAATCTTTTCCGGGAAGGCTTTGCAGTCTCAACGGTTCCTCGGCGGGCTGATCGGCTACGTCAAATCGTATCACCCGCAAATCGCCGAAGTTCTCCGGAGGAAGGGTGAACCAGGACATATCGTCCTACCGGAACAATCCTTCATGCCCCTTGCACGCGAAACCCATGTTCACGGTCCCGACTGCGAACACCATCGCACCTGACGGCTCGATCCCGTTCGTGGCCGATGGATCAGGCCACCGCATTCAGCGCCATCCTGCGCAGCATCCGTTCGACATGACTCGCAATACGATAATCTGCTTCATTCGAGAGAGACACGATCTGGGCCCCGAATTCTCGTTCACTCGCCCATCGCACAACGGCCTGATCAATGTCGACACTGCCTTCCTGATCTGGCAGCCACAGCCGCAACATCACGATCGTGTTGCGGGAGAGGCCTGATTGCCCCTCGATTCGAACCCCGTTTAGCGACACATCGCGTACGATCCCTTGACGAAACGAACTGCTGGTCAGGTAGCAGCCGGGGCAATCGACCGAGACCCGTCGATACATGCGGCGCGTGGCCGAAACGCTCACAAGGCACCCCCTTGAGAGTACGAAGGCAGTGGCTCAAGGATAGTCGGTCGGCGGGCCGAGTGAAATCCTACGAAAGCCACCCCTCGAAAGGAGGGAGCAATTCCGTAATCACGCAATCTTCAATAGGATTTCGGTTGCCTCAGCAGGGGAGGGAATGTTGTGGCAGGGGAAAGGACGGAGGACTCGTGGACCAACAGCCGCGACCGAGGAACCAAGTTCACCTATGTCGTCATCGGGAAGAGGCACGCCGAACCAGCTCTCCCCACATGAGAGCATGCCCGACAATGTGCAGACGCAATGAGCTATTCGATGATGGTGACC
>Ga0233416_10000465_pt1 | contig 12463 bp, 11 predicted proteins | sample Sediment_Towuti__2_FD_188638 | JGI IMG/M metagenome (GOLD analysis project Ga0233416, IMG submission 188638) | Sediment microbial communities from Lake Towuti, South Sulawesi, Indonesia - Sediment_Towuti_2014_0_MG | ecosystem: Environmental > Aquatic > Freshwater > Lake > Sediment | place... | reverse complement strand
CCTCGAGCCATTCGTCGTAGGACCTCGCCCAGCGCTCGGGCGTGAAACGGATCCGTCCGTCCTTCGCGGCATCCCGAGCGGGGCCCTTCAGCCGCTCGACGGCGACGAACCACTGTTTCCCGGAGAGCCACGGCTCGATCTCGGAGTGGCAGCGGTAGCAGTGACCGACGGCGTGGAGGTACGGCCGCTCCTCGCTCACCACGAGCCCGAGCTCCTCCAGGCGGTGTCGGACGCGACGGCGCGCTTCGTAGCGATCGAGCCCGCGGAACTCCTCGGGGACGATATCGCTCGTCACCGCGTGTGCGTCGAGGATGTTCATGAGCGGCAGTCCGTGTCGCTCGCCGATCTCGAAGTCGTTCTGGTCGTGGGCCGGCGTCACCTTCACGGCGCCGGTCCCGAACGCCCGGTCCACGTGGTCGTCGGCGACGATCGGCATGTCGCGGCGGTCGAACGGGTGCCGCACCGTCTTGCCCACCACGGCCGCGTGGCGTTCGTCGTCCGGATGCACCGCGATCGCCGTGTCGCCGAGCATCGTCTCCACGCGGGTCGTGGCCACCTCCACGTGCCCCGATCCGTCGGAGAGCGGGTACCTGAACGTGACGAGCTCGCCCTCGACCTCCTCGTGCTCGACCTCCGAGTCCGACAGGGCCGTGAGGTCCGTCGGGCACCAGTTGACCAGGCGCTCGCCGCGGTAGATGAGGCCGTCCTCGTACATGCGGACGAACGCGACCCGGACGGCGCGCGAGAGACCCTCGTCCATCGTGAACCGCAGCCGGTCCCAGTCGCACGAGTTCCCGAGCGCCTTCATCTGCTCGACGATCCGGCCTCCGTACTGCTCCTTCCACGCCCACACGCGCTCGACGAACGCCTCGCGCCCGAGCTCCCGCCGCTCGATGCCCTCCTTGCGCAGCTCGCGCTCGACGACCACCTGCGTCGCGATGCCGGCGTGATCGGTGCCCGGGAGCCAGAGCGTCTCGAGCCCACGCATCCGCGCCCGCCTGATCAGCATGTCCTGGATCGTGTGGTCGAGCGCGTGCCCGATATGGAGCGCACCAGTCACGTTCGGCGGCGGCAGGACGATGCAGTACGCAGGTCGGTCTCGGGATCCCGTCGGGTGGAAGTACCCGCGCTCGACCCACTCCGCGTACCAGCGCGACTCGGACGCCGCCGGGTCGTACCGGGCCGCCATCTCCGCGCCGGGAACCGCCGCGTCCGACATGCCGCGGAGTCTACGAGACGCGAACCCGCGGGAGCGTGACGGCCCGCGCGCTCACTCGGTCGACGGCTCCAGCGGTCGTCCGGCCCCGTAGACGATGAGCTCGACGACCCCGACGACGATCGCGAGCAGGACGAACCCCCCGATCGAGAGGTCGAAGAGCAGCATCGTCACGACCCCGAGGAGCGCGATGGCGAACATGAGGACGTCGCGGTGAGCGGCGACCCACTCCGCTGCCGGTCCGCCCTCGCCGCGCCTCGCGAGACCCGCGATCGCCCCGCCCAGCGCGCGCGCCCACCCACGGATCCGAACGGCCCACGGGTATGGCCCGCTCACGAGCGCGATGATCAACACGAGCAGCGTGGCCGCGAGGAGCCATCCCGTATAGCGGAGCAGGCTCCCGAGGACCTGGTCGACGACGGCCCGCGCGGCCGCCTGGTTCTCCTGCTTGACCCCGTCGACCAAGTTATCGGCGGCCGCGATCGAGAACCGCCTCTCGAGCACCAGCACCACTGCCATCCCCGTCGTGATCTGGACGAGGGCCCTCCGCCTACGCACCGCGAGCCACATGGCCGCGACGAAGAAGACCACCCACGCGACGACGAGGAGGACCACAGCCTGGTTGAAGCGGTGCACGGCCTGCTGAACCGCCTCGAGCTCCTTGCTGTCGTACACGACGATCGTGCCGAACTGGTCGGGCAGGTCGACACCGAGCGCGGTCTCGAGCATCGTGACCGCCTCCGACGGGACCGTCTCCGCCGTGATCGGCGGGATGGTCACGGGCCGCCCGACGAGCTCGCTCGCGACCTCGGTGACACCCTTGAGAACCTCGTTGACCATCGGGAGCAGGTTCAACTCGACCTTGCCGCCAACGAGCTTCACCGTCTCGCTCTCGCCGTTCAGGAGGGCCATCGCCTGCTCGTGCACGAACCGGTTCGCCTCGACCCACAGCTTCGCGAACGCCGGGCTCGCGACGACCTTGTTCACCTGCTCCTCGACGAACCCCTGAACGGCATCCGTGATGGGCCCGACCAGGAACGTGAGCCTCGGGGCGTTCTCGCCGAGCACCGCATCGAGGCGTCCCTGGACGTCGAGCGCCTGGAACACCTGGTCGGTGATCGTCCGCGCGAGGTACTCCTGCACGGCCGGGTCGCTCGCGAGCGGACCGACGGTCGCCACGTATCGGTCGGTGTTCATCACCGTTCGCCGCGCCCACGCGCCCCCGACCCCGACGGCGAACGTGAGGACCGTCAGGACTACGAGGATCACCGTGATCACGCCGCGGGTACGGCTGCGCTTCCGCGCACCGGACGCGTCGAGCTTCTGCTTCAGCTCGTCACGCTCCTTGCGCACGGTCTCGAGATCCTCTTCCATGCTCTGCTCATCGGCGCCCACGGTTCCTCCTTCCGCTCGCCCGGGCGCGACGCGCCGCACGGTTCGTCGCGACCTCGGGACGGAGTGCGACCCAGGGAGATGCTATCCGGAGGAACCCGAGCGGTCGAAGCGAGCGGTTGGAGCCCGCCTCGGAGGCTAGCTCCCGGCGGCCACCCGGAAGCGCGCAACCTCCGCGCCACCTACATCCGAGAGGACCAGCTCCTCGCCCTCGATCGCGTAGGAGGCGGTCTCGCCCATGGCGGCGAGGAACGCGGACTCGAGCTCCATCTGCGGAGACGGGCAGGCCATCATGGTGGATGCGAGCGGACCGATGGTCAGCTCCGGCCCGGAGGTCTCGTAGGTCCCGCTGTAGTTGTTGCAGCCGCCGTTGCCGGACACCGTCCCGTCCTGGAAAAGCGCGTTGGCCGCAGCATCACCCGGGATCTCAGCCGACGGGATCGACGTGAGGTTCCACGTCGTGCCCTCGAGCGCGGGGGCCGCGGGCTCGTTCGAGCTACACGCGGGCACGATCAGCAGCGCCGCGACGGGCAGGATGAGTAGGGCTCGTCGCATCGGCTAGGCCGTGCGCTCCTGGCGCTCCCGCTTCTTCGACTCCTTGAGCGGGACGAGCGTGGGATTGACCTTGCGCCGCACGACATCTTCGTCGATGACGCAGCGGGTGACGTCCTGCCGTGACGGCAGCTCGTACATCGTGTTGAGCAGGACCTCCTCCAAGATGGCGCGGAGGCCGCGCGCACCGGTGCCGCGCAGGATCGCCTGATCGGCGATCCCCTCGAGCGCATCGTCCGTGAACTCGAGCTCGACGCCGTCGAACTCGAAGAACCGCCGGTACTGCTTCACGAGCGCGTTCTTCGGCTTCGTGAGGATGTCGACGAGCGCCTGCCGATCCAGGTTGTGCACGTTCGTGATGACCGGCAGTCGTCCGACGAACTCGGGGATCAACCCGTACTTCAGCAGGTCCTCGGGCAGGACCTTGCCGAGGATCGAGCCGAGGTCCTTCTCGTCGACACGCCGCACGTCCGCGCCGAAGCCGACGCCGCGGGAGCCGGTCCGCGACTCGACGATCTTCTCCAGACCCGCGAACGCTCCACCGCAGATGAACAGGATGTTCGTCGTGTCGATCTGGATGAACTCCTGATGCGGGTGCTTGCGACCGCCCTGCGGCGGGACCGACGCCTGGGTGCCCTCGAGGATCTTCAGCAGTGCCTGTTGCACGCCCTCGCCCGACACGTCCCGCGTGATGGATGGGTTCTCGGACTTGCGGGCGATCTTGTCGACCTCGTCGATGTAGATGATCCCGGTCTCGGCCTTCTTCACGTCGTAGTCGGCCGCCTGGATCAGTTTGAGCAGGATGTTCTCGACGTCCTCGCCGACGTACCCAGCCTCGGTGAGCGCCGTGGCATCGGCGATCGCGAACGGGACGTTCAGCATCTTCGCTAGCGTCTGCGCGAGCAGCGTCTTCCCGCATCCCGTGGGTCCGAGGATCATGATGTTGGACTTCTGGAGCTCGACCTCGGAATCCTTCGCACCGACCTGGATGCGCTTGTAGTGGTTGTACACCGCGACCGAGAGGATCTTCTTCGCCTGCTCCTGGCCGATGACGTACTCGTCGAGGAAGGCGCAGATCTCCTGGGGCTTCGGCAGCTCTTCGAGCTTGAGCTCGGAGGTCTCGGCGAGCTCCTCCTCGATGATCTCGTTGCAGAGATCGATGCACTCGTCGCAGATGTAGACGCCGGGGCCGGCGATGAGCTTCTTGACCTGCTTCTGGCTCTTCCCGCAGAAGGAGCACTTCAGCAGGTCCGAGTCGCCGATCCTCGCCACGCCCTCAACGCTCCCTGAGCCGAGCGGCCGGGCGAGTCCCGGCCGTCCAAGACGGAATCCTACGACGCCCCGGCGGCCGCTGCTGCGAGTTCGGGCTTCAACTTGCGACTCGTGATGACCTCGTCCACCACGCCGTACTCGACGGCCTCCTCGGCCGTGAGGATGTAGTCGCGGTCGGTGTCCTTCGCGACCTTCTCGAGCGGCTGGCCGGTGTGGGAGGCGATGAGCTCCTCGAGGAGCTTGCGGTAGCGCGTGATCTCCTTCGCCTGGATCTCGATGTCGACCGCCTGGCCCTGGGCGCCGCCGTGCGGCTGGTGCAGCAGGACACGGGAGTGCGGCAGCGCGTACCGCTTGCCCTTCGTGCCGGCGAGCAGCAGCACGGCCGCCGCCGACGCCGCCTGACCCATCACGATGGTCGAGACGTCGGGCTTGATGTACTGCATCGTGTCGTAGATCGCAAACAGCGCCGTGATGTCGCCGCCGGGCGAGTTGATGTACAGGTTGATGTCCTTGTCGGGGTCATCGCTCTCCAAGTGCAGGAGCTGCGCCATGATGAGGTTGCCGACCGCGTCGTCGATCGGCGTGCCGAGGAACACGATCCGCTCCTTCAGCAGGCGCGAGTAGATGTCGAACGACCGCTCGCCGCGGCTGGTCTGCTCGATGACGACGGGGACGAGGTAGTCCTTCATGACGGTTCCTCCGCTGGCTCAGGGGGGCCGGACGGAGCCTCCGAAGACGACTCATCCGCCTCGGTGCCTCCGTCTGCCGGTACGACGTTCGCGTGCTCGACGAGCACGTCGAGCGCCTTCGAGCGGATGATATCACCGGCCAGCGTTACGACCTGACCGGAGCGCTCGAGCGACTTCGCGACCTCCTTCGGCTCCCGGCCGAGGGCGGCCGCGAGCGAGCTGATCTCCTGCGCGAGCTCCTCAGCGGTCACCTGGAGGTCCTCGGCCCGAGCGACGGCCTCGAGCACCAGGTCCGCCTTCACCGCTCGGATTGCATGGGCCCGGGCGTCCGCGCGGAACCGCAGCTCATCGAAGCCCTGCATCTCGAGCAGCTGCTCGAGCGTGATCCCCGCGCGCTCGGCGCGCTCGGCCGCGTGCCGCACCCGATGCTCGGTCTCCTCGTCGATCAGCGTCTCGGGCAGGTCGACGTCGACGGCGTCCACGAGGGCATCGAGCACGCGGTCGCGCACGGCGGCGTCGGCCCCGCGTTCCTTGTTCCCCTCGAGCTGCCCGCGCAGGGCTCCCCGGAGCTCCTCGAGAGTGTCGAACTCCGACGCGGTCTTGGCGAACTCGTCGTCCGCGGCCGGGAGCTTCTTGCCCTTGACCTCCTTCACGAGGACCTGGAACGACACCTCTTGGCCCGCGCGCTCCCCGAAGCGCGCGTCGAGCTCCGCGTTGAACTTCAAGATCTCGCCCGAGCGCTTGCCCTCGAGCTCCTCATCGAGCTTGCCCGTGAACTCGCCCGCCCCGACCTCGTACAGGAAGTCCGGGCGCGTGGCCTCGGGCACCTCCTCGTCGTGGACGTGTGCGTGGAGGTCGATCACCACGTAGTCGCCCTTCCGCGCCGGGCGCGACACGGTCTCGAGCTCGGCGAACCGCTCGCGGAGGCCGTCGACGAGCTCGTCGACCTCGCGGTCGGAGACCTCCACCGAGGGACGCTCCACCTCGATCCCCTTGTAGTCGGTCTCCTCGAGCTTCAGTCGCGGGCGCACCTCGACCGTGGCTGTGAAGACGAAGGGTTTGCCCTCCTCGACCTGCTCGACGTCGATGTCCGGCTCCGTGATGGGCGCGAGGTCGTGCTCGCGGAGCGCGTCGCGGTAGTACTGCGGCACGGAGTCCTCGATGAACTCGCCCATCACGGCCTCGCGGCCGATCTGCGCGTCGATGACCTTCCGCGGCACCTTCCCCTTGCGGAACCCGGGGATGCGCACCTGCTGCGAGACCTTGCGGTAAGCGCGGTCGAGGTCCTTGCCGAACTCCTCCGGCGTCACCTCGACGGTGAGCTTGACCTTGTGTTTGTCGGTCTCTTCGACGGTGGTCTGCATGGGACCTCAAAGGGTAGCCGGAAACGCCGGTGCCGCCCCGCTCCGATAGGCTCCCCGAGGGATGTTCGAGGCGGAGCTCGCCTTCGCGAACGAGGTGGCCGATGAGGCCGGACGGATCGCGATGTCCTACTTCGGCGGCGAGTTCGACGCACACCTGAAAGCGGACAAGAGCATCGTGACCGAGGCCGACATCGCGGTCGAGAAGATGATCCGCGAGGCCGTGAAGGAGCGCTTCCCGACCGACGCGGTCCTCGGCGAGGAGGCCGGGCTCGAGGGCGGCTCGAACCGGCGCTGGATCGTGGATCCGATCGACGGCACGAGCAACTTCGCCGACGGCGTCCAGGTGTGGGGCAACCTGATCGCGCTCGCGATCGACGACGTGCCCGTGGTCGGCGTGGTCAACGCGCCGGCGCTCGGCGAGCGCTACGAGGCCGCACGCGGCTCGGGCGCCCGGCTGAACGGAGAGCCGATCCATGTCTCTCGGGCCGACCGCGTCTCGCGAGCCTTCGTCGTGTACGCGAGCATGGCTGAGTGGCTCGAGCTCGACGAGTGGAACGCGTTCCGCGAGCTGATCGCCGACGCGCGGCGCGAGCGGGGCTTCGGGGACTTCTGGGGCCACATGCTCGTCGCCCGCGGGGCCGCGGACGTGATGCTCGAGCCCGAGCTCGCCACGTGGGACTGGGCGGCGCTGTGGGTCGTGGTCGAGGAGGCTGGCGGCCGGGTCACGACGCTCGGCGGGGCGCAGCTGTCCCACGGCTCGTCCGTGCTCGCGACGAACGGGATCCTCCACGACGAGATCGTCGCGCGATTCGCAGGACGCCGACCGTCGCCGGGCTGACGCTCGCTGCTCAGAGCTCGAGCAGCTCGCCTACGTCGCCCGCCCGCTCCATCACGGCGTTCGCGGCGGCGACATCCTGCACCCCCACGCCGGTGAGATCGCACACCGTGAGGGTGTCCTCGCCGACCCGCCCCGGCTTCAGCCCGGCACAGATCTCACCGAGCTCGGCCACGTCGTCGGGCGACAGCACGATCTCGGCGTCGAGCGCGTGGTGGAGCTCCCCGATCTGCGCGCACTGCGTCCGGCTGTCGACCACGAGCAGGTCGGCACGCGCGAGGACCTGCACGTCGAGCTCCTGCTTGTCCGGACCGTCCGAGCCGAGCGCCGTCACGTGTGCGCCGGGGCTCAGCCACTCGGCGCGCACGAGGGGCTCCCGGCTCGCCGTGCACGTGATGACGACCTCGGCGCCGGCGACCGCCTCCTCCACGGTCCCGGCGACCGCGTAGCGGCAGCCCTCGGGAAGGCCCGGGCGCGCGAGGAGATCCTCGACGCACCTCGCGGCGTGATGGCGGTTGCGACCCCACACGCGCACGTGCGCGAACGTCGGCCGGACCACCGCCAGCGCGTCGAGCTGGTACCGCGCCTGCCCGCCGGTCCCGATCACGGCGACGGTCTCGACGCGCTCGGGCGCGAGGCGGCGAGCGGCCACCCCGCCCGCCGCCCCGGTCCGCAGATCCGTGAGGAACCCCTTGTCGAGCAGCAGGGCGGCCGGCGAGCCGTCGCGGGCGTCGAAGACGACCACCATGCCGTCGATCGCGGGCGGATCGAGCGCGTAGAAGCCGCTCGCCGCCTTCACCGCGTAGTAGGGGGCGCCGTGGAGATGCCCCGCCTTCACGTGGATCTCGCCCTTGGCCTCGGGCACGTCGAGGTGGATCACGGAGGGCAGTTCGGCCCGTCCGCTCGAGTACGCCGCGAACGCGCGCTCGACCGCGTCGATGCACGTGGTCATATCGAGCGCAGCGCGGACATCTGCCTCGCGAAGGATCCGCACCGCCCGCCCCATCGAACGCAGCCTACCCCGGGTCCTTCGCACCCGCCCGCCACGGCCGTTCGGCCCGTCCGCGGTGCACCCTCCCCCACTACCGTCCGGCCGAAGGGAGGTGGTCGTCGTGTCCTGGTTCCAGGGCAAGGTGCTCAACCCGGTGCTACGGGGACTCCTGCACTCGCCGCTGCACCCGACGGCCAGTGGCTCGCTCATGCTGCTCACCTACACGGGCCGTCGCAGCGGCCGCTCGTACACGATCCCGGTCCAGTACGTGCGGGAGGGCGACGAGGTCGTCGTCCTCGCGGGCCGGCCGCAGGAGAAGACCTGGTGGCGCAACCTGACCGAGGGCGCATCCGTGCGCGTTCGGATCGCTGGGCAGGACCTCACCGGAACCGCCACGGCGGTGGCGGACGACCCCGAGGCCGTCAAGGCGGGCATCCGGACGTACCTCGCACGGTTCCCGAAGGCGGGGAAGCCTCTCGGCGTTCCGTCCGACGGCGACGGCCATCTCGACGAGGACGCGCTCTCGCGGCTCGCGACCCACAGCGTCATCGTCCGCGTGAGCCTCGCACCGGCCGCCTGACCGCCTCATCTGCCCGACCGCCCTCGCGCGCGGAGGGGCACCGGTGCTACGGTCGCATGGACTCCGAGCGCTGAGGAGGCCCCCCGTGAAGATCGACCGGTTCGAGATGGAGCGCTACCAGTCCCTGTACTGGCACGTCGTCGAGTACGACCTCTCGGAGTCCGGAGTGCTCCCGCTCACGATCCGCGAGCTCCTCGGCCCGTACGCGAACGCCGAGGCGTTCCTCGCGACCAGGCTCGGCTACCCGCTCTCCGAGGGCTCGCACGACACCCGGGCGAACATCGCCGCCTGGTACCCGGACGCGACGGCGGAGAACGTCACGATCGTGAACGGAGGTTCGGAGGCGAACTTCCTCGCCTTGTGGACCCTGCTCGGTCCGGGCGACCACCTGGCATTCATGGTCCCCAACTACCTCCAGGGAGTGGGCCTCGGACGGCACTTCGGCAAGACCACCGACACCTTCCGGCTCAAGCTGCGCGAGGGCCGCTGGGCACTCGACGTGGATGAGCTGAACCGGGCCGTGACGAAGAAGACGAAGGTCGTGATGGTCTGCAACCCGAACAACCCGACCGGTTCGGCGCTCACCGAGGAAGAGATGGACGCGATCGTCGAGGCCGCCGGCCGGGTCGGCGCGTGGCTCATCGCCGACGAGATCTACCGAGGCGCCGAGATCGACACGGACGAGACCACGCCGACCTTCTGGGGTCGCTACGAGAAGACCGTGATCACGAGCGGGCTATCGAAAGCCTTCGGGATGCCCGGGCTGCGGATCGGCTGGGCCGTCGCGCCGCCGAAGATGATCGCGAGGATCTGGAGACGACACGACTACACGACGCTCACGCCCGGCATGGTCTCGGACGGGCTGGCCGCCTTCGCGATGCAGCCGCAGGTGCGCGAGAACATCCTCGCGAGGACCCGTGGGATCGTCCGGACCAACCTCCCGCACCTCGAGGCCTGGATCCACACGCACGACGACGTCTTCTCGTACGCGCGGCCCGCGGCGGGAGCGATCGCCTACGTGAAGTACGCGCTTCCGGTGGACTCGACCGAGCTCGTGCACCGGATCCGCGAGGAGCGCTCGGTGCTGCTGGTGGCCGGCGACATGTTCGGCCTCGGCAAGGGCCTGCGGTTCGGGTTCGGCTACGACATGGCGCACACGCTCGAGGGACTCACACGCGTCGATCTGACGCTCGCGGACCTCGGGGCGGCCCGACCGGCCGAGGCGGCCTCGGCCGAGCCCCCGGAACCCGGTCCGGCCGCGGTCGAGCCGATCGTCGTCGGGTCCGCCGAGGATGAGAACGTCGTCGTCGCAGAGATGGAGCCCGTTGGTGCCGGGGCGGTCGAGGTGGAGCCGCTCGAGGTGGAGCCGCTCGAGGTAGCGCCAACCGAGACCTGGACCCTGCCCGACCCGCCCGTCGACTGACCCGCGCCCGGGATCGAGCGAGGGCCCGACCTACGCGACGAGCCGGCCGTCGCGGATCTCGACGGTGCGGTCGGCGTAGTGCGTCATGCGGCTGTCGTGCGTCACGACGACCGCGGCCGTGCCACGCCCCTTCACCTCGCTGCGGATCAGGTCCATCACCTGCTCGCCGAGCTTCGTGTCGAGCGCCGACGTGGGCTCGTCGAACAGCACGAGCTCCGGCTCGTTCATCAGCGCACGGCCGATCGCGACGCGTTGCTTCTCTCCCCCGGAGAGCGCGGCGGGCGTGTTCCCCATGCGGGCCGCCAGGCCGAGCTCCTCGAGCAGGGTCTCCGCGCGCCGCTCGGTGTGCTTGCCCTTGCGCCCGGCGAGGTCCGCGGCGACCAGCAGGTTCTCCTTGGCCGTGAGGAACGGCACGAGGTTCGCACCCTGGAAGACGAAGCCGACGAACTCGCGGCGGAACCGCGTGAGCTCCCGGCGATCGTACTGCGTGATCTCGTGGGGACCGACGCGAACGGCGCCGTCGGTGGGTGAGAGGAGGCCACCCGCGATCGAGAGCAGCGTCGTTTTGCCCGAGCCCGACGGGCCGACGAGCGCAACCATCTCGTCGTCGCCAACGGCGATGGACGCGTGGTCGAGGGCGACGACCTCCGTGTCCCCCGAGCCGTATACCTTGCGGACGTCCTGCATGTCGAGTGCGCTCATGGTCTCCTAACTCCCTCCCACCGCACTGGCGGGGTCGATCCGAACGATCCTGCGGAACGAGATGGCGCTACCGATCAGCGCCGTGACGACGATGCCGATCGCGATGAAGATCGCGCGCTTCGGCACGAGCTGGAGGGGCACCTCCGGTGGGATCACCCGCGCGAGCAGGAGGGTGAGGGCCCCGCCGAGCGCGAACGCGCCGGCGGCGATCAGCAGCGCCTGCAGCGCGAGCCCGGCCGCGAGCGTCCTCGAGTTCGCGCCGATCGCCTTCAGCACGCCGAACAGCCCAACCCGCTCGAGCGTCACGAGGGCGAAGAACAGCGCGACGACCAGACCGGCGACGAGGAAGGTCACGCCGATGATCGAGGCGAACGTCGAGGACTGCTGCTCCACACCCGGGAGCCCGAGGATCGCCTCCTGCTTCGTCAGCGCACTCACGCCGGGGACCTGCGTGTCGATCGCGTTTGCCACCCGTTGGTCCGACACTCCCTCGTGCGGGGTGACGAGCAGTGCCTGGAACGTCCCCGGTCCGAGCACCTGGTCCGGCCGGTTCTCGGCGAGGACCCGCCTCCAGGTCTCGGCGTTCGCCCACAGGCCGCTCTGGAACAGGTACGCGGTGTCCTCGACCCACCCCTTCACGGTGACCGGCGTCTGGGCCGGGCCGAGCAGCAGCGTGTCGCCGATCGCGACGCCCTCGTCCTGCAGCGTGCGATCCGCGTAGACCTGCCCGGTCGGCAGCGGCGCGGGGACCCGCGCGTTCGCCGCCTCGTAACCGAACACCGCCACGTCGGCGAGATCGCTCCGGCCGGGGATCTTGGCGCCCAGCAGCGCGATGCCGAACCCGGTCACGCTCTCGACGCCGTCGACCGCGGCGACCTGCTCCCGCGTCGACGGCTCGATCCGAGAGCGCAGGAGGGAGTCGCGGCTCTCGGTGCTGTAGACGATCACGCTCGCCGACTGCGCTCGGAGCGCCGCGGTCGCGCTCAGGTACAGGCCGTCGAGCAGCCCGCCGAGCAGCAGCAGCAGGATCACGATGAGGGTGAGCGCTCCGCCCGCGGTGAGGAACCGACTCGGCCGACGCGTCAGCTCCTTCCACGCCAACTTCACGCGAGCCCACCCCCCGCGCCCCGAGCGGTCGCCGCGGCCGGATCGAGCTTGACCACTCGACGGATCGCGCCGATCGACGCGACGATCGCGAGCAGCAGCACGGCGCCCCCCGTGGTCGCGACCAACCCGGGATCGGCCTCCACCTTGAAGCCGGCGTTCGAGGTCGCCGCGGCGACCGTCAGCAGCGCCCCGGCGATCGCCGTGCCGACCACGGTCACGAGCACGACCTGCAGGATGAGGTTCTTCAGCAGGTAGCCGGTGCTCGCGCCGATCGCCCGCAGCAGCGTGAGCGCCTGCGTCTTCTGCACGGTGAGGATGAGGAAGAAGAACCCGGTCACGA
>Ga0233416_10000464_pt1 | contig 12468 bp, 9 predicted proteins | sample Sediment_Towuti__2_FD_188638 | JGI IMG/M metagenome (GOLD analysis project Ga0233416, IMG submission 188638) | Sediment microbial communities from Lake Towuti, South Sulawesi, Indonesia - Sediment_Towuti_2014_0_MG | ecosystem: Environmental > Aquatic > Freshwater > Lake > Sediment | place... | reverse complement strand
GGCTCTCCGGCATGACACCTTCAATGGCCAGGAGAATATTGCCTCGGAAGCGGTCTATGACGGGAATGAGAAGGAGAACGTTCGCTGCGGCAAGTTCCTCTTCTGGGTGGCGGAGGCGTTCAACACCCGGAACACGCCGGCCGCGAGCGGCGCCGAACAGACGTTGATCAACGCCTTCCTCGCCGCGGCAGAGGATCAAAACATCATCAACAATCTGCCCAACGTGGGACGGTACTGGGTGTCCCCGCAGCAGATGCATGTGTTCAAGAATTCCGATAAGGGGCCTCAGCTCTGGAAGGCGAACGTGGCAGGCGTTCCCGCCTGTTTGACTGAAGTTAACAATCATCCGTGAAGCGGACCGGTGACCGATGACGGCGGACCGTAGTGAGGAGGCCCGACGGCCGTTAGCTAAAAGCTAAAGACGTGAAGAATGGCATGCCGTCCTGGGGCCGGGAGGCCCCACGGGCGGCGTGCGCATTTGTATTTATTAAGGTTTGTTTATGGATTCAGTCCATGACGCGACCCAGAAACCGAATCGTCCCTTCTTGTGCCCGGTGGCCGATGGGCCAACCGGCCGCGCGTGTATCTGCACAGAAAGGAGCCTTATGAGAACCTCATTGTTTCCTCGAGGCGCGAGCCTCGCGATCGCGTACCTGTTGGCGTTCTGGCTGACGGCGGGTCCGGCTGAGGCCGTCGAGGTCACGCGACTCGACGTGACGGGAGGAAGCATTGCGCTGAATCTCGGGACCCTCGGGATGATCAACGGAAGTTTCAGTCAAAACGGGACGCTGTTCATGGGACAGCTCCAAGGGCCGGGGGTCTATCCGCCTTTCACCGTGAGCGGCCATTCTTTGTCGTTATTCACCCATACCGAGATTCCCCTTCCGGGAAATCTCCCATCCGGGCAGGTGTCTGGAACGAGCCTGTCGGTCGACCTCAGTACGTTGCATGCGATCATTGCGGGACCTCAACTCAACGGGGCGCTGAACATCGGTGGGCACGCCACCGGCACCTTCGATCCTTTCTCGAGGGCCTTTAGTATTTCATGGACACACCTCTACGAAGTGCCCACCGGCATTCCATTGCCCTTACTTGGCTTTGCGAATATGTCCCTGCAAGGGACGGCCGCGCTGGTCCCACTCCCGGCCAGCCTGGTGCTGTTTGCCACCGGTGTGACGGCCCTCGTCGGATTGGCCCGCCGGCGCCCACGCAGGCAAGTGCTGTCTTGAGAAGCAGCCGGTCTGTTCAGACCGGCTGCTCCGTCACGCGGTTTCGGAGGAGAAGGAGACATGATCCCGTCCAGACGAACCGTGCAGTCTGTGATCTCCCTGGTCCTGCTCTGGGCCGCCCTCTGGCTTGCCCCCGGAACGGCCCAGGCGGTCCAAGTCACACAGCTCGACCTGACGGGGGGGAGCGTGGAATTGAGCTTCCCCTTTCACAAGATGCACAAGAAGCACGAGAAGCACCAGATGCGACTCAGTCAGACATTCAGCCGGGAGGGTGTACTGGTGATGGGACAGTATCAGCCTGCTCCCGCCATCTTCCCACCGATCACGAAAGGCCACCGCACGTTTTCGTTGTTCACCAGTGGCGTCCAAGGCGCCCCCCCGCCCTCAGGGACTGTCAACGGGTCGGCGATCACGGTGGATTTGACCTCGCTCTTTTTCGGCATTTCCCGGGGGGACCGGCTCCGCGCCTGGAACATCGGCGGGATCGCCACGGGGAGCTTCGACCCAGTCACGTCCGCGTTCTCTATGTCCTGGGAGCACCTCTTCCGTAACCGTCCGCTTCTGATCTCCGGCACCTTCACCCTGCAAGGGACGGCTGCGCTCGTGCCGCTCCCGGCCAGCCTGGCGCTATTCGCAAGCGGCGTGACGGTCCTCGCGGGATGGGTCCGCAGGCGCCAATGGTAGGCCCGGTCTCCCGGATGAGAGGATGCCTCGAAGCGAAACCGTGGTCACACTGACAGCCACGGGCCATTTACGTGCAGCCAGAACGCCGGACTTGTCCCATTGACATGCGGAGGAAACCGCCGAATCATTTTCTGCGTTGTTCTGTGCTGACCTCATCGGACGCTTCGCTACTCCCGACTTGGATGACTGATAGCGTCCGGTGAGATACAAACCGGCCGGTATCGGGATGCGTAAGTTCCCAGTTGAGCTCAATTTCTGCCTATCAAGGCTCTCGACGGCTCTTACGCTGGGCTGTTGCTTCTTGTATCCGGCGTCAGCGGCACAAGGCAACGATCCGGTCCGCGATCAGATCATGAAGATCTGTGAGGCTCCAGGTGACGGAGGGATCCCGGATCTGCGGTGGACAAAACGGTCCGACTGGATCAGCGTGAAAACCGATGTCGAGCCTGCCGCAAAGGGCGATGGGGTGGCGGATGATTCGGCTGCGATTCAAGCGGCCCTCGATCAGATCGGCGAACGCCCTGGTGATCCCAAAGTCGTCTATCTTCCACCGGGGAAATATCGGATCTCCCGGACTCTCAGTCTTACACGGCGCGTCGGAGGGATGGTCGTAGGACATGGTCGTCACACCACGCTGGTTTGGGCAGGAGAAGCGAACGGACGAATGTTTTGGAGCAACGGCGCCGCGTACCACGTGTTTCAGGGACTCGTCTGGGATGGCGACGGGAAAGCCGGTGTGGGCATCGATCACGATTCGAAGACGCTCTATGAGACTCGGGTTCTCCACAAGCACATGGAATTCAGAAACTTTCGCCTGGCCGGCATCCGAGTCGGTCATGATCAAAAGCTGGCCTCGGCCGAGATGATGTTTGTCAACGTGTTGTTCAGGGACAACGCTCACGGCGTCATGTTCCTGGCGTGGAACGACTACAACAACGTCTTTGACGGGGCACATTTCCTGGACAATGGGACGGGGATCTATGTGGAAAAAGGGAACGTGGTGGTGCGAAATGTCAGGTTCGAACGGAGCAAGCACGCCGATCTCGTGCTGTCGACACACAGTCATTCGATTCGTCGAGTCGTCTCGGAAGGGTCGCACACCTTCATTGAAACCGTCTCCGGCCCACAGGTCGCGGGGGCGATTACGGTGCAAGATTGTCAGGTCTCGGGCTGGTCGAACCGAGAAGGAGCCATTCTTGCGCGACTGCGGGGGCCCGTGACGGTCTTCGATTGCGTCTTTGCCGGTGGGCCGAACGATTATCCTCCGATCAAGCTTGCGCACCCACGATCGACCATCCAAACGGCCCTTCTCTCTAATGTCATGGCACCGGGAGCCCGAGCAGTTATTGATCCCGGACTCACAGGGAGAGTGCAGGTCGTGCCTCCCGGTCGCCTGGGCGGAACCTTGACTTCGACACGCGACCACTTCCTGCGCAGTGACGTCGTGCTTCCGGAGCAGGTGCTCGACGCGAGGGAGGATTGCCTGGCCCGGGGTGACGGCACGCATGACGATAGCGACCGAATTCAAGACTGTCTCAACCGTGCCGACCGTGGCAAGCCCGGCACCCTCGTCTACTTCCCCAGCGGTCGCTATCTCGTGTCCAGCACCATTCAAGTGCGGGGAACGGATTACCGTCTGGGCGGTGCTGGTTTCCACTCGCAGATCCAATGGGGCGGGGCGTCGGGAGGCGAGGTGCTCAGGGTTCAGAAAGCGGACAATATCTGGATCGAAGACCTCGCGGTCGGGGGGCCAGAAGGGGTGACGCGAGTTCATCATACTGGAGATCATTCAGGCGCAGTTCGATATAACGGAGTCTACGGCTGGACCGATGTTGAAACCGTGCCAAACGCGTTCCTTTTTGACGACTTCCGGGCGGGGACCCTGGTGGTCGCCGGCCATCTCGATGGCACGCAAGTCTTTCGGAATATCACGCCCGGCACGCTTCTCGTCGGCAACGCGATCAGCACGCACACCCGTCTGGAGGGCTCAGCCGCCGCTCCAGGCACGGTGTGGGTGCTCTCGCGGGTGTCCTGTTGCGCAGACTACCCCCTTGTTGTCCAGGATAACCAGAGCCTTATCATGACTGACTGGTACAACGAGCAATCAATGCATCTGTTTCGAATCGCGGGCGCCCCGGATTCCATACAGGGGCGTGTGACGCTCGATCTCAAGGAAGCTCACGCAAAGGATCCGGTCGTCCTCACATTGTCGGGGTATCACGGCCGCGTCTCGTTTTCAGGCGGTTTCTTTCGACGCTGGCAAGATGACACACCGCAACAGTTCGTTCTGACCGATGGCCAGGACACGACGCTGAGCATTTTCGGAAGCATGTTCTGGCGTGCCGTGCCTCAATTCAGGGGAGACAGGGGCGTCCGGCCGTATCTCCGTGGGAACATCGTGGATGCGAGATTCGATCCGATGGCGCTCGTGCCGGAAGAGCAGGGTGACAAGAATTTGTCGGCCATCGTCGGAGCGCTGGACGACTTCCGCCAACTCGGCCGGCTGGATCGGATGTTGAACTATTGTGTCGCTGAGCCTTGATCACCCCAACCCGAGTTCCTCGTGGGTTCGTGGGACGATGGACAGAGAGATGAGTGACGGGGTATGGAAGCTGTCTACGAGTGGGACGGACAGATAAGAGCCGTGGCACCATGTGAGAAATGGAGAGCACTGGTCCTTGTGACCGATGCCTTCGGCGGGCATGGTGGAATATCGAGGTTCAACAGGGATTTTCTCACTGCGCTGTGCAGTCATCCCGCGTGCGGCGAAGTGGTGTCATATCCTCGCGTCGTGACCTCCCAGGTCAGGGAGCCGTTACCCAAACGATTGAGATTCGACTCGCGGGCGGCCGGGAGCAAGGTCAGGTACACGGGTGTCGTGCTGAGGGATGTCTTATGGGATAGGAGTTATCAGTTCATTGTGTGTGGACACATCAATCTGCTTCCACTTGGCGTCGTGTTGAGCAAAATCACCGGCTTACCCGTTGTGCTTGTGATTTACGGAACAGACGCGTGGGTGCCTACGAGGAGTCGATTGGTCAACGCACTCGCAAAGCGAGTCTCCAGGGTCATCGCGATCAGCGAAGTTACGGCGGAGCGATTCTCATCGTGGTCGCACATTGACCGTGCCAACATCAGACTCCTCCCGTGCTGCGTCGATCTGTCCAGGTTTCACCCCGGTAAGAAGCCACCGCACCTTGTCGAGCGCTATGGTCTGCAAGGAAAGGCCGTTCTCTTGACGTTAGGCAGATTGGCATCGAAGGAGAAGAAAGGATTTGATGAGGTCATCGAAGTACTGCCTCGCCTACGCGACCAGATTCCTCATGTGGCGTACGTGATCGCGGGCGAAGGTCCGGATCGCGCCCGTCTGGAGCAGAAGGCGCGATCGCTGGGCGTGGGCGATCGCGTCATCTTCACTGGCATGGTGTTGGACAGCGAAAAAGCGGATCATTATCGCTTGGCTGATGTGTTCGTGTTGCCGAGTCGTGGCGAAGGGTTTGGGATTGTATTGCTTGAGGCCATGGCTTGCGGCATTCCTGTCGTCGCAAGCAAGGTGGATGGAGGCAGAGAGGCGCTCCGAAATGGCCTCCTGGGAACGCTCGTCGATCCCGGCGATCCTGGGGACATCGAACACGGCATCCTGGGAGCATTCAGGAAATCTCGGTCCGTGCCAGCGGGCCTCACCTACTTCTCAGAGGACAACTATCTGAGCCGTGTGCACGGCATAGTCGGCAGTCTCTTGCAAGGACAGTGATGGGAGCAGCTATCAATCGCCGCAACCTATTGGCTCAGGGCTCCTGGGTGGCATGTGGTCAAATCCTTGCGGCGCTCGGCGCATTGGTCGGCATTCGAGTGCTCACGGAACTCGTCCCGCCCACGATCTACGGGGCTCTCACGCTGCTCCTCGGGATCGCAGCCTTGGGTCTGGAGGCCGTGTTCACCCCAATCCTGCAAGCCGGATTGCGATTCTACGCCGACTGTGCCCGCGACGGGGTCCCCCGGTTGCGAGCCATCCTGCACCGGATTCTGCTCCGGAGGTACATGGCCGCCCTGGTCATAGCCATTCTCGCCTGGCCGATCGTGTCATACCTCTCGCACGCCCCGTGGACCTGGATTTTTCTGGTCTTGCTTCTCCTGCTTGTTGACGGACTGCGATCCCTGGAAACGGTGCTGCTGAACGCCGCCCGGCGCCAGCGCGCGTTGGCGGTGCTTTCCATTGCTGATTCCTGGGGCAAACCTTTGGGCGCGGTCGTCGCCATCATAGTCTTGGGCTCGAGCGCTGAATCGGTTCTCGCGGGCTATCTGGTGGCAACGGCGCTGATCCTGTCTGTGTTTCGTTTGTTCGGGCAGCCCGAGGGGAGAGACAGTTCGCCTGCCACGATGGCTCCCGACACGGGGCTCAGCGTGTCGATGGAGCGGTACTCATATCCGTTGATCCCGACGGCGGTCGTGGGGTGGATCAGCGGCATGGGCGATCGTTACGTGATCGGGGGGTTGCTCGGCGTGGAACAACTCGGTATCTACGCCGCCATCTATGGGCTACTCAGCCGACCCTTCCTCCTCGCGTCCCGTATTGTGGAAATGACGTTACGTCCCATTTACAACGAGCTGGTGGCGACAGGGAATCACGACCGCGCGGATCGGCTGTTGTGGAAGTGGGTCGGACTCGTGCTGGCTGTGTCGGTCGTGGGATTCCTGGTCGTTCTGTTGTTCGGAGGCCCCCTCGCGAGCCTCTTTCTGGCCGAAGACTACCACAGGGGGTTTCCTCTGATGCCGTGGATTGCCGGCGGGTATGTGCTCCTGGTCGTATCCTACGTGTTCGAAAAGGTGTGCTTTGCGTATAAGCGCACCGCCATGTTGTTGCTGATTGAATCCATCGGTGCCGTCTCCAGTATCCTCATCGGGGTACTCTTCATCCTGAAATGGGGTTTGCTGGGAGCAGCCATGGCGGTGCCCGCGTATTTTGGCGTTCACCTCATCGCGTCCGTTCTGGCAGCACGAGCCAGCGAATACCGTGAGTTGCGGGCGCCTGCAAGCCAGGGGACGAAACTTGGCGTTGCCACCTGAGGGCGTGGAGGCAGAGAAGTTCAAGGCGTTGGCCCGCACTGGGAGACTCAGCACTCGGGTGTCATCCGGTACGAGCGCAAGAAGACATCACGAACTCTCTCAATCGGGGGTCTGGACCCATCAGCAGGTGGATGACCGATGAGGATCTATCAGGTGCTTCACGGTGTTGACAACCCTTCCGCGGGAACGACACCCGCCGTTGGGCACCTTTCTCACTACCTGGCCGGGATGAATCATGAGGTCACCGTGGTCGCGCTCGGAACACCACCCCATACCTGGCCCCACCAGTCCTCATTGCGGATCTTTGGAGGGTGTGCCTCACGATTGGGCCTCGCCCCCATGCAGGCCATTCGCTACGTGAGTGACACGATGGTACGGCACCCAGGGATCCTGCACGGTCATGGTGTGTGGCGTATGGCCAATCTGTTGCCGCTCATGATGACATCGAATGCTCCCGGCAAGGTAGTCTGGAGCCCGCAGGGTATGCTGACCCCTTGGAGTCTGAAGTACAGAGCCTGGAGAAAATGGCCGTTTTGGTACGCCTTGCAGAGACCGGCGCTGAACAAGGTGCACAGTTTTCATGCAACGAGCCAATCAGAGGTCGAAGACATTCGGAGGCTGGGCTTCAAGCAGCCCGTGGCGCTGATTCCCAATGGAGTCGAGTTGCCGGATCTTCCGGCGGTTCCCCGTCGAGAACAGACTGTCGTCTTCCTGGGTCGGATCCATGAGAAGAAGGGATTGCACTTGCTCATTCCAGTCTGGAACGACATTGCAACTGAGTTCCCAGATTGGGAGTTGCGGATCGCGGGGAAAGTGGATTCCTCATACGGGAAACGGATGGTGCGATTGTCGCAGGAGCTCGGCGTGCCGCGTATCAAGTTTCTCGGCGAAGTGTTAGGCGCCGAGAAAGCGAGCCTCTTGACGACCGCCCGTCTGTTTGTCCTGCCGACGTTTTCCGAAAACTTCGGCCTGGCCGTTGCGGAGGCCCTGGCCCATGCCACACCCGTGATCACGACGGTTCATACGCCCTGGACGGATCTGCACCAGTGCGGCTGTGGGTGGACGATCAGTTCAACCGCGCAGGAGTTGCGGGATGCGTTGCGTTCGGCGTTGAGTCTCCCTGGCCGGCAGCTCGAAGGCATGGGCATGAATGGGCGAAGGTGGATGGAAGAAGAGTTTACGTGGATGCGGGTTGCCAGGATGTTTGAGCAGTTCTACCAGTGGGTACTCGACTGGGGTGAAAGACCCGCCTTTGTTCACACCCAGTGATTGCAGGGAGTGGCCGTAGTGTGATCGTGGCAGAGGAGGAGCAAGCCGGGGCGCACATGCGGAACGACGTGAACTGTTCACTACTGGATGATCCAGTCCTGGACCCTGCTTTCGCTGACATGCCTGCGGCACAACCGGTGAGCAGGAGCGAGAGGGCCTGGCTGCTCTACCTTACCCTCAATCTGTGTTTCATTGCCGTACTTGGCTTGATCGATTTGTCGGTCAAGCGCTTAGGCCACGATCCGATGGTCTTCCTGATCCTGCTCTTTGCATTATGCAGCCTGCCTGCCCTGGTCATCCACGAGTCAAATGGGCGGTTTTGCGTCCTCGTCATCTTCTTACCCGTCTATTTCATGTATTACGGTGCCAACGATGTCTTCACCTATTTTGTCAAGAATCCCGGGTACTGGTACGGATCGTCGGGCTCCCTGCTCACGGATGCGGAAGCTGTCATTCTGGCCGGATTGGTCTCATTGTTGATCGGCTTTAGGCTGGCCGCGAGTCTGCCAGAGTCCACCTCGAGGAGGTGGCTGGTCCTCGATTGGAGCGTTCGAGCCACGGTGCTGGTTGGTGTGCTCAGCATGCTGGCAGGCCTCTGGGCCGTATGGAAACTCCAATTAATGATGGACTTTGCTGCCGGTTCGGCGAAACTGGATCCGTTTTGGGGCAGCCTGTTGATCGGAGCGAGGATGATGGAGCTGGTCGGAGCAATCCTCCTGTCCTATGCCTATGTGAAGACTCGAAGTCGGACGTTGTTGTGGCTGATCATCGGTATTATCGTCATGAAGGTGCCGTTGGGGATTGTGCTCGACTCCAAGGAAATCTCCATCTCATTCCCGATCACCTTCATCGCCACGAAATGGATTTACGAGGGGAAGCTACCTCTTCGCTGGCTCGGGATTCTTTCAATGTTCATCGTTGTGGTTTTTCCGATTTCTTATGCATACCGAGCTACGGTTCTGGGCGGAAAGACCACCAGGGTTGCGGCGCTCAAGAACGTCACGGCCAATTTGAGAAAAGCCATTACCGAAAGCTCGAAAACGCGGGGAGGGCCGCTTGCCAGAGGGGTAGAGTCGTTTGTCACCAGAATGGACCTGAAGAGCGTCATAGCCGTCACTGTCCATGGGACGGCACATGGCGTGCGGTTTCAGAATGGCTACACGCTCAGTCCTCTCCTGTATGCGTTCATCCCGCGTGTGATTCTACCCGATAAGCCGAATGTCCCTACCGGGCAACTCTATAATCGGGCGTTTCATATCTCGGAGGACCCAGACACCTTTATCTCGACCTCGTTTCTCGGGGAACTCTACTGGAATTGGGGTTGGGTTGGGGCATTGGGAGGCATGTGGCTTATCGGAATCAGCCTTGGCATCGTCAGTACCCTCTTCCATGTCGGGGACATCAAGAGTGTGACGCGGACCCTCATCCTCATGAGCGCGGTGTATCTCCTCGTCGTTCGCCTGGAGGACAGTCTGGCCACACAGTACGTTTTGATGTTACGGTCGCTGGTCATTATTCTCGCGCTCCACGTGCTGTTTCGTAGACGCTCAATGGAACCGGTACAGCAGTCGTGACGGAATCAGTCCGCAGGTGGGCCATCCTTGAGAGAGGACATTTGTCGCGTTCTGGCAGCCGAATCTTCGCGTGTATCGCTGCACTGGTGCAGACAGGGCCGAACGGCGAGGAGTATCGAATAGGCTAGGTCGTGGTGAGCGATAACCCTAGAGACAAGACCGTTGTTCTGGCAGGTGGTATCTGGTTTGGATGCACCACCTTCGGCATTGGCCAGGGGTTGCGCAGACTTGGCTGGGACGTTCACGAGATCGACATGGGACAGTTCTTCCCGCAGTATCGGTCGCGTTGGCTGAGGGCGATCAGGAGAGTCGTGAGGCCTCTCGCTGTCCGAGATTACAATGAGGCCATCGTGGAAGCTGTGAGAGCAGAAAAGCCTCGGGCGTTCGTGACGGTGAAAGGCGAATTCGTCAAGGGAGCGACCCTTCAGGAGATTGCAGACCTCGGAGTCGCACGCGCTAATTATTATCCTGACTACAGGTTCTCCTATCCTGGAGTCGATGAGGCAACGTTTTCGTTGTATTCGCACTTTTTCTCGACTAAATCTTTTCAAATCCCATACCTCAGCAACAAGCTCGGCGTCGACAAGGTGACGCATCTGCCACATGGCTATCAGCCCGACGCGCATAGACCTCCTGATGATTCTCTGCTACAGTGCCGCCCCCCAATGGATATTCTCTATGTAGGGAGTCATACGCCCTGGAAGGAGGCGTGGCTTGCGGCGGTCAAACGAAGATTCCCACACCTGCAGTTTCGGGTGTACGGCAATGGTTGGCGGAAGAACGCCGATGTCCGACTCTTTCAGGATGCCATCGTGGGCCTACCCATAACCGGGACCGCATACGCTCGTGCAATCCGATCTGCCAGGATCACCCTCGCGATCCATATGGGACCCTCCGGGACGGACGGTTGGCAGGACCTTGTGTCGACACGCACGTTTGAGATCCCAGCATGCAAGGGGTTCATGCTGCATATCGACAACGAGGAAGTCAGGCAGTTCTTCACCCCGGGAAAGGAAATCGATGTCTTCGCAACGAAAGAAGAGTTGTTCGAGAAGATCGAGTTCTATTTGAAACACGATTCGCTCCGCGAGGCCATGATTGAGCGCGCGTATGCCCGTTGCGTCCCGGTCTATAGTTACGATGAGCGTGCTCGTGTGATCGCTGAGTGGATCGAGCGTTCTCAGGAGTGTACATCTGGCATGACCGGCAATCCAGCGGGGGACGAGCAATACAAAGGAAAGAGATGAAGCTGACCAGCCGAGTCCTACTGTTCACTGCCAGACATATTCCACGTGGATACTGGCGCCTGATACGATTTGCTGCCCAGCGGGACGCCGCACTCTGGGACCTGCCTTTGTCTCTGAGATATCTACCTGACATACGGATCCGAGCCGACCTCCGTGAACCGGTGTTTGCCAGTTTTGTGCGGTATGGTTGTTTCCCCTACCAAGGAGGTGAGGATCTGCTCTGTATGAGACTTCTTCGTGCTGGTGATGTTGTCTTCGATGTTGGAGCGAATATTGGGTATCCTGCTGTCCTTTTCTCGAACCTTGTTGGAGGCGAAGGTAGAGTCATGGCGCTAGAGCCATCCGTACGTGCATTCCGTCTTCTGCAGCGAACGGTCGGTGGCCAACCTAATGTGAAGTGTTTGAACCTCGCAGCGTCCGACCATGTCGGTGACACTCCTTTTTATGAGGCCGAGACTCTCGTGACTTCTTCCATAATGCCGATCGCCAATGTTGAGCCATACTTTATCAAGACCACAACCTTGGACCAGGTCGCGGAGCAATTCGGGATTCCTACATTCGTGAAGATCGACGTCGAGAGCCACGAGCCCGCCGTATTCAAGGGAATGGCGCGGCTGCTGCAACGGGACAGACCGCCAATTGTGCTGTTTGAGGCACTCTCCGGTTCCGCGTTGCAGGACACCCTGAGCGTCCTCGATCGGCTCGCGAGGGACCGATATGTTGTCTTTCGCGTCAAGCCGAACGGCACGGTGGGTCTGTTGAACGACTCCAGTGGCACAAACAACTACCTCGCTGTGCCGGGCTGGGCCACAGACAGAATCAGCCCCATACCGTCCTCGTCTGGCTGGATCGACAGTGAGCGCGTTCGTGTGATGTCTCAGTAGGCGATACACGTGTCCATGAGACAAGAGTGAATTTTGCGGATGCGTATGGAGCCTCAGGTTATCAACTATCCATATTCTGATGGGAAGTTGGGAGTAGCGCACGGGTATCTTTTACCGTCCGTTGTTGAGACATTGCAGGCGCTGGGTAGATCGGAGCGAAGAGTGTTTGAATTGGGTTGCGGTAACGGGAGTGTCGCTAGTCGCTTGACAGAGTTAGGATACGAAGTTACGGGGATTGATGCCTCTGCCGAGGCCATCGCGCAAGCACATCGTCACTATCCTTCACTAGGCCTGAGTCTGGGTTCCGCATACGATGATCTTGCGGCCCGATACGGGACATTTCCCATTGTGATTAGTCTCGAAGTCATCGAGCACCTCTACGCCCCTCGTACGTTCGCGGCCAACGTCTTTCGCCTACTTGAGCCGGGAGGGACAGCGATCATTTCGACCCCGTATCACGGTTATCTCAAGAACCTGGCTTTGGCCCTCACGGGAACACTGGACGCAAACGTAC
>Ga0233416_10000463_pt1 | contig 12470 bp, 12 predicted proteins | sample Sediment_Towuti__2_FD_188638 | JGI IMG/M metagenome (GOLD analysis project Ga0233416, IMG submission 188638) | Sediment microbial communities from Lake Towuti, South Sulawesi, Indonesia - Sediment_Towuti_2014_0_MG | ecosystem: Environmental > Aquatic > Freshwater > Lake > Sediment | place... | reverse complement strand
CCTCGGGCGTGACGACCGTGAGCGAGACCGTGGCCATCCGCGCCTCGGTCTCGATCCCGGAGATCCCCTGCCGCAGCTGCCGGAGCTCGCTTCGTAGCGCCCGCCTCCGCGTCTCGAGGAGTGCGCGCGTCTCCGCGTCGAGCGTCTCGGACTCCAGGCGGGCCGTGATCCGGACGATCTGCGCCGTCACGCTCCGCGCCCGGCGCTCGAGCGCGTCGAGCTCCTCCTGGAGGTCCTCGACCGCGACCTGCTGGGACACGATGCGGCCGAGCGCGGACAGCCCGACGATCGCGTCCTGCACCTGGCCAACGGGGACGCGCACGATCAGCGTGGCGTTCCCCTCGTCACCGGTCGTCACCGACGAGCTGACGACGTACCCGCCGAACGCCCGCGTCAGGTCGAGGGCGTCCTGTGCCGCGCGAGAGACGGCGTCGGAGTCGCGCACCTCGATCGTCAGCGTCGCGGCGATCCGCTGCGCGCGAGGGCCCGCCGTCGTGGCGTCCGGCGCCGCCCCCGAGCCTTGCGCCCGTTCGAGCTCCGGCGCGGCGACGCTGGGCGCGGGATGCGCAGCTTGGTCGAGGAGAGCCCGCTCCCGGAGAGCCTCGCTCTGCGGGCCCGAGCGGCTGAGGCCGATGACGCCAGCGCTCACCAGCGCGAGCGCGGCCGCGGCGGGAAGCGCGACGAGCGCAAGCCGGCGAAAGGGCGCAGACAGGCGCGCGCGGGCCCGCGCGGGCTCGCGCGACGCGAGCTCGTGGACGCGCATCCGCAGTGCGGCGGGAGCCTCCGGCCGCGAGGCGCGGAGCTCGTGGAGCAGCTCAGGCGACGTCATCGTGTCTCATCCTCTCTTCGAGCTTCGAAAGCGCGCGGTGGAGCCGCGTCGAGACCGCGGTCGGCGAGATCCCGAGCAGGCGCGCCGTCTCCTCGCCGTCCAGCTCGAGCACGATTCTCAGCGCGATCACCTCGCGCTCTCCTGCGGTCAGCGTCCGCAGGCTCTCCTCGAGCTCGGCGGAGAAGCCCTCGCCGAGGCCGGGCTCGGCCGAGACGCGCGAGACGGTCGCCTCGGCCCGCTCCTCGCGCCTCCGGCGTCGAGCGTCTGCGCGAAACCAGTCGAGCGCCGTCGAGCGCGCGATGGCGAGGAGCCACGCCCTCGGCGTCCCGCGGCGGGGGTCGAAGCGCTTCCAGCGTCTGAGCGCGGTCTCGAACGTCTCGCTCGTCAGGTCCTCTGCAAGCGCCCAGTTCCTCGTCAGGTACAGGAGGTAGCCGTAGACGTCGTCGAGCAGCTCCTCTGCGATCGCCGCGAAGGTCGGAGTCGCGGACTCGAGGCGGCGCGGCGCAGCCAGGGTTACCGCGTGCATGCTCCTTCTACGCCGCCGGGCGCCCATCCGTCACAGGGTCGCAGACGTTCCGGCCCGTCAGTCCCGGTGCTCGGCCGAGGCTCCTTCGAAGAGAGTCTCCCAGCGCTCGAGGAGGCGGGCGAGCTCGTCGCGTCCCGCTCGATGCGCCGCGAGCACGTCCATGTTCGTCCAGTCCTCCGCCAGCTTCGCCTCCAGCCCGGCGATGCGCGCCTCCACGGCCTCGATCCTCGCCTCCAGGAGCTCGAGCTCCGTCGGCTTCGGGGTCACCGGCCGGGGCGTCGGTGCGCGTGGCTCCTTCTTCGGCCTGGCTGCCCGATTAGGCGATCTCGGCGTAGCCGAGAGCGCCTTGTCTGCCCAGCCGCCCTCGTACGACCGCAACGACCGCTCCTCGACGGCGACGATCCGATCGGGCACCGCGTCGAGAAGCGCACGGTCGTGGGAGACGATCAGCACCGTCCCCGGGAAGGCCTCGAGCGCGGCCTCCAGCGCCTCGCGGCTCTCGAGGTCGAGGTGGTTCGTGGGCTCGTCGAGGACGAGGAGGTTCGCGCCCGAGGCGACGAGGAGCGCGAGCGCGAGCCGCCTCCGCTCGCCGCCCGAGAGGACCCTCACGGCGCGCTCGTGCGTCTCCCAGCCGGAGAAGAGGAACCGTCCGAGGAGAGTCTGGGCCTGCGGCCGCGTGAGCCCCGTCGCGTAGGTCGTCGTGTCGAGCACCGAGCCGCGGTCGGGGAGCTCCTGCGCGTGCTGGGAGAAGTAGCCGGGAACGACCCCGTGTCCGAGACGGACGCGCCCCTGGTCGACCGGGCGTAGCTCGAGGATCGCCTCCAGCAGCGTCGTCTTCCCGCATCCGTTCGGGCCGACGAGGCCGACCTTCTCGCCGCGCTCGAGGACGAGCTCCGCGTCCTCGAGCAGCAGCTTGTCGCCCGCCGAGAGGCGAATGCCTTCGGCCTCGAGCACGACGCGCCCCGTGCGCGCCGGCTTCAGGAAGTCGAATCCGAGCGTCCGGCGACCCTTCGTCAGCGCGTCGTGCTCGGCCCGCGCCTCGGCCCGTTCCTTCTCGAGCCGCCCGATCTGGGTCAGCTTCGCCTGCGCCTGCTTCGCCTTCGTCTTCTTGTACCGGAACCGGGACACGAAGCGCTCGAGGCGGGCGATGTCCTCGGAGACGCGCTCGGCGGCCTTCCCCGCGGCCGCGGCACGGGCCTCCTTCTCGCGGCGCCACGCGTGCCACGGCCCGGCGAAGAAATGGGCGCCGCCGGGAGAGAGCTCGAGCACGGAGGTCGTGACGGCCTCCAGGAACCAGCGGTCGTGGGCGACGAGGATCACCGCGGCGTCGAGCGACTCGAGCTCGCGCTCGAGCCACTCGAGGTTCTGCACGTCGAGGTGGTTCGTCGGCTCGTCGAGGAGCAGGAGGTCGGGAGCGGCGGCGAGCACGCGGGCCAGCGATGCGCGGGTCAGCTCTCCGCCGGAGAACGTGTCGAGCCGGCGGTCGAGGTCGGCGTCGGCGAAGCCGAGCCCCCGGACCGTGGCCGCCGCATGGTCGCGCCAGCCCCAGCCGCCGGCGTGCTCGAGCCGCGCCTGGGCCTCGGCGTAGCGGCGGAGCGTCTGCGCGTCGTGCGCACCCCGGGCCATCGCTTCCTCGAGTTGCCGCAGCTCCGCCTCTACCTCCAGCAGGTCGCGTGCACCGGAGAGCGCGTACTCGCGGAGCGTGAGGTCGCGCTCGCGGGGAGGTCGCTGGTCGTGCAACGCGAGCCTCGTCCCCTTGGCGAACGCGAGCTCGCCGCCCTGCAGGGAGGTCTCGCCCGCGATCGCGCGCAGGAGCGTCGTCTTCCCGGCGCCGTTCGGCCCCGCCAGCGAGAGACGGTCCTTGCGGCCGACCGAGAACGAGACGCCGTCGAACAACGGGTCGCCGGAGTGCTCCTTGCGGAGGTTCGATGCGATGAGGACCGCCATGGGCGGCGAGGCTAGCCGGATACCCGCACCGAGGGCGACGCGACCAGGCGTCGGGCCGCCTCCGCGATGTGCTCCGCGTCGATCCCCGCGGCGGCCAGCAGCTCCGCGGGCTTGCCCGAGCCGGGCATGTTCGCGACGGCGAGCTTGACGATTCGCGGGGGCTCCTCGGCACTTGCGAGCGCGCCCGCGACGGCGTCGCCGAGCCCGCCTTCGGGCCGGTGGTCCTCGACCGTCACGAGCCGCCCTCCGGTCGCCTCGGCCGCGGCGAGCAGAGTCTCCCGGTCGAGCGGCTTGATCGAGTAGAGGTCGATCACCCGCGCGGGGATGCCGTCCTCGGCGAGCACGTCCGCGGCCTTCAGCGCCTCGTGGACGGTGATTCCGGCCGCGACGAGCGCGACCTCGTCGTCGTCCGAGGAGCGGAGGACCCGGCTGCCGCCGATCTCGAACTCCTCGTCCGGCCCGTACAGGACCGGGGTAGCCGGCCGCAGGGTACGCAGGTACGCGATCCCGTCCACGTCGGCCATCTCCACGACGAGCTTCGCCGTCTGGTTCGCGTCGCAGGGATGCAGGACGACGCTCGAGTGGAGCGCGCGGAACATGGCGATGTCCTCGAGGCCCATCTGCGAGGGCCCGTCCTCGCCGATGGAGACCCCCGCGTGCGAGCCGGACAGAGCCAGCCGCGCGCGGCTGACCGAGGCCATGCGGACGAAGTCGTACGCGCGGGTGAGGAACGCGGCGAAGGTGGACGCGAACGGCCGCCAGCCGACCGCCTGCAGCCCGACCGCGGCGGCGATCATCTGCTGCTCGGCGATGTACATCTCGAAGAAGCGGTCGGGATGGGCCTTCGCGAAGACCTCCGAGAACGTCGAGTTCGAGACCTCGCCGTCGAGCGCGACCACGTTGCCACGCGCCGTGCCCAGCGCCGCGAGCGCGTCGCCGTAGGCCTTGCGCGTGGCCACCTCGCTCCCGACCTCGTACCGGGGCAGCTCGAGGGTCCCGTCCGGGAAGCGGTGCGGCTCGACGGGCTCGGGCTTCGCCACCTCGATGCGGAGGGAGCGATCGCCGCCGAGCTCCGCGATCGCGGCGTCCGCGTCGTCGAGCGCCTTGCCGTGGTAGCCGTTCACGTCCTCGACGGCGGCGACTCCCTTGCCCTTCAGCGTCCTCGCGATCACGAGCGTCGGCCGGCCTCTCGTCGCGAGCGCCTCGGCGTAGGCGCGGTCGATCGCCTCGACGTCATGGCCGTCTACGACCACTGCGTGCCAGCCGAAGGCCCGCACGCGCTCGGCGTAGGCATCGAGGTTCCAGCCGAGCATCGTCTCGCCCCGCTGGCCGAGCCGGTTCACGTCCAGGATCGCGGTCAGGTGGTCGAGCTCGTAGTGCGCGGCGTGCTCGAAGGCCTCCCACATGGAGCCCTCGGCGGTCTCGCTGTCGCCGCACAGCACCCAGATCCGGTTCGGCACGCGGTCGAGGTACTTGCCCGCGAGCGCCATCCCGACGCCGACCGGCAGGCCCTGCCCGAGCGACCCCGTCGCCACGTCCACCCACGGGAGCACGGGCGTCGGGTGCCCCTCGAGCGGGCTCCCGAGCTTGCGGTACGAGAGGAGCTCTTCCTCCGCGACCGCGCCCGCAGCACGGAGGATCGCGTACACGAGCGTAGACGCGTGGCCCTTCGAGAAGACGAGCCGGTCGTTCGCGGGGCTCTTCGGGTCGTCGACGTCGTAGCGGAGGTAGCCGTCGACGAGGACGGCCATGAGGTCGGCGGCAGACATGGCCGAGGTCGGGTGGCCCGAGCCAGCAGTCGAGCTCATGCGCACCGAGTCGACGCGGAACTGCTGCCCCAGCTCGCGCCTGCGCTCCGCGTCGGTCATCGCGGCCATTCTACGGGGGCTCGATCGCGGCGACGCCGGCGCGGTAACGTACCGGGATGCCCAGGAGCCGGCTCCACGAGCTCTCCGAGCGCGGTGTGTCCGTCTGGATCGACTCGCTCTCCCGCGAGATGCTGGAGACCGGCGAGCTCGCGCGACTGATGGAGGTCGACGCGGTCGTCGGGGTCACCTCGAACCCCACGATCTTCGAGAAGGCCCTCTCCACGGGCGACTGGTACGACGAGCAGCTCCGCGACGCGCTGACGCGTCACGACGACACGAAGGAGGTCTTCCTCGAGCTCGCGGTGGAGGACATACAGCGGGCATGCGACCTCATGCGGCCGGTGTTCGACGCGACCGGTGGGGTCGACGGCCGGGTGTCGCTCGAGGTCGATCCCGATCTCGCGTACGCGCGGGACGCCACGTACGAGGAGGCGATCCGCCTGCACGAGCTCGTCGAGCGTCCGAACCTCTTCGTGAAGATCCCCGGCACGCTCCCCGGCCTCGGCGCGATCGAGGACTGCATCGCGGCCGGCCGCTCGATCAACGTCACGCTCATCTTCTCGCTCCAGCGCCACGCCGAGGTCATCGAGGCGTACCTCCTCGGCCTCGAGCGGCTGGTCGCGGCTGGCGGCGACCCCTCGCGGGTCGCGTCGGTCGCGAGCTTCTTCGTCTCGCGCGTGGACACGGAGGCCGATCGCCGGCTCGAGGAGGTCCGCCGGCACGACCTCGCAGGGAGGCTCGCCGTCGCGAACGCGAAGCTCGCCTACGCACAGTGGCGCGAGACGTTCGCGGGCGAGCGCTGGGAGCGCCTCGCCGCGGTGGGAGCCCGAACGCAGCGCTGCCTCTGGGCCTCGACCTCGACGAAGAACCCGGCCTACAGCGACGTCCTCTACGTCGATGATCTGATCGGGCCGGAGACGGTGAACACGATGCCGTTCGAGACGGTCGCCGCCTTCCAGGACCACGGCATCGTCGCCGACACGCTTGCGGACGGGCTCGACGACGCCCGGGCGCTGCTCGCAGAGCTCGCGGAGGCCGGCGTCGACTACGACGACGTCGTCGAGACCCTGGAACGCGAAGGAGTCGGCAAGTTCGCCGACTCCTTTCACGAGCTGCTCGCTGGCATCGACGCCAAGCGCGCAGCGCTCGTCGCGTAGCCTGAGTCGCTCCCCTAGTAGTCCTCTTACCTATGTAAATAACATATAGTGCGCTCGTGCACGGTCGCCGACGAGCTCGAGCACGGATCCGCCACCGTTCGGAAGGGGGCTGGAACGTCCGCGCCAGGGTCGAGCGCTTCGGCGAGCCTGCGCTCCTGCTGCTCCTGTCCGGCCGGCCGACGCACGGCTACGAGCTGCTCGAGCGCCTCCCGGGGCTGCTCGGCGACGAGCGCGTCGACGTCGGGAACGTCTATCGCGCGCTTCGCGCGCTCGAGGAGGAGGGGCTCGTCGTCTCCGAGTGGCGCGCCGACCTCCCCGGGCCTACGAAGCGCACGTACACCCTCACGGACGAGGGCCGGGACGCTCTCGCCGCGTGGCTCGCCGCGATCGGCAGGCTCCGAGACGAGCTGACCATGTTCCTCGATCACGCGAAAGGAGGTGACCATGTGCGGACGCCACGCCCATCGCCTGTGGAGCAGGCGAGCTCCGAGCCGTGACGAGCTTCTCCGCGCCCTCGAAGAGCGTCAGAAGGATCTCGAGCAGGAGATCGCCGACATCCACGACCTCATCCGCCGGCTGCGCGACGAGGCCCCCCAAGGCTCGCCGGAGCCTCAGCCCTCGATCTGAAGCGCGGCGAGCAGCTCGTCGTGGAAGAGGCCGTTCGAGGTGACGGCGCTGCCGCCGTCGATCCGCCGCGCGCCCGAGGCGTCGGAGAAGCGGCCGCCGGCCTCCTCGACGATCACCTGCACCGCGGCGAGGTCCCACTCGGCCACGCCCTCGGCGTCGACCGCGCCGTCCACGGCGCCCTCCGCCACGAGCATGTGCGCCCAGAAGTCGCCGAACCCGCGCGCGTGCCAGGCCCGATGCGCGATCTCCGGGAGAGGGGCGTCCAGGGCGAAGGAGAGCACCGCGTCCTCGATGCGCCCCACCTGCGAGACGTGGATCGTCTCGCCGTCCGCGAACGCGCCGCCCCGGCGCTCGGCCCACCAGCGCCGCCCGAGCGCGGGAGCGGAGACGACCCCGGCGCGGACGACTCCGTCCTCCTCCAGCGCGACCAGGGTCGCCCACACGGGGATCGCGCGCGTGAAGTTCCGCGTTGCGTCGATCGGATCGATCAGCCAGCGGCGCCCGCCGGAGCCAACGGCGCCGTGCTCTTCTCCGAGAATCGCGTCCCCGGGCCGCTCGCGCGCGAGGATGCGCCGGAGCTCTGCCTCGACCGCGCGATCGGCTTCCGTGACCGGCGTCAGGTCGGGCTTCGTCTCGACCGGGAGCTCTGCCCGGAAGGCGGGAAGGGAGATGGCATCGGCGGCGTCGGCGAGGCGGAGGGCGAGCTCGAGGTCGGGGCTCACGACCTCGACCCTACCCGGCCGCTCCGGTACGCGACCGCGAAGCGGCTTGGCCGCTTCCCGGCTTGCGCAGAGAACGCACGCGGCCGCGAAGCGGACGCCTTCAGGGATTCTCGCGCGGCTGGGATCGGCTCCTGCCGATCCCAGCCTTGCGCAGAGTTCAGTCCAGCTGCAGGTACAGCAGCGCGACCAGGAAGGTCCCGAGGAAGAGGAGCCAGAAGAGCGCGAACAGCGCCCAGCCGAAGCGGAGGTTCCTGCGGGCGAGGTCGTTCTCGGTCATGCGAGCAGCGGGTCGAGGGCGGCGGCGACGAAGAGCAGCGCCAGGTAGGCGAGCGAGTAGTGGAAGAGCGCCTGCGCTCTCGCCCGCGAGAGGTCGCGGCGCAGGAGCACGGCGAGCACGAGCAGGATCGTCCCCAGCAGTGCAGCCGCGGCCGTATACACCGGTCCGAGCCAGAGGCCGCAGAAGAGCGTGAAGAGAACGAGGCCGAGCGAGTAGAGGAGGATCTGGCGCGCGGTCTCGCGGTCTCCGCGGACGACCGGCAGCATCGGGATCCCCGCCCGCGCGTACGAGCGCTTGATCATCAGCGCGAGCGCCCAGAAGTGCGGCGGTGTCCACAGGAAGACGATCAGGAAGAGCCAGAGCGCCGGCAGCGCGAGGCTCCCGGTGGCGGCGGCGTAGCCGACGAGCGGCGGAACGGCGCCGGCCGCTCCGCCGATGACGATGTTCTGTGGCGTCGAGCGCTTGAGCCACCGCGTGTACACGCCGACGTAGAACGCGTTCCCGACGAGCGCCAGCAGGGCCGTAAGCAGGTTCACCCGCGAGGCGAGGAGCGCGAACGAGAGCGCGGAGAGGAAGACGCCGAACTCGAGCGCCTGCTCGGGAGAGATGCGGCCTGCCGCGACGGGGCGCGACGCGGTTCGCCGCCCCATCACGCGGTCGATGTCGCGGTCGAGGACGTGGTTGAGGGCCGAGGCGCCGCCGCAGGCGAGCGCGAGGCCGAGCATCGTCACCACGAGGAGGTCGAGCGGCGGGACGCCCTGGGCGCCGACGAACATGCCTGCCGCTCCCGTGAGCAGGAGGAGCGCCATGATGCGCGGCTTCGTCAGCGTGAGATAGTCGCGGGCGGACGCGAGGCGAGGCGGTGCCCCTCGCAGGGCGCCGGCCGCGACGGCGAGCGACGCGCCCAGCGCGACCGCGGCGGCGCCGACGTGGAGCGCCACGGCCCACGCCGCGTCCCCGCTCCAGGCAACGACGCCTCCGAGCGCGATCGCGAGCAGCAGGAACGCGAGCGCCACGACCGCACGTGGGTACAGCTGCGGGTACGCCCACCGGGCGAGGATCGCGTTGGCGGCGAGGAAGGGCAGCGCGACGCCGGCCATCCCCCAGTGCGTCGCACCGAGCTCGAGCACCGCGCTGGCGACGACGAGCGCCGTCGTCGCCGCGCCCGCGACCGTCGACGCCCGCAGCAGCAGGCCCGGCGCCACTCGGGCCTCAGAGCGCACGGGCTCCCTCCTTCTCACGCAGCCTCCGCCGCAGATCGTAGAGCGGCCGTGCGCTCGTGACGTACGGCACCTCGTCGAAGTTGTGCGGAGGCGGAGGCGAGGTCGTGTACCACTCGAGCGTGTCCGCGTGCCACGGGTCGTTGCCGACGCGCGGCCCCTTCCGCGACTTGAGCACGTTCCAGACGAAGAGGAGGAAGGCCACGGCCATGATCCAGGAGCCGACGGTCGAGGTCAGGTTCCAGGTCTCCCAGTCCTCGCGCGAGTACGTGTAGATCCGCCGCGGCATCCCGTCGAGCCCGAGGAAGTGCTGCGGCATGAACGTGACGTTGAAGCCGATGAACAGGATCCAGAACTGCCACTTGCCGAGCCGCTCGTCGAGCTTCCGCCCGAACATCTTCGGCCACCAGTAGAAGAGCCCGGCGAAGATCGCGAACACCACTCCGCCGAGCAGCGTGTAGTGGAAGTGCGCGACGACGAAGTACGTGTCGTGCACCTGCCAGTCGATCGGGAACGCCGCGAGGTAGATGCCCGTCAGGCCGCCGATCACGAACAGCGACAGGAACCCGATCGCGTACAGCATCGGCGTGTCGAAGGCGAGGTTGCCGCGCCAGAGCGTCGCCAGCCAGTTGAAGATCTTCATCCCCGTCGGGACGGCGATGATCATCGACGCGATCATGAAGTACGTCTGCAGCGAGTACGGGAGCCCCACCGTGAACATGTGGTGCGCCCAGACGAGCATCGAGAAGAAGCCGATCGCGACCGTCGAGAAGGCGATCGCCTTGTAGCCGAACACCGGCTTGCGGGCGAACACCGGGAGGACCTCGGAGATGATCCCGAACGCGGGCAGGACGATGACGTACACCTCCGGGTGCCCGAAGAACCAGAACGCGTGCTGGTAGAGGAGGGCCGAGCCCCCGTCCTGCGGGTTGAAGAAGTCCGTCTGCACGTCCCACGGACCGATCTCCAGGCCGCGGTCGAGGAGGATCATCGTGATTCCGGCCGAGAGCACCGGGAGCACCGCCATCAGGAGCCACGCGAACACGTAGATCGACCACACGAAGAGCGGCATGCGCGTCCACGTCATCCCGGGCGTGCGCAGGTTGTGGATCGTCACGAGGAAGTTGATCGCGCCGGCGATCGAGGACGCGGTCAGGATGTGCAGCGAGAGGATCCACAGGTCCTGTCCGTTCCCCGGAGTCTGCTCCGAGAGCGGCGGATAGGACGTCCAGCCCGCCTGCGCGGCCCCGCCGCTGGCGAAGAACGACCCCATCAGGACGAGGCCGCCGAAGAGGAAGAGCCAGTAGGAGAGCGCGTTCAGACGCGGGAAGGCGACGTCGCGGGCGCCGATCATGAGCGGGACGAGGAAGTTCCCGAAGCCGGCGAGGATGGGGACGCCGACGAGGAAGACCATGGATGTCCCGTGGATCGTGACGAGCTCGTTGTAGCGCTCGGGGCTCAGGACATCCGCGTTCGCCTGGGCGAGCTGGAGCCTGATCGCGAGGCCCATGAGGCCGGCGAGGACGAGGAAGACGACGGAGGTCCCGATGTAGAGGATCCCGATCCGCTTGTGGTCGGTCGTGACGAGCCAGCTCGCGATGCGGCCGTCGTGCCAGGTGGGAGTGGCCTCGGCTCTACTGGCCACCGGGCGGGCTCTCCCTCAGGTAGGCGGTCAGGGCGTCGATCTGCTCGGCGGTCCAGCCGGAGCCGACCGCGGGCATCGTTCCCCGGCGCGTGACGCGGCCGTTGCGGACGATCGTCTCGACGGCCTGGGGATCGGCCAGGAGGGCCGAGCCGGCAAGCGCCTTCGCGATCCCGCCCTCTCCCGCGAGGCCGTGGCACTTCGCGCAGACGCCGGCCCAGAGCTCTCCGCCGAGGTCGGTCGAGCCCGCCGGCTGCCCGGCACGGCGCTCCTCGACCCAGGCCGCGAAGTCGGGCGCCGGCAGCACCTCGACCGCACCCAGCATGCGCGCGTGCTCGAGGCCGCAGAGCTCGGCACACTGTCCCCTGTACAGGCCGGGGTTCTCGGCCTCGAACCAGGTGTCGTTCACCACTCCGGGGATCGTGTCGATCTTGCCGCCGAGGGCCGGGATCCACCACGAGTGGATCACGTCGCTCTCCGGGGCCGTGACCTCGAGGTGCACGGGCACGCCCGCGGGCGCGCGCATGGTGTCGATCGAGATCGCGCCGTTCGGATACTCGAACTGCCAGTAGAACTGGCGCCCGATCACGCGGATCTCGATGCCGTCGTCACCGGCCGGCCCCGCGGCGGGAGCGTCGGTGATGTCCGGGAGCTCGACGAAGACGAAGGCGGCGACGAGGAAGAGGACGACGACGGGAAAGGCCGTCCACGCGAGCTCGAGGTTCGTCGCGCCGTGGATCTGCGCCCCGTCCTCGAAGCGCTGCCGGCGCTGTCGCCGGTAGCGGACGATGAAGGCGATGAGGAGGCCCTCGACCAGGAGGAAGATGGCGACGACGAAGATCGAGACGAAGAGGTAGCTCGACTTGATCCCCTCGGCGTTCGGCGACTCCGGGCTGACCGGCGTGACCTGGCCGAGCGCAGCCGGTGCGGCCATCGCGGCGAGGAGGGCGAAGCCGGTCAGGGCGGGAAGGGCGCGCACCGGGTGCCATTCTATGAGCGTGCCCGACGGGGTGTCTGCGAGAACGCGAGTGCGGCTGCCAACGGACGTCACGAGGCCCTTCGAGGTCTACGTCAACGGCGTCCTGCAAGAGGAGGGCCGCGACTACGAGGTCGAGGGCCGCACGCTCGTCTTCGACCGCGAGCTCAAGACCGAGGGCAAGCTCGGCTTCTGGCGCTGGCTCTCGATCTTCATCGGGATCGCGGGCACGTACCGCCAGAACGACTCGGTGGATGTCGCCTACCGCCGCGGCGGGAAGCCGGTCGTCGCCGCGAAGCTCCCCCTCGAGCCGCTCTGAGAGACTCGGCGCGGCCGACCCGCAGAAGCACTCGCTCGCGCGGTTGACATATCGCCCATGGGACTCGACACTCCTGGCACATGCGCGGGTCGCGTCTTCGCTCGGTCACCATCGGACTGTTGCTGGTCCTGCTCCTGGCAGCTGGGTTGGTGACTGGCTCTGCATTGGGAGACCCTGCGGCCGGCGCAGTCAGTGCTTCGACGTCTACCGATACTTCAGCGTCGACCGACGCTTCGACTACTTCGGCGTCCACGCCCACATCGACTCAGGCGACGACAGATGCCGCTGTCGCCACGGGATCAGAGGGCAGTACGGGGCTGTACGTCGCCCTACTCGTGGGATTGCTCTTCTTCATCGGGG
>Ga0233416_10000461_pt1 | contig 12508 bp, 6 predicted proteins | sample Sediment_Towuti__2_FD_188638 | JGI IMG/M metagenome (GOLD analysis project Ga0233416, IMG submission 188638) | Sediment microbial communities from Lake Towuti, South Sulawesi, Indonesia - Sediment_Towuti_2014_0_MG | ecosystem: Environmental > Aquatic > Freshwater > Lake > Sediment | place... | reverse complement strand
GGACGGCGGAGGGGGCTGGTACCCTGCGGCGCTGGAGGCCCACCCCACCCCCGGGCCTCCGTTCCCCGCCGACGGTGAAGAGGGGCTCGTAGGCATGGCGAAGACCCTGGTGGTCGTCGAGTCGCCGGCGAAGGCGAAGACGATCGAGAGGTACCTCGGGCAGGACTACGCGGTCCGCGCCTCCTACGGGCACATCCGCGACCTGCCGAAGAGCGACCTCGGCGTGGCCGTCGAGGACGACTTCGAGGTCACCTACGACGTCCCCGCCGACTCGAAGAAGCACGTCGCCGAGCTCAAGCGGACCCTCAAGCAGACCGGGGACCTGGTGCTCGCGACGGACTACGACCGCGAGGGCGAGGCGATCGCCTTCCACGTGGCCACGCTCCTCGGCGTGGACCCGGCGACCGCCAAGCGGGTCACCTTCACCGAGATCACGCGCGACGCGATCCTCGAGGCCTTCGCCCACCCGCGGGGGATCGACCGCCAGCTCTTCGACGCCCAGGAGGCCCGTCGCGTCCTGGACCGGCTCGTGGGCTACAAGATCAGCCCGATCCTGTGGCGTCGGGTCCGGCCGGGGCTGTCGGCGGGGCGCGTCCAGTCGGTCGCCGTCCGCCTCATCGTCGAGCGTGAGCGCGAGATCCGGGACTTCAACCCCGTCGAGTACTGGAGCGTCGACGTCCGTCTCACGCCCGAGGGTGAGCCGCAGCCGTTCCTCGCGCGCCTCACGCTGGTGCCCGAGGGCAAGCTCGCCGCCTCGCCCGATAGGAAGGGGATCCTGCTCGCCGCCGAGCCCGACGCCCACGCCCACGTCGAACGCCTGCGCCGGGCCGCCTACCGCGTCACGAACGTCGAGCGCAAGGAGCGCAAGCGCTCGCCGGCTCCGCCGTTCACGACCTCGACGCTCCAGCAGGAGGCCGCGCGGAAGCTGGGGTTCGGCGCGCGCAAGACGATGTCGATCGCCCAGCGCCTGTATGAGGGGATCACGCTGCCCGGCGAGGGGAGCGTCGGCCTCATCACCTACATGCGGACCGACTCGGTGAACCTCGCCGACAGCGCCCTGCGCGAGATCCACGAAGTGGTCCGTACCGAGTTCGGCGCCGAGTACGCGATCGCCGAGCCGCGCCGGTACAAGACCCGCTCGCGCAACGCGCAAGAGGCGCACGAGGCGATCCGTCCGACCTCGGCGCTGCGCTCGCCGTCGCGCGTGGCCGGCGCGCTCGACCGGGATCAGCTACGCCTGTACACGATGATCTGGCAGCGCACGCTCGCCAGCCAGATGGCCGAGGCGCGCTTCAACCAGGTCGGCGTCGACATCGAGGCCGTGGACGCCGACGCGACGTACGGCCTGCGGGCCACGGGGCAGACCATGATCTTCGACGGGTTCATCCGCGCGTACACGGAGGGGCGGGACGAAGACTCGGACGAGGACGCCGAGGCGCGCCTCCCCGAGCTCTCGGCCGAGCAGGCGCTGCGGATGCTCGACATCCTGCCCGAGCAGCACTTCACGCAGCCGCCACCGCGCTACACGGAGGCCTCGCTCGTCAAGACGCTCGAGGAGCTCGGCATCGGACGTCCGTCGACGTACGCGTCGATCATCTCGACGATCCAGGATCGCGGGTACGTACGCCTGCAGGACAAGCGCTTCTTCCCCGAGGACGTCGGCGAGGTCGTCACCGACAAGCTGGTCGAGCACTTCGCCGACATCGTCAACGTGAACTTCACGGCTCGGATGGAGGAGGAGCTCGACGACATCGCCGAGGGCACCGCCGCGCGGACCCGTGTGCTGACCGAGTTCTGGGTCCCGTTCAAAGAGGACCTGCAGCTCGCGGAGGAGAAGTTCGAGCGCTACGTCGAGGAGCTCGACGAGGAGTGCCCGAAGTGCATCGAGGAGGGCCGCGTGCCGCCCGGTCGTCTGCAGATCCGGCTCGGGCGTTACGGGCGGTTCATCGGCTGCACGCGCTACGCGGCCGAGGACGGCGGGTGCAGGTACATCCGCAACTTGAACGGCGAGGAGCGTCCCGAGCCCGAGATGCTCGACGAGACCTGTCCCGAGTGCGGGCGGCAGCTGCAGCGCCGGGTCGGCCGGTTCGGCCCGTTCGTCGGGTGCTCGGGCTACCCGGACTGCAAGTACATCAAGAAGGAGCCGCTCGTCCGTACCGGCGTCCCGTGTCCCCAGTGCGGCGTGGGCGAGCTCGTCGAGAAGCGCACGCGCTTCGGCATCATGTATGGGTGTGACCGGTACCCGGAGTGCGACGGTGCGGTGAACAACCCGCCGATCAAGGACACCCCCTGTCCCGAGTGCGGCGGGCTGCTCCTTCGACGCCCGAAGTCGATCCGCTGCTGGTCGTGCGGGGCCGAGATGGACGACGACCTGAACGTGACGAAGGCCGGGGATCCCGAGGCCGAAGCCGAGGCCCGCGCGGCCCGGGCCGCGGCGAGGGCGGCCCGTGCGAAGGCGAAGAAGAACTCGACCGCGGCGAAGACGGGGAAGAAGACCGCGAAGAAGAAGACCGCGGCGAAGCGCACCACCGCTCGGGCGACGACCTCGACGATCGTCGACGCCGACGCCGGGCCAGCGTCCGCGGAGGGATAGGTGGCGACCTTCGCCGACGAGGTCGCCGCGCTCCGAGGGACCAAGCCGGCGACCTTCAAGGATCTCCTCACCCACCCGGCCTTCTCGAAGCTCCTCGCGGCCCAGACCATCAGCTCGCTCGGCGACTGGGTCGGGTTCGTCGCGGTCGCGGCGCTCGTGAAGCGTCTCGGTGGGGACGTGGGTGCCTACGCCGTGGCCGGCGTGATGGTCGCTCGCATGCTCCCGGCGATCCTGTTCGGCCCCATCGCGGGCGCGCTCGTCGACCGCGTCGACCGGAAGAAGATCATGATCATCGCCGACGTCTCGCGCGGCGCGCTCTACGCGACGATGCCGTTCCTCGGCAAGCTCTGGGCGATCTTCCTGCTCTCGTTCGTCATCGAGTCGCTCTCGCTCCTGTGGAGCCCGGCGCGCGACGCGAGCCTTCCGAACCTCGTGCCGCGCCGGCAGCTCGCGAACGCGAACTCGCTCGGGCTCGTCACCACGTACGCGACGCTGCCGCTCGGCGGATTGATCTTCGCGTTCCTCGCGGGCGGGTCGAAGGTCGTCCCGTACTTCGACACCAACCCCGAGGCGCTCGCGCTGTGGCTCGACGGCGCCACGTTCGTGTTCTCCGCGTACATGGTGAGCCGCATCAGGTTCCCGCCCCCGGCGGCGCACAAGATCCAGAAGCTCGACGTCTCGAGGGTCGGCAAGGACATCGCGGAGGGGGTCCGGTTCCTGCGGGAGGACTCGCTCGCATCGGCGATGACGTTCGGCATCGTCATCGCGTTCAGCGCCGTCGGTGCGGTCCTCGCGCTCGGACCGATCTTCGCGACGGACACGCTCGGCGCCGATCAGTCGGGGTGGGGGGTCCTCGTCACCTCGTTCGGCATCGGGATGGGTATCGGGCTCGCGGTCTCGAACAAGGCGACCGAGCTCATCGAGCGCGAGCACGTCTTCGTCTGGTCCCTCATGGCGGCCTCGGCGACGCTGTTCGTCCTCGCCGCGATGCCGACGATCCAGCTCGCTGCGATCGTGACCGTGGTCCTCGGCGTGTTCACCGGATCGGCGTGGGTGAGCGGGTACGTGCTGCTGCAGGAGAACGTGGAGGACGAGTACCGGGGCCGGACGTTCGGCGCGCTCACCGTGCTCTCGCGCTTCGCGCTCTTCCTCTCGCTCGTCGTCTACCCGCTCCTCGCGGGTATCGTTGGCAGCCATGAGGTCACGATCGGGGGCCAGCCCTTCGACCTGTCCGGGACGCGCGCGGCGTTCTGGGTCGCGGGCACGATGGTCATCGTCGCGACGCTCGTCACGTACCGGGGCCTCTCCCGGTTCCGCGTCAGCAAGCCGCAACCCCTCGCACTCGTGCCGAAGCTGAAGCGACCGCCGGCAGCAGGGCTGTTCATCGCCTTCGAGGGCGTCGAGGGCTCCGGCAAGGGCACCCAGATCCGGCTCGCGAAGGAGTACCTCGAGTCGCAGGGGATCGACGTGCTCGTCACGCGCGAGCCCGGCGGCACGGTGCTCGGCGAGAAGCTCCGCGAGATGCTGCTCGACCACGAGACGGGCCACGTCGAGTCGCGGACCGAGGCCCTGCTGTTCGCGGCCGCCCGCTCGCAGCACGTGTCCTCGGTGATCCGCCCGGCCCTCGCCGAGGGCAAGGTCGTGATCTGCGACCGTTACATCGACTCCTCGGTCGCCTACCAGGGGTGGGCGCGGGGCCTCGGCGAGCAGGACGTGCTCACGCTCAACGTCTGGGCGACGCAGGGCCTGTTCCCGGACCTCGTCATCCTGCTGCACCTCGAGCCGGAGGCGGGTCTGCTGCGCTCGCTCGAGGAGCCCGACCGGATCGAGATGGAGAGCGGCGAGTTCCACGCGAAGGTCGCCGACGCGTACCTCAAGATCGCCGAGGAGCATCCGGAGCGCTTCGTCGTGGTCGACGCCGACGACACTCCGGAGAAGGTGCACGAGCAGGTGCTGGAGGCGCTCCGACGCGTGATGCGCGAGCGCCAGGAGGAGCCCCGCCACGGCAGCGACTAGCGGGCCGGCCGTGCTCGACACGGTGCCCGGGCAGGACCGGGCGATGGCGTACCTGCGCCAGGCCGCCTCGCGCGCCCACCACGCCTACCTGCTCGCCGGCCCCGAGGGCGGCGGCAAGAGCCTTGCCGCTCGGGCCTTCGCGGCCGCGCTGCTGTGTCACGAGGGCGGGTGCGGCACGTGCCGGGATTGCCGGCTGGCTCTGCACGACAAGCACCCGAACGAGTTCCTCGTCGAGCCCGAGGGCCGCGACATCCACGTCGAGACCGTGAAGCAGGAGATCTGGCACCCCGCGTTCATGACCGCGCCCGAGCCAGGACGCAAGGTCTTCGTCGTGCGCGAGGCCGACCGCCTGAACCCGGCCGCCGCCGACGCGCTCCTGAAGGTGCTCGAGGAGCCGCCGGCCGACGCCGTGTTCCTGTTGCTCTCGGCGCGCCCGCACGAGCTGCCCGAGACCGTGCTCTCGCGCTGCCACGTCGTGACGTTCGCGCCGCTCTCGGAGGGCTTCGTCGTCTCCGCGCTCACCGACGAGGGCGCCGACCCGGAGCGGGCGGCGCTCGCCGCGCGGCTGGCCGGCGGGAACCTCGGGCGGGCGCGACGGCTCGCCATGCAGGAGGATGGGCTCGCGTTCCGGGACGTCGCGCGGCAGGCGCTCGAGCGCGCGACCGCCGGACCCGCGGGTGCGCTCGAAGCCGCCGACCTCGTGCTCGCGGCCGCCGAGCGGTACCGCAAGGACCTGACGGGCGCGCTGAAGGACGAGCTCGCGCCCTTCCTCGACGAGCGAGGTCGGCCCGAGGACGCGTACCGCGGCGCGATCCGCCGCCTCGAGGAGCGCCACAAGCGCCGCGTGAAACGCGCGGAGCGCGACTACATCGACTGGGTGCTGCTCGCCGTGTCCTCGCTGCTGCGCGACCGGGTGGTCGTCGCGGTCGGGGGCGAGGACGACCTGCTCATGAACCCGGACCTCCGCCCAACCGTGGGCGGCGTCCGGGAGCCGGCCGCGGCGCTAGCTGCCGTCGAGGAGGCGCGCGCGGCCCTGGCCGAGGAGCTCAACCTGAACGCCCGGCTCGTGCTCGAGCAGGCGTTCCTACGCGCAGCGTCAGGGGCGTCCGTGGGCTAGGCTACGGTGGCCAAACACCACGACTGAAGGAGGGATCGGATGAACCTCGGCGAGGTCCTGTGGGCGATGCTCGCCTTCTTCTTCTGGTTCATGATCATCTGGATGTTCATCGGCGTGTTCGCCGATATCTTCCGCCGCAACGACCTCACGGGCTGGGCGAAGGCGGGCTGGCTGCTCCTCATCTTCGTCCTCCCGTTCATCGGCATCCTGATCTACATGATCGCGCGGCCGAAGATGACCGAGCAGGACAAGCAGATGATCGCGGAGCAGCGGGAGATGCAGCGGCGCATGTCCGGCGTCTCCTCGGCCGACGAGATCGCGAAGGCGGCGAAGCTCCTCGACGAGGGCAAGATCACGCAGCAGGAGTTCGACCGGATGAAGGCTCAGGCGCTCGGGTAGTCGCAGCGCCGCAGCGAGTGAAGGAGACCGCGGGCGAACGCCCGCGGCCTCCGTCGTGTCCGGAGACGGATCCCACCATCACTCGCGCGGGAGTGGTGCCAGCACTACTGTCATCGTGGCCGGTCGGGTGGCAGAGTCTGACGTGGAGGTGGATGCCCGTATGGCCGTCAGGGTGCTCATCGTGGACGATCAGGCGCCGTTCCGGATGGCGGCGCGGATGGTCGTGGAGGCGACCGACGGCTTCGAGGTCGCCGGCGAGGCCGAGACCGGCGAGGACTCGGTCGAGCGAGCGCGCGAGCTGAAGCCCGACCTCGTTCTCATGGACGTGAACCTGCCCGGCATCAACGGGCTCGACGCCACCCGCCAGATCCTCGCCGAGGGCGCTGGCGCCGTGGTCGTGCTGCTGCTCTCCACGTACGAGGAGGAGGAGTACGCGCCTCGCGCGGCCGAGTGCGGTGCCGCCGCGTACATCCCGAAGGCGGTGTTCGGTCCCGACCGTCTCGAGGAGGCTTGGGCCGTCGCCTCGGGCGACGCCGGCTCAGCCTCGGCCGACGCCGACCCCGCCTCGAGCTAGGCGCGCGACGGCACCACGCCACGCACCGTGGTGCCCTCGCCGGGAGCGCTACGGACCTCGAGGGAGCCTCCGATCGCGTCGAGCCTGTCCGCCATGCCCTGGAGCCCCGTCCCCGATCCCGTCGAGGCAGGGTCGAACCCGACGCCGTCGTCCCGCACCTCGAACGCGAGATCGCGGCCGTCGTCCGAGAGCTCGATGCCGACGTGCGAGGCGTTGGCGTACTTGGCGACGTTCTGGAGCGCCTCCAGGCAGCAGAAGTAGACGGCCGCCTCGATCTCCTGGGGGTACCGACCGATCCCGTCGGGCGAGAGCTCCACGCGCATGGGGGCCTTGCGGGTCTGGGCCTCCAGCGCGGCCGTGAGTCCCTTGTCGGCGAGCAGCGGCGGGTAGATGCCGCGGGCGAGGTCGCGGAGGTCCTCGAGCGCGTCGTTGGTCTCGGCCTGGAGCTGGCCGAGCATCTCCCGGGCCTTCGCCGGGTCGCGCTCCGCGAGCTGCTCGGTCAGGCGGAGCTTCACGGCGAGCGCGACGAGCTGCTGCTGCGCGCCGTCGTGGATGTTGCGCTCGAGCCGGCGGCGCTCGGCATCCTGCGCGGCGACCAGACGTCGGCGCGAGGCGCGGAGCTCCTCGATGAGCCGCACGTTGCGGAGCACGAGGCCGGCCTGCGAGGAGAGATCGCGGATCAGCCGCTCCTTGCTCGGGTTCATCGGGTCGTTCGCGGGCATGTGGACGGTGATCGCGCCGAGGGCCTCGCCCTGGTGCCGGACCTGGAAGGTGCCGGGGTCCGCCTCGGCGAGCGCCGCCATCGGCCGGGCCTCGCCGGCCGGCGCGTCCGAGGGCCATCGCGCGGCGGGGGTCATCTCACGGCCCACGAGGAGCCACACGTCCACGCGCTCGGCGCCGGTGCCCGCCCCGACGATCCCGGCCATGCGAGGCAGGACGTCGTCGGTGGAGTACGCCTCGGCCATCCGGTCCGAGAAGTCGGAGAGGACCTCGTACGGCGTGGCGCGGCCCCCGTACACGACGCGGTCCGCGATCCGGCGAGCCCGCCGCCGGAGCGGGCCGACCAGTAGGCCGAGCGTGAAGGCCACCGCGAAGAGCCCGCGCTCCCAGCCGCTCAGCCCGATCCCGACCACGGCGGTCGGCACGAGGAGCAGCACGACGAGCCCGACCGCGGTGAGCGCGACGACCACGATCGCGGCGACGACCGTCTTCTTCACGACGATGTCGAGGTCCCAGAGCCGGTAGCGCAGCACGGCGACGCCGATCGCCACCGGGACCCCGATCCCGACGAACAGGAGGAAGAGGAAGAACCCGATCTCGTTCAGGAGTCGGGTCTCGTTCGGTCCCATGCCGAGCCCCGAGAGCAGCGCGAGGAGCAGCATCGCGCCGCCGAGCTCGGCCACGTAGAGCAGCCACCGGATCTGCTGCCGCTCCTCCCCTCTGGAACGCCGGAACCGGGCGACGAGGGCGACGATCGAGGCGATCGCCATCGCGACCAGACCGAGCCCCCCGACCCACAGCGCCGCGTGGGCGACGGGCTCGAGCGTCGGCACGGCAGTGGGGTTCTGGACGATCACGCCCTGGGTGACATCCAGGATCCCCGGGTTCAGGACCGCACCGGCTGCGACCGCCACGCCGCACGCGACGGTGACGGGGGGCAGGAAGCGCCACCGTCGTGACGGGACCCGGCCGTTGGGGAACAGCGTGAGGATGATCGGGATCGGCGTGACGGTGACGACGCCCACCCAGCCCGAGATCCACGCGGCCGCGACGCGGAAGGGGAGCCCGCCGGGAACGGTGAGGTAGGCGTACTTCGCGTACTCGGTGGCGAGCCCGCTCGCGAGGAACCCCAGCGGAACGATCATCATCAGCCAGCCGATCGGGTTCGAGGGGTTCCGGGACGCGACGAGCGCACCGACGGTGTCGTACCCGAGCACCATCAGGACGGCGATCGTCAGGAAGAGAGGGTCCTCGGCGATGCTGCCGTTGCGGGCTGAGAGGGCGAGCGTGCTCATCACGAGCAGCACGATCGCCACGGTCCACAGCACCCACGGCAACCGGGCGCGACGCTGCTCGCTCACGGAGCCTTCTCCTCTCCCACCGGCGCCAAGCCGATCACGGTTGTCCCCTCGCCGAGCGTGGAGGTCACCTCGAGCGAGCCGCCGATGGCATCGAGCCGGTCCGCCATGCCCTGCAGGCCGGTCCCGTAGCCGGTCGTGCCGGGATCGAAGCCTCGACCGTCGTCGGTGACGGCGAAGCGCAGGTGGCCGTCTGTGCGCGCGAGCGCGACGGTCGCTGACGTCGCCTGGGCGTACTTCGCGATGTTGTTGAGCGCCTCGAGCACGCAGAAGTAGACGGCGGACTCGACGTCCTCCGGGAGACGCCCGACGCCGCCGGCCTCCACGATCGTGGGCACGGCGGCTTTGCGGGCCTGGGCCTCGAGCGCGACCGCGAGGCCCTGGTCGGCGAGGAGCGGCGGGTAGATCCCCCGGGCGAGGTCGCGGAGGTCCTCGAGCGCGTCGTTCGCCGCGCCCTGGACGGTGTCGAGGAGCTCTCCGGCCTTCGCGGGTTCGCGCTCCACCAGCGAGCGCGCGAGCCTGAGCTGCACCGAGAGCGCGACGAGCTGCTGCTGGGCCCCGTCGTGGAGGTTGCGCTCGATCTTCCGGCGCTCCTCGTCCTGCGCTGCGACCAGGCGCTGACGCGATGCGCGGAGCTCCTCGATGAGGCGGACGTTGCGGAGCACCAATCCGGCCTGCGACGCAAGGTCCCTGGCGAGGCGCTCCTTCTGTGGGGTCATCGGATCGCCGGGAGGCATCTGAACGACGATCGCGCCGAGGAGGTCGCCCTCGTCGACGACCTCGAAGGTGTGCTCGTCCGGGAAGGTCGGCAGGCTCCCGTCGTCGAGGGGTCGTTCTGCCGGCATCGGCTGCTCGGGCCAGAGCGCCTCGGGTCGAAGCGCGCCCGCGACCACGATCCACACGCCCGCTCGCTCGGCGCCGATCGCGCTGGCGAGCACGTTGATCATCCTGGGGAGCACGTCGTCGGCCGCGTACGAGTCACCGACGCGGTGGGTGAACGACGCGAGCACGTCGTATGGCGTCGCCCGTTGCCCGTACACCAACCGATCCGCGAGTCGGCGAGCTCGATCGCGGAAGGGCTGGAAGCTGATCGCGACACCCACGGCAGCGAGGAGGTTCGCCGTCCGGCTCTCGACGAGCGCGTCCGCGAGCACGACGATGGCGATGTAGACCGCCGTGATGGCGACGGCCAGGATCGCCACGAGCACCGTCCGCCGGACCACGCGATCGAGCTCGTACAGGCGGTACTTGAGGATCGCCACGACGCAGGCCAGAGGGATCCCGAGGCCGAGCGCCGCGACCAGGGTGAGCCCCAGCAGCTGGTTCACGGTCTCGAGCCATGAGCCTTCCCACCGGACATCGGACTCGACGATCGTCCCGGTCACGATCGTCCCCACGAGAGCGGTGGCGGCGATCGCGCCGACGAATGCGAGCCAGCGGATCTGCTGTCGCTCCTCCTCGCCAGAGCCTCGGTATCGCACGATGAGGGCGATCAGCGACGCGAGCGCGCACCCGAGGAGCAGGAAGCCGGTCACCGCGAGGATCGGGCCCAACACGCCCTCCAGCGCGGCGATGGCGAGCGGGTTCGTCACCGACACGCCCCCCTCGTGAGCGTGTATCGGCAGGAGGGTGAATCCCGCGATCAGGACGAGGAAGGCGATCCCGTAGACCCAACCGACCGGTCGCCACCGGGGCGAGGGGAGATCGCCGGTGGGGAACAGGAGGAACACCGCCGGGAACAGCCCGAGTCCGACGAACAAGGGGACCTCGGCGAGCACGGTGAGCGCGAAGCCGCCGAACGTGAGCTCCCGCGACACAGCGACCTCGCCGTAGGCGCTCCCGAGGAACGAGAGCGTGAGCGAGGTCACGATCCCCAGCAGGATCCACCCGATCGGGTTCCCCGTGCGCGATGCGATCAACGCTCCCATCGATGCCAGGCCGGCGATGCCGACGAGAACCACGACCGAGAGCGCGGGCTGGTCGCCGAGGGTGCCGTTCTCCGTCGCCGCGCTCGAGACGACGAACCCGGCGATCGTGAGGATCACCGACAGAACCGCGACCGGCCACGCCAGTCGTCGAAGCGCTGAGAGCGCGGCAGAGCTCACCGCTGTCCCTCCAGCGAGCGCACCGGCACGGTGCCGCTCACCGTCGTTCCGATCCCGGGCGTGCTGTCGACGGTCAGTGAGCCGCCGATCGCATCCAGTCGGTCTGCCATCCCTTGCAGGCCGGTCCCGTAGCCGGTCGCACGCGGGTCGAATCCCTGACCGTCATCGGTCGCCGTGAACGTGAGGTGCCCGTTGGCCTGGGCGAGCCGGACGGTGGCGCTCGTCGCCTGCGCGTACTTCGCGACGTTGTTCAGCGCCTCGAGCACGCAGAAGTAGACGGTCGCCTCGACGTCCTGTGGGTACCGGCCGATCCTGTCGGGCTCCACCGTCACGGGGATCGCCGCCTTGCGGGCCTGTGCTTCGAGGGCCGCCGCGAGGCCCTGGTCCGCGAGCAACGGCGGGTAGATCCCGCGGGCGAGATCGCGCAGGTCGTCGAGCGCCGTCGCCGTCTCCTCCTGGAGCCGCGCGAGCAGTTCGCGAGCCTTCGTCGGGTCGCGCTCGACGAGCTTCTCCGCGAGCCGCTGCTGCACCTGGAGCGCAACGAGTTGCTGCTGCGCGCCGTCGTGGATGTTCCGCTCGAGCCGACGTCGCTCCTCGTCCTGCGCGGCGACGAGCCGTTGACGCGAAGCGCGGAGCTCCTCGATGAGCTTCACGTTGCGGAGCACGAGCCCCGCCTGCGCCGCGAGGTCGACGATGAGCTTCTGCTTGGCCGGGTTCATCGGGTCGCTCACCGGCATCGAGACCGCGAGCGCGCCGAGCTCCTCGCCGCGGTCGACGACCTGCACGACGTGCTCGTCCGAGGATCCGGTGGCGTCCTGCGGCCACCGTGCCTCTTCGCGGAGCTCCGGACCCACCCTGAGCAGGACCCGCGCCGAGCTCGCTCCGGTGCCGTTCGCCAGGAGCTGTGCCATCCGCGGCAGGACGTCCTCGGTCGCGTAGGTCTCGCCGACGCGCTCGCCGAACGCCGTCAGAACCTCGTATGGCGTGGCGCGCCGACCGAACGCCAGCCGGCCGGCGATCCGCCGAGCGAGCCGCAGCATCGGCACGAACAGCAGGCCGAAGGCGACCCCGACGAGGATTGCGACCCACTTCGGCGTGCCGACCCACAGGGCGAACTGCCCGACGGTGAGCAGGATCGCGACGCCGACCCCGGCCATCAGCAGCGTGAGCACGAGGGCGATGACGGCCTTCTTGATGACCACGTCGAGGTTCCACAGACCGTGCCGGAAGATCGCGACGAGGTAGGCGATCGGGATCCCGAGGAACGCGCTCAACAGCGAGATCGACCACAGGATCGTGAAGACCGGGGTGGTGCCGTTCTCGTCGGACCCGAGCAGCCCACCGAGGAAGCCGAAGGCGATCGTGATCACCAGGCTGGTGCCGGCGACGGCCGCGACGAACGCGAGGAGCCGCATCTGCTGGCGTTCCTCGCCCGTGGACCTCCGGAAGCGGACGACGACGGCGACCGCGGTGGAGATCACGGCGCCCAGAGCGACGATCGTCCCCAGGGCGATCAGCGTTCCGGCGGCCGAGAACCCGTCGATCCCGAGAGGATTCGCGTACACGATCCCGTCGTCGCGCCAGTTGTTGTAGGGACCGGGTCGGAGCAGGAACCCCACGAACGCC
>Ga0233416_10000460_pt1 | contig 12526 bp, 13 predicted proteins | sample Sediment_Towuti__2_FD_188638 | JGI IMG/M metagenome (GOLD analysis project Ga0233416, IMG submission 188638) | Sediment microbial communities from Lake Towuti, South Sulawesi, Indonesia - Sediment_Towuti_2014_0_MG | ecosystem: Environmental > Aquatic > Freshwater > Lake > Sediment | place... | reverse complement strand
CTTGTACATTCGAGAATATATTTTCCTCTACATCGCGCGATTCGGATTACAGAAGTTGCCGGACCTGCAGTACCGGGCGGCCAAAATTGTCGGACATGCCCCCACGTTGGCAGGGAAGATGTGATGAGCGGATTGGCTACCAGGCTGACAGGTCGCAAGCTAACAGGTGCTAACCCGATGTCAGCCTGAATCCTGTCAGCTTGTCAGCATGCGAGAGACGAGCATCGAGTAGCGAACAATGAGTAGCTTGGTTCAAATAGAAGGCCGCGCTCCATTGGCCGAGGCTGACCAGAAGAAATCCAAGGTCATGCTCTTGTTCCCGCCCGAGTGGGTGCCGACCGCGCCCTATCTTGCCCTGCCTTCCTTGACCGCCGTGCTCCGCCAGGCGGGGCATACGGTCATCCAGCGCGACATCAACATCGAGATGTACGACCACTTCTTCAGCCTCGAATTTCTGATCTGGGTGAAGGCCCGGCTGGGGATGCAGCTCAAGCCGCTTCAAGATAAAGAGAAGGCGGGGAGGCTGACGGAGCGGGATGCGGACCAGAAGGCGGTGGTGGAGCAGGCGTACTCCGTAGATGTTTTCGATCTGGCCGCACGGGTCGAGGACGCCAAGGAGATCGTGCGGGGCGAGCGTTTCTACGATGCCGAGAGGCTGGAATGGGCCCTGAACACCTTCCGCGAGGTCATGCAATACATCTCCGCCGCTTACTATCCCGCCTCGCTGGTCTTCTATCCGATGGAAAGCAACCTGGGGTACCGTCCCGGCGTGTCAAAGGAGGTTTTTGCGTGCCTCGATGACGAGCAGGTGAACGTCTACCGTGACGTCTGCACCCAGCTCGTGCTGCCGGTTGTGAGCAAGGAGCAGCCGGATGTGGTGGGCGTCTCCATCGGCACGCAGATGCAACTGCTCGCGGGCCTCACGATCTGCAAGATGATCAAACAGACGTTCCCGCACATCAAGGTGGTGGTGGGCGGGAATGTCATCACGCGACTGCAGGAAGAGTTGCCGCGTCATGACCGTTTCTTCACCGAGGTGTTCGATGCGGCGATCCTCTACGAGGGCGAGCATGCGCTGCTCTGGTACCTCGAGGCGGTGAACGGCCAGCGGGCCGTGGAGTCGGTCCCGAATCTCATGTACCGCGATGAAGCCGGCGTGAAGCAGAGCCAGGACGTGTATACCGAGAAGACGACGGCGCTGCCGCTGCCCGATTTCGACGGATTCCCGCTGGACCGGTATTTTGTGCCGGAGCGGATCATTCCCTATCTCGCCACGCGCGGCTGCTACTGGGGCCGTTGTACCTTCTGCGACCACGGGCAGGGATATTTCGATCAATACCGCGGCAAGACGGCGCAGCAGGTCGTCGGAGAAGTGAAGGCGCTGCGGGATAAATACCACTGCCGCCACTTCTTGTTTAGCGACGAATCCTACCCGCCGGCTCTGTTCAAGAAAGTGTCGCAGCTCCTGGTCGATCAACAGGTCGGCATCAAGTGGACGACCCTGATTCGCTTCGAGGAAACACTACAAGATGAGGCGATCTGGGATCTGGCGGCCAAGTCCGGCTGCAGTACCCTCTATTACGGCATGGAGTCGGCGAACGAGCGGGTGCTGAATCTCATGGACAAGCACGCGAGGCCCAGTGTGATCCGGAATAATCTTTATCAGGCGGCGAAGGCTGGCATCTGGAATCACGTGATGGCTTTTTACGGGTTCCCCGGTGAGACCCGAAAGGAAGCCATGGAAACGCGGCAGTTTCTGCTCGACAACCAGCCGGTCATCCACTCGACGGAGCTGTTCTATTTCGTGGCCTATCGGCACACGCCGATGGTGCGCCATCCGGAGAAGTTCGGCATTACGATCCACAAGCAGGAGGAGTACGACCTGCCGCTGGACTACTATTACACCCTGAACGAGCCAGGCGGGATCTCCTGTCTGGAGGCGATGCAGCTCTGCGAGGAGTTTTATCGCAACGACTTTCAGCCCTGGGCGGTGCGGGTGAACGCCCGCGAGCATGTCTTCCTCTATATCTCGAAGTTCGGCACGAACAGGTTGCCTCAGATCTACGCCCAACAGCCGGTTTCCGTCGGATCTTCGGAAGGAGTGTCCGGCCTGGTGACCTGGCCGGTGGCGATGAACGCCGGGGAGGACGGCAAAGAAGGCATGAGCCGGGTAGTGAGCCACGGAATGGCATGAGGAGCCGATAGCCGATGGTCAGAAAAAAAACACTGAGCGTCGAAATCCTTCTATCAGCTATATGCCATCAGCCATCTGCTTTCTGAGCGGCCAGCCATTCGTTGACAACCCGGCACGCCGCCTCTATCCTGCTGGTCATCTCTTCGGCCTGTTTGAACGTCCGCGAGTATGTCTTCGGGTTGTTGGTCAGGTTCGCGCAACGGGCCGGATGCCAGGCGCAGAGCAGTTCTCGGCGCTTGGCGGCGAGTTGTTCACGCGTCACCGGGAGTGTCAGTTCCAGGGTCTTCAGGGCCTGATCGAGATCGTCTTGATGTTCTGTGGCCACGAGTCAGTCTGACAAGGCTGCGGCGTGCCTGTCAAACCGTGCCGACGCTGTTTTCATCCGTCTTCGGGGTTCGTATCTCGTGAAGCGTGACGCGCGCGAAACGAAAGTGGAGTTGAGGCGAAAGTTTTATGTTTTGAGTTCGAGGAGGATGCTTCCACATTATTCTGAATCAGGAATCTGCCACTGTTGCCTTGGATGACGAGATACGATCGACGAGATACGCTTCACGTCACGTGGGGTGAGCATGCCTGACCAGCGATCGCTGAAGTTCTACCAGGCCGATGTCTTCACGAGTGAACCGTTCGGCGGCAACCCTGTGGCCGTCATTCCGGATGCGCAGGGGCTGAGTGATGATCAACTGCAGCAAATCGCCCGCGAGATGAATCTCTCCGAAACCGTGTTCGTGTTTCCGCCGACCGATCCGGCCGCTGTGGCACGCCTGCGGATTTTTACGCCAACCCAGGAGATTCCCTTCGCCGGCCATCCGGTCGTGGGGGCCTTTTTCATTCTGGCAGAGTTGGGCATCGTTCCCGCGAAAGAGGCGGTCACGCGGGTCATGCAGGAGTGCAATATCGGGCTCTTTCCCGTCGAGCTGCAAGGGGACGAAGGGCAGGTTGATCAGGTTCTGATGACACAACCGCGGCCGGAGTTCCTGGGACCCGTCGAGGAGACGGACGACCTATACAAAGTTGCCATGGCGTTGGGATTGTCGAAGCACGTGATCGCCGATGCAAAGTGGCCTCTGGAGGTCGTCTCGACCGGATTTCCGGTGCTCATCGTTCCCGTGCGGACTCTGACGGCGGTCCGGTCCATCGTGCCGGATCCGTCCGCGATTATCGAGCTCTCCCGCGGGTTTGGAGTGAACGGCGTCATGGTGTTCACGACCGTGACGGTCGAACCGTCCGCGACTGTCCATGCCAGGATGTTCGCGCCTGCCATCGGAATTCCCGAAGACCCCGCCACCGGGAGCGCGGGCGGAGCGCTGGGGGCCTATCTCGTCCAGAACGGCGTGGTCGAGGTCGCTCCGACGACCGAGATCATCATCGAACAGGGCTATGAGATCGAGCGGCCCTCGCGCATTTTGGTGCAGGTTGAGTCGGATGACGACGTGATCCAATCGGTGAAGGTCGGCGGGCAGTGTGTGATGGTGGCGGAGGGAACGCTGAGGTTTTGAAGCGGCGGGGTCTGTTTATGAGTAAAGGAGAGGCCGGCATGGTTGTCCTCCTGCTCGCGGAACGCGGCACACAAGATCCATCGTATTTGTAAGTCGAGGGTGGTGCTCGTTCAACGCGCGCAATCGAGGATCAACCATGCCGTCCGCTGTTGCCTTCGATCGTACCCGCCGATTCAAAACTTTGTGTGTGAGGGAAGGCTGAAGAGATGAAGGCGGTGTTGTTTCGTGAGCATGGCGGGCCGGACAAGCTCTCGTACGAAGAGATCCCAACGCCGCAGATCGGGGCGCAGGAGGTCCTGGTCCGCGTCAAGGCCTGCGCGTTGAACCATCTGGACATCTGGATCCGGCAGGGGAATCCGGCCTATCCCATGCCCATGCCTCATGTGTCCGGATCAGACATTGCCGGTCTGGTGGAAGCGGTTGGCACTCAAGCGGAAGGTCTCACGGCGGGGCAGCGGGTCTTTGTATCGCCCGGCGTCAGTTGCTGGCATTGCGAGTTCTGCCTTGCCGGGCGGGATAATTTTTGCCGCACCTATTCGCTCATCGGCGCCATGATGCACGGCGGGTACGCGGAGTACGTGAAAGTTCCCTACCGCAACGTGCTGGCGATGCCCGAGAACCTGACGTTTGAACAGGCGGCAGCCTTCCCGCTGGTCTCGGTGACGGCCTCCCACATGCTGTTTGCGCTGGCCGGCCTTCAACATGGGGAGACTGTGCTGATCATGGGCGCGGGAAGCGGAGTGGGAAGCATGGCTGTGCAGATGGCCAAGCTGGCCGGGGCGAGGGTCATCACGACCGTCGGCGCCGACGATAAAATTCCGAAGGCAGTGACGTTGGGCGCCGACGCGGTCATCAACCATAACAGGGAAAAAGTCGCGGAGCGCGTCAGGCTGTTGACCGAAGGGCGGGGCGTCGATGTGGTCATTGAACATATCGGCCCCGAAGTCTGGGACAGTTGTCTCGCGTCGCTCGCAAAAGGTGGCCGGTTGATCACCTGCGGGGCAACCACCGGTGCCGAGGTCAAGCTGGACTTGCGCCAGGTATTCTCGCGCCAGTACACGATCAAGGGTTCCTACATGGGGACGCGCGCCGAACTCGTGAAGACGGCCGTACTCATGGGCCAGAGGCGGCTGAGTTCCGTGATCGACCGGACCTATCCGCTTCAAGAGGCGCGGGCCGCCCAGGAGCAGCTTCTGAGCCGGAAATTCTTTGGCAAGATCGTTCTCACGGTGTAAAGGGGGGTGGAACGCCACCCGTATCGCTCCTTTGCTCCCGGAGTGCGCACACGGGGTTGTGTTTATCCCGTCGCCAAGAGCTATGAGACGGCTCCGGGTCGAACAAGTTCTGTTTGGTGCTCGGTCCACGGGCGCAGGAGGATCGATACGGATGCCGTTCCTCAGAAGATCGGCATGTAGGACTGGGAAGCGCAGCGAGCGAGTATAACCAGGGATTTTTCGGTGTGATTCAATTTCGATGAAAGGAGTACGTCGTGTCCACAGTCGCCGGCATCATGACGAAACAGGTGAAGTCGGTTGGGCCCGGGACGTCGGTCCGAAGCGTGGCGAGAAAAATGAAAGACGAGCGGGTCGGAGCGCTATTTGTGAAGCGAGGCAAGACGTTCTCCGGTATCGTGACCGATACGGATTTGGTGCGTCGGGCGCTGGCTTCCAACAAGGATATCGGGAAACTGACGGCCAAGGACGTCATGACGGCTCCGGTCTGCACGATCGAAGGCTCGCGACCGGTGGGCGATGCGCAGGAGTTGATGGGGGATCTCGGTGTTCGCCATCTCGGAGTGACGCAGGGAGGAGAAATCGTGGGCGTGGTGTCGGTGCGGGATTTGCTGGTCTTTTATCAGCGATATTCGGAGCCGAAGATCGCGCAGGACTAGGAACACGTGAAGCGTCGTTCGTGAAGCGTGAAACGTAGGGCATCAGGCGCGCGGAAAATCTTGAAACGGCACCACTCCACCTTACCCCTTACGCCTAACGATTATTTTGACAGTTCTCTTACCAGGTGCCCCAGCTCGGGGAGGATGAGTTTTTCCATCGCGAGGCGGACGGCGTTTTCGGAGCCAGGAGTGGAGAAGAGCACCCGGCCCTTGAAAATCCCGGCGGTCGCCCGGCTCATAATGGCCGGTGAGCCGATCTCCTGATAGGTCAAGTAGCGGAAGACTTCGCCGAACCCATCCAGGCGTTTTTCCAACATCGCGTCAACGGCCTCGAAGGTCGAATCCCGTCGCGAAATACCTGTGCCTCCGTTGACGATGATCGCCTGCACCTTCTTGTTCGCCACGGCCGATTTGATCTTGGCTCTAATCTTCGCCGGTTCGTCTTTCACCAGATGATAGGCCACGACCGCATGGCCGGCCTCTTTCAGCATGTGCATGATGCGGGAGCCGCTGCGGTCGGTTTCTGGTGTGCGGGTATCGCTACACGTGATCACCACGCACCCGATGGAGCCGGGCGCGTGGGATGTGTGCTCGTGAACTGAGAGGCTGGTCATAAGAACAGGAGGTTGAGGTTAAGGATGAGGCTAAGTAAGAAGATTTCAGCTTCTCTTAACCTCAACCTCAGCCTCAACCTGCTTCTACTTCCACACCGCGTCGGGGTTTAGCCGGGCCACCGGCGTTCCTTTGGCGACGTGTTCGTCGAGGATCGTTGCGACATCCGCTTCGGTCACTTTCGAGTACCACGTGTTGTCGGGATACACGACGACGGTTGGGCCCTGCTCGCAGGGGCCTAGGCATCCGGTTGCGCTCACCAGGACTTCGCCGGGCGGCACGGCGCGTTGCATCAGCCCCATGTTGAACGCCATCAGCAGTTGCGCCGCGCCGGCTGATCCGCAAGACGGTTTGGGGTGGCCAGGCGGACGTGAGTTCGTGCAGACGAGAATGTGATATTTGGGTTTCGGCATGATCTCCTCAGTTAAGTAGTGTGAAAGTTAGAATGTTCAACTGGCCGTATTGAGTTACCTTGGTCGATACGACTGCCATTGTGCGATGCACTCGTCAGGGAACTTCCAGTGCTTGAGTCCCTTCAGCACCCAGTCGAGATAGTGATCCTTGGGTTTGAACTTGCCGATGGGGTTTGCCGCATAGGTGCTGACAAGCTCCTTCTCTCCGGATTCATTCATCACGTTGACCTGAAGGTGCCGGTAAGCCCCCTGCGGGACGTCCTGTTCGAACTCATCCATGATTTTGAGGTCTTCGTCGGTCAGCTCAAACACGCCGCCCCAGACTTTCTCGCCTGGCGACGGCACGATGCTGGCGAGGCCGCACCGCCATTGAGACGACCAGCGGCAGAACTTGATCGTATGATCCGCCAACGTGGCCAGGTAGAGAAATCGGTGTTCCGGGGCTCGTCGCGCAAGCTGGGCGGGGTTCAGGAGATCGCCGTACAAGAAAAATTTCATGCGTCGCGCTCATGGCCTGTCCATGGGATCTACCGATGTTGCTACTTGTAGCACACCGGCTTTTTGTCAGACAAGCGGCTTGTGCTGACACTCCACCGGCGCGTCCATTGACAATGACGAGGCGCCGTTCCTAAGATGCCGCCGGTGGCGTTGATGCCCCTGTCGAGTTGGCATCCCCGACTCCTGCCTCACCCGCAGCCGCATGTCTGACGTCAACCTCTCGCCCAACATGTTGCTCAACCGCATCGTCCATTATGCCGTGGTCGCCGTTCTGGTGTTCGGCGGACTCTACTATGTCTGGACCGAACTGCCGGCGGTGCACCAGCCCGCGGACCAGCGCACAGCCGAGGCCCTGGCCTTGGTGCAGTCGCAACGAGCATTGGGGTTTCCGACCATCTTGGAGGCGATGAATGACCATGTGCGATCCATGAAAGCACGCGGCCAAGGAGTTCGTCTCGGGGATTGGCGGGTGAAACATATCGAGGACGACATTTACGAAGTTCGCGTTCAGTTGCGTGATCAAGGCGTGCGCGGCCAGTGGTTCGAGCGGGAATTCATCTGGCACGCGCACCTGAATCTCAAGCGGGTCAATGCGGCGTCCCTGGCCGCGGACGGCCTGACACCCAAAGCTCCCGACGAGGATCAACGGACAGCGCCGCCTGCGGCAAAGGGGAGCGGTTAGGCAGCGACCTTCAGGGAGCAATCAGACCTGGCGGCAAGGCGACTTGCACGTCGTCGCCTTCGATCCTCACCGGACAACAGGGGACCTCGAAACTGGAGTTGCCCACTCGCTGTCCGGAGACGACGTCGAATTTCCATCCGTGCCAGGGGCATTCGACGACGGTTCCACACAACGTGCCTTCCCCCAAGGGACCTCCGGCATGAGGACAGGTATTGTCGATGGCGTAGAAGGTTCCGTCGACATTGAACAGCGCGATCCAGACTCCATGGATCTCCACGGTCCGTCCCGTGCCCGGTGGAATCTGCTGGACCTGTGCGACGCGGACAAATTCGCTCATGATCGACGGCCCCGGTCGCGCCGGAATCCGCCGAACCCGACAACAGTAGGGCGCTTGCTTGATTTCGGAGAAAGCTTATGGCATAGAAACATCAGTCTGAACTCCTGCCCCGCGGACGCGCTCCTCTGTGACCATGGAGGCTCGGTTGGGGATGAGGTTGTTGCATGGAAATGACCCTCCTGCTCAATTCGACCTACGAACCCCTGCGGGTCGTCCATTGGCAAAAAGCCATCGCCATGCTCTGGCAGGGCAAGGTGGAAGTCCTGGAAGTGTACGACCGGGAAATCCACGGTATTTCCATTTCGATCAAGCTCCCGGCGGTGATGCGGTTGCTCAAGCTGGTAAAGTTGAGAGACAGCCATCGCGCCGTCAAATTCTCCCGCATCAATATTTTCACCCGTGACGGGTACGTCTGCCAGTACTGTAGCCACAAGTTCCGAACGGAAGAACTGACCTTCGATCATGTCGTTCCGATCGCGATGGGCGGGAAGAAGACGTGGGAGAATATCGTTACGGCCTGCTGGCGGTGCAACAACCGGAAGAGCGGTCGCACACCGGAAGAGGCCGGTATGAGGCTAAGGAAGCGGCCCGTCAAACCCCGATGGAGCCCTGTCATTACGATCACGATCGGCATCCGCAATACACCGGAAAGCTGGCGCGACTATCTCTACTGGAACATGGAACTGGAGACCGATCCTTCCGAACCATAGTGTGAGCGACCCCGCACGCCTCTTTCTACGTCACAACCAGCCGTCTTTGTTCACGACATTGCTAGCCGCGATTCCCGCGACAGGTCGGATCTGTCGCGCCGGTCTGACGGGATCGGCTGTCTGTGTCCCACCCGTGTGCATGTTCCGACAGGCGTCCGAGGTGTCAGCGGACGGGATTATAGCGGGGGAGCCTAAAAAAGTGGAGGGGACAGTTTACGGTCGCGAATCCCGGCATGTATGATACGGCCCACGCTGGGATGGAACGACACGCGTGATCAGAGGAGCAGGGACGATGGATGCCAATCCAGGGTTTCCGGTGGTGCTGGATGTGAAGGGCTGGTCGGTGCTGGTGATCGGGGGGGATGAGGAAGCTGCGGACAAGACCCAGCGCCTGCTCGATTCCGGCGCGCGGGTGACCGTCATTGCGCCGACGTTGAACGAAGCGCTCCGAAAGCTGGTGGCGTCGGGGAAAGTGATCCATCGTGGACGGACGTTTCGCGACACAGACCTCGAACACGTCATTCTGGTCTTGAATACGATCCGGGGCGACCGTGAGTTCGCCAGGATGTTGCTGACGAACACGAGGGCCAAAGGCGTCCTTCTCTGGTCGGTGGACTATCCGGAGGGCTGCAGCGTCACGATGCCGGCGGTGGTGGCTTCGGGGCATGTGCGTGTGGGGGTCAGCACGAGCGGAGTGGCCCCGGCGCTCTCCGGGTTCATGAAGGAAGATCTGGAACGCATTTTGGACGATGAGTTCGCGGCCTTCGTCGATTGGTTGGAGGAACTGCGCGAGCAGGCCAAGGCCAATGAGCCGGACGCGGAGAAACGCCGGGCGCTGTTGCGCGAGGCTTTGGACGGGTTCCGGCTCCTAGGCAAAGTACAATATCCCAAAGTGTGGGTCGAGGAACGAGCTAAGACAGCGTCGAGCGTGAAGCGTGAAGCGTGAAGCGCAAGGAGCGAAGAGGAGGCGGGATGGTGTTGTTGGAGTTCAGCATGTCGCCGTTGGGCAAGGGCGAGAGCGTCGGGAAATATGTGGCCCGCTCCTTGGACATCATCGATAAGAGCGGAGTTCCATATCGCTTGAATCCGATGGGGACGGTGTTGGAAGGGGAATGGGACGAGGTGTTCGAAGTTGTCAGGCGCTGTTACGAGCGGATGAAACAAGACTGCAACCGCATTTCATGCACGATCAAGGTTGACTACCGGAAGGGGTATGAGGGACGGTTGCAGAGCAAGGTCGCGAGCGTCGAGAAGCGACTCAAGCGGGAGATCAGGCAGTAGCGCATTCTGGCGAGACGCGCGCGACGTGCGCGACAGGCCAGACGCGACGGGAACCTGCAATGGCGGAGTCGCGTTTGTCGTGGGCGGCGCCGCTAAGAAGCGTGGTACCGCCGCGGGATTCGCGCGCCGATGGCACAGAGGACTTCATAGGAGATGGTTCCCGTCCATTGTGCAATGTCGTGAGCCGTGATCTGTTCGTTTCCTTGACGACCGATGAGTACGACTTCGTCGCCGACGGAGGCTCCGGGAACATCGGTCACGTCCACCATCACCATATCCATACAGACTAGCCCGGCAATCGGAACCCGCCGGCCTCGCACCAAGACCCGACCTCGATTCGAAAGATGCCGGTTCAATCCGTCCGCATAGCCGATGGGGAGCACGGCGATTCGAGAGGGTCTGGTCGCCGTGAACGTGCCATTGTAGCTCACCCGGTGTCCCGGCTGAACCGTTCGGAGTTGCGCGATGCAGGTTCGGAGGGAAAGCACCGGCTTCAAATCCGGGACAGGAAGGGAATCCGGCAGCGTGTGGTACCCATAGAGCATGATACCCGGACGCACGAGCGAGAATTGGGCCTGTGGAAAACGGACGGCCCCGCCGCTGTTGGCTGCGTGGATCAACGGCACTCTGAACCCGCCCGCCCGCACTGTTTGGATGGCCGCATTGAATCGCGCAAGCTGCTGCTCGGTGCTGTCCGTGACCGGACCGTCGATATCTGCCAGGTGAGTCATCAGTCCTTCCAATTGCAGAGACCTCGGAAACAGGTTGGAAGCGATGATTTCTGCGAGTTCGTCCTGAGTGAGCCCCAACCGTCCCATGCCCGTTTCAATCTTGAGATGCGTGGGATAGGGGGTTGGAAGGGAGGCTGCCGCTTGTCCTAGGGCCGGCAGGACGGAAATGTCGCTGACCACCGGCGTCAGTTGGTGTGCGAAGAGGTCGCCGATCTGCTCCCGGAAGAGCGGGCCCAGGACGACGATCGGCGCGGCGATGCCCGCTTGTCGCAGTGCGATCCCCTCCTCGACGGAGACGACCGCGACGCGTGACACGCCGTGGCGCAGCAGCGTCTTCGCTATTTCGACGGCGCCGTGGCCATAGGCGTTCGCCTTGACGACGGCCATGACCCCGCAGCCGGGGGACAACAGCCGGCGAAACTGGAGGAGATTATGGGTGAGGGCGGTGAGATCGACAGCGGCGAAGGTTGGAGCAAAAGTCGAAGTGGTTGGCACGAGCGACAATCGGGTCTGGAAATCCGGTTCAGACTTCCATGATCTCCTGTTCCTTTTTCTTGATCACATCGTCGATCTTCTGTCCGTATTGGTCCGTGAGCTTCTGCGTCTCTTGCTCGGCCTTCCGCAGCTCGTCCTCGGTGAGCTTCGCATCTTTTTGGAGTTTCTTCAACTCTTCGTTCGCTTCCCGTCGGAAACCGCGAATCTGCACCTTCGTGTCCTCACCGTGTTTTCTGCAGATCTTGGTCAGTTCCTTTCGGCGTTCCTCGGTCAGAGGAGGCAGAGGCACGCGGATCATCTTGCCGTCGTTCGAGGGGTTGACCCCCAGTGCCGAGCTGGCGATGGCCTTTTCGATTTCTTTGATGAGCTTCGGCTCCCACGGCTGAACGGTGATCAGCCGAGCTTCGGGCGTGGCGACATTGGCGATCTGCTTCAACGGCGTCAGGGTGCCGTAGTAGTCGACCCGGATCCCGTCCAGCAGGGCGACCGAGGCGCGACCCGTTCGGAGGCCGGCCAAGTCCCGTTTCAAGTGCTCCACAGCCTGATCCATCTGATGGGTGAGTCGTTGTCGAGTTGGAGCTGCGTTGGACATGGCGACACTCCATGATCGGGATTAGCGTTGATCGGGTGTGACCAGGGTCCCGATCGGCTCGCCTAAAGCCACACGTTTGAAGTTGCCCTGTACCTTGAGGTTGAACACGACGAGGGGCATCTTGTTATCCATGCAGAGACTGATGGCCGTGGCATCCATCACCTTCAAATTCTGGTTCAAGATCGCCAAGAAGGGAATCTCGTCGAATTTCTTCGCCGCCGGATTCTTGATGGGGTCGTCGCTATAAATGCCGTCCACCTTGGTGCCCTTCATGATGACGTCGGCGCCGATCTCCATGGCGCGCAGCGCGGCCGCGGTATCGGTCGAAAAGTAAGGATTGCCGGTGCCACCGGCGAAAATCACCACGCGCTTCTTTTCCAGATGGCGAATGGCCCGCCGGCGGATGTAGCCTTCCGCGAGCTGTCGCATTTCGATGGCGGACTGCACGCGGGTCATGATGCCGGAGCGTTCCAACGCATTCTGCAGGGCGAGGGCGTTGAGCACCGTGGCCAGCATTCCCATATAGTCGGCGGAGGCGCGTTCCATGCCGGAGGCGCTGGCTGCGATGCCCCGAAAAATGTTCCCCCCACC
>Ga0233416_10000458_pt1 | contig 12540 bp, 10 predicted proteins | sample Sediment_Towuti__2_FD_188638 | JGI IMG/M metagenome (GOLD analysis project Ga0233416, IMG submission 188638) | Sediment microbial communities from Lake Towuti, South Sulawesi, Indonesia - Sediment_Towuti_2014_0_MG | ecosystem: Environmental > Aquatic > Freshwater > Lake > Sediment | place... | reverse complement strand
GCGTGTGTCGCCCGACCAGTCTGAGATCTCAGGAGAAGAGGGCTGCTCCAGCTGAGCAGGGACTTCTGTCGGGGAAGCGTGCGCCACCGAGTCCGCCAAAGGGGCAGAGAGCCAGCCGGCGGGAGTTCGCTCCATTTGCCGTTGGAATTGCGAAGGCGTGCCTGAAGGTTCTGGGGATGCTTGCGTAAGTAAGCCCGTTTCCGTGGAGACGACTGGGCGATCCCTATACTTGGCCAGTGATTCTCCCGGCAAGAGCACCTGCTCGACAGCGGATTCGGGCAGTCCAGGGGAACTAGGTGGGTAGCCACGAGGCTCAGAGGACCGTTGCGAGGCGTATTTTGAAGGAGGGAGTTCACGGCCGTGCCGGCGCCTGCCGCCGCGTCGGCCCCAGCGGCCTCGATCTCGGTCCCGGCCAAAACCGCGCCCTTCGCGCGATCCGCGACGATCGTACGGGGCCACAGAATGAGCGTTCGGTTCAGGAGGAACAGATCCGCGGTCATTGCGAGGCGATCGACCGATCGTCTCGCCGGGGAGGATTACGGGCGCGGCGGGCTCCGGTTCCGAGCCAGGCGGTGCAGGTGAATTGGAGGCAGAAACAGCGGGACCAGGAGAAGCGAATACCTCGCCACCCTGCTGCTCCATCTTCTCGACCTTACCCTCGACGGTGCTGACAATGTGGTCGTATTCTTCCAGATTCTCCAGGAAGTCACTGACGTAAAGAAAGGCGTCGCTGTCGAGACCGATGTCAACGAAGGCAGACTGCATGCCGGGAAGCACGCGTGTGACACGGCCCTTGTAGATACTTCCGACTAAAGCGAATTCCTTTTCGCGTTCAATATAGATTTCGCAAAGCTGACCATCTTCCAGGATGGCCACCCGCGTCTCGTGGGGGGCCGCGGAAATAACAAGCTCTTTCGACATGAAAACTCCTTGCCGACGCGGGGCATTCCCGCGCCAGTCATCGTGTGCAATGCCACGCGCTGCGGTCCGCACATGCGGACTTCACCATGGTTCCACAATGCGGGACCTACCCCAGCGTTGCAGGAACCAGGCCAAACTGATTTGGAGTGCTGCGCGTCGTGCATGACTGATTCTTTTTTTTCCTCTACCGCGGCCATGACCCGCTTCGCGAGAAGCAGCTGCCGCAACCGAAAACCCGGCCAGGCTAGTTGACGAATCTGCGAACGCGCACGTTCATCACCATGCCCAACGCCAGAAAGACGAACAGCGTGGCAGATCCCCCGTAGCTCAAAAGGGGCAAGGGGATCCCGGTAACAGGCATATAGCCGATCACCATGCCCACGTTCACGAGCAAATGAAACCCCAACACCGCTGCCACACCCATGACCAGAAACATCCCTGCGCGGTCGTTGGCCCGCTGAGCATTCTGGACCAAGCGAAGCAACAAAGCCATAAACAATAGCAGGGTCACCAGCACCCCGCCAAAACCAAGCTCCTCCGCCAGTGCGGCCATAATGAAATCCGAGTACCGCACCGGAACAAACCCGCCCTGGTTCTGACTCCCTCTGCCAATACCCTTTCCCCAGAATCCGCCGGAGCCCACGGCGATTTTGGATTGGAGAATCTGGTAACCAGAACCCCTGGGGTCCTCCTCAGGGCGAAGAAAGGTCTCGATCCTCTCCTTCTGGTAAGGCTTCAATCCATGCCAACCAAGCGGGAGCATTAAGGCTGCCAAAAGCAGAAGGGCAACAGCATGCTTCCATTGGATGCCGGCCAGGAAAGCACCGACCACCGCAACTGGAACAAGCACCAAGGCAGTACCCAAATCGGGCTGGAGCAGGATCAGGAAGAGCGGGACACCGGTCAGCACGGCTGCTTTGACCAGGTCTGGAAGCGAAAGCCGATCAGACCGCACTTCGCCGAAGAAGCGAGCCAGCATGATGATTATAATCAACTTCACCAACTCTGACACCTGCAAAATCGCCCCAAGGACAGGTAGCCAGCGCTTGGCACCGAACCGAGTTTGACCGAAGACGAGGACAGCCACTAATGCAGCAAGCGCGAGAAGATAAAGCCAGGGGGCCTGATCTAGAATCGTGTGATAGTCAATTCGCGAGACAACGAGCAGGACGACCAGGCCGACCATGATCCAAGTCATCTGACGCCAATGCATCCCAGCAAAAGGGCTGTTGCGCGTTGCCGAGTAAATCTGAAGCAGACTAATGCTGCAAAGAGCAAAGACAATGGCGAGCAGCCACCAATCGAAGTCGTGGCTTTTGGAAAGTTCTTTCATAGGCTCCTGAATCAGCGGTCGGGGTGCGCACGGCCGACGGCTGAGGGAATCACCGGCTGGCGGGAGTCCGCCTTGACCGCGGGTTTGGCCTGAGCCAAGACTGAGTCCGGATCCACCTCACTGCGCTTGAGGTCCACCGTAAGTTGCTGACCTCGCTGGCCTTTCTTCTCGTAATAACGCCTAATGACATCGCGAGCCACAGGAGCGGCGGCGGTCGAGCCGTGCTCTCCATGCTCGACCAAGACCGAAACTACGATCTCGGGATTGCGCCGAGGAGCATACCCCACAAACCAAGCGTTTTCGGTGAAGCGGCGTCCCCCTCCAATCCGCTTGCGCCCCTCATTGCTGATTAGCTGCGACGTACCCGTCTTTCCACAGAACTCAACACCTTCCAGACGGGAGGCAGCGGCAGTGCCGCCTTCGTTCACGACACCAAACATAGCCCGAGTGACAGTTTCGACCGTGTGCTCCGCTAGCGGAAACCGAAACTCCGGCACATTTTGCTTTGTTTTCAGGAGGTGGGGCTGCTTAAAAACCCCGCCGTTGGCAATCCCGCCGATGGTGAGGGCGAGCTGGAGGGGCGTGGTGGTTGTCGCCCCCTGACCAATAGCCACGGAAATCGTCTCACCCGGATACCAGGGTTGCTTGAAAACTCGCTTCTTCCATTCCTCGGAAGGAACCAGCCCAGCCTCTTCACTGGGCAAATCAATGCCCGTCCTGCGACCAAGCCCGAGCTGGTAGGCATAATAGGAGATGCGGTCAATTCCGAGTCGCTTGCCCGCCTCATAGAAGAAGACGTCGCAGGATTGCACGACTGCCTTGTGAAAGTCTACGAGGCCGTGACCACCTTTGTCGAAGGTATGGCACCTGAACTGACGTCCGTAGAAGTTGCCGTACCCGGGACAGAAGATGGTTAAGCTTTCGGGTACTGCCTTGGATTCCAGAATCGCGGTGGCCATGATGATTTTGAAGACCGAGCCGGGGGCGAGCTGCGCTTGAGCGGCGCGATTCAGAAGGGGGCGGTCCTCGTCTTCGTTGAGGCGCTTCCATTCCTCGCTGGGTATGCTGACCGCAAAGTCATTTGGGTCCGGCGCGGGGTGACTCACCATGGCGAGAATCTCACCAGAACGCGGGTCGAGGGCGACAACAGATCCTTTTCTTCCTGCCAGGGCCTGCTCCGCAACGACCTGCAAATCGTAGTCAATGGTGAGGTCGATCGGCTTGCCAGGAATTGCATCCGATTGCTCCAGACGACCAACTTCACGCCCTACGCTATTGACGATCGTCCGACGCATGCCATCGGTGCCCATGAGCCGATCGTTATATTGCCGTTCCAACCCAGTTTTTCCCACGATGTCGCCTGGACGAAGGCGCCCATTGCTCGCCTCCACTTGTTGGGCACTCACCTCCCCCACGTAACCACTTGCATGGGCCATAAAACCGTTCGGAAAGTAGCGACGCCGGTGAACCATGAGCATCTCAAGGACCGGCAAGTCATCGCGGTGAGACTCGATGAAGGCGATGTCCGCCGGGCTTGCCTCCGGCTTGATCATCAGGGGCTGAAACTTAGGGAGGCTCTGAGCAGCGTCCACCTCGCGCTGCAGGGTTTCCAAAGGGATGGATAAGCCCTCGGCGATGGCCGGCAGGTAGCGTTCCAAGTCTTCAGCGTTGTCGCGCAGAAGGAGGACGCCGAAAGAGGGATAGTTGTCCACCAGGACGCGGCCCTCGCGATCGAGCATTTTCCCGCGCGGGGCGATAATGGGGATGGTACGGATCCGGTTGCGTTCGGCCAGTTGCGTGTAGCGATCGGAGTCGACGACCTGAAGCTTCCAGAAGCCCAGCAGCAGGAAGCCCACAATGCCCACAATCAGGTAGGAGACAATTGCCAGGCGTGACTGCGGGAGCTTATGCTCACTCTCAAACCAATAGGACACCGAAACTCCGCGCGGCCAAAACGGCGGTCACCCGATGGTCCCGAGCAGAGAAGGGTTTCGCGCAAAAAACAAACCTTCCCCGGCAGGCTCAGTGAGGCCGGGAACAGCAGGTCCCGCAGGGGCAGGGGACGCTGCCCTCTCTGCGGAAGAGGTCGCGCTTCAGGGGCCCTCGCTTCGATCCCGAAGGCCACAAGTGCGGCCCAGACTACCACTTGCCTCAGTGTGGTGCAAGATGCCCGAAAGGACAGTCATCGCCAATCCGACACCTGCGCGGAGGCGCCAGCAAGAAGACCTAGGAGGCTAGGATTTGCGCAAGCGGTCGAGAAGGGCGAAAAGACCCACGGCCAGGACCGCATTGACCAACGCCGCAAGCAATTGGTTCAAGGCGAAAAGGGTCTCCGGCTGGGCCAAAAGAAGTCTCCGGGTGACGACAAGCACAATCAACTGCAAGTAGAAGAACAGCCCAGTCAGGAAGAATCGGCTGGCCGGGTGCTCGACGTCAATCCGCGACCCGATTGAGGAAGCGGCAAAGCCCACGAGTGTTTTGGAGATACCAAACAGGCCAATCGGCGCATGGCCCAAGCTATCCTGAAGCAGGCCGATGGCCATTCCCAGCAGCAAGCCCGTGGAAGGGTTGCGCCGACTCAGCCCGAAGTAGAGAGTAACCAAAAGCGGTAGGTCGAGCAGGTCAGCCCCGGGAAGCTTGCGCGGTAAGAAGGTCTGCAGGACCAGGGCCAGAGCAGCGGCACCAAAAATGGCTCCGCTATAGAACTTGTGAACTTCGATGGGGCGGTCAGCCTGGGTGCGAATTTCCATGTAGGGCTAGTGTCTCAACGAGGAACCGATGCGGGCTTCACCGCACTCCTGGGAGTAGCATCAGGTGCTGCATTCTGCGGGACGAGCTCCTGATAGGACAGCAAAACGAGCACTTCTTCCAACTGGTCCAGCCGCGCCGCGGGTCGCACGCGGATTTCCTGGAAGGGGTTTCCCGGCCGAACGGAAGCAACTGTGCCCACGGGAAGATCTTTCGGGAAAATACGGTCCTGGCCAGACGTCAGGACGCGTGCACCGACGGACACTTTCTCGTCATTGGTCACATACTTCATGAGGAGAAGGGGTTCACCCATACCACCCACGGGACTCTGTGTGCGCGTGTCGGCCAAGAGGGCACCGATGCCGGACTCCTTGTCGCTCAAGAGTAAGACCTGGGCGGCATCCGAGTAGACATCGATCAACTTTCCAACAACCCCATCCGGGGTGATCACAGCCATATTCCGACGCAGGCCATCATTCTCCCCACGGTTGATATAGACCGTCTTGCTGGCACCGGCGGCGGAAGCGCCAATCACCCGCGCGGCAATCATCGGCACGTCACGATGAGCCTCGCGAAAGCCCAAGAGGGCCGCAAGCCTGTCCGCTTCGGCGGCTCGGCCCTCGAGTTCGGAATTTCGCAACTTCAACCTGGCCAGCTCGTCGCGAAGGGCAGCGTTTTCCTGTGCCGAACTCCGCAATCCAAGATAGCTCCGCCAGCCGCTTTGCAGCTTACTGGTTGACCAGGAAACGGTTCGCTGAACGGGGGCAACCAAGGAAACAGACCAGAGACGAATGAGGCGAACCTGATCGCCACGCTTGATCTGAACGGCCAGTAGCAACACCTGGGCAAAAACGACAACAGCAAGGAGAGCAAGGGAACGATGTCGAGATGGAAGCGCCAACATAGAGATCCAAACAGGCTGATGCGATGCCAGCCCCGCAGCGGAAATCGGCTAGTCGATCGAAACCAGTCGCAAAAGGCGAAAATCGCTGAGCATCTTGCCCGTGCCAAGAACGACCGAGGCCAGGGGGTCGTCCGCAATGGAAACGGGCAGGCCAGTTTCCTCCCGAATCCGCTTGTCCAAATTCTTCAGCAGCGCTCCGCCGCCGGTCAGAACGATGCCACGGTCGCTAATGTCGGCGGAGAGCTCTGGAGGGGTACGTTCGAGGGCCACGCGAATGGCATTCAAGATGGTGGCGACACATTCGGACAGGGCTTCACGAATCTCGCTGTCGTCAATGGTGACCGTACGGGGTACGCCCTCAATCAGGTTCCGTCCTTTCACCTCCATCGTGAGCGGCTTTTCCAGCGGGTAAGCAGAACCAATCTCCATCTTGATCTGCTCCGCGGTCCGTTCGCCGACCAGCAGGTTATATTTCCGCTTCAGGTAGTGCATGACGGCTTCGTCCATTTCGTTACCGGCCACACGAACGGAGCGCGAATACACAATGCCACTCATGGAGATAACGGCGATATCCGTGGTGCCGCCGCCGATATCCACGACCATATTCCCTGACGGTTCCTCGATGGGAAGACCGGCACCAATGGCGGCGGCCATGGCCTGCTCGACAAGGTAAACCTCACTGGCACGGGCACGATAAGCCGAGTCCTGCACCGCCCGCTTCTCCACCGGCGTGATTTCACTGGGAACACCGATCACAATGCGTGGGTGTACCAGAACCCGCCGGTTATGGGCCTTTTGAATGAAATAGGTCAGCATCTTCTCAGTGACTTTGAAGTCGGCAATGACGCCGTCTTTCATGGGCTTAATGGCCACGACATTGCCTGGGGTGCGGCCGAGCATTTCCTTGGCCTCGCGGCCGACAGCTACCACTTCGCCGCTGGCGCGGTTGATGGCCACGATCGAAGGCTCATTGACGACGATGCCTTTGCCGCGGGAATAGACCAGGGTATTGGCGGTGCCTAGGTCGATGGCCAAGTCGGAAGAGAAAAGGCTGAAGACCGACCGGAAGTTGTATCCGTTCTTACTCATTTTCCCCCTCAGTTCGAGGCCGGCCATCAGGGCGCGCCGTTAGAACCCAACCGATGTCAGAACCCGTCCCGGAATGTACCACCCTTATGCTACCGATGGGATCGAGAAGCTAACTGGGCACTACAATCGGGACACGCTTGATTGCCGTCCCCCCCCGCCGGTTTTGTCCGGTAATGACAATTGTCTGGCTACCGCGCGCCAGCGGTTCGGTAAAGAACCGAAAGCTACCATCGGGCTGGATATTCGGAACCGGCTGACCGTTAATAATTAAAGCTGCTCCCGGCTCAGTCCGGCCAATCACTTCAGCCACGTTGCCATGGAGCTGGGTGCCAGTGATCTCAAGCAGCATCTCTGGCCCCCTGCCCTGAGCGACGAGTGTAAACTTGTAAGTGTTGCTCGGTTCACTGATCCGTTTGCCCTCGTCGGTGGCAGTAACGTTCCAGAAATATTCTCCGGCGTCAAGCCCCGGGATCTCAACGCTGGTGGATTTGGAGCGACGCTCCGCAACCACCTTGGTGAACATGGAATTGGTACTGACCTGGACATTGTAGCTCACTGCCCCGGGAACCGGCGTCCATTCGAAGCGGACAGGGGAGCGCTGGGGATCAGCCACAAAGACGGGCTGCAGGTTGACGGGCTGGGTAAGGTCGGGCGGGGCCAGAACGCTACTCTTGGTCAGGGGTCCCCCCGTGGGAAAGCTGGCTCGCTCGAAACGGCCCAAGTCTACGCGCTCTTCGCCGCGCAGGATTTCCGCCTGCCCGGCAGCGACAGTAATCTCGTGCTCGTTTCGGCTCGGGTCGCTGCGAACAGCGGCGCGGCTATTCTGGCGAAGCGAAGCAACGGCGTTCTCGAAGGAGACCTCAGCTTTGGAATCCGGAGAGGGCCACGCACCCGTAGCCAGGTCCACAGCTCCCGAGCTGATGTGCACCCCAACACGAGTGCGGTCGCGATTCACGGAGTTTTCCTCAACCGTCACCAGGGTGTCTGCCTTGACGGTATAGGTCGTGCCGTCGGCAAAGGTCAAGCGCGCTGCGCTATCCACACCAGTCTCAATCAGATCCCCTTTGTCCAGCGCCATACCCCGTTCGGCGACGACCCAATCTACAGAATTCACCTTCTTGACGCGAACGCGCCCGTCGAGGTTTACCAGGCGAGCTTGATTGCCGGTCAGTTGGCTCACCGGCGAACTTCCACCTGCCAAAGCCTGGGAAACACGCGTCAGCGTAGCGGCATACCAGTCCGGATAAATCAGGTAAAGAGTGACGATGACCAGACCGAAGGCCAGAACCAGATACAGGGCCACAGTCTTATAAGTGATCGTTGTCCAATACACCTCGACGCGGCGAACCCGGGGTTTACTGGAGACGAGGTTTCGGTCGTCACTCATGGCAGAACCCGCGCCGGCCGCTGATGGGAATCGCGCGAAAGTGTGCCTCAGGAGCGGGTCACATCCGGAAGCCTGAACCGCAGCAATTCCGCAATCTAGCACGCTCAGGTGGGTCTTTCAACCGGACTGGAAGAAATTGGCCAATCCGCCAATACCAGGATCGCTCCCGACTGGGAGATTCCATGCTGGGAGTGCCAGGCAAGCCGAGTAGACGTGAAGCGAATGGCTCCACTATAATTCATGGTCGAAATCACGAGCAAAGGACCAGAAAGCGAGTCGAAGAATGTTTGAGGGGATGCGGCGGAATAAGATGTGGGCTCGGGTTTTACTCGGGGTGGTCGTGGGCGTCATCGCAGTGAGCATGCTCTTGTATCTCGTCCCCGGGCAAGGGTCAACGGATACCATCGCTGGCGACGTGGTCGCTGAAGTGGGCGAGCAGCAGATCACAGTGGCCGAGCTGAGCAGCGAATTACGCCGACTGCAGGCCGGACGCAGCATCCCCAAAGCGCTCCTGCCACTTTACTCCCAGCAATTGTTGAACAGCTTAGTGGCCCAGCATGCTGTTGAATACGAGGCCAAGAGGCTGGGCATCCGGGTAACGGACGAGGAGCGCGCAGAACGAATCCGCCTCCTGCTGCCCAACCTGTTCAGTGGGGGCTCCTTTGTCGGCATGGAGCAGTACGCTGCCGAAGTGCAATCCCGCTTCCAAATGGGGACCAGCGAGTTTGAAGAACGAATCCGGCAGGGGCTTTTGGACGAGAAGTTCCGGCGGCTGGTCACGGACGGGATCTCGTTTACAGCCGCAGAGGTGGAAGAAGAGTTCCGACGGCGGAATGAGAAGGTGGTCCTCGAGTACGCAGTGTTCGAGCCCACAGAGCTGGAAGCTCGGATCTCGCCCAGCGAGAGCGAGTTGAGCAGTTATTTCGAGAAGAATAAGGCCCGTTATGTCGTGCCCGAGAAGAGAATCGCGCAGTATGCCTTGCTCGATGTGAACGCACTTCGCCAGAAGATGAACGTCACCGAAGACGATCTGAAGGCATATTACGCCCAACATGTGGAACGCTTTCGTGTGCAGGACCGGGCCAAGGTCAGTCATATCCTGTTTAAGACCATCGGGAAGACGGACGCCGAGGTAGCAGAGATCCGCAAGAAAGCAGAGGAGGTCCTGAAGAAGCTGCGCAAGGGAGGGAAGTTTGAAGATCTGGCCAAACAGTACTCCGAGGACACGACCAAAGAGCAAGGGGGAGACCTGGGTTGGATTCTGAGGGGGCAGACGGTCCCAGAATTCGAACGCGAGGCGTTCTCTCTGCCGAAGGGACGGATCTCGGATTTGGTGAAGACCCAGTATGGCCTTCACATCCTGCTGCTGACGGACCGCGAAGTGGCCCGCACAAAGCCGCTCGATGAAGTGCGCGGAGAGATTCAGCCGATCATAGCTGGCGAGAAGGCTGACCGCCAAGCCACGCAAGTCGCAGATCAACTTGCCGCGGCTATCCGGCAGTCGGACCGGAGGGCGCTGAATGAGCTAGGCGAACAATTCGGCCTAACGGTAGCCGAAACTCGGCCAGTGGCAGCAACCGACACGCTCCTGGAGCTTGGCACTGGTCCTGAACTTCGCGAAACGATTTTCCGCTTGCGGGTTGGCGACCTGAGCGCACCGATCCGAACGGAACGCGGCTATATCGTACTCACTGTGAAGCAAGTCCTTCCTAGCCACCCCGGGGCGTTTGCGGAAGTGCGAGACAAGGTGTTGGCCGATTACCGCCGGGAGAAGGCCGTCGAGCGCGCGAAGGTTGGCGCCGAGGAGTTGGCCAAGCGACTGCAAGACAAGCAGCCTTTCGCCGCAGCTGCCAAGGTGCTAAGTGTTGAGGTAAAGAAAAGCGACGCTTTCAATCGAAACGGAAGCATTTCGGGTGTCGCGAGCGGACGCCAACTGGGTGGCGCATTCCGGATGCAAGTGGGACAGACAAGCCCTGCTATTCAGGTCGGAGGCAATTGGATCGTGTACCGTATTACGTCGCGCGAGGATGCTAAGCCGGAGTTGCTCGCCCTGCAGCGTCGCGAAGTAGAGCAGCAGGTTCTCCAAGCAAAACGGAGCATGGCTTTTGAGGCATTCCGCTCCGCTCTTGAGGAACGGATGAAGAGGGAGGGCAAGCTGAGAATCAACGCAGATGCCCTCAAGAAGGTGAGTAACGCCGCTTAAGCAATCCGGACCCATACCTATACTTTCGCTTAACACCCCATACTTTCTGTTTGCCTTTCACAATTTGAGTTGGTTAGGATAAGGGCCTCCGCAGTGCCCGTCCCGTCGCCAGCGGGATGACATCAGCCTTCCCCGGGCTTGCTCGAGGAGCAGCCTCGCCTTTTACCAAAACGGAGCAGACAAAATGGAAAAGCGTCTGAAGGGGAAGCGCGTGTTGGCTATCGTACCACCTCTGGGGTTTCGCGAAGAGGAGCTACAACGGCCCAGAGAAATCCTGGAATCGGAGGGGGCCGAGTTCAAAATTGCCTCCGTAAGGCAAGGGACCTGCTCTGGCCTCTTTGGCGGGCGGGTGAAGGCCGAGTTGACTGTGGATGAAGCCCGTGCCGATGACTACGATGCTGTGATCGTGGTGGCGGGCGCGGATTCGCCAGACTGCCTGTGGGACAGCGCAGAGCTTCACCGTGTGTTGCAGCAAGCAGCCGAGTCGAACAAGGTTATCGGCGGGATATGCCTCTCCGGGGTGGTGCTCGCACGAGCTGGTGTCGCTGGCGGGCGTCACCTGACGGTGTATCAAACACCTCGCACGCTGCGCGAGCTGGCGAAGGCCGGAGCGCGGTATGTGGCACGCGATGTGGTCATTGACGGCAACATGGTAACCGCAGGAGGTCCTTCTGCGGCACGAGAATTTGGGCGGAAACTGGCTGAACGATTGGCGAGCCAAGGTGTCGAATGGCAGTGAGATACTTCGCTCACCGAAACGAATACCGCTGTGCCATAGAGCGCAACCACAAGGGAAGGTTCTGCGTTCGGATTCGCGCTGACTTTGGCCGGCTTGCCCAGTCGGTATCTGTCTACTTCCTCGCTTCAACCGTGGACCGAGCGTTGAAAGAACTGGAGCCAGCGATCCAACACCTACAACGAGAAGAAGAGCGGCTCTGGGTATGGGGCACGGATCGCAGTGCTGTCTCGCCGGTGCTGGACGCCTCCCTTCGCGAGGCCGGTCTGGAGCAGGATCGGCGCACCGAATTCCCCAGAAAATGCAGCCTCCTGCAACTCTCTCCCGGCCGCCCCATGCCGGCTCACTTGTTTGAGCAATTCATCAGGGGCTTGGCCCAGTCTGTGGCCCCTGCTCACCTCGCAGCCGCAGGCGATTGAACACGGCCCCACCGCTAGCGCCATAGCAACAGCCCACACTCCTGGAAACGAAGACTCTTGGAAGGCAGTTTTGACTACTGCTGCGGAGGTGTATCGTGGACGCCGGAGTCAAAGGCGACTTTCCAAGAGCCATCCGACTGACGGCGCCAGATGGTGACATACTTTCCAGAGCCGACGATGCGCTTTCCTTGATCATCCTTGCGGGTGATCTCATAGCTGCCAATCGTGTACCCCAAATCGCCACCCGCGGAGATGCTGCCTGCGAGAGGCTTCCAATGAATCGAGAGTATCGGGTTGGTGAGCAAAGACGACCAGGCGTCGGCAAGCGCCTGCTTGCCAATCAGGATCGGCCGGTCAGGACGCAGCGAGGACACATCGTCGGCGAGGAAGGAAAGGAATCCGTCGAGGCCGCGAGCAGCCGTGGCGTCGTTGAATGCCTGGTCGGCGGCGAGAAGTGCAGAAGCATCGCCAGTGGGTGCACCACACGCCTGATTTCCAACGATGGTGGTGTTCTTCGACGGGGATACTTTGGTCGGCAGACTCTGCGCTCCAGCCGCCGAGGCAGACCCCCAAAGTGCCATGGTGCACAGCAATGCAAGTTGTTTCATGACCGCTCCTAACTATTCTGTTCGTTTGTGCTTCGACCCACGAACCAACATGCCATCAAATCAGTCTAGCGCAGCAGTTCTCGATGTCGGCGCAGTAAGAACCCGTCCGTCATGCCGGCGATATAATCGCAGACCACGCGGTACTGCGGCTGCTCCCGGGCCAATCGAGAATAATAGGGAGGCATGGCCTCG
>Ga0233416_10000457_pt1 | contig 12556 bp, 15 predicted proteins | sample Sediment_Towuti__2_FD_188638 | JGI IMG/M metagenome (GOLD analysis project Ga0233416, IMG submission 188638) | Sediment microbial communities from Lake Towuti, South Sulawesi, Indonesia - Sediment_Towuti_2014_0_MG | ecosystem: Environmental > Aquatic > Freshwater > Lake > Sediment | place... | reverse complement strand
ATGGTTCAGCCGACGCGAGTCGAGTGTATCATGGGTCGATTGCGCGGACCGCCCCCACGATACACTCGCGGCGATGCGTCTACGCTTGGCCGTCCTCATTGTGCTGCTGGGGTGCGCGAGCGCCGCCAGTCAGCCACCAGTCGTACCGTCCCACCATGGGGCCGACGGTTTCCGAAACCCGGAGCCCGAGGTCGCTCAGCCGAAAGGATGGCCCCTGTGGCGCTCCCTGGTCGTCCGGGCTTGGAGCCGCCTCGTGTCGCCCCGCTCGTTCGAGGCGCCGCGGGTGGCATACGACCCCCCGCGCACTTGCGACGGGGACCGATGAGCCGACCATCACTTGGGTCGGCCACTCCACTCTCCTCATCCGAGTCGGCGGCGTCAACATCCTGACCGATCCCCACTGGGGTGATCGAGCGAGCCCGCTTCTCTTCGGTGGCCCGCGGCGGTTCGCCCCGCCCGGGGTCCCTTTCGACAATCTGCCCCGCATCGACGTGGTCCTCATCTCCCACGATCACTACGACCACCTCGATCTGCAGACGGTGCAGCGCCTTGCGGGGACCCACGAGCCGCTCTTTCTCGCCCCGCTTGGATTCAAGGCGTGGTTTTCCGACCACGGCATCAATCGGGCAGAGGATCTCGACTGGTGGGAAACGCGAGAGTACGGAGGCATTCACTTTACTGCCGTACCCGCCCAGCACTTCTGCCAGCGCACGCCGTGGGACCACAATCGCCGGCTGTGGGCCTCCTGGGCGATCCGCGGCGGGGGGCGTCGGCTGTACTTCGGGGGCGACACCGGCTACTTTCGCGGTTTTGCAGAGGCCGGTGCCCGGTTCGGACCGTTCGACCTTGCCGCGATAGCTATTAGTGCGTACACTCCCAGGGACGTGATGCGGCCCAACCACACGAATCCCGAGGAGGCTGTCCGCGCCGCCGCAGATCTGCAGAGCCGGGTGGTCCTCGGGATCCACTGGGGCACGTTCGACCTTGCCGATGAGCCCCCCGACGAGCCCCCGCGCCGGTTTCAGGCCGAGGCCGCTCGCCGCCGCCTCGGGCTGCAAAGGGAAACATGCATGAAAGAGCCGTGTTCAACCAAGTTTGTTTGACCCCCCCGAAAGTCTGAAAACCTCGATGTTTGGCCTTTCCAGTTGGCATTGTCGAACCCCGGCGGCGCGGCGGCGCGTTGCGCGCCTCGTCTTGCTTGCTGCATTGCTGTGCAGCGCGGGGTGTGCCTGGATGCCTGCCTTGCCTGACCGGTCCATCAGCCTGCCGACCGTCACTTTGCCCCTCGCGCATAGCGGAATCCGCGACGAGCGCGCGTCCTTTGCGCTTCTGTTTCGTGAGGAACTGGCACGGGCTGGCCGGAGTTCCTCCGCTGAGGCCGGCGCTTGGCTGCATGAACTGCACGACGTAGCCGCGCCTTTGCCGGTCAGCCACCAGGATCTGCGTGCCCGATTTGCCGACCGTGCGCCATCCACCAGCGTGCTGATCGTGCCCGGCCTGTTCGACGACTGCGTGGAAGCGCAAGCCGTGCCGTTTGGAGATGGCGTGCTGCGCACGCCCGAACGCAGCCGCACCGAGGCCTACCTTCAGTACGCAGACCTCGCGTTGCTAGGTGTCCGTTCGATCGCCTTGCCGGGGCGCATCAGTTCTGGTGCCGCGGGCGAGATTGTCGCCGGGGAAATTCGCCGCGAGGCGCGTCGCGCCGGCCTGCGCCGCATCGTCGTGGTCGGCTATTCCAAGGGGGTGCCGGATACCTTGCACGCGCTGGCGCGGCTGCAGGCCGATCGCGAACTTCCCGGTGCGTTGGTTGCTGTCGTTTCGGTTGCGGGCGCCGGCATGGGCACGCCGATCGCCGATCATGTGGAGCGGCTGTTCGAGACGGTCTCGCCCGCGGTGCAGCCTCTGGACTGCTCCCCGTCCGACGCTCAGGAAATGTCCAGCCTTACACGGCGCGAACGCGTTGCCTGGCTGTCGGCGAATCCGCTTCCGGAGGGGATCCGTTATTATTCAGTGATCACCCACGCATCCGCTTCCGAGGTCAGCCTCGCGTTGCGCCCGATGCACTCGTTGCTCAGTGCATTCGACCGTCGCAATGACGGGCAGTTGCTGGCAAGCGACATGTTCCTGCCCGGATCCATCCTTCTTGCAGAAACCCGTGCCGACCATTGGGACGTGGCACTGCCACGCACTCGCCACCCAAGCCCACTGTGGCGCGCACTCGGCTCCGGCCGGGACTATCCGCGCGAGGCCCTGTTTCGCGCCTTGGTGCAGTGGGTGGTCGGCGCCGAACCGTGAACGGCCGCTGAGTCTGCGCCCGCAGACACTATTGCATGCCGATGCTTGCTTCGACGCGGAAGAATTGGGCGGCCTTGCGATTGGCCTCGCCGCGTTGGGCGTTCTTGTCGTCGGGCGTGAGGTCGAAATCCATCTTTGCCGCCAGCACGGCGCGGCAGGTCATGTAGGAGCGCGCGGGACGCGAGTTGAGCTGGTCGAGATTGTCGTTGAGTATGCCGACCAGTTCAGCCGTTCGGCCGAAGCGGTCGACGATCGCCGTGTGGCCATCCGCGCGCTCGGCCAGGAGCGCGTTTGCGCAATCGACGAAGTCGCGGCCCTTGCACCACTCAGGAAGGCGGGCCTCGTGGAGCTTGCGGGCATCCTCCCCCAGGTCGGCGCTGGCTTCCTTGAGCATCGCGAGCATCTGGTTGAGGTAGTTCTGCGAGTGTTCATAGAGGAGGTCCCCGCACGCTTCGCAGAAGCTGCTGGCCGATTCGACGAGCCATTCGATCAGCGATCCGCGCATGTCGCGCTGCTGCATCACCTCTGCACGATCTTGCGCCATCAAACGCTCCAAGGGGATGCCGGACTGCGCACAGGTCTTTTGTAGCCAGGCGGCCAGCAAATCGGCGTCCGACTCGTGTTGCGTGGCACCCTTGGGCAGGAGGTCGGCCTTGACCAGGATGCGGTTGGCCACGGGGTCGTGGCCGAAACTGATGCGCCGGTAGGCCAGCGGCCAATCGGATAGCGAGCTGACATTCAATTCCAGGATCGGCCGTTGCCCGGTTGCCCGGTGCTCGCTCCAGAAGCCCCGATGCGTATGCGCCGAGAGGTAGACCAGCGGATGGGGAAGCGACTGCATCAACAGCCGCAGAAACTCGCGCGAGGTCAGGCTGAGCGAATTCCAGTCGTGGTGTCCGGCGAACACCACGATGTCGCCCGCGGCGGAGGCCTCGTCCACCCATGGTCTCACGGCCGCCAGCTGGTCCGGGTGCAGATGTCCCAGGCTGCCCGGGCTGCGGCGCATGATGGTGTCCCAGATGCCCACCAGCTGGCCAGCCTGGTTGGTGTCCAGCCCGATCACGATCACGCCCCGCGCGGCGCCTGGCGCGGCGGGCAGTCGCAAGCGTTGGGCAATGAACGAGTTGGCGAACAACTGGCCATCGGTGAGCACGGCTTCCACGCCTGAAAGAAACTGTTTGGGATCCGGATTCCTCCAAGACACCCGTTTGCCATCGCCGGCGCCTTCCGCGCCGGTGCCCGTGAGCGCCCGCCGCTCCCGCAGGAGTTGCAGGTAATACGCGATGAAGTCGCGCTTGGTGAACGCTTCGCGCTCCGACTTGTGTTCCGTGTCGAGGCGTCCTGCGCCGCGGCGACAGGCGCGATTCCACTTGCGGGCATCTTCCTGGTGGGCCAGGTCGAGCAGGTCCACGGCGAAAACGCCGAAGAACAACCCGTCATGGTTCCCGGGGAGCAGGGCACCCGGGTTGTCCGTGGACTGAAACACCTTCTTCATCCGCTGCGCCTCGATGCGGCAGGACAGGTCGAGGACGTCGCCCAAGTGCAGGAACGGCTCACCCGGTTCGAGATCGTGGAGCGCCCAATCCATCATTCGCCGGCCGAACAGCGCCTGTTCGGGCGGCCGCTGTGCGACCTCCACATAGGCATCGACCGCGCTGTCATTGTCGTGCATCGGAAATCCCGTCGCGACGTGCTCCTGGGTGTCTCCCAGGGCGACGATTGGCAAGGTCAGCATGCGGTAATTGGCAGCGGGCTCGGCCTCGGGGGCATGGATTTGTGTCTGGCTCGCGCAGCCGGTCAGCAGCGCGCAAGCCAATGGCGCGAACCACGCGCTCAGCCGTCGAAAGAAAAGGGGAGTGACAATGGCGGGTTTCTCAGCAAGCACTCTATATGTCTGGATTGGACATGGTTCGAAAAGCACGCCGCAAACGGAACCCATTGCTTGCCGCCTGTCCCGTCGAAGGCATGGATCCGAACATCGCTAGTAGAGGTCGGACGGAAAGAACCGGAACATGAAATTCTCGACCCACTGCAGGGCATTGCGCGCCGGCTGGTCGTCGAGTTGCCCCGCATCGCTGCGCCAGCGCAGGTTGCCTCCTGGGTCCAGGGATACCTTCCAGCTGTTTTCGCCGCCCATGTCGCGATCCATGCGCCGTGCAAGTTCCCCGGCCAGTCGCGCACTGCGGATCACGACGCCCATCTCGGTATTGAGGAATTCCGAACGTGGATCCAGATTCATCGAGCCGACGAAGGCAACTTCCCGGTCTACGACCAGCGCCTTGGTATGCAGCCCGACGCAGTTGGCACGTGTCGGCGGGATTTCCACCACGGTGGAGCGCATCATCGGATCTGCACGCAGCTCGTAGAGCAGGGATCCGGTCTTGAGGATCGGTATGCGCCATTGCTGATAGTGGCTGTTGACCGCGGGCACATCGTGCGAGGACAACGAATTGGTCAGGATGCGTACCGTCACGCCGCGTGCGGACAGCTGCGACAATTCATCGATGAACTCCGGGTCAGGAATGATGTAGGCATTCGTGATGAGCAATTCGCGGCGGGCGGTGCCCATCAAGGCGCGCAACGCGCTCGAAACCTGGTTGCGATGTTCCTGGGCGGGCGTCGGCGCGTCGGCATGGGTTGAGCTGCTGCCGCCTGCCAACCGGTCTGGCAAGGAGGCAAACAACTGCTGCCGCGCGCCGCGCGTCGCCACCGCGCGTTGCAGCCCCGGCTTGGACAGCAGTCGCGCCACTTCGGCCTGGCGAGATGCAACCGTCAGCGGCGCGGCAACGCCAGCGACTGCGGGAATGGTTCCCACCCAGCCGCTGTTCCAGTAGCGGTCGAAGACCGCGCTCGCCTGGCGCGCCACCGGGCCGACACCAAGCACGTCGAGATCGTGGAAGTTGAAGTCGCGGTTGAGTCCAAAATACTCGTCGGCAATGTTGCGTCCGCCGATGATCGCGACGCGGTTGTCGACGATCATCTGCTTGTTGTGCATGCGTCGGTTGAGGCGGCCAAACTCGACCGCCAGATCGATCAGCCGCCCGGGAAGGGAACGATCCCTCCATGGATTGAACACGCGAATTTCGATGTTGGGGTGGCGGCTGATGCTCGCCAGGAATCCGTCGCGCAGTTCAACATGCGCCATGTCGCGCAGCATGGTGTTGAGGTCATCGAAGAGGATGCGCACGCGGACGCCGCGATCGGCCGCGTCGATGACGCGCAGCATGAGCAGGGTGCCCACGTCATCGCCGAACCACACATAGTACTGGAGGTCGAGGCTGTGGCGTGCCGCGTCCACGATCGCCAGACGCCAATCGAGCGCCTCCTGGTTGGCCTCGAGCAGCACAAATCCCGATTGCCCCAGGCCCTCCTGCGCGAGGATGCGCGATTCCTCGGCGGCCAGCAAGCCATCGGGCCGCGGGGCATGCGCAACGCTTCGCTCCAGCGATGCGACAGGCGGCGCGCTGGCACATCCGGACAGGACGGCGATCGCAGCGAGCGCCGCCAGCCGCCCGGCGGCGCGGCGCAAGGCCAAGCGCCAACCCATGGGCGCGCCATCGGGGCCGGCTGCCAGCTGCGCGGCCGAGGACGATGCCTGTTCAACCACCGGTCACCAGTTCCACGGGAATGTCGAAGCGATCGCCATCGGCGAATTCCACTTTCCAGCCGCGTTCGCTGCGGGAAGAGGTCATCGCCTGGAAGGTGTCGGCCGCCTTCGGTTCTCCCCTGAGAAACAGGATGCGGCGTTTCATGGTGCCGTCCCAGCGCAACTCCACAGTGGCTGATCCATCAAAACCGCGGCGTACGACCCATGCCTCGCACTCGCGGGTTTTGGCCTGCGACGGTTCACACGGCAGGACGGTGCGCGCGTGATAGCGCGAGCCGGGAATGACCGCGTCGGCCTTCGGCGAACGCGGCTTCAGCGGCGTACCCGTCACGCCGATGGAAAGTGAAAAGTCGCTCGACTCGTTTCTCCGGGCTGCGGCACGAATCAAGAACACCCGCACCGTGTAGGTGCCGTCATCGGGAAGCAATCCGTCGAACCGGTTGTCGAGCCGTTCGCCCAGCGCCATTGCCACGTCGCTCGATTCGGGCGGCAAGACGTTGAAATAATTGGCGCCGTTGCTGCCCTTGAGGGTTACCGTCATGCGCTGACCGGCGGCCGCCTGCACGGTGTAATCGATGTACTGGCGCCCGGTGATGCGCCCGCGGATCACGCTCGCGCTTTTGCCCTTGGCAAATCGCACCGGCTGGACACGGCGGTCCGGGTCGGGCTTGGCTTCCCCGGCAACCGGCACGGGCGCCCACTCGTAAATCCCGCCATCGGCCATCAAGCTGAGGAAGAGCTTGCCGTCCTTGCGCAGGTAGCCGCGGACATACGCCAGATCGCGGATCACGCGCTCATCCAGGTTCGGTGGCGGGCAGAGCGCCCTTGTCCCCGCGATCGGGCCAAACGAGATGGACCCTGTCGTGCCGTCGCCTGCGGGCTCGACTTTATAGGTGCCCGTGCCGCGGTTGCAATCCAGGCGCAGCGACGCGCGACCGTCCTGGCCGAACTCGAGCGTGAACAGGCTCGGGTCGGCAACCTTGGTGGTGCCCTGGGCATCATCCATCGACTGGATCGACACCAGTTGCCAAGACGTTCCTTCGAGTCGCTGTGCGGCCCCCGCGGCCTGCAAGGTCGCGCCGAGAATCGCCAGCCCGGCGATGATGGAAATCCGTTGATTCATCGGAGGGTCATCCTGGAACTGTGTTGGGTGACAATGTTAGCGCAGTCGGTGGACGGGCCGGTGCTTGTGCGTGGCGGGTGTTTCGCCGGGTGCCGCGGCGCCTTGGGCGTCGGTTGTGAAAGCCGGTCGGGGACTTGCCGATGTCCAGCTACCGATCCACAGGGGGGCGTGATTGCCGCGCGCCGTTGCGCCGCAGCGCGGCCGGCGCCTTGTGGTGCCACGCCATCGCCAGCAGCCACGTCGCCGTCGCGCTCTTGAGTTGCGGCAACGCTGCCTCGATCCCCACCACTTTGTTTCCCCAAAGGAGCTTCGCACAACAATCGGCATGCAACAGCAGCGCCTCGTCGCGGACCGCGTCATCGACGAACACGCGCAGCGCGCTTCCATCCGGCTTCATCGCTGCGAAGATCCTGCCACGCGCGCGAAACGAGGTCAAGTCAGAGCGTAGGCAACATTAGCGCCCTCCGGTAACGGTCGGCTTCCGTGTGGAGCCCGTCCTGGTGACATAATCTCGCCGTACTTACTCAGACACTGGCCCCCGTTGGAGCCCAGGCACAGTGAACTGCCGCTCGACGAGGTCGGGTGCGGGCTGGGCGTTGCGATCGCGCGTCGTGGTCACCACCCACTTGCGCCGACTGACTCCGCGCAGCTGCGCGCGGCGCATGAGCCGCGCGACCCGCTTGCGCCCGAGCGCGATCCCCTGCGCGGCCAGCTCGGCGTGCACGCGCGGCGCCCCATAGGTGCCGCGCGACTCGAGATGGATGGTGTGGATCTTCATCGTCAGCTCGGCGTCGCGCTGCGCCCGCGCCGACGGGGCGCGATGCTGCCACGCATAGTACCCACTGGGGGAGACGCCCAACACGCGGCCCATGGTGGCGATCGGATGGTCGGCCTGGTAGCCCTTCATGAACTCGAATCCCGCGCCGGGAGCAACGTCGTCTCCTTGGCGAACCAGGATGCCGCTTTTCTCAGGATCTCCCGCTCCTCGCGCAGCACGCGGTTCTCCCGGCGCAGCCGCCGGAACTCGTCCTTCTCGTCCGTCGTCAGGCCATCCGGGCGGCGCCCGTCGTCCCGGGCCGCCTGGACGACCCAGTTCCGGATCGCACCGGCCGAGGGTTCATACTTGCGCGCCAGCTCCTCGGGCGTCTGGCCGGCCCGCACGAGCTCGACCAGCCGGCGCCGCAACTCGGGGGGATACGGGGGTGGGGTTCTGGGCATCGTGGCCTCCTTCTCTCCTCAGAGAATAGGTGTCCACGCGGCAGCCAGCAGGACCGGGCCCATCAGGAAGTCCGTGTCGAAGAAGAACCGCTCCACCATGGCGTCGAAGTCGATGGCCTCGATCTCGTACGGGCCGACGCGATCTCCGGCGCCCGTGGCTCCGTCGTTGTGGAGATCACAGAAGAGATGCAGGCACGAGTACAGGACCAGCCAGTGGTAGTCGCTGAGCTGGAAGCGCCGCCGCCCGCTCCGGCTGGCGCGCAGGAGGCGATCCAGGAGCCGGGCCAGCTCCTGGCGCGTGAAGAACGGCACCAGATCTGGAAACAGGTCGCGATAGGACTCGTCAAGGTCCTGGCGTTGCGCCGCGGTCAGAGCGTAAGCAACATGAAGGGCATGGGCATGGCGGGGGACGGTGCCGGGGCTCGGCGAGCACCACGACATAATCAGCCAATACTCGGACGCTACCGCCTCGCGAACCCCCCAGGAGCCCGACGCCACAGCGGCTGCACACGGCCACCCCTCTCAGCGCAGCGACTTCAGCTCGAGCTCGGCGGCACGCCGGTCCGAGACCCAGAAGTAGGGCTTGCCCTCGAACACGAACTGGGTCGTGCCCTCGGTCGTCGTCACGTCCACGTCGAAGGGCCTCATGCCCTCGAACGTCGCGCTCGCCTTCTTCGCCCCCAGCCACTTCAGCGTGACGGTGTTGTCCGGGAAGTGCAGAGTCGTCTCACCCGGCCCGCCCGGCCCTGCGCCCTCGACCGTGCACTTGTAGCGGTAAGGCTTGCCGTCGACCGTCACGCCGCACACCGTGTGGAACCCCGTCGCGCTGGGCGCCGGCGCCTTCGGCTTGTTGGCCGCCGCCTTCTCGCACTCGGCGTCCGCGGCGTGGACCACCGCCGTGACGCTGTTGTTGCGGTACCGGACGCCGACGCACTTCGCCGTCTTCGGCTCCCGCCAGTACTGGACGTCGGATTTCACTCCGTCCCCGTGGCCGAGGAACGTGTACCCCTTGCCGGTGAGGGCCGTCTCCACCGAGGCGCCCTTGGCGCCCATGAGGTCCTGGAGCGCGGGCACGGGCTCGTCGGAGGCGAGGCCCGCTCCCGCGAGAAGCGAGACGGAAAGGAGAGCGGCATATGGCAGCGGGCGGATGGTCATGCTTTCCTCCTGGGGAGTCCTCATCGGCGCCGTGAGCGTAGGCAACATTAGCGCCCTCCGGTAACGGTCGGCTTCCGTGTGGAGCCCGTCCTGGTGACATAATCAGGGTTGCGTCCGCAGCGCCGTGCGGCGCGTCGGCTCCGGGGGCGGGGCGCTCCGAGATCAGCTCTTCTTCACCAGGCGGTAGACGAGCAGCAGCAGCATCGCCCCGAGGACCGCTCCGATCCAACCCGCCGCGCCGCCGCCGATGCCGACGCCGAGCGCGTTCGCGACGAAGCTACCGACCCACGACCCGGCAATGCCGAGCAGCATGGTCACGAACCAGCCCCCGGGGTCCGGCCCGGGCATCAGCAGCTTGGCGATCGCACCGATCACCAGCCCGACCAGGGCCACCAGCAGCAGGCCGATCACGCCTCCCACGGCTGCGCCTTCCATCGTCTGTTCCTCCCAATGTCTTCGGGCCCGGTACGCCTGCGCCCGGATGCCCGTGCCGTGCAGTGCATCACATCGGCGCGCGCACGGCTATCCTGAATGCGAAGTACAGACCGCGCCACCACTGGCCGCTCAGCGCGCCGCGGGCTGCCACGGCGGCGCGCTGAATGCCTGCGCCTCCTCGGGGCTGCCGCGCGGATAGAACGAGTGGCGCGCGTCGTCGGTGTAGTAGCTCCAGAACGGCGCCTCGAGCGACGGATCGTCGATCCGCAAGTCCCCGCGGCTGCGCGCCTGCTCGAGAAACGCCCGCGTCGCATCGATCGGTTCGGGACCGCCTTGCTGAAAGGCGATGCGACCGCCGAAGCGGCGCCACAACGCGCCGTTGATCTTCCACTGGCGGATGAACGCGGCCGCGATCTCGGCGCGCGCCTGGGCGTCGGCCGGGTCGGGCGGCGAGGCGGCGCCGATCCCCTCCAGCGCGCGGACCGACTGCCGCGCCTGCTCGAGCTCGCGCTGCAGGCGGTCGCGCTCGACACCCGGCGGCGCGCCATCCAGGCGTGCCGCGAGGTCATCGCGCTGCGTCCGCGCCCGCGCCAGGTCCTGCGCGAGCGTCTCGCGCACGCTGCGCACGTAGGCCTCGACCTCGTCCTTCGACACCGCTATGCCCTGCTCGGCGGCGAAGCGGTCGGTCAGCAGCTTGAGCGCGACGAAGCGCAGCTCCTCGGCGTTGGTGGTGTGGATGCGGGTACCGAGCACGCGGCCGGCCACCGGCGCGCTCGCGTCACCGTACGACGCCGTGGCGCAGCCGGCCGGCAGGCCGCCCACCGCCAGAGACAGCAACGCCGCGCCGGCAAGAGTGCGCGCGATGCGCCGCCGTTGCGGCGCACACGCCGTTCGATCGTTGTCCACGCTGCGCATCGGTGCTTCCCTCGACGACTCGACGGTCTCTCGCTGCGCGCGCTCAGCCACCGGTCAGCACCGCTTCGGGGAACTCGTAGCGCTCCTGGCCGGCCTCGATCTTGTACAGGTCGCCCGTCTTGGTGGCGCGGAAGTGCATGCTGCCGTCGGCCTGGCTGAGATCCGCGCCGATCGCCTTGAACTCGCCCAGCAGGTCCAGGCCGACGAGCGCCAGCGAGGCGGGCTTTGGCACGTCGGTGTAGGTGAGCGTAACCAACATGAAGGGCATGGGCATGGCGGGGGGACGGTGCCGGGGCTCGGCGAGCACCACGACATAATAAGCTCAGCCATACTCGGACGCTACCGCCTCGCGAACCCCCCCCAAGGAGCCCGACGCCACAGCGCGCTCGATGGCATCGGCCAGCGCCGAGACCTCGTGCGGCACCGGCGTCGTGGGCGCGAGCGACCGCAGCTGCGTCGCGACCGCCGCCCGCGCCGCGACGCTCGGCATCGCTTCGCAGAGGCACGCGCGAAGCCCCGAGGCGAGCGCGTCGTCGGTCATGGCGCGGCGCGCTGCGCGAGCACGCCGTCGAGCCATGCGATCAGTTCGGCCACGACCTCGTCGCGATTCGTCTCGTTGAACAGCTCGTGACGTGCGCCCTCGTAGAAGCGCGTGCGCACGTCGAGCATCCCGACGCGCTCGTACTGCGCCGCGAGCCACCTGACGCCCTTGGTCTGCCGCCCGACCGGGTCGAGGGCACCGCTCATCAGGTACACGGGCAGCTTGCGGGGCACCTTGGCGATGGTCGCGCTCGACTCGATCTCGAGCACTCCGGAGATCACGTCGCACCAGCCCTGCGTCGTCATGTCGAAGCCGCACAGCGAGTCCGCGACGTAGGCGTCGACCTCCGCGGCATCCCGGCTCAGCCAGTCGAACTCCGTCCGCACCGGTGCGAACGCCTTGTTGTACGAGCCGAAGCTGGCCTTCTGCAGCAGCTTGCTGCGGCCGCGCGGCCCCAGGCGCTTGCGCTCGGCCTTGGCCAGCCAGAGCCCCAGCTTCGCGAGCAGACCTGTCCCGCCCCCCGTGCCGCTGAGGACGAGCCCGGCGAGGCCCTCGCCGTGCTTGGCGGCGTAGGACTGCGCAAGGAGCGAGCCCATGCTGTGGCCTAGCAGGAACACCGGCCGCTTTGGGTGCTCCTCCTCGATGCGCTCGCGCAGCGCCTGGAAGTCCTCCACCACGCGCGACCAGCCGTCCTGGGCGGCGAACCATCCCAGGTCCGCCGGAGACTGCGCGGTGCGCCCGTGGCCGCGGTGGTCATCGGCGTAGACGGCATAGCCGGCGGCGGTCAGCGCCTCGGCCACCCGTGCGTAGCGCCCGGCGTGCTCGGCCATGCCGTGCTCGATCTGCACGGCCGCCTTGGCCGGCACCGACTCCGGCTCGAAACGGTAAACGTGCAGCTCCACGCCGTCGTCCATCCACAGCTCGAACGTGCGCTCTCGCATCGCCGCCGTCCCTGTCTGCCTGCTGCTCGAGAGCGTTAACCAACATAAAGGGCATGGGCACTCCCCGCGAGCCAGCCCCGCCGCTGGTCCGCCACCCACTGGGCCCCGAAGGCGCTGCCCGCCTCCTCGTCGGCGGTGGCGAGGTAGACGAGGTCGCGCTTGAGGGGCACGCCCGCGCGCCGGATGGCGAGGAGGACTCCGAGCTGGAGGATGCTGTGGCATCGGCTCTTCGGGGGGGACGGCTCTTCGGGGACGCGCGGTGTCTGAGAATGGCAGATTACGTCACGGTGCGGGGACCCGCGGAGGGGGCGCCCGCCGCCGGAACG
>Ga0233416_10000456_pt1 | contig 12559 bp, 10 predicted proteins | sample Sediment_Towuti__2_FD_188638 | JGI IMG/M metagenome (GOLD analysis project Ga0233416, IMG submission 188638) | Sediment microbial communities from Lake Towuti, South Sulawesi, Indonesia - Sediment_Towuti_2014_0_MG | ecosystem: Environmental > Aquatic > Freshwater > Lake > Sediment | place... | reverse complement strand
GCCCGCACCCAGGAACACGGCGAACGGGCGCACCGACCCGCCGAGCAGCCAGCCCGAGGCGAACCGGCCGAGGATGCCGGGCAGCGCGGCGAGCGCGGTGAGCTGGGCGGTCGCCGCCACGGTGAGCCCGCTCGCCGGGGCGAGCGCGAGCGGCGCGAGCGCCACCGCGCCGAGCAGGACGCCGGTCGCGCAGCCGAACGCGAGCGCGGTGCGAAGCGCGGGCGCGTGCCGGAGCGTAGCGACGAAACCCGCCTGGCCCGCCCCGCCCAGGGCCGGGCGGTCGCCGTGCAGCACGACCGCGAACAGCACGGCGACCGCACCCAGCGCGAGCGCGTGGCCGACGCCGGCGCGCGGCAGCGGATCGGCGGCGCCAATGCCGCCGGCGAGCCATTGCCCCAGCGCGAACCCGAGCGGCGCGAAGGCGGACCACACGGCGAGCGCGAGCGCGCGCCGGCGCGCGGTGCTGACGTCGACGACGAGCACCGTCGCCGCGATGACCACCAGGCTGTAGCCCACGCCCTCGACGAGCCGCGCCGCAGCGAGCATCGGAAACGAGAGCGGCGCCGCCAGCGCGAGGCTCGCGCCCGCCTCCACGCCGAGCCCGACGAGCGCGACGCGCCGCGCGCCGAACCGGTCCACCACGCCCCCGAGCAGCGGTCCGAGCACGACCCCGGGCAGCATGACCGCGGAAACGAGGAACCCCGACGCGGCAAGCGAGACGTCGAAGTGCGCGGCGAGCCACTGGACGTGCGGGACGAGCTTGCCGATGGCGGCGGCGGCGGCGAGGCCGCCGGCGAAGACCGCGAGGAAGCGCAGGAGCGCGGGCATCGGTGTCGAGGTGCGCATTCTAAGTAAGTCGCGCAAACCGCTACAATCGCGCGCATGGCGCGCAATCCCTACGCGGACGACATCATCGTGTCGTGGGTCGAGCTGCACCGCGACGCGCGCTATCTCTCGCAGGTGCTGCACGACCTGGGCCCGTGGAAGGGGATCATCGCGGTGACGCGCGGCGGGCTCGTGCCGGCGGCGCTCGTCGCGCGCGAGCTCGACATCCGCCTCGTGGACACGATCTGCGTCACGAGCTACGACGCGGCGGCTTCCGGCACCGCGGCGCAGGACCAGGGCCGGGTCAAGCTGCTGAAGGGGGTGAGCGGCGACGGCGAGGGGTATCTCCTCATCGACGATCTCGTGGACACCGGCCGCACCGCGCAGACCGTGCGCGAGCTCCTGCCGAAGGCGCACTTCGCGACGCTGTATGCGAAGCCGGCCGGGCGCCCGTACGTCGACACCTTCGTCAAGGAGTTCAAGCAGACGAAGTGGATCCACTTCCCCTGGGACATCGAGTACAAGTTCGCCACGCCGATCAAGGACGGCGGGCGCGTGTCCCCGGGGCCCGGCTGAGCGGCGCATGAGCTGCCGCGCGGCCGTCGCGGCCGCGGTCCTGCTTGCCTTCGCCGGCGCACCCGCCGCCCAGCCGCTCGCGAAGCTCGTGTTCGGCACCAACTGGTACGCGCAGGCCGAGCACGGCGGCTTCTACCAGGCGGTCGCCGAGGGGACCTACCGCAGGCACGGCCTCGACGTCGAGATCCGGATGGGCGGCCCGCAGGTGAACGGGCTGCAGCTCCTGCTCGCCGGGCAGTTCGACCTCTTTATGGGCTACGACCTGCAGACGATCCAGGTGGTGGAGCAGGGCCTGCCCGTAGTCACCGTCGCGGCGGCGTTCCAGAAGGACCCGGCGGCGATCCTCGCCCACCCCGGGGTCGCGAAGCTCGAGGAGCTCAAAGGCCGTCCGATCGCGATCAGCTCGGCGAGCGACACGACCTTCTGGCCGTGGCTGCGCGCGCGCTACGGCTTCGATGACGCCCAGAAGCGCCCGTACACCTTCAGCGTGCAGCCGTTCCTGGTCGACCGGCGGCTCGCCCAGCAGGGCTACGTCACCTCGGAGCCGTACTCGATCGAGAAGGGCGGCGTGAAGCCGGTGGTGTTCCTGCTCGCCGACCTCGGCTACCCGCCGTACGCCGAGACGGTCGTCGTCACCCGCGATACGCTCGCGAAACGGCGCGACGCGGTCCGGCGCTTCGTCCAGGCGAGCGCCGAGGGCTGGAAGAGCTATCTCGCGAACCCGGCACTGGGCAACGCGGTCATCAGGCGCGACAACCCGCAGATGGAGGACGCGCTGCTCGCGTTCGGACTGGCCAAGATGAAGGAGTACGGTCTCGTCACCGGCGGCGACGCCGCGCGGCTCGGGATCATGACCATGACCGACGAGCGGTGGCGGCGCACCTTCGAGTTCATGGCGGAGGCGAAGATCGTGAAGCCCGGCCTCGACTACCGCCGGGCCTACACTCTCGAGCTCGTGCGCGAGGTCCGGGTGCTGCCGTAGGGCAAAGGAGGGTCGTCATGCAGGAGGACCGGGTCAGGCTGCTGCAGGCGATGCCCGTCTTCGGCGGAATCCGCGACGAGATCCTGGGGTTCCTGCTGAGCCGGTGCCCGGTCGCGTTCGTCGCGGGGGGCGAATTCTTCTTCCGCGAGGGCGAGGAAGGCCAGTCGATGTTCGTCCTCGAGGCCGGCCGGGCGGAGGTGCTCAAGCGCTGGCAGGAGCGCGATCTCGTGCTGCGTACCCTGGAGCAGGGGGACTGCTTCGGGGAGATGGCGCTCATGGATCTCTCCCCGCGCAGCGCCTCGGTGCGTGCGCTCGCCGACTGCGCCGCGATCGAGCTCTCGGCGGCGAGCCTGTACAAGCTCTACGAGCACGACCTCGAGCAGTTCGCGATCATCCAGATGAACATGGGGCGGGAGGTCTCGCGGCGGCTCCGCGACGCCGACGAGCGGCTCTTCCGCGCCGCGATGGGCGTGGCGAACGCGGGCGCGGACTACGTCTTCCGCGCGAGCTAGCGCGCCTTCGGCCGCGGGAGTCGCGGCCTGGCCGCGGGAGTCGCGGCCTTCCTAGTGCAGCCGGCGCCGCCCCTTGTCGCCGGTGGGCGCCTGCACCGTGACCGTGCCCTGGCGGACCACGCCGCCGGCGCTCGGCGCGGTGCGCGCGAAGAGCTGGTTCAGCAGCGCGACGACCTCGCCGATCTCCGACTCGCCGAACTGGCGCTGCAGCAGGCTGGAGACGTCCTCGATCATCGCCTGGCGCTGCGCCTCGTGGATCGCCTCCGGGGTCGGGCCGACGAACACCACGCCGAATTCGTCCTGCCCGTCGTCGTGGTAGTAGCTCACCTCGATCTCGGCCGCCCGCTCGGTGTACGGGTTCAGGTTCGCGAGCGCGCCCTCGACGTGCTCGCGGAAGGTCCGGCCGACGTCGCCGGTCCAGCAGATCTCGAGCAGGCGCTGACGGGCGTCGAAGGCGATCCCCGGCTCGTCCTCGTAGACCGACCGCGCGTCGGCGAGCGAGTCCTCGTCGATGTACTCGAGCCACGGCCGCAGCGCGGCCTCGACCTGCGCCGCGGTGACCCCGGCGCGGAGCGGGATGTTGCCGTGAACGTGGACCTCGATGCGCATCGGGGATCTCCTGGCAGGCGGTACGCCCGGGGACCGTGATTCTCCCCCCGTTCGCCGGCCGCGTCACGTATATGATGGCCCGCACCCGATGATCCCCCACACGCTCGAGCGACGCGAGGCCGACAAGGCCGGCCGGCTGCCCAGGCAGCGGCGGTCGCTCGCGGTGATCTTCTTCGGCTCACTCGAGCAGCGCGTCGAGGCGGTCGCGGTGGCGATCATCATCCTCGCCGGCCTCGGCTGGTGGACCTACAGCGGCGTCAAGAGCTCGCTCGAGGAGGTGCGCACCGCGTCGCTGGGCGCGATCCTCGAGTCTCGCGTGGCCGCGCTCGAGGTGTGGGTGGGGACGAAGCGCGCCGAGGCCGAGCGCTGGGCGGCCGACCCGGAGGTCGTCGAGGCGGTGCGCACCCTCGAAGCGGCGGCGCGCGCGGGCGCCACGCGCGAGGAGCTCTGGGCGTCGCCGGCGCGAGCCCGGTTCGTCAAGGCGCTCGCACCGCTCCTCGCGGACCGCGAGAACGTCGCGGCGAATGCCGTGGACCGGGAGGGCCGGATCATCGCCACGCGCTTCGAGCCCTACGAGGGGCGGCGCGTGGGCCCGGCGGTGCTCGCCGACCTGGCGGGCGTGTTCAAGGGCGAAAGCCGGTTCGTTTCGCCGCGCGTCGAGTCGGAGTTCGTGCCGCGCGCGACCTCGAGCGCCTTGCCGCGCTCGGTCGCCTGGTTCGCGGCGCCGGTCCGCGACGCCGGCGGCAAGGTCATCGCCGCGTTCGAGCTGGGCACCTACGCCGACGGGCGGTTCGCCGGGATCCTCGGGCTCGCGGCGCTTCCCGACTCGAGCCGCTCGATCGACGCGTACGCGTTCGACGAGAACGGGCTGCTGCTCACCGAGAGCCGGCACGCCGCGGCGCTCCGTGCGGCCGGGGTGCTGCCCACGCAGGCGCCGGGGGCGGCGTTCCACCTGCGGCTGCGCGATCCCGGCCGCGACCTCATCGAGAACCCGGCGAAACCCGCCGCGCTCGACGAGCAGCCGCTCACCCGGCTCGTCGAGCGGGCGATCACCAGCCGCAGCGACGCGGACCCGCGCAGCCACTCCGGGATCCTGCTCGAACCGTACCGCAACTATGCCGGCCGCGAGGTGATCGGCGCCTGGCAGTGGCTGCCCGCCTACGACATCGGGATCGCGGTCGAGATCGCGGCCGCGGAGGCGTACGCGCCGATCCGCTACCTGACGACCGCGCTCGCGATCCTCTTCGGAATGCTCGTCGTCGCGGTCGCGGTGGCGCTCGCCTCGACGTTCTCGGTCGCGCAGCTGAGCCGCGACGCGCGGCAGGTCGGCCCGTACCGGCTCGAGGAGCAGATCGCCGAGGGCGGGATGGCCTACGTCTACCGCGCGGTGCACGCGCTGCTCAAGCGCCCGACCGCGGTCAAGATCCTCAAGTCGCACCTCGCCACCGACGAGCTCATCGCGCGCTTCGAGCGCGAGGTGCAGCTCGCGAGCCGGCTCGAGCACCCGGCGACCGTCGAGATCTTCGACTACGGGCGCGCGCGGGGCGGCACCTTCTACTACGCGATGGAGTACGTCGACGGCATCACGCTCGCGACGCTTCTCGAGCAGGAGGGCGCGCAGCCGGTGCCGCGCGTCGCGCACATCCTCAAGCAGGTCTGCGAGAGCCTGCGCGAGGCGCACGGCAAGGGTCTCATCCACCGCGACGTCAAGCCGGCGAACATCATGCTGTGCGAGCGCGGCGGCGAGGCCGACGTCGTCAAGGTGCTCGACTTCGGCCTGATCAAGGACGTGCACGCGACCGACACCCGCGACATCACGCAGTACGCGCGGGTGCTCGGCACGCCGCTGTACATGCCGCCGGAGCGCATCGGCAACCCCGGCTTCGGCGACGCGCGCGTCGACATCTACGCCGTCGGCGTCGTGGCCTTCCAGCTGCTCACGGGCAAGCGCCCCTTCGACGCGCCGAACGAGCTCGAGCTCGCGCGGCAGATCCTCGAGGTCGAGCCGCCGCGGGTTGCACAGACTGCAAGCCAAGCGATTCCTCCGGCGCTCGACGATCTGGTCGCCCGCTGTCTGGCGAAGGACCCGGCCGCGCGACCGCAGCAGGTGGAGGAGCTCATCGCGGTGTTCACGCGGCTGCTGCGCGAGCACCCGTGGACGCAGGAAGCCGCCGCGCGCTGGTGGCAGGACTTCCGCGCCGCGCAGGAGACGGCGGCGGCGTAGGCTCCGGCGCCTATTGCCGGATCGCCTTCAGGATCCGCTCGAACTCCGCATCGTTGCGGCAGGTCTTGTCGCGTGCGGCGCGGTGCATGAGGTCGAGCGACTCCTGCGCGAGGACCCAGCCGAGCGCGGGCTCGCCCGCCTCCTTGCACAGCCGGAAGTGCGCGCGCCGCTCGTAGGGCACTTCGCGCAGGAACTCCTTGTAAGCGAGGATGCCGCGCGCGTCGCGCGTGTTGAGCAGCGCCAGCGGCGGGCTCAGCGCTTCGCTGCCCCAGCGGTATGGGTCGGGCACCTTCGGTCCCTCGATGCGATCGACCGCGAGGTCCTCGTCGTCGAGCCGCGGGTCGTTGCTGATCTGGATGAGGACCACCCGGGGCCCCTCCGGCCGGCGCGGGTCGCGCAGCGCCTCACGGGCGGCGCGCAGCACGTCGTGCGCCGTCGCGGCACCGAAATTCTCGAAGTAGCCGCCGTCGACGATGTGGCCGCTGCGCTCGCCGGTCGCGAGCTTCATCACTCCCGCCGGGCTCACGTAGGAGAAACGCGCGCTGTTGTGGGCGGCGGTGCTGAGCAGGATGTCCGCCGGCGCGAGCGCGAAGAAATCGTAGGTGTCCCGGAACACCGCGCCGTCGACCTTGAGGTTGCTGGTGATGATCCGCTTCCCGGTTTCCACGTGCGTGCCGTTCAGGAAGAGCGACGGCAGGTACGTGCCGCTCTGGCGCCACAGGCCGGTGAACGTGCGGCGCGTCCACGCGTCCCGCGGCAGGCCCGCCTTCCCCCAGGCGCGCTCCCACGCCTGCTCGAGCGCCGCGGCCCGGTCCCCCGGGAACACCTCGAACGGGATGAACCACTGCATCAGGTCGGGGAAGAGCATCGCCGCCGCGGTGGGTGCGAGGAAGTCGTTGGCGAGCATCGCCTGCCCCGCGCACTCGTAGGCCTTGCGGACGACGCCGCCGCTGGAGCACGACGCGCCCGGGGCGGGCGCGCCGTCGGCGAGCAGGGTGACGAACACCGCGGCACCGAGGCTCCCGCCGGACACGCCGCTCACGCCGAAGAGGTAGCTGCGGAATTCCGGCACCTCGTCCTGCAGCCGCCCGAGGATGGTCGCGGTCCAGTAGGCCGCCCGGAGGCCGCCGCCCGCGGTCGCGACGATGACGAGCGGCGGTGATTCGCTGCGGGCGGCTGCGGTGGCCGCGCGACGCCATCCCGCCGCGGCCTGGGCCACGGAATCGCGCGCCTCGGGCCCCGGTGCGCCGGCCGGGATCGGCGCGGCCGTCCGCACCGCGTGGTTGTCGACGTAGGCGCTGACGAGGAGCGCCCAGAGCGCGAGCGTCGTGACCACCGGATAAGCCTTCACGCGGAGCGTTCCGTCCAGCGCTCCGCCGACGCGCGACCAGTAGACGAGCAGGCTCCCGGTCGGCACGATCAGCGCGAAGCCGAGGAACGGCACCGCAGCCCCGCCGAGCCCCCAGCCGAACCCGACCGCGTCGGCGATGACGAGGACCGTGCACGCGACCGCCAGCAGGACGCTCGCGAGGAGCACGAGCTTCGAGAACGGCGGCAGGTCGCGAAGCCGCCAGACCTCGCGCTTGCGGTCGCCGAAGAACTGCTTCGCCTTCTCGCCGAACATCCGGTGCAGCTTGTCGGTGAGCGCGATGCGCTTCACCAGGAGGCGGTAGAAGAGCACGCCCACCGCGACGAGCGCGGCCAGATTCCACCAGGCGCCGGCGAGCGCGAGCGCGATCCCCGCCACGGCGTACGCGGCGAGCGCGATCACCCGCGGCGCGTTCTGGAGCGTCCAGCAGACGTGCGGGGCGTACCGGTCGCCCGCCTGGTCGCACTCGCGCTCGAAGCCGAAGGTCACGTCGAGCATGAGGCGCGACCAGTACCAGCTCTCGAACGCCCACAGCAGCACGCAGAGGTGGAACGCGACGGCGATCCACAGATTCCGGTCGAACCCGATCCGGTCGGGCAGCGCGACCGCGAGCTCCCGCCCCTGCGGCGTGGCGAGGAGCAGGGCGGCGCCGGCGACGACCACGAACACGCTGAAGCGGCACGGGTGGAGGATCGCCGTGATGTCGCGCGCGCGCTGCCACGCACGGCCGAAGGCGAGCCTCAGCCTGGCGAACCACCCGAGCGGCGCCAGCGGCGGCGGCGCGGCGGGAGGAGGAGGACCGGCGGTGACCATGGCGCGGGATTGTTGCCCGGATGGGCGCCTCGCACACTAACCCGGACGGCCTACACCCGGAAGGAACCGGAAAGCGGAAGGGGCGCGCGAGCCACTAGAATCACGCGCCACTCATGACGCTGCCCCGTCCCTAGTGCCCGTTCGCCACTGGCGCCTCCTCCTCGTCGCGATCGCCCTCTGCGTCCTGCTGCCGGGCTTCAGCGCGCCGACCAGCCACAGCGGCAAGGACGAGTACCTCCTCACGCTGCGCACGCCGCTCGCGATGATGGAGGCCGACGTCTGGGTGATCCCGGAGCTCGACGGCGCGCCGCGGCTGAAGAAGCCGCCGCTCGTGTACTGGCTTGGCCGCGCGTCGTACGAGGCGTTCGGACCGGGCCTCGCGAGCGGGCGACTGGTCGGGATCGGATTCGCGCTGGTGCTGCTCGCGGCGACCGTCGGCATCGCGCGCCGGCTCACCGGCTCCGACGCGGCGGCGTTCTGGAGCGGGCTCGTGCTGATCACCGCCGCGGGGTTCGCGGTGGAAGGCCGCCGCATGATGCTCGACGTCCCGGTCGCGGCGCTCAGCGCGTGCGCGTTCTGGGCGGCGCTCGCGGCGTGGGACTCGCGCCGCACGCTGCTGTGGGTCGTCGCCGGGGCGGCGGCCGGGCTCGGATTTCTCGCGAAAGGGCCGGTCGTGGTCGCGGTCGCCGGCGCCGGTGCGCTCGCATGCCTCGCGAGCGGGGTCTGGCCGCTCGAAGGCTTGCGCAGCCGCTGGCGGCACCTGCTGCTGGCGGCAGTGGCGATGGCGCTCGTGGCGTTTCCCTGGTTCTGGTGGATCGGCGAGTCGGTGCCCGGAGCGGCCGACGTCCTCGCCGACGAGCTCGAGGCGCGCCAGATCGGCGGCTTCAACCTCGCGCCGCTCTCGGGCTTCGTCATCATCGCCGCGCCGTGGGCGCTGTGGGCCTTCTCGCGCAGCGGCGACCGCCGGCTCGACCTGCTGCTCTGGCTGTGGATCGCGCTCTCGCTCGCGCCGTTCTTCTTCGTGCGGACCTTCGACCGGTACCTCGTCGGTTCGATCGTTCCGCTCGCGATCCTCGCCGGTCTGCAGTTCAGCCGCGGCGTCGCCGGCGCGGGCTGGAAGCGGCTCGGCGGCATCCTCCTCGTCGCGGTGCCGGTCGCGATCGGTCTCTTCGCGGTGTGGTTCGGCATCGCGCCGGTCCTTGGCGCGTTCGCGATCCTGGCGGCGCTCGTCTTCCTCGGGATCTGGATCGCGGTCCGTCGCCCGGCGTGGTGGGTGGCGGCCGCGGCGGCGCTGTGGATCTACAGCCTCGGGGTCGTGTATCCGGCGCTCGGCATCAACGCGATGCCGGACTGGGTGCGTGAGGCGGGAACGCGCGAGCCGGTGCTCTTCTATCGCGGCCCGCAGCCGGCGATGCTGCCGATCCTCAGCGGCCACGCGCACCGGCGCGTGACCCGGCTCGCCGCGGCGCCCGGCGACCTCGCCGGACGCCTCGCCGGCGTTTCCGAGTTCGATCGCGCCGCGCTCGCCGAGGAGGCCGCGGCCCGCGGCCTCCGGCTCGACGAGGTCGGGAGCTACACCACCTTCGCCACCTACGGGTCGGCGCTGCGCTTCTGGCCGCCCCGGCTCGGGCGGGAAGGGTGGCGGAGCGCGATCCGGGCCCGCTCCGCCGACGCGCTCCGGACCCGCATCCACCTCGTGCGCCTCGCGCGGGAGGCGCGATGAGGCTGCGCACGGCGTTCTGGGCGGGGGTCGGCGCGCTCGTCGCTGCGCTGGTCGCGACGCGGCCGCTTCCCGGCTGGCCCGTCTTTGCGCGCCCGGCCGCGGTCGCCGCGAGCGGCCTCGCCGAGGCCGGCACCGATTGGCTGCCGGTGACGAGCCCGAGCGTGCACGCCGTGACGCTCGTCGCGGAGCGCGACGGCAGCCTCTCGGCCGCCTGGTTCGGCGGCACGCGCGAAGGTGCGCGCGACGTCAGCATCCACTTCGCGAGGTGGCGCGACGGAAAGTGGAGCGAAGGTCGCGTCGTCGCCGCGCGGGAATCGGTGCGCGCCGCCACCGGCCGCCACGTCCGCAAGCTGGGCAACCCGGTGCTGCACCGGGATCGCGCGGGGCGGCTGCATCTCTTCTACGTCACGACGGCGTTCGGCGGCTGGTCGTGCGCGATGCTGCACCATCAGGTCTCCGCCGACGGCGGCGCCACGTGGTCGAAGCCGCAGCGCCTGGTGACGAGCCCGTTCCTCAACATCAGCACGCTCGTCCGCGGCCCGGCGGTCGATCTCGCGGACGGCGGGTTCATGGTGCCGGCGTACTTCGAGTTCCTCTCGAAGAACCCGCTCTGGCTGCGGTTCGACGCCGCCGGACGCTTCGTGGAGCGGCGCGCGCCGCCGTCGCCGCCCGATCTGCTGCAGCCCGCGGTGGCGACCGCCGACGGCGAGCGCGGCAACGCGTATCTGCGCGACGGCGGAACCGGCCAGCGCAGCGTGTGGCGGATGACGACCGCGGACGGCGGGCGTACCTGGAGCTGGCCGGCGCCGCTCTCGCTTCCCAACCCGAACGCCGGGGTCGCCGCCCTGGCTGCCGACCAGGGCGTGTGGCTGGTCGCCAACCCGGTGCCGCGCGGCCGCCAGCGCCTTGCCCTTCTGAAATCGGCCGATGGCGCGTCGTTCGCCACGACCGCGCTCCTCGAAGACGAGCAGGGGCCGGACCGCGAGTTCTCGTATCCGGCGCTTGCCCTCGCGCCGGACGGCACCGTCCACCTCGCGTACACCTACGACCGGAAGCGGCTGAAGCATCGCTGGTTCCGGCCGATCGGAGCGCCGCTGCGATGATCGCGAGCGTCGCATACGGCCTTGCCCTGGCGATCGTCGGCGGGCGCCTCGCAGTGCGCTGGGCGGCGCGTGGCGCAGGATCGCGTCGATCGCGATGGCTCGCGGCCGCCGGCGCCGTAGCGGGCGCCGCCGTCGCCGCGGCGCCGATCGAGCGCGTGCCGATCGCCGGCTGGCTCGCCGGAATCGGCGGCGATCTGTCGATCACCTCCATCGTGCTGCTGATTGCGGCGCTCGCCGGGCTGCTCGCCGGCGACCCGTCCCGCTGGCTGCGGGCGCCCCTGTGGCTGATCGCGCTCGCTGCCGTGGCCGGACTTCTCCTCTGGCTCGTGCTGTGGCGGGTACTGCCGGGCGATCTCTACGGCTGGGGCTATGCTCCGGGCGTGACAGGGGGACTCGCTCTCGGTGCGATCATCGCGGCGGCCGGGCCGCGTGCGCTCGTCGCCGCCGCGGCGCTCGCGCTCGGCGCGGTCGCCTGGTGGGCGGGCGCGGGGCCGTCGCCCAATCTCTGGGACGCGATCCTCGACCCGTGGCTCGTCGCCGCGGCGTGGATCGCGCTCGGCCGCAGGCTTCGCACTTCGCTCGGGGAATCCGGTGGACGTCTCGGTCGTCATCCCGATCTATAACGAGGCCGAGGGCTTGAGCGAGCTCGTGCGCCAGGTGCGCGAGGCGCTCGAGCCGACCGGCAAGTCGTGGGAGCTCGTCCTCGTCGACGACGGCTCGCGCGACGGCTCCGACCGCCTGCTGGAAGAGCTCGCCGCTGCCGAGCCGCGCCTGAAGCCGGTCTGGCTCATCCGGAACTACGGGCAGAGCGCCGCGCTGCAGGCCGGGTTCGACGCCGCCTCCGGCGACATCGTCGTCACGCTGGACGGCGACCTGCAGAACGACCCGGCCGACATCCCCGGCCTGCTGCGGCTCTTCGCCGAGCGGCCGGACGTGGACATGATCTCGGGCTGGCGAAAGCTCCGGCAGGACGCCTTCGTCCGGCGCAAGCTCCCGTCGCGCGCCGCGAACTGGCTGATCTCGAAGGTCACCGGGGTGAAGCTGCACGACTACGGCTGCGCATTGAAGGCGTACCGTGCCGGGACGCTCGGCCGCGTGCGGCTGTACGGCGAGATGCACCGCTTCATCCCGGCGCTCGCGGCCGAGGCCGGGGCGCGCATCCTGGAGGTGCCGGTGAACCACCACCCGCGCGCCTTCGGCAAGTCGAAGTACGGGCTCGACCGGGCGATCCGCGTGCTGCTCGATCTGATGCTCATCAAGTTCCTCATGCGCTACCTGCACCGCCCGCTGCACGCGTTCGGCGGCGCGGGGCTCGCGATGGGCGTCGTCGGGGGAGTGCTCCTCGCCTGGCTGCTCGTCGAGAAGCTGCGCGGGTTCGAGATCGGCGGCCGGCCGCTGCTGATCCTCGGCATGCTGCTCGTCGTCGTCGGCGTCCAGTTCGTCGTGCTGGGGATCCTCGGCGAGCTGCTGGTGCGCATCTATCACGAGCCCGAGGGCCGTCCCCACTACCACACCCGCGAACGTCCCCGGGCCCGTCGATGAGCGCGCGGCGTCTCGGGGGGCTCGCGCTTGCGCTCGGGCTCGTCGCGGCGCTCGTCTGGTTCGTCGTTCCGGAAAAGCTCGCCGCGACGCTGCGCGGCGCGCGAGCCCACTGGCTCGCGGCGGGGCTCGCGGTCGGCGTCGCCTCCAACGTGCTTTCGGCCTGGCGATGGCAGCACGCGGCGGCGCGGCTCTTCGATCTCGATGCCGCGCGCGGGCACCTGACGCGCGTCTACTTCGAGGGCATGGCGCTCAACACCGTCCTGCCGGGCGCCACGCTGGGC
>Ga0233416_10000455_pt1 | contig 12578 bp, 13 predicted proteins | sample Sediment_Towuti__2_FD_188638 | JGI IMG/M metagenome (GOLD analysis project Ga0233416, IMG submission 188638) | Sediment microbial communities from Lake Towuti, South Sulawesi, Indonesia - Sediment_Towuti_2014_0_MG | ecosystem: Environmental > Aquatic > Freshwater > Lake > Sediment | place... | reverse complement strand
CGCGTGCGGAGCGAGGTCGACGGCTTCGTCGCCGACCGGCTGCTCGAGGCGCTCTGGCGCGAGGCGGTCTGGCTCGTCCACGACGACGTGGCGACCGTGGAGGAGGTGGACGACGCGATCCGGTACGGCGCCGGCCTGCGCTGGGCCCAGATGGGCTCGTTCCTCACCTACCGGCTCGGCGGCGGCGAGGCGGGCATGCGCCACTTCCTCGCGCAGTTCGGCCCGGCGCTCTCGTGGCCGTGGACGAAGCTCACCGACGTCCCCGAGCTGACCGACGAGCTGATCGACAAGATCGCCGCCCAGTCCGACGAGCAGGCCGGTGGGCTCTCGGTCCGTAAGCTCGAGGAGCTGCGGGACGACAACCTGGTCGCGCTCCTCCAGGCCCTGCGCGCGCGACGGTACGGAGCCGGCGCCGTCCTCCATGAGCACGAGGCGCGCCTGTTCGAGGCGAACGCGGTCCGCGGGCCGGATCCCGACCCGAGCAAGCCCCTGCGGCTCCACGAGACGACCGTCGACCCCTCCTGGGTGGACTACAACGGGCACATGACCGAAGCGCGCTACGGGGAGGTCTTCGGGTATGCGACCGATGCCGTCCTGCGCTACGTCGGCCTGGACGCCGCCTACCTCGAAGCCGGCCACAGCGCCTACACCGTGGAAGGCCACATCCGCTACCTGCGCGAGATCGCCGCCCTCGAGCCGCTCGCGGTCGAGACGCAGGTCCTCGGCGCCGACGAGAAGCGCCTCCATGTGCTCCACACCATGCTCCAGGGTCGAACCGGAGAGGTCCTCGCGACCGGCGAGTACCTGCTCCTGCACGTGGACACGGCGCCGGGGCGGGCGAGTCCCTGGCAGGAGCCGATGGCGGGCCGGGTCATGGCGGCCGCCGCCGCGCATGCGCACCTGCCGCGTCCCGAGCACGCGGGTCGCGCGATCGCTCTGGCGAGGGCTCGCTAGAGCACGAGCAGGGCGACACCCAGGACGACGAGCACGGAGCCGGCGAACCGAGCCGGCCCCACGCGCTCTCCGAGGAACGGCACGGCGAGCGCCGTCGCGATCACGACGCTCGTCTCACGCACTGCCGCCACGGGCGCCGCGGGCGCTCGGGCGAGGGCGGCGAGGACGAGGACGTAGGCGCCGAACGTCGCCAGCCCGGCGGCGATCGACGCCGGGCCGATCGCCTGCCTCACCGCCGGCCGCCCCCGGCGGCGGAGCGCCAGAGCGAGGAACGCGATCGTGGCCGGGATCATCGAGAGCTCCTGGTAGACGACGGGCGAGGCGTACTGGATGCCGCGCCGGTCGAGGAGGGTGTAGGAGGCGATGCAGGCGCCGATCGCGAGCGCGAGCGCGAGGTCTCCGGCCCCGGCGTGTCCGTGCACGCCGCGCACGAGGAGGATGCCGCCGGCGACGAGCACCACTCCGGCGGCCTCCGCCGCCGAGAGCGTCTCGGCGAGCACGAGCGTGCCCGCGACGAGGACGACGAGCGGCGCCGATCCCCGGGCGACCGGGTAGACGAACGACAGATCCGCGCGGCCGTAGGCCGTGACGAGCAGGACGAAGTACAGGAGCTGGAGGAGCGACGTCACGGCAAGGAAGGGCCAAACCCTCGGCTCGGCGTTCCACGCAAGCGCCGCCACGGGGGCGAACGCGACGATCCCGACCACGAGCGCCACGGCCGTCGTGGCCTCGATGTCGCGTGCTCGGGCGAGAAGGAGGTTCCAGAAGGCGTGCAGGAAGGCGGAGCCGAGGGCGAGCGCGAGGGCCGAGGCGGGCACTGAGCCGCAATCCAACCAGGACGCGACGGTTGGGGCACGATCCCCCTGCAGCAGGCCACTGGAAGGGAGGAAGAGGCGAAGTGAATCCGAGCGAGGCGCGCGCGAGGGCCGTGACGGAGCTCGCTGAGCGGCACTTCGACCTGCTCGTGATCGGAGGCGGGATCGTCGGCGCCGCGATCGCCGCCCACGCGGCGCGCGCAGGGCTCGCGGTCGCGCTCGTCGACGCCGGCGACTTCGGCGGGGCGACCTCGAGCGCGTCGTCGAAGCTCGTCCACGGCGGGCTCCGCTACCTCCGGCTCGGCGATGTCCGCCTCGTGCGCGAGGCTCATCACGAGAGGCGCCTGTTGACGAGGGTCGTCGCGCCGCACCTCGTGCGGCGCATCCCGTTCCTCTTCCCGCTGTACGAGGGCGGCCCCTACCGCCCGGCGGTCGTCCAGTCCGGGATCGTCCTCTACTCGGTGCTCGCGCGGTCGCGCCTCAACTGGCTCGTGAGCCCGGTCCGGGCGCGTGAGCTCGTCCCCGACCTGCGTCTCGACGGGCTTCGCTCCTGCGCGCTGTACGCGGACGCGACGACGAACGACGCGCGGCTCTGCCTCGAGAACGTGCGCGCCGCGGCCGGCGTCGGCGCCTGCGTGCTCAACGGGGCGGAGGTGGTCGCCCTGCGCACGCTGCGCGGGCGCGTGGCCGGCGCGGAGGTGCTCGCGGACGGGCAGCAGATCGGGGTGGAGGCGCGTCTCGTCGTGAACGCCGCAGGGCCGTGGGTCGATCGGGTGCGCCGGCTCGAGGATCCCCACGCGGGGACGTCGGTGCGGCTCAGCCGCGGAGCGCACGTCCTCGTTCGCGCCGAAGGCGAGTGGGCGGCTGCGCTCACGATCGCGCAGGACGACGTGCGCGTCACGTTCGCCGTTCCCTGGAGCGGCATGCTGTTGCTCGGGACGACGGACAGCCCCTACGAGGGCGATCCCGGACACGTCGCCCCGGAGCCGGCCGACGCCGAGCAGATCCTCGCGGAGGCGGCGGTCGCGCTCGACTCCACGCTCGTCGGTCCCGATCGCGTGCGGGCGGCGTGCGCAGGCCTCCGCGTGCTGCCGGTCGGGGAGGGCGAGAGCGTCAGCGCGCGGCGCGAGACCGTCTTCACAAGGAGCCCGGGCGGCATGCTCAACGTCGCCGGGGGCAAGCTCACGACCTACCGGCGCATCGCCCTCGCGGCGCTCGAGCGGCTGCGGCTCGAGCTCGGGCTCCACCGGCTCGACCGGCGGCCCTGGCCGCTCCCGGGGGCCGTCGGTCTCGAGCGGATCTCTCTTGCGCCCGACCTCGAGCCCGACGTCCGCGCCCACCTGCTCCACCTGTACGGGAGCCTTGCTCCCGAGGTGCTGGCACTGGCCGCCGAGGATCCCGAACTGCTCGAGCGGCTGCACCCGCAGGGTCCGGACATCGCGGCGCAGGCGCGTTATGCGGCAACGCACGAGTGGGCGCGGAGCGCCGAGGACGTTCTCCGGCGCCGGACGACCCTCTTCCACCGCGGGCTGGTCGATGCCGAGGTGACGGCCCGGGTCGAGCGCGTCCTCCAGGCGTCGCGCACCCGCGCCGCGTGACGGGCGGCTACGAACGTGTGAGGTCGTCGAGCCAGCGCTCGAAGAGCATGCGTCCGGCGTCCCGCATCTCGTCGGCGCGCTCCTCGATCGACCCGAGGAACGCGGGTGCCGCATCTGCCCCGAGCGTGCGCTCGAGCGCCGTGGCGTACTCGGGCACGTCGCCCCACTCCCGCGCCATCCCGGCCGAGACCTCGAGGTGGAACTGAAGGCCGTACGCGCGCTTCACGCGAAACGCCTGGTTCGCGTACGCGGACGAGCCGGCCAGCTAGACGGCGCCGTGGGGAAGGTCGAACGTGTCGCCGTGCCACTGGAGGGTGAGGACCTCGCCGGGGAGCACCGAGAAGACGGGGTCCGCCCACGCTTCGTCGGTGAGGGTCACGGGCAGCAGGCCGACCTCCGCCTCCGGTCCCGGGTACACGCGCGCACCGAGGGAGGCGGCCAGCAGCTGCGCTCCGAGACAGACGCCCCAGAACGGCACGCCGGCGCGCACCGCCTCGGCGATGAGGCGTTTCTCGTCGGCGATCCACTCGAGCTTGGCGTCGTCGTTCACCGACATAGGGCCGCCCATCGCCATGATCGCGGCGAATCCGCGCCGGTCCGGCAGCCGCTCGCCCTCGTCGAGCTCGACCCGGTGGAGCTCGACGCCGCGCTCGCGGAGAACGTCCTCGTACACGCCGGGCGGCTCGCAGGCGATGTGCTGGAGGACGAGCGCCTTCATCCCGGCGAGCGTACCGCTCGACGACCGCAGGCAGGCCGCCTCGCACGGATGAGCCTACGAGGGCGAGCGAATCAGTGATTCCACCGATGCGGGAGGCGTCTGTCGAGGCGCACGCTCGACAGTGGAGATCGTGGGGCGCCGTGGAAGCGGAGCCCCGTCTCCCACCGTCGTCAGGAAAGGAGGTGAAACCGTGACGACGATCGAGAGGAGCATCGTGATCAAGGCTCCCGTGAAGCAGGTCTTCGCTTACGTCGACGACCCGGTGCACATGCCGGAGATCTGGCCGAGCCTGGTCGAGGTCAAGGACGTCAAGCCGCTGCCGAAGGGCGGCCATCGCTACCACTGGGTCTACAAGATGGCCGGCATGCGCTTCGAGGGCGAGACGGAGGACGTCGAGTACGAGGTGGATCGCCATGTCCTTGCGAAGAGCACGGGCGAGATTCCCGCGACGTTCGACTGGACGTTCTTCGCGGAGAACGGAACGACGAAGATCCAGCTGAAGACGGAGTACGAGATCCCGAAGAGCCTGCTCGGCAAGCTCGCGGAGCCCTTCATCCGCAAGCTCAACGAGCGGGAGGCGGAAACGTTCCTCGCGAACCTGAAGGATCGCGTGGAGCTGTAAGGAATCCGCGAGACTGACGACAGAGGGGCCGCGTGGCCCCTCGGTCGTAGGTCAGTGGCCGAGCGGCTTCTCCCAGCCCTCGAGCACCGGCGGCTGCCAGTCGGCGCCGACCGTCTTCGAGGCCTCGACCCAGGGGCCGAGCTCGGGCTGGGGAAACTTCGTGTGGATCTCCTTGAGCTGGATCCCGTACGAGTTGCCCGATTGCAGGTGCGTGATGAGCACCTTGCGCGCGATCTCGTCCTCCCGTCCTTCGGGGATCGGGAAGTAGATCTTCAGGAAGGAGTTGCTGTAGCGGTCGAAGACCGCCGGCACGCCCTCCTCCTCGAGGAGCGTGACGTCCTCCAGCCAGTTGAGGTCCTCACCCGGGGTTGCCGCCTCGAGGTCGACGTCCTCGACGAGCGCGATGTCCTCCTGGTAGGCGAAGCGGTGACCCGCAAGGAACTCGGCGTCGAGCTCCTTGATCTTCTCGGGCTCGGCGTAGGCGACCTCGTGCGAGTGCGGCTGCTCGGCCACGCCTCAGCGCTCCAGCGCCCGGAGGTGCTCGACGTTCTCGGCGTGGTGGGTCTGGAGCTCCTCCTCTGCCTTCAGAGCGAGGAGCCTCCTCACCTCGGCGAGGATCTCGCGCTCGGTCTGCCCGACGGTGTAGTTGGTGCCTGCGAGCGGGACGCGCGCCATCGCGGAGGCTTCGATGGTCAGCGCGGCGAGGTCCTCGGGCTCGAGCGAGTGGACGTTCGTCTTCCCGCAGGCCCGCGCGAGCATCTGCAGCTCCATGGTCAGCGCGGTCAGGAAGTTGTAGACGCGCTCCGAGGCCTCCTCGACGACGAGCCGCTTGCGGAGCTCGGGATCCTGCGTCGTGATCCCGACCGGGCAGCGACCCGTGTGGCAGTGGTAGCACTGGCCGGCGGGGACGCCGACCGTGCCCTCGTAGTCGGTGACGCCCGGGATCTCCTTGTTGCAGTTGAGCGCCATGAGCGCCGAGTGCCCGATCGCGACGGCCTTCGCGCCGAGCGCGAGGCACTTCGCGACGTCTGCGCCGTTGCGGATCCCTCCCGCGACCACGAGGTCGATCTCGTCCGCGAGGCCGACGTCCTCGAGCGCTCGCCGCGCCTCGGGGATCGCGGCCATGAGCGGGATGCCCGTCTCCTCGGTCGCGACGTGCGGACCGGCGCCGGTCCCGCCCTCTGCGCCGTCGAGGTAGATGATGTCCGGACCGCACTTGGCCGCCATGCGCACGTCGTCGTACACGCGCGCGGCACCCAGCTTGAGCTGGATCGGCACCTGGTAGTCCGTCGCCTCCCGGACCTCCTGCACCTTGAGCGAGAGGTCGTCGGGTCCGAGCCAGTCCGGATGCCGCGCCGGCGAGCGTTGGTCGATCCCGGCCGGAAGCGAGCGCATCTCCGCGACCTGCTCGGTCACCTTCTGGCCCATGAGGTGCCCGCCGAGCCCGACCTTGCAGCCCTGGCCGATGAAGAACTCGACCCCGTCCGCCAGCATCAGGTGGTGCGGGTTGAACCCGTACCGCGACTGGATCACCTGGTAGTACCACTTCGTCGAGTAGTCGCGCTCGGGCGGGATCATCCCGCCCTCTCCCGAGCAGGTCGCCGTGCCCGCCATCGACGCGCCCTTCGCGAGCGCCATCTTCGCCTCCAGGCTCAGGGCCCCGAAGGACATGCCGGTGATGTAGATCGGGATGTCGAGCTCGAGCGGCTTGCGCGCGAAGCGCGCGCCGAGCACCGTCTTCGTGTCGCACTTCTCGCGGTAGCCCTCGATGACGAAGCGCGTCAGCGTGCCGGGGAGGAAGACGAGCTCGTCCCAGTGCGGCATGGGCTTGAACACCGAGAAGCCGCGCATCCGGTAGCGGCCGAGCTCGGCCTTCACGTGGATGTCGTTGATGACCTCCGGGGTGAAGATGCGGCTATGACCGAGGACGTTCTTCGAAGTGGGCGCCGACTCGTCCGCCATCAGATCACCAGTTTGCGCTCGGCGGGCTCGAGCGAGTCGTAGTTGTAGAGCTGCTTCCCGCACACGAGCTTCTGGAACGCGGGCGGCGAGCCGAGCCCGTAGATCCGGAACTTGCGCTCGATGAGCTCGGTGTCGGCGTCCGTCCACTCGCCGGGGACGCAGTCGATCCCGAGCGACTTGATCTTCCCCCCGACGTAGATCGTCCCGTCGTACATCGAGTCGCCGAGCCCGGGGCCGACGTCGCCGCAGACGACGATCCGCCCGCGCTGCATCATGAACCCGGTCATCGAGCCGGAGGAGCCGCACACGAGGATCGTGCCGCCCTTCTGGTCGATGCCCGTGCGGGCGCCCACCCGCCCCTTTACGACGACGTCGCCGCCGCGGAGCGCGGCGCCCGTCAACGAGCCGGCGTTCCCGTCCACGACGACGACGCCGGACATCATGTTCTCGCAGGCGGACCAGCCCACTCGCCCCGTGACATGGATCTCGGGGCCGTCGATCAGCCCGCACCCGAAGTAGCCGAGGCTGCCGACGAAGCGGATGCGACACCGTGTGAGGATCCCGACGCCGAGCGAGTGCCGCGAGCCCGGATTCAGGACCTCGACCTCCTTCACCCCCATCTCGTACAGCAACCAGCGGAGCTCGAGGTTGATCGTCCGCGTGGTCAGGTCTTTCGCGTCGAAGCGGGCGCGCTCGCCCTCGATCTCCGAGATCTTGGGAATCTCCGCGAGCGGCTCCGCGAGCCCGCGCGCGTCGTAGGTGATCCGCTTCTCGCCCGCTACCGCTGCCACACGAGCACCTCGCGCTCGTAGGGGTCGTACGTGTCGATCTCGCGGTCGACGATGGCGCGGATGGCGATCTCCTCCGACGCGAGCGCGACGAGGTCGCCCGACTCGTAGAGGACGAGCGGCTTCGCCGCGAGCTCGTCCTTGGCGACCCCGAGCTCGTCCTTCGTCACCGCGATGTACGTGAAGACGCCGTCGAGCTCGTCCAGCGAGCGGTGCATCGCCTCCTCGAGCGTCGCCCCGTTCGACATCTCCTCCGCCAGGTAGACGGCGATGATCTCCGAGTCGCACTCGCTCATGAACCGGCGTCCGGCACGCTCGAGGCGACGGCGCCACATGAAGTAGTTCGTGAGCTGGCCGTTGTGCACGACCGCGACGTCCGAGTACGGGTAGGCCCAGTACGGGTGCGCCCCGGCGATGTCGACCTCGGACTCGGTCGCCATCCGCACGTGTCCGATGGCGTGCGTGCCCCGGAACCTCGAGAGGCCGTACTGGTCGTGCACCGTCTCGGCGTCCCCGAGGTCCTTCACGATCTCGAGCGCGCGTCCGAGCGAGAGGACCTCGGCCTCGGGTATGTCCTCGACGAAGTCGGCGAGGAGCTTCAGGTCGCCGTCGTAGTCGAACGAGACCCGGAACGCGTACGGCGTCTCCTCCTCGACCTCGTGGATCTTGGCGCCCAGCGCCGCAAGCCGCGACTCGACCTCGAAGCGGTGCCTGCGCAGCCGGTCCTCGAACTCGAAGTCGCGCGGCGTGTTCGCGTCGGCGAGCTTGTAGCGCATGACGAGCCCGCCGTTCGGCGACGAGCCGTAGAGCGCGTAGCCGGTCGAGTCGGGGCCGCGATGCTTCATCGACTGCAGCATCCGGGTCATCTCGTCGCCGATGGGATGGAGCCCGCCGTCGCGGTAGATGATCCCGGCTATCCCACACACTCAAATCACCTCCGCTAAGCCCGCATCCGCAGGAGCGGATACGGGCCGCGGGTGCCGCCTTCGGCGGCAAGATCCCTGAAGCGGCCGCTCCGCGGCCGATGCCGTCGACAGACGCATGCTCAGGGCAGGACGTCTAGGTACTCGGTCATGTCCCAGTCGGACACGGTCGCGCAGTAGCGCTCCCACTCGTCCCGCTTGTAGTGCATGAACACACGGTACATCTCGCCGGGCAGAGCGCCCTTGACGACGTCGTCGGCCTCGAGCTCGGCAAGAGCTTCCCCGAGCGTCATGGGCACTCGTCTGACCTCCTTGCCCGCCTCGATCGCCTCGTAGATGTTCCCCTCCTCGGGCGGGCCGGGGTCGAGCTGACGCTGGATCCCGTCGTCCATGACCCTGATCAGCCCGGCGAGCGCGAGGTAGGGGTTGACGGAGGCGTCGACCGAGCGGTACTCGAACCGGTCCGGCGAGGAGATGCGGAGCGCCGTCGTCCGGTTCTGGAAGCCCCAGTCGGCGAACACGGGCGCCCAGAAGCCCGTCTCCCAGAAGCGGCGGTACGAGTTCACCGTGGGGGCGGTGACGCAGGTGAGGGCGCGCAGGTGCTCGAGGATCCCCCCGACCGCGTGGAGGCCGAGCTTCGACGGCATGTGCACGTCGTCCGAGTCGGGGAGGAAGACGTTCTCGTCGCCACGCCAGAGCGAGATGTTCGTGTGGCAGCCGTTGGCCGACACGCCCATGAACGGCTTCGGCATGAAGCAGGGAAAGGCGCCCTCCTCGCGGCCGACCTGCTTCGCGATCTGGCGGAACGTGGAGAGGTTGTCGGCGGTCCGTTCGGCGCGGTCGAAGCCGAAGTTGAGCTCGATCTGGCCGGGCGCGTCCTCGTGGTCACCCTGGATCATGTCGAGCCCCATCCGCTGGCCGTAGTCGACCATCTTGTGGATGATCGGCTGGAGCTCGGAGAACTGGTCGATGTGGTAGCAGTAGGGCTTCGTCTTGCCCTCGACAGAGGGCTCGCCGTCCGGGCCCAGCCTGAGCCACATCATCTCGGGCTCCATCCCGACCCGCAGGTGCATGCCGGTGCGCTCCTCGAGCTCCTCCTGGATGCGGCGGAGGTTCCCGCGGCAGTCGGAGGTGAGGAAGGAGCCCGGGCCGTCGCGGTCCTCGCGGCTACGGAAGCACGTGCACCAGACACGCGCCACCCGGCTGTCCCACGGCAGCACCTTGAACGTCTCGGGCTCGGGGATGCCGACGAGCTCCCACGCCTCGGGCCCGTAGCCGATGTAGTTGCCGTGGCGGTCGGTGAAGAGGTTGGCTGTCGACCCGTAGACGAGCTGGAAGCCCTTCTCGGCGATCCGCTCCCAGTGCGGCGCCGGCACGCCCTTCCCCATGATCCGGCCGGTCACGGAGACGAACTGGTAGTAGACGTACGTCACGCCCTCGGCGTCGATCCGTTGCCGGACCTCCCTCACGGCCTCGGCGCGCCCTTCCGCCTCGACGAAGCGCTCCAGGTCGGTGGCCACGACTCCCTCCTTTCCTCCGTTTCCTCCGCGGGCTCGCTCGTGCGGGAGCGTAGTCGAGCGAAGGCGCGGGAGTCGCAGAACGAGATCCGCCCCTTCGGACTCGGGAGATAGCCTTCGAGACGTGAGCGACCCGAAGCGCGAATACCTGACGCCGACGCAGCGCGACGCCCTCGAGGCCGAGCTCGCCGAGCTCGAGGGCCCGAAGCGCGCGGCTGCCATCGAGGCGATCAAGCACGCGCGCTCGTTCGGCGACATCGCGGAGAACTTCGAGTACCACTCCGCGAAGAACGAGCAGGGGCTCCTCGAGGCGCGCATCGCGAAGCTGCGGGACCGGCTGCACCACGCCGTCGTGGTCGAGCACGACACCGACGAGCACGTCGGCGTCGGCTCCATCGTCGAGATCGCCGACGAGGACGGCGAGACGATGGAGGTCGAGATCTCGGCGGTCGGGGGAGTCGGCCCGGAGTCGCCTCTGGGTCGAGCGCTCATGGGCGCCGGCGTGGGCGACGTCGTCGACGTCGAAGCGCCGAGCGGCTCGTGGAAGGCGCGCGTGCTCGGGATTCGCCGCCCGTAGTGGAGCGGCTCGCCGAGCTGCAGGCGCGCGAGCTGGCGCGCTTCGCGGAGACCCATCCGCGGTCGCGCGCGCTCCACGAGCGGGCGCTCGGGACGCTCTTCGAGGGCGTCCCCATGCACTGGATGCGGAAGTGGCCCGGCGGCTTCCCCGTCTATGTCCGCGAGGCGAAGGGCGCGCGCTTCGTGGACGTCGACGGGATCGAGTACGTCGACTTCTGCCTGGGGGACACCGGAGCGATGACGGGCCATGCCCCGGAGCGGACCCTGAAGGCGGTGACTGACCAGTCAGCCAAAGGGATCACGCTGATGCTCCCGAGCGAGGACGCCCTCTGGGTGTCCGAGGAGCTGACGCGGCGGTTCGGCGTCTCCTCCTGGCAGTTCGCGTTGACCGCGACCGACGCCAACCGTTTCACGATCCGGCTTGCGAGGCATGTGACTGGGCGGTCAACCATCCTCGTGTTCAACTGGTGCTACCACGGCACCGTCGACGAGACGTTCGCGACGCTCGGCGAGGACGGGATCGTACGAGCGCGAAGCGGAAACCTCGGCCCGCCTGTCGATCCCGCGCTGACCACGCGCGTCGTGGAGTTCAACGACGCCGAGGGTCTCGAGCGCGAGCTCGCCCGCGGCGACGTGGCTCTCGTTCTCACAGAGCCGGCGCTCACGAACGTCGGCATCGTGCACCCCGAGCCCGGCTTCCACGACGCGCTGCGCGAGCTGACCCGGCGCCACGGAACGCTGCTCGCGATCGACGAGACGCACACGATCTGCTGCGGCCCGGGCGGGTTCACGCGCGCACATGGCCTCGAGCCGGATGTCGTCACGATCGGGAAGCCGATCGCGGGCGGGATCCCCGCCGCCGCGTACGGGTTCTCCGAAGAGGTCGCCGCGCGGCTCGCCGGGACGATCGAGCTCGAGGACGTCGACGTCGGCGGCGTGGGGGGCACGCTCGCGGCGAACGCGCTTTCGCTCGCGGCGATGCGGGCGACGCTCGCCGAGGTGCTCACCAAGGAGGCTTTCGCGCGCATGATTCCGCTCGCCGAGCGCTGGACGGCCGGGGTGGAGGCGGGCATCGAGGAGGCCGCCCTTCCCTGGCACGTGACCCGCCTCGGGTGCCGCGCCGAGTACCTGTTCGGGCCGGACCGCCCGCGGAACGGCGCCGAGGCGCACGCGGCCGGCGACGTCGCCCTCGAGCGGTACCTCCACCTCTATGCGCTGAACCGGGGGATCCTGCTCACGCCGTTCCACAACATGGCGCTCATGTCGCCGGCGACGACCGAAGCCGACGTCGACCTCCATACAGAGGTCTTCCGCGAGGCCGCGCTCGAGCTCTCCGCCGTTCTGTAGGGCAGGCTCTCGGCTGTTTACAGCCCCTCGAGAGCTCGGAAGTCTGCGCGGTCCTTCGCCGCCGCACCGGGTTCATCGCGAGGCGACGACTTTCCCCTCGTGAGCGCCCGCAAGCCGATGACGCGCGCACGCACGCCGTGCAACGTCAGTACCTCGTCGCTGAACGCATCGAGGGGCCACGGCGCGTCGCCGGCGCGAAGCGGCGTCACGATCCGTCCATCAGCGCGCCGAACGAGATACGTGAGCTCGAGCCGGACCCCGTCCCGCTCGTACCCGGTGCCACCGTCCTCGTCCGGCTCGGGCGCGTGCCTCCAGCCGTTCGTCTCCAGGAGGGCAGCGACACGCGGGAGACCGTCCAGCCACACCGCGATGTCGACGTCGTCGTGCGGGCGCGTGATCGAGCCCGCGTGGAAGTCGACCGCCCAGCCGCCGAACAGCCAGTACGCCACCCCGGCGCTCTCGAAGAGGGCATCGACGGAGGCGAGCGCCGACAGCTGCTTCGAGTCGAGGGCTCTCACCGCCGGCGCCGGTACGTGACGAACGCGAACGGCACTCCGCCACCCGAGAGGTGCTTCTCGCGCGACACCTCCTCGAACTGCGAGCGGTCCCAGTCTGGAAAGAACGTGTCGCCCGCGACGTCCAGATCGATCTCGGTGAGCAGGAGCTCGTCCGCGTCCGGAAGCGCGGCGGCGTAGATCTCGGCGCCGCCGATCACGAAGACCTCGGACTCGTCCTCGAGCACCGAGAGCGCTTCCTCC
>Ga0233416_10000453_pt1 | contig 12590 bp, 10 predicted proteins | sample Sediment_Towuti__2_FD_188638 | JGI IMG/M metagenome (GOLD analysis project Ga0233416, IMG submission 188638) | Sediment microbial communities from Lake Towuti, South Sulawesi, Indonesia - Sediment_Towuti_2014_0_MG | ecosystem: Environmental > Aquatic > Freshwater > Lake > Sediment | place... | reverse complement strand
CCCGGCAGCCTGATGAAACAAGAACGGGTTCCCCTGCCTCGCCCGAGGGAACAGAAGGCTTCAGATGCCCTCACCGACAGGGACAAGGGCCGGCTTGCACAGGACCGTGCGCGGCAGGAGGCCGATCCCCCCGTGGCTGACCTCAGCAAGTCCAGGGAGACGATCAGCTCGTCCGCGGACCAGAAAGTCGCAGCGGGTGCTCCCCCAGCGGCATCCGCCACCACGCCGCTACGGACACCGGCCGCTGCACCGGCTGCCGGTGTCCTTGCGCCGGTCGTGAGCGCCCGCGCGCTGTTCTACGGCGAAGCAGCCACGCGCCCCTACCCGGGCATGACCGCGCAGGAACAAGAGCGTGCCGTGGAGCCGATGACCGAATCGGCTCCTCAAGCCGGCAAGCTGGAGCGGAGGTTCGACGAGTCGTCTCAACCGGGGCGGGCGAAGGGAATCATCGCGTCGGCCAAACCGCTTGGTCTACGCTATAGCTTCGTATTGCGAGGCACGGACATGCAAGATCGGGAAGTGGACGCGCGGACCGCCTTCACCAGCAGCAGCCCCGTTTACTTCACGGTCGAGGCGAATCAGGATGCCTTTCTGCAGATTTGGAAGTCAGCCGGTTCCTCAACCGGCCAATGGCTGTCCCCCGACCAAGGCGCCGGGCAGAGCTTCATCAGGATGGCCACTGGTCAACGATGGTCCGTTCTGCTTCCCATGGAGAACGGACCCTTCAGCCTCACAGTCCGTCTGTCTCGAGTCCCATTTGAGCCGGTCGACAGAGGAGAAGCCGTTGTATCGGACCGGCCTCCACTGGACCAGATCCAGGAATCTGTCGCTGCAACCGGGGCAGACGCCTCTCAAGAACTGGCGACCTACGTCGTGAACCGGAATTCTTCCTCGGACCAGGTCTCCGTCACCATTCCTATCAGGGCACGCTGATCGAGATCGATGCAGGCAGGTCGAAGTTCAGCCTTGCCAAGCAAAAGGGCCGTTCTCCCGAAGGAGAACGGCCCTTTCAGACTGCCGCGAATGCGAGCCGGGACCTACTGGCTCACGGTGATCCGATCCTTGATCATGTCGAAGGTTTCCTTCGTCACGACATTCTTGGCCACCAGCTCCCCTTTCACGCGATAGGGTCGATTGTTCACGATACGGTCGGCCTCGTCCTGCTTTAACCCCAAGAAGAGCACGAGGTCGCCTGCCGAGACCTTGTTGATATTCATCGCAGCGGAGGCAACGGCCGGAGCCGACGGCGCCGCAACGGACGATGTGGTGGACGGCGACGTGGGTCCTGACGGCGTCAGCGTTGCCGTCCCCGTATGAGACCTGTCTTTTAACTCCTTCTGATACCGTGCCACCAGCGATTTCAAGGTGTCATTATGGCGTTTCACATCCTGCAATTCCTGCCGCACGGCGCGATTCTGAGCCGACAGCGCCTTGACCTTGTCCTCCAGCTCCTTCGTCCGTGCTTCGATGGAGCCCCGTTCCTTGTCGCGGCCGTGCTCGATACGCTGCAGTTCATCGCGAGCGGCCTGCGCTTCGTTGCCGAACTTCACGTTCAGCTCTTTGAGAGTGCGGATCTGCTGCTCCATGGCGCTCTTCTGTTGGCGCATCTTCTCCAACTCAGCCCTGGCGTTATCCGCTTCTCCCAAGGCCTCTTCATATTTCTGATTGGAGACACATCCCGTCGCCAACATGGCGCCGACCACCATGACGGCCATCCACTCGCGTTTCATGCGACCCTCCCCTCCCTCAAATGCGTGGCAAGAGAACTTCCCGCTCCGTGTGCCGGATCTTCCATGATCTTTAGTTCTGTGTATGCCAACGTCCGGTCTTTGTCAACACATTTGCGCTTGTACTTCATCGTTGCGCCAGCGGGTCCGTGCAAATCGGTCCGACGCTTGACGGACGTTGACTCCTCTGTGATGATCGCTCGTCACCCGATCATCCTGAACCCTATTTCCACTCACGGGCACATATGAATGAATGGGGCCCCGCGCTCGCCGTCATTCTCGGCATCGTCGAAGGTCTGACCGAATTCCTGCCCGTGTCTTCCACCGGGCATCTGATCCTCGTCGGGCACGCCCTCGGCTTCACCGGCGACACCGCGGCGAACGCCGAAATTTCCATTCAGTTGGGCGCCATCCTGGCCGTCATCGTCTTCGAGCGCGAGAAAATCGGACGGCTGCTGTCCGGCGCCTGGCAGGAACAGACCACCCTGCCGTCCTTTTTCCGTAGCGGATCGCATGCGACGTGGACCGCCTGCCTCAGGACATCCCTGGGGGCCCACCCGAATCTATGGTTCCTGCTCGGTCTGGGAATCGCCTTCTTGCCGGCCGCCGTAATCGGACTGTCGGCTCACGGATGGATCACGTTCTACCTCTTCAATCCTCACACCGTCGCCGCGACCTCGATTCTGGGCGGGATCATCATCCTCGTGGTCGAAGCCACCAAGCGGACAGGCCTGGCGATGAGCCTCGATCAGGTGTCTCCGTCCCATGCGTTCTGGATCGGCTTGGCGCAATGCGCCGCGCTGATTCCCGGCATGTCGCGGTCAGGCTCGACGATCATCGGCGGCCTGCTGGTAGGCCTTGACCGGAAAGTGGCCACGGAATATTCGTTTTTTCTCGCGCTCCCCACCATCATCGCCGCCACGGTCTACGAAACCTGGAAGGCCAGAGCGACATTCACCGATCAGGATTTTCTGGCGCTCGGCGTCGGCATGGTCGTGTCGTTCCTCGTCGCCTGGGCCGTGATCGCCGCCTTCCTGACCTACGTCCAACGGCACACCTTGCGCGTCTTCGCCTACTACCGTATCATGCTGGGCGTCGTCGTTCTGTTAGTCTCACGCTGAAAGGAGCACGCACGATGTCCTCGGATACGATTCACGTGTACGACACCTGGGTCACCGGCAAGCAAGGCCGGATTCATTTCGACGTCATGACGAAAGACGAAGCCACCGCCCTGAAGCTGGCGAAGGAGTATCTGGTCAGTATCGGAGAGCCGGATGTGCCCGTTACGGTGAGAGAGTGCCGGTTCTGTCACAGCGAGCCGCTCTTCATGTTCTCGTCCGAGCAGCAACAGCAGATGCGGGAGAATGGCGGATTTATCGTCCCGATGCCGGCCTAATTGCCCGCGTGACGCGGGCAAATTCTTAGTTGTGAATGTTGAATTTTAGGTTGAACTCAACACTCACAATTCAAAACTCAAAACTTCTTCGTCGGTTCACGGCACTGACGTCTCGGGAGTGGCCGGAGGGGCTGCCTTCTTCTCGAAGGCGAAGTGGGCGATGAGGAAAATCACGCCGACGGTGATGGCGGAATCCGCCACGTTGAACGCCGGCCAGTGGTACTGCTCGACATAGACGTCGAGAAAGTCGATGACTTCTCCGTAACGCAGCCGGTCGATCAGGTTGCCGACCGCCCCGCCGAGAATCCCCGCCACGCTCAGACGGCCCATCCAGTCTCGCTCCGGCATCCGCAGCAGAATCGTCCCCAGCAATCCGAGCGCAAAAATCGAGGTCAGCCCGAAGAAGACCATGCGGAATGCGTTGCTGCTGTGGGCCAGCAATCCGAAGGCTGCGCCGGGATTTCTGATGTACGTCAAACTGAACAGATTGGGGATGATCGAAATGGATTCGTGCAGACGCATCGTCTGCATGATGTACAGCTTGGTCACCTGGTCCGCCAGGATCACCATCCCGGTGACGGACGCGAGCAGGAGATTGTGCATCGTGGAGCGGTTCAACGGATGGCCTCTAGACACCGATCGCACAGAGTCGGGTGCGCGGCATCCTTCCCCACGGCCTCCCGGTAGTTCCAGCAACGCTCGCATTTGGCAAATTGAGATTTCACGACCGAGACCTGAAGGCCGGCCCGGTCTTCCGCTCCTTGTTTCAGGGTAACTTGCGAGACGATGAAGAGTGCGGGCAAGTCCCGCTCGTATCGCTTGAGGAAGTCGTGGTCATCCCGCCCCGCTTCAAGCTCGACCCGCGCCTCGAGCGGCGCGCCGATGACTTTGCTCCGTCGTTCCTTTTCCAGCTCCCCCTGCACCGCAGTGCGGACTTCCAACAGCCGTTCCCACCGCCCGGCTAACTGCGCATTGAGCCAAGACCCTTCGACCTCGGGGAACGAGGAGAGGTGAACGCTCACTGCTTCCCTGCGGGCGGCGTCAGGGAGCATCCGCCAGATTTCTTCGGCGGTAAAACTCAGGATCGGAGCCATCAGCTTGGTGAGGGCAACCAGCATGTCGAAAAGTACCGTCTGCGAGCTGCGACGAAAGGGAGAATCGGTCCGGAACGTATAGAGCCGGTCCTTCAAGATGTCGAGATACACCGCGCTGAGGTCCACTGAACAGAAGTTGTTCAACGCATGGAAGATGGTGTGAAACTCAAAGTCTTCATAGGCCCTTCGCACTCTTGGAATGAGTTCCCCCAGACGCACGAGGGCCCACCGGTCGAGCTCCGGCAGTTGTTCATAGGGCACGCGATGCCGCGCCGGGTCAAAATCATACAGGTTGCTGAGTAAAAAGCGGCAGGTGTTGCGAATCTTCCGATAGGCCTCGACCAGGTGGTTCAAGATTTCCTGCGAGATCCGGAGGTCCTCTCGGTAATCCTGGGCCGCCACCCAGAGGCGAAGGATCTCTGCGCCCAACTGTTTGATCACGTCCTGCGGCGCGACCACGTTGCCGGCCGACTTGGACATCTTCTTCCCCTGTCCGTCGACCACAAATCCATGCGTCAGCACGGCCTTGTACGGCGCGCGCCGATCGGTCGTCATGCCGGCCAGCAAGGCACTGTGGAACCAGCCGCGATGCTGGTCGGACCCTTCGAGGTACAGGTCGGCCGGCCACCATTGTCGGGGCTTGAGCACCGCCGCATAACTCACCCCGGATTCGAACCAGACGTCGAGAATGTCCCGCTCCTTCTCGAACGCGCCGCCGCCGCATGCTGAGCACACCGTTCCAGCGGGAAGGAGCTCCGCGGCCGAGCGCTCGAACCAGACATCCGCTCCCTTCGACTCAACGAGGTCGGCGATCCGGTCGATGATCCTCGGATCCGCCAGCACCGTACGGCAGGTCGTGCAGGTAAAGCCGGGAATCGGCACACCCCAGACACGCTGGCGCGACAAACACCAGTCCGGCCGGTTTTCAATCATGCCGTTGATGCGATCACGACCGTAGTCCGGTATCCACCGGACCCGTTCGATCTCCGCCAGCGTCTCCTTCCGCAGCTCGTTTGTCTCCATAGACACGAACCACTGTTCCGTGGCGCGGAAGATGACGGGACTCTTGCAGCGCCAGCAGTGCGGGTAGGAATGGCTCAACGACCCATGGCCCAGCAGGCGTCCGTTGGCCTGGAGATAGTCGATGATCTTCGGGTTCGCCTGGAACACGTGCAGACCGGCAAATTCCTTCACGACCTCGGTAAAGCGCCCGCTGTCGTCGAGCGGCGCCACAATCTCCAGTCGTTCGCCCGGCGACGCCTGCGCATTGTGCTCAAGCACAAGAGTGTAGTCCTCCATCCCGTGGCCCGGTGCGATATGAACGGCGCCGGTCCCCTGATCCAGCGTGACAAAATCGCCGAGCAGGATCGGCGAAAGGCCGGTCGAGAGAGGGCGCTGGGTTTCCAGTCCTTCGAAGCCTTCCCCGCCCTTTTTTGTGCCCACCATGCGATACCCGTCGAGCTTGCAGGCTTTGGCCACGCTCTCAAGGAGTTTCTCGGCCACGATCAACAGTTCCTCGCCGGCCTGGACGAACGCGTAATCGATATCGCGGTGCAGACAGACGGCCTGATTAGCCGGGAGGGTCCAGGGGGTGGTCGTCCAAATGACCACCGAGACCAGCTTGATTCCGGCAGGGAAGGCAAGGCCGGGAAACGTCGTACGCAGCACCGGCGGCGAGGTCACCACCGGAAACCTCACATAGATCGAGGGCGAGGTGTGATCCTCATACTCCACTTCGGCTTCGGCCAACGCCGTTTGGTCCTGCGTGCACCACAGGACCGGCTTCAGGCCCTTATAGACGCCGCCGCGCTCGACAAATTTCCCGAACTCTCTGATGATCGCCGCTTCATAGCCCGGCGTCATTGTGAGGTAGGGCTGTTGCCATTCTCCCAACACACCGAGTCGCTGGAATTCCTCCCGCTGAATCGCGACGTACTTTTCCGCATAGGCGCGACAGAGTTTCCTGATCGCCGACACGTCCAGGCCCTTTTTCTTGTCACCGAGTTCCTTCATCACTTGATGTTCGATGGGGAGGCCATGGCAGTCCCAGCCCGGCAGGTAGGGGGCGTGAAAGCCCGCCATCGTTTTGGATTTCACGACGATGTCTTTCAGGATCTTGTTCAGGGCGTGCCCGATGTGGATGCGGCCGTTGGCGTAAGGAGGACCGTCGTGCAGCACGTACCGGGGCCGTCCCGTTCCCGCCTCCTGGATCTGTTCATAGAGCTTCTGCTGCTCCCACCAGGCAAGCATGTCCGGCTCCCGCTGCGGCAGATTGGCCTTCATCGGGAACTCGGTCCTGGGAAGGTTGAGGGTCGCCTTGTAATCCATGTGGGATGAGGTAGGGGGAGTGACAGTTTTGAGTTGTCAGTTCTCAGTTTCTAGTTATGAGCGCATCACATCTCACTCAACACTCACAACTTATAACTCAAAACTGCGTGCGAGGGCTAGCTGACCGCCATCATCCGGTCCAACGCCACCTTCGCCCAGCGCTTGTCGTCGTCCGGCACCATGATGCGGTTGACGACTTGGCCGTCGGCCAGGTTTTCCATGGCCCAGCAGAGATGCGGCGCGTCGATGCGGAACATGGTGGCGCACTGGCAGATCGTCGAGGAGAGGAAAAACACTTTCTTGTCGGTCAATTCCTGTTTGAGGCGATTGACCAAATTCAGCTCGGTCCCCACCGCCCAGATCGTCCCGGCCGGCGCGGCGCTGACGGTGCGAATAATGAATTCCGTCGATCCGAGGAGGTCGGCCTTGTTGACGACGTCCTCATGGCACTCCGGATGAACGATCACTGTGCCCCCGGGATACTGCTTGCGAAAGTGATCCACATGCACCGGCTGAAACATTTGGTGCACGCTGCAATGGCCCTTCCAGAGGATCAACCTGGCCCGTTGAATGGCTTCCCTCGTATTCCCACCGTTCGGCTGGTGGGGGTCCCACAGGATCATGTGCTCGCGCGGAATACCCATCCGGTTCGCCGTATTCCGGCCCAGATGCTCGTCCGGAAAAAACAGAATCTTCTCGCGCCGTGCCCAACTCCACTCGATGACAGCCCGGGCATTCGAGGAGGTGCAGGTAATGCCGCCATGCTCGCCGCAAAAGGCTTTGAGCACAGCAGCAGAATTTACATAGACAGCCGGCATCACGGTCTCCTCGACCGGGATTACCCGCCCCAGCGCGTCCCAACATTGGTCGACTTGCTCGATTGCCGCCATATCCGCCATCGAGCAGCCCGCGGCCATGTCGGGCAGAATGACGGTTTGATTGGAGCGGCTGAGAATGTCCGCCGTCTCCGCCATAAAATGAACCCCGCAGAAGACAATGTAGGGCCGTTCCGACCGTTCGGCCGCCAGTTTCGCCAGTAGGAGTGAGTCGCCGCGGAAATCCGCATGGCGGATGACCTCATCCCGTTGATAGTTGTGTCCCAGAATCATCACCCGTTCGCCGAGTGCGTGTTTAGCCGCAGCGGTGCGGGCGGAGAGTTCCTCCGCGGACAGCGTCTGGTAGTCGGTGATCGGTCGCGGTAACGTGGCGATTGCTTTCACAAATTCCTCGAATTGGTCACAATCGAAGTGGGTCATTCTACGACAGCTCTTCCGTACAATCAACGAACCGTACTGCGGGCAGAAGCCCTACTCTGCCGTCAGCCCCAATGGAGTGGTGCGCGATAGGTCTAATAGCCGATTGACTTCATTTCGCCGCGAAGCATATGATCCGTTCAATCGCTAGGGGAGCCCCGCGGCTGAGAGTCCGAAGGATCGGACGACCCTCACAACCTGACCTGGGTAATACCAGCGTAGGGAAGCCGGAATATAGCGGACATTGTGAGGATTCAGCCGCACCTCCGAACCACGGAGGTGTGGCTTTTTTATTTGGGGACAACGGCGGCTGTCAGTCATGAGGTTTCAGCCTGTAGCTTGTCGACTCGAAACCGGACGCTGACGGCTGGCTACTGAACAGTGACAGCCCATTCCGTTAGAAAGGATCTCCTTATGGATGTCCATGCCATCATGAACGGACCGATGAACGGGAAGGAAGCGGGTGTCCCGTCTGCTCCGCTGACGACGGCTCCGTTCCCTGCCTCGCGCAAGATATATGTCGACGGTACCCGACCGGGCGTCCAGGTGCCGATGCGAGAAATCAGTCTGACCCCGACCAAGCCGATGAACAGATCGGGGCCGATCGTCAACAGGCCTGTCCCCGTCTACGACACCTCCGGCCCTTACACTGATCCCGCTGTCACGGTCGACCTGCGGGCGGGCCTGGCCCCCTTGCGGCGCCCCTGGGTGCTGGAGCGGCAGGACGTCGAAGAACTTCCGCAGGTCACGTCCACCTATGGGCGCATGCGCGCCGCCGATCCCAAACTGGCCGGACTCCGCTTCCTACATATCCGTAAGCCCCTGCGGGCCAAGTCCGGGATGAACGTCACGCAGTTGCACTACGCGCGGAAAGGCATCATTACACCCGAGATGGAATTCATCGCCATCCGCGAAAATCAATCGCGCGAAATCGCCGCGGACCTGGCCTCGTGCGACGGCTACGGCAGCGGGGTGACGCAGCATCAGGGATTCGCCTGGGGTGCCAGTATCCCCCCGGCGATTACGCCGGAGTTCGTGCGCGATGAAGTGGCGCGCGGGCGCGCGATCATCCCGTCGAACATCAACCACCCGGAGAGCGAACCGATGATCATCGGCCGCAACTTCCTGGTGAAGATCAATGCGAACATCGGCAATTCCGCCGTGGCGTCGACCATCGAAGAAGAAGTGGAGAAGATGATCTGGTCGATCCGCTGGGGCGCCGATACCGTGATGGACCTGTCCACCGGCAAGAACATTCATGAGACACGGGAGTGGATCATCCGGAATTCGCCGGTGCCGATCGGCACTGTGCCCATCTATCAGGCGCTCGAAAAAGTGGGCGGTAAGGCGGAGGAGCTGACCTGGGAGATCTTCCGCGATACCCTGATCGAACAGGCTGAACAGGGCGTGGATTATTTCACCATCCATGCCGGCGTGCGCCTCGCCTATGTACCCATGACCGCCAAACGGTTGACCGGCATCGTCTCGCGAGGCGGCTCGATCCACGCCAAGTGGTGTTTGGCCCACCATCAGGAAAACTTCGCCTACACCCACTTCGAAGAAATCTGTGAGATCATGAAGGCGTACGACGTGGCCTTCAGCCTGGGCGACGGCCTGCGCCCCGGATCGATCGCCGACGCGAACGACGAAGCCCAATTCGCCGAGCTCGACACACTGGGCGAGCTGACGACAATCGCCTGGCGCCATGATGTGCAGGTCATGATCGAAGGGCCCGGCCATGTTCCCATGCACATGATTCAGGTCAACATGGAGAAGCAGTTGAAGGCCTGCCATGAAGCGCCGTTCTACACGTTGGGTCCGTTGACCACCGACATTGCGCCGGGCTACGACCACATCACTTCCGGCATCGGCGCCGCGATGATCGGCTGGTACGGCTGTGCGATGCTCTGCTACGTGACGCCGAAGGAGCACCTGGGCCTGCCGGACCGCGAAGACGTGAAGGCGGGCGTCATCGCTTACAAGATCGCCGCCCATGCGGCGGATTTGGCGAAAGGGCATCCCGGCGCGCAGATCAGGGACAATGCCCTCTCGAAGGCCCGCTTCGAGTTCCGCTGGGAGGATCAGTTCAATCTGTCGCTCGACCCGGATACGGCCCGGCAGTTCCACGACGCGACGCTCCCGGATAACGCCGCGAAGGTGTCCCACTTCTGCTCGATGTGCGGCCCGCACTTCTGCTCGATGAAGATCACGCAGGACGTGCGGGACTACGCGGCGCAAAAACAGTTGGACGAACAGCAGGCAATTCAGATCGGCCTCAAAGAAAAAGCGGAAGAGTTTCGAAAGACAGGAGCAGAAATCTACAGATAAGTAGCCGATAGCTGATGGCTAATGGCTGATAGCCAGCGGAGTCGCATATGAGTAAACCCAGACCTGCGCCGTTACGAGAACGAGATATCACCCGGCAGATCGCCCGGGAATACTATAAAGAGTTTGATCAGCTCATCGAGAGCGACGTGATCATCGTGGGCGCCGGACCGTCAGGACTCATCTGTGCGCACGATCTGGCCGCCATGGGGTTCAGGACCTTGGTGGTCGAGCAGAGCTTGGCGCTCGGCGGCGGTTTCTGGTCCGGCGGTTACCTCATGAACAAAGCCACGATCTGCGAACCGGCCAACGAGATTCTCGAAGAAATCGGCGTGCCCTGTAAGAAGATCAAGGAATGCGACGGGATGTACATGGTCGATCCTCCCCATGCCACCGGCGCCCTGATCGCCGCCGCCTACGGGAGCGGCGCCAAGATCATGAACCTGACACGGGTCGTGGACCTGATCTTGCGCCATGACGGGTTACTGGAAGGAGTGGTCGTCAACAGCACCACGGCGGAGATGGCCGGCCATGACGTGATTCATGTCGACCCCATCGCGCTGGAGAGCAAGATCGTCGTGGACGCGACCGGCCACGATGCGGCCGTGGTGGAGTTGCTGCACAAGCGGAACCTGTATCAACGGGTACCGGGCAATGGCGCCATGTGGGTGTCGCGATCCGAGGAAGAAGTCATGGACCGGACCGGCGAGGTCTATCCCAATTGTTTCGTCATCGGGCTGGCCGTCGCCGCCGTCTACGGCACGCCGAGGATGGGACCGGCCTTCGGCTCCATGCTGCTCTCCGGACGCTACGGGGCGGAGTTGATCAAGAAGAAGCTGAAACAGGAATAGCGTCATACGTCATTCGTCAAGCGTCAACCGAAAGACTCCTTCTATCCTGGTCTCTCCGGCACGATTGACGTATGACGGTTGACGATTGAGGCGCGAAGGCCATGGACGTCCAAGACTTTCTAGTCCAGGGTGAAGGGCACGAAGAAGACAAGCGCGAGGCTTGGAGTCTGTTCCAGCAGGCCTATGAACGACAGATGAAGGGCGAACTGGAGGAGGCCGTGAACCTCTATAAGCGATCCCTTGCCACTCATCCGACCGCCGAGGCCTACACATTCCTAGGATGGACTTATAGCTTCATGGGCCGTCTCGACGAAGCTATTGAGGAATGCCACAAGGCCATCGCGCAGGATCCGGACTTCGGCAACCCGTACAACGATATTGGCGCCTACCTGATCGAGAAGGGTGAATTCGACGAAGCGATCGCGTGGTTTCAGAGAGCGATGAAGGCCAAACGCTATGAGAGTCCTGCCTTCCCGCACCTGAATCTTGGCCGCGTGTACGAGCGGAAGGGGAAATGGACGGAGGCCATCGACTCGTACAAACAGGCCCTCGCCCTTAACCCGAACTATGCCCTGGCCAGGAGAGCGTTGGGGAGGCTGATCAGCTCCCTAAATTGAACCGGTCTGTTTGGTTCATCTCGTTTGTTTGGTTTTTCTTGTTTGAAACCAATCGCCCAGACCAACCAAATGAACCAGACAAACGAAACAAACCAGATGAACCAGACAAACCAGAAAACCATCCTCGTCGCCGTGAACGACCTATTCTTTTACACCAAGGTGCGCGATGCGCTGGTGCCGGAGGGCTACCGGCTTGAGAAGGCCCGCGCTCAGCAGGACATCATGGAGAAAACATCAGCAACCAGCCCGGCTGCAGTCATCCTCGACATGAATGACCGGGCCATCGACCCTTTTCAGGCTCTCCAGACGCTGAAGCATGATCCGCGCCTCAACGCCATCCCGGTTCTGGCCTATGCGAACCATGAAGAAGTGGAGACCTGGAATCGAGCCAGGACGCTCGGTGTCACGAAAATCGTCTCGCGTAATGAGTTTTCAGCCAGAACACTCGAATTGGTTGAGCAAGTGACGAAGGTAAAAGTGTGAAAGTGAAAAAGTTGGGATACTGCCCCGTTTCTTAACTTTCAACGTTACAACTTGGAACTTGCCAACTTTCTAACTATCCATGAAGCAATCCCTCCTCCATCCCCAACATACGCAACTCGGCGCGGTCTTCGAAGAGGTGACGGGCTGGATGATGCCCGCGCACTATGGTGACATGGCGGCAGAACACCGCGCGGTTCGCCAGGCGGTGGGCCTCGCCGATCTGTCGCATCGTGGCAAGCTCAGGGTCACGGGCGACGACCGCGTCAAATGGTTGCAGAGTGTCATCAGCAACGACGTGCTGATGCTGCAGCCTGGCCAGGGCTGCTATTCCAGCCTCTTGACTCACAAAGGAAAGATGCTGACCTACTTCCGCCTCTACATGCAGACCGACGCCGTCATGTTGGAGGATGCAGGCGAGATCGGTGAGACGACATTTCAAGCCTTGCGCAAGTTCCTGCTCTACGGGACCAAAGCCAAAATGGAAAACTGTGCCGAGAGTTGGGGGCTGCTCTTGAT